>Ga0315284_10008823_pt1 | contig 14393 bp, 8 predicted proteins | sample YL17G09_16_MG_FD_203696 | JGI IMG/M metagenome (GOLD analysis project Ga0315284, IMG submission 203696) | Sediment microbial communities from Yellowstone Lake, YNP, Wyoming, USA - YL17G09_16 | ecosystem: Environmental > Aquatic > Freshwater > Lake > Sediment | place: USA: Wyoming | collected... | reverse complement strand
GCACTGGCCGCGTAAGAGAGAGCAGCATCCCCCTGGCGAGCCGAAAATCATTGTGGCAACGGCCGATGAAGTCCAGTTGGCGCGGGAGTATCACCATGAAAAGGCCGCGGCGTAGTTCACGGCGTTGAGTGGCACCCAGGCCATGAATTCAAGAGTGACGGACCACTAGTGCTTTGTCACACTTAAGATTTCGGGTTGAGATGGTCCAAATCGCCTGCAAACACGGACTGAAACGGCTCGGGCAACCCGAAGTCCTAGCTGTGACAGAGCACTAGAGTCTTTCCGGCGCGAGGAGATCGTCGTAGGTCTCTCTGCGGCGGATGATGCGATAGGTTGAGCCATCGACGAGGACTTCGGCGGCGCGCGGGCGGTTGTTGTAGTTGCTGCTCATGGCGAAGCCATAGGCGCCTGCGGTGAAGACGGCGAGGAGATCGCCACGTTGGGTGGGCGGGAGGAGGCGGTCTTTGGCGAGGAAATCGCTGCTTTCGCAGATGGGGCCGACGACATCGACGATCTGGGCGCGGGTGGGTTTGAAGGTTTTGTCTCGTCGGGGCGGCACGTTTTCCGGGGCGGGCGAGGCGGGCCAGATGAAGTGATACGCGCCATAGAGGGCGGGGCGGATGAGGTCGTTCATGCCGGCATCGACGATGACGAATTTCTTCAGGCCGCCGGTTTTCCGATAGAGGACGCGCGTCAGGAGGATGGCGGAGTTGGCGGCGATGTATCGGCCGGGTTCCAGCGCGATCCTGTAGGGTTTGCCGGAGAGCAGGGGGAGGATCGCATTGGCGAGCTGGGAGATGGGTTGGGCCTGGTCGGGGTGCTCGTAGCTCGCGGCGAAGCCGCCGCCGACGTCGAACCACTCGATCGTGTGCCCGCGTTGGGTGAGCCGGTCGATCAGGGCCGTCATTTTGGCGACGGCCTCGACGTAGGGCTGTATTCCGGAGACGGGCGAGCCAATGTGGATGTGGACGCCCGCGAGGCGGAGGTTTTTGAGCGAGCGGTATTGTTCGAAGACGCGTTCGGCGCGTTCGATGTCGACGCCGAACTTTGTTTCCTTCTTGCCGGTGGTGGTGAATTTGTGCGTTTTGGGATCGACGTCGGGGTTGACTCGGAGAGCGCCGACGGCGTGTGTTCCGAGCGAGGCGGCGAGGCGGTCGATGTTTTCAAGCTCGGCTTCGCTTTCGATGTTGAAGGCGGCGATGCGGGCGTTGATGGCCTGGACGATCTCGCGGTCGGTCTTGCCGACGCCGGCGTAGATGATTTTCTTCGGATCTCCGCCGGCCTGGAGGGCGCGGTAGAGTTCACCGCCGCTGGTGACGTCGAAGCCGCAGCCCTGCTCGGCGAGCAGGCGGCAGATGTGCAGGTTGCCGCAGCTCTTGATGGAGTAGCAGATGGTCGGGTTGACGGGCGCGAAGGCATCGGCGATCTGGTGGTAGTGGTGGAGCAGGGTGGCCTTGGAGTAGACATAGGTGGGGGTGCCGACTTCCTCGGCGATGCGTTCGGCGGGGACGTCCTCGCAGTGCAACTGATCGTTCTTGTAGTTGAAGAAATCCATAGCGTGCTCAGGGATGGAAGAGAGTGATTGATCTGGCGATTCAGGGCGCCAATCGACCCATGACTCCATGCGACATGCCTTTGAGGTAATCCCAAGCGGCCTTGGCGACACCCGCCGCTGTTGTCTCATAGGGGTAAAGCTCGACGGTAACGTAGCCCTTATACCCGATCTCCTTGAGGGCTGCGAAGATCGATGGGAAGTCCATGGCTCCCTTTCCGGGGACGAGATGCTGATGGACGCGGCTGGGGGCGATATCTTCCAGGTGTACGTGGGCGATCTCCTGAGGCATGTTGCGGAGGACGGCAGCGGGATCATCGCCGGCGCAGTAGAGATGCCCGAGGTCGCAGTTCATCCCCAGGTGCTGTTCGCCATTGAAATAGGCCTTCTTGAACTGGATGTACTCAGCGGCTGTCTGGATGAAGAGGCCCGGCTCGGGCTCGATGGCCAGGGTGATGCCGGCCTTTTTAGCGGCCGGGAGGACTCGGTTCAGGCCGTTGGCGAAGCGTTTGGCGGCCTGGCGGCGTGTGAGGTTGGTGTTGATGAGGGGACCGCCCGGCTGGAGGCTGACGGTTCTGGCCCCGAGTTCGGCAGCCAACTCGATGCACATCAGCGTGTGCAGGATGCGCACCTCGCGTTTGCCGAGGTCATCCTCGAACCAGGTGGGGTGGTAGGTGTCCCCGCAGGCGAAGAGCGTGAAGGCGTTGATGTTGCTGAGGCGCATGCGGAGTTGCCGGAGGAGCTGGCGGACGGCCAGTCTGCGTGAAGGGTCCATCTGCGGCGGATAGGCATGGGGGACGTCGGCCATGATCTCCACGCCGCGGTACCCGATGCGCGCGATCGTTTCGATGGCCTCTTCGAGGGTGGTTTTCTTGAAGGCGTTGGTGGAGAAGGCCAGGTTCAGCATGTGTGAGATTGTATGGCCAGCGATGCGGGGAACAAACCAGGTTTGACGTGTATGCGTCAACCGCCTAAAACAGCACCCATGAGCTCGCTGAGCTACGAAGAGTCGGGCGTGAACTATGACGTGCTCGACGGGTTCAAGCGTATCTGCCAGCGTGCGGCATCTGGGTCGACGGCAGCGCTGGCGGGGCACGGGCTTTCCGAACCGTCCGGCGTGCGAGGGGAGTCGGCGTATCTCGTCGAGACGCCGAGCGAGTTTCTGGCGCATGTCGAGGAGGGGCTGGGGACGAAGAACCTCGTGGCCGATGCGATGCTCAAGCTGACGGGCAAGTCGTTCTACCGCAACATCGGGATCGATACGGTGGCGACGATCGTGAACGATCTGATCACGTGCGGCGCGTTGCCGCTCAGCGTGGCGATGCACGCGGCGGTCGGGGACGGGAACTGGTTCTCGAATCGGCAGCGTGCAGAGGATCTGGCCGAGGGCTTCGCGGAGGGTTGTCGCCTGGGCAATGCCGTCTGGGGCGGCGGCGAGACGCCGGCGCTGAAAGGGATCGTCAACCCGGAGGCGATGGTGCTTGCCGGCTCGGCCATCGGTTGGATCCGGCCCAAGTCCAGGCGCATCACGGGCAACGTAGGGGACGGCGATGCCATCATCCTGCTGGGTTCGTCCGGGGTCCAGACCAATGGGCTGACGCTGTGCCGGGCGATCGGCGAGCGGCTGCCTCAGGGGTACATGACTCCGTTGTGGGACGGGCGGAGCTATGGGGAGGCGCTTCTGGACGCATCGGTGGTCTACGTGCGGTTCGTGACCGGGTGTCAGGCAAGGGGCATTGCACTGCACTACGCGGCGCACATGACTGGGCATGGGTGGCGGAAGCTGATGCGGCTCGACGAGCCTTTCGTGTACCGTATGACGCAGCTTCCCGAGGCTTTGCCGATCTTTGATTTCATCGTGAGCATGGGGCCGGTGGGGGCGCGCGAGGCGTACGCCACGTTCAACATGGGCGCGGGCTTCGCGGTTTACGTGGCCAGCACCGATGCCGATAAATGCATGGCCGTTGCACGAGAGCTTGGCTACAGCGGGACGCTCGCCGGCTCGGTTCAGAAGCAGGGTTCGCGTAAGGCGGTGGAGATCGTTCCGCTAGGGCTCACATTCGAATCGGAAACACTCCAGCTACGCTGAGGTCAGGCAGGGCGGGAGGCTGCAACTGGCGAGCGGGCAAGCATTAGGGGACGTTTCCTTGATAAACGGATGGGAAGGGGCATATCGTCTTATGTCAGTCCGCAATGCGAACCGTTCCGTCTGCACAGCGTCCAATATGAGGAGTCATGGTGGAGGGACTGAGGGGCTGTATCGGAGACTGGGACGTTCCGGGTTCCGCCGCATCGGTGTAACTTTGCAGCCGCCGGATAGTACTGTATTGTAGGATTGAGGTGACGTTTGACTTGGCAGCTATCGTGGGCTTGCGTGAACCATTCCACGTTGTGAGAGGTATATGGTCGCCAGAATGAACCGATTGAGTCGTCGCATCGTTCTGCTGGTCTTAGGCCTGGCGATGGCAGCCAGCCTGCCGGGTGTACGCGCGCAGGTTAAGGCTCCTCAGCCGCTTGCGGCCACCGACCAGCTTAAGCTCAAGGCCTTCGAGGCGCTCAAGTCGGGCAAGTTTGAGCTGACCTACGACTATCTGAACCAGGCCGCTGTTTTGTCCAAGGACCCGGTCGTCGTGAAGATGGCGGGGTGGGCCAAGCAGTTCGAGGACCAGCGGCAGGTCTTCCTGAGCCAGCGGCGAAGCGAGTACGAGAAGGAGGTTCGCAACGCCGAACTGCTCATTGAGAAGCACAAGGAGGCTTTCGCTGTCTCGCATGTCGCCAGAGCCTACCTCCTGGCCGAGGACAAGGACGCCTTCCGTCGCGAGCCCTGGGTCGCGGGTCTCCTGGGCGAAGCGAAGAAGCTGGCGGCGCAGCAAGAACAGTCGGGGGAGTGGATCAGATCGCTCTGGCTGTATTCGCAACTGAGCACGGTGGAGCCTGAGGTTCCAGAGTGGAAGGAGCGATTCAAGACCTCATTCCGGCACATCCGGCTGCTTGCGTTGTATGTTCCCGACGAGCTGAGGAAGGTCCAGGAGGCCGACGCGAAGGAGCGGGAAGAGGTGGAGGCTCTGGTCAATCCCACGACCAAGCCGACGACCAAGCCGACGACGAAGCCCACCGACGAGGAAGCCGAGAACCAGAGCAAGACCGACTGGCGGGAAACGTTGCGTGGCGTGCAGATGGACATGCTTTCTCATGCGTTGATCAACGCGCACGCGAACTACTACCGCGAGATCAGTTATCGCAAGCTATTGCTAGACGGGCTGGCAGGTCTCCGGGCGGTGTTGATCACGCCGGCGTTGGAGAAAGCTCTTCCCGAGTCCGACCTGGGCAACGCCGGCAAGCGGATTGAGTTCCTGGGGGTGATCGACGCGTTCACCGCCAAGGCCGACCGAGCCAAGCCGGAGAGCGAAGCCGAGTTGGCACAGGCGATGCTGCGTGAGCTTAGAGACGCCAACGATCGCACCGTTCGGCTGCCCGAGGTGGTGCTGATCAGCGAGTTTGCCGATGGCGCCTTCGGCGGCACGGACCCGTTCACCAGCATGATGTGGCCGAGCGACTGGGAGGAATTTCTCAGAACGACCAAGGGCGAGTTCTCGGGCGTTGGCATCCAGATCCAAACGGATGAAGCGGGCTTCCTGAAGGTGGTGACCCCGGTGGAAGACAGCCCCGCGCATCGAGCGGGCATCAAGCCCGACTACATCGTGACGCACATCGACGGCAAGCCAGCGCGGTGGATCAACATCACCCAGGCTGTGAAGCGCATCACCGGTCCCCCAGGCACGACGGTCACGTTGAGCATCAAGGATACGAAGGGGCAGTCGAAAGATTACAGGCTGGTGCGCGACACGATCAAGGTCACGAGCGTGAAGGGGTGGATGCACCGTCCTCGCGGCGGCTGGGACTACTTCATCGACCCCGAGCAGAGAATCGCGTACGTGCGACTGACCGGCTTCACCCGAACCACCAGCGCCGACCTCGACAAGGCCATAGAGGAAATCAGGAAGGCTGGCGCTGCGGGCCTCATCCTTGACCTTCGCTACAACCTTGGCGGGCTCCTGAACGCGGCCACGGAAGTGGTGAGCAAGTTCGTCGACAAGGGCGTGATCGTGAGCACACGCCCGGATCGCCCGGACTCGCCCAATCTGCCCAGCGAGCTCTCCGTGACCAACAGCGGCGGCGTGAAGCTCCCTCTGATCGTGCTCGTCAACCAGAGCTCCGCCAGCGCCAGCGAGATCGTGGCCGGCGCGCTGAAGGACCACAACCGCGCGATGATTCTGGGCGAGCGCACGTTCGGCAAGGGTCTGGTCCAAGTCACCTATCCGGTCGGCAATCAGCAGGCGGCCCTCAAGCTTACGATCAGCCACTACTATCTTCCGAGCGGCAAGTGCATCCATCGCGAAGAGAACTCCAAGGAATGGGGTGTTGACCCCAACGTCACCATCGAAATGACGCCGGACCAGATGCGTGCTGCGATGGATGCGCAACGGGAGTTGGATGTTCTGCGCGATCCGGATGCCCCGCCGGACGCTCTGACTCCGAAGAAAGCCGACGGCTCGGCAACATCTGGAGGCAAGGAGAACGGCACGAAGAAAGACCCGCTCTCGGTTGACGCACAGCTTTCGGCGGCGCTGCTACTGATGCGGCTGCAGTTGACCGGCGGCGACCAGCTCTGGGTGCAGGCGCAGTCAGCGCCGTCGGCCACACCGACGCCATGAGTGGAGTCGTGCGGGCAGGCGCGTGGATCCTCGAGAACACGCCAAGGGGGCATGTACTGGGAAGCGTGGCATAGAGCACATGATAAGTGCGCCGTCTTGTTGAAACTCAGTCTCAATTAGCCTATGCTTCTCCAGGCCGAACTGATGTTTCGGTCTGGAGTTGATTCGGATGCACGAAGTACGCGGGCACATACCTCACGTTCTCGCCGTGGAATCGGGAGCCTGTGGTCTCGATCAGCTTGCTGTTGGTCACCACGGACAAGTGGTTGCCATTACTGGGGATACGGAGGTTCGGCGGCGGCTTCTGGAGATGGGCTTCTGCAACGGTGTCAGCGTTCAGGTGGTGCGGCGCGCTCCCCTGGGCGACCCCATTGAATTCCGCCTGCGCGGGTACTGCCTCTCCTTACGCCGAGAGCAAGGCGCACACGTGCGCGTTGTCCCCGTTTCGTCCTGAATGGTCGGGACTTGGTCTGGCCTGGCAACCGCGGTATCACCATGTCCTCGTGCTGCAAAGGAAGCTCGGAACAGGACCGGTCGTCCGGCATGATGACCGTGGCGCTGACTGGAAACCCCAATAGCGGCAAGACTACCGTCTTCAATGCGCTTACCGGTCTCCGCCAGAAAGTCGCCAACTACCCCGGCGTTACCGTCGAGAAGAAGAGCGGCCGCTGCACGCTCCCGGACGGACGCTGCTGCCAGGTCGTCGATCTGCCTGGGACATACAGCCTGATCTCTCGTTCGCCGGACGAGCTTGTGGCCATGGAAGTGCTTCGGGGGCTGCGCGACACTGCCAACCCTCCTGACGTCGTCGTAGTCGTCGTCGATGCGAGCAATCTCCAGCGGAACTTGTACCTGGTCAGCCAACTCATTGAACTCGGCAGGCCGCTCGTTGTTGCGCTGAACATGGTCGACATCGCGGAGCGTCGGGGGCGGCGTGTTTCGGCGGGGTTTCTGGAGGCGGAACTGGGGGTGCCCGTTGTACCGATCGTGGGCCACAAACGCCGCGGCATTGATGAACTCAAGCATGCCATCACGCACGCGCGTATCGCCCCGATGCCAGACTGGCCGCTGCCCCATGCGATGAAGGAAGAGGTGGCCTTGGTAGGGGGGGGTCTGGCCATTCTCGACAGCAACCGATCGGGTCTGCGGTCTCGGGCCTCGGCTCTCGGGGGCGATCTTGACGGTCCCGCTGCGAATCCCGACCCGCAGCGGCTGCTGGATCGATACCACGCTGTTGCCGAGCGTCTGCTGATCGGCGATCGCGCGTCGGATCTGGCCGCCATCGCTGCGCGTGAACCTGTTGCCTCGTTGCTGCTGTCTGCTGAGGCTCGCCTGCACGAACTGGGCATCGAACCCATGCAAGCGAACATCGAAGGTCACTACCGATGGATTGAGGAGCTTGCCAGGCGGTGCGCCGCCGTCTCGGAAGAGCCGGCAAGCGGTGGTGATTCCACGTGTGGTTGGGCGTCCGCCCCGGGTACGCAACGCCTGTCCCGAACCGATCGCATTGACTCCCTCCTCATCCACAGAAGGTGGGGGCTGGTCATCTTCACCTTCATCATGGCGGTGCTCTTCGTCGCGGTCTTCTATCTGGCCGCGCCGATCACGGATGCGATTCGCGTCGCCGTACATTGGCTGGGGCACGCTGTCTCCGCGAGGCTGCCCGTGGGTCCGATCAAGGACCTCGTGTCGGACGGCATTTTCGGCGGGGTGGGGAGCGTCGTTGTGTTCGTGCCGCAGATCGCGATACTATTTCTGTTTCTTGCCGTGCTGGAGGACAGCGGCTACCTGGCCCGCGCCGCATTCCTCATGGATCGGATTCTTGCCAAGATCGGCCTTCAGGGCAGGAGCTTCGTGCCGCTGCTCAGCTCGTTTGCGTGCGCGATTCCCGGCATCATGGCCACGAGGACGATCGAAGACCGGAGAAGCCGCCTGGCCACCATTCTCGTCGCACCCTTCATGAGCTGCAGCGCCCGGCTACCGGTCTACAGTCTGCTGATCGGCGCATTCTTCGCATCGCGAGGCTCGCTCTTCCAGGCCGGCATCATGCTCTCCCTGTATATGCTGGGCATGCTTGCCGCCGTCGTCGTCGCGACGGTCTTCAAGCGGTCGCGGCGTGAGGGGCCCGCGTCCGCGTTCATGCTCGAGATGCCCAGCTACAAACTCCCGCAGCCTGGCCACGTTGCCCGGCAGGTTTACCTCAACACCCGCGAGTTCATCACCAAGGCCGGCTCGACCATCTTCTGTATGAGCGTGGTGCTATGGGCGGTAAGCTACTACCCGCGTCTTCCCGCCGAGCGAGCTGCAGGATTTGGCAGCGAGAAGGCACTGGGGTCGGCCAGGCTTGACTACAGTTTGGCGGGTCGGCTCGGCCACGCGATGCAGCCGCTCCTTCGTCCGTTGGGATACGACTGGAAGATCGGTGTCGGCCTTGTCGGCGCGTTCTCCGCTCGCGAGGTCTTCGTCAGCACCATGGGGATCGTCTATAGCGCCGGCGACCCTAGCGGACAACAGGCCGATCTGGGAACACTGATGAAAGCCGATGTGTATCCCGACGGCCGGCACGTGTGGACGCCCCTCGTTGGCGTGAGTCTGCTCGTGTGGTTCGTCCTGGCCATGCAGTGTACCAGTACCCTCATCGTCGTGCGGCGCGAGACGGGAGGCTGGCGTTGGCCAGTCTTCATGCTGGTGTACATGAATTGCCTGGCGTACGTTGTGTGCCTGGCGATCTACCAGGTTGGATCGAGGTTGCTCTGATGACCGCATGGATGCAGAATCTGGTCATTTTTCTGCTCGTGGCCGGCTGTGCCTGTGTGATCCTGTGGCGAGCCATCGGATCGTTGCGAGGCGGCGTAAACCCCTGTCGCTCGTGTCGTCGACTCTGTGGAATGCCAGCGGGCAGAAGTCGAACCCGCGGTCGCAGGGGACGTATCGGATGATGCGGAATCGGTCGGGATTAATGGCGGGATGGAAATTCCGACGGAAGCCCTTGACGCGCGGCCGAAGCTGTGTAGACTTATATGCCCTGAGTGCGGGCAGAAAGCGAACGCAGACCTGCTTCGAAGGTACTGTAAGGAAACGAGGTACATGGGTTTGGTGAAAAGTCGAATCGTGTTCGCCTCGCCGTACTGATCGCCAGCCTCCTACCATGGTCACTGGCATCGGCCGGTGACGAATTGCGAAAGACATCGCGGTTTCAGAAGATTCGAATTCGGATAAGTCCGCCGCTGGAGAAGGCGACTGACTCACCCGTGTTCGACGGGACCGTGGCGCGGGCGATAAGCCCGTGAGAATGAACGGAATGATGGGCCAGCGGCCCATGCCACGTTGTTCTTTGACAAGTGAATAGTGAAGGTTCAAGCTGCAATGAGAACCGCGATGTTCGGGGTTTTTGGGTTCGGGTTGTTGACGGGCCGAAATGATCCTGAGCGTCGTTGAGCACCTTTTCGGTGATTTGATCCATGATGGATTCGCGGCCAGGCCTGTTGGGATGGTTGCGGCCGTTTCCCGGCACGCCCGCCGGGCGGGAGGATCAGGGCCGGTCGAGGTTGGTGGTGGCCGGGCAACTGGCGACTGACAACTGACCACTGGCAACTGCTCTTGTGACGGTGATCGATCAATGTGGTCAAGCTACTAAGGGTGTACGGTGGATGTCTTGGCATCGAGAGGCGACGAAAGACGTGGTAGCCTGCGATAAGCTTCGGGAAGCCGGCAAACAGGCGTTGATCCGAAGATTTCTGAATGCGGAAACGCGGCTGGGGTTATTCCCAGTCACTCCTGTCTGAATGTATAGGGCAGGTAGAGCGAACCCAGGGAACTGAAACATCTAAGTACCTGGAGGAAAAGAAAGAGATATCGATTCCGTCAGTAGCGGCGAGCGAAAGCGGAACTAGCCCAAACCGGCCTTCGGGCCGGGGTTGCGGAAGCACTGAGGGGTTACAAAGCCAGCGTTAGCCAAAGAGTCTGGAAAGTCTCACCACAGAGGGTGACAGTCCCGTAGGCGAAAACGCAGTGGTCCCCGTTAACATGTGCTCTCCAGAGTAGCACGGAGCTCGTGGAACTCCGTGTGAAGCCGGGCGGACCACCGCCCAAGGCTAAATACTCCTCGATGACCGATAGTGGACAAGTAGGGCGATTGAACGATGAAAAGCACAGCTTTTAGCTGAGTTAAAAGTACCTGAAACCGTATACCTACAACGCGGTAGGAGGCCTATGGCCCGCAAGGGCAATGGCTGACTGCGTACCTTTTGCATAATGGACCGGCGAGTTAACGTTTACAGCAAGGCTAAGGAGTCAAGCTCTGGAGCCGCAGTGAAAGCGAGCCTTAAGATGGCGTTGAGTTGTAGGCGTTAGGCCCGAAACCCCGTGATCTACCCATGGCCAGTGTGAATGCCCCGTAAAAGGGGCAGAAGGCACGAAGACGTGAACGTTGAAAAGTTCTGTCATGAGCTGTGGGGAGGAGTGAAAGTCTAATCAAACGGGGAGATATCTGGTTCTCTTCGAAATGCCTTTTGGGGCAGCCTCGAGGCAACTACTCACAGGGGGTAGAGCGACTGAAAGGAGACATGGGCCTACCCGGCTACATGCTCCTACCAAACTCCGAATACCTGTGAGACTATCTCGGGAGTGAGTCCGCGAGGGATAATCTTCGCGGTCAAGAGGGAAACAACCCAGACCGTCTGCTAAGGTCCCGAAATTCAGCTTAGTTCGGTAGGAAGTTATTCTGCTGAGACAGCCAGGATGTTGGCTTAGAAGCAGCCACCATTTAAAAAGTGCGTAATAGCTTACTGGTCGAGCCGGATAGCGCCGTAGATGATCGGGAATAAGCTGGATACCGAAGCAGCGGGAGTCGCAAGACTCGGTAGAAGAGCGTTGCATGCAGCAGTGAAGGCGTACCGTAAGGAGCGCTGGAGCGCATGCAAGTGAGAATGCCGGTATGAGTAACGATAACGCAGGTGAAAATCCTGCGCGCCGAAAGCCTAAGGTTTCCTGGGGAAGGTAAATCCGCCCAGGGTTAGTCGGAAGCTAAGTGGAGGCCGAAAGGCGTACACGATGCACAGCAGGTTAATATTCCTGCACCGGCGGTGAAGGTTGAACCACGCGTGACGTCTTTCCAAGGCAGATCCCCCGATCAGTTGTGGGGGTTGGGCGCGGCGCAAGCCGCGATCACCAGGCCGTTTTGTTGCCAAAGTCTGTGGCGGGAGGACCGAGAAAAACCGCGTGGGGACGACACTGTCGCCCGTACTAAAACTGACACAGGTAGGCGAGGAGAGTATCCTCAGGCGCTCGAGAGAACTGCGGTTAAGGAACTAGGCAATCTAACCCCGTAACTTCGGGATAAGGGGTCCCTCCTCCTTTATTGGAGAGGGCGCAGGAAACGGGACGGGCGACTGTTTATCAAAAACACAGTTCCGTGCTAACTCGCAAGAGGATGTATACGGAATGACGCCTGCTCGGTGCCGGAATGTTAAGGAAGTCGGTCAGGCCTTCGGGTCAAAGCTGGCGACCGAAGCACCGGTAAACGGCGGCCGTAACTATGACGGTCCTAAGGTAGCGAAGTTCCTTGTCAGGTAAGTTCTGACGTGCATGAACGGCGTAACGACTTGTCCGCTGTCTCAACCGCAGACTCGGTGAAATTGAAGTGGCGGTGAAGATACCGTCTACCCGCAGCAAGACGGAAAGACCCCGTGGACCTTGACTGTAGCCTGGTACTGACGCCGGGTGGAAACTGCGTAGGATAGGTGGGAGGCGTTGATCCTCTGGTTCTGGCCAGAGGGGAGCCAACGGTGAAATACCACCCTGTTTGCATTCGTCGTCTCACTCTGAGCCCATGAATCTGGGCAGAGAACCGTGCTAGGTGGGCAGTTTGACTGGGGCGGTCTCCTCCCAAAGAGTAACGGAGGAGTGCAAAGGCAGGCTCAGTCCGGTTGGCAATCGGACGGCGAGTGCATAGGCACAAGCCTGCTCGACTGCGAGTGCTACGGCACGAGCAGAGCTGAAAGGCGGCCTAAGTGATCCTGTGGTCGCGTGTGGAAGCGCCATAGCTCAACGGATAAAAGGTACCCCGGGGATAACAGGCTGATCGCATCCGAGCGTCCATAGCGGCGATGCGGTTTGGCACCTCGATGTCGGCTCATCACATCCTGGGGCTGAAGGCGGTCCCAAGGGTTTGGCTGTTCGCCAATTAAAGTGGTACGTGAGCTGGGTTCAGACCGGCGTGAGCCAGGTCGGTCCCTATCTGCTGTGGGCGAAGGAACCTTGAAGGCACCTCTTCCCTAGTACGAGAGGATTAGGAAGGACGGACCCCTGGTGTACCAGTTGTCGCGCTAGCGGCACGGCTGGGTAGCTATGTCCGGAACGGATAAACGCTGAAAGCATCTAAGCGTGAAGCCTATGCCAAGATGAGGGTTCCCTGCGAATTTATTCGCGAGAGACCCCGGGTAGACCACCCGGTTGATAGGCTGGAGCTGTAAGGACAGAAATGTCTTCAGGCCACCAGTACTAACGGTCAATGGCTTGACCACTTTGATCGATAATCGTCAAGTTGCCAGTTGTCAGTTGCCAGTTGCCCGAGAGGGCGGTCGGCGAGGGACAGGCGGCAACAGAGCGAAGCGATGAAGGTGAGAAGAAACTGAAAAGGTCTCAATGAGCGGTGCTTGTTGCGGCGATGAACCTCGATTCACTTGAATGAATGAATCCTGCCGTCCGGGAACGGCCGGCGGGGTTTTTGTCGGTGCGTATACCGTGAGGGTCACACCCGTTCCCATTCCGAACACGGCCGTTAAGCCTCACGGGCCGATGATACTGCCTCAGTGGGAAAGTAGGTCAGCGCCGGCAATTAGTAAGGAACCCTTGCATCGGAAGGTGCAGGGGTTTTTTTCTGCGCCGCGGCGGACTGCTCCGCGAGCTATGGTCAAATGTCGTGGATGACGGCTGATCGTCAAGCGGCGACGTTCACGGCATCTTCGAAGATCACGCCGGCGATCACTTCGCTCAGGAGCGGACTGCCGTTGAGCTTTCGCCAGCTTTTCTGAGCCGATTCCACCAACTTCAAGGCCATCGCCAGGCACGCCGCCCGGCTGCCGGCGCCCGGGGTCTGGAGCGTCCGCAATCGCACCGTCGAGAAACAACTCTCGATGGGGTTGCTGGTCCGCAGAGGGTGCCAGTGCTCGGCCGGGAAGTCGTCGAACGCCAGCAGCTCGTCCTTGTCCTTCAGCAGGCATTCCAGGGCCTTGGGGTACGTGGCCACGAAGAGCTATAACCGAAAGTCGCGGAGGATGGACTGAGAGCAAAAGCGGCGTACCCTTGGTGTTCGTGGATTCGAGGACACCCTGTCCAACAAGGAAAGGATACGCCACAGGGAACAGGTTACAGCAAAGACGGAGACTCTGGCCATCGGGCCGCGGGACGTTCTGGGCGATAGTCTCAAGACGGGCGCCCAGCCAATGCTGACGCAGGCCGTCGAAGCCGAGGTGGCGGCGTACATCGCCGCCCATGCCGAACTGCGGGATGATTCCGGTCACCGTCGGGTGGTCCGCAACGGCCACAAGGAAGAGCGGGAGATTCAGACTGGAGTCGGCTCATGGAAGGTCAAACAGCCGCGTGTGGATGACCGGCGGGTGGACGAGAACGGCCAGCGGAAGCAGTTCGTCAGCAACCTTCTGCCGCCGTCCCCGCGGCGGACCAAGAGCATCCATGAACGGATCCCCTGGCTCGACCTGCGGGGCATCAGCACGGGCGATTTCTCCGAGGCGATCAAGGCGCTGCTGGGGCCGGATGCCCCAGGATTGTCGGCCACCAGCGTGGTTCGGATGAAGGCCATCTAAGAGAGAGAATGGGGCGAGTGGAGCCAGCGTTCGCTGGCCGGCAAGCGAGACGCGCACTTCTGGGCCGACGGGATCCACTTCAACATCCGCCTGGAGGACCAGGACAATAGCCGCCAGTGCATCCTGGTGATCCTGGGCGCCACGGCCGACGGAACGAAGGAAGGGGTGGCCATTGCCGATGGTTGCCGCGAGAGCGAGCCCTCATGGAAAGATCTGCTGCTGAGCATGAAGGCAAGAGGCCTGGAAGAAGGGCCGAAACTGGCGGCGGGCGATGGCGCCTTGGGATTCTGGAAGGCGTTG
>Ga0315284_10008822_pt1 | contig 14393 bp, 11 predicted proteins | sample YL17G09_16_MG_FD_203696 | JGI IMG/M metagenome (GOLD analysis project Ga0315284, IMG submission 203696) | Sediment microbial communities from Yellowstone Lake, YNP, Wyoming, USA - YL17G09_16 | ecosystem: Environmental > Aquatic > Freshwater > Lake > Sediment | place: USA: Wyoming | collected... | reverse complement strand
GCGTGGACTGCGGATCCCACCACGGCATCGAGGGCGCGTCCGAACTGAGACACATGGGCACGCCCATGTCCAGCCAGGTGCGGGTCGGGATCATGCGCTGCATTCGTTCCTCACCCCAGATCCTCTCTACTGCATCTGCAAATGCCCGGATGAGCGTGGGCTGCGTTGAGACCACAACACCGAGGTCTTTTTCGCGCTGCAGAGCCTCGGGCGTGTTCAGCACAGAGTGCTCGATGCGATGCCGCGGGTCGGGGCGCGGATTGGCGTTCATGGCCTTCTCGATGGCATCCAGCGCCATGTCCACCGCCGCGTCACCGCCGGTGTGGAGGGCGACCTGGTAGCCCGCATCGTGGAAGGCGCGCACGGCCTCATTCAAGTCCTTGGGCTTCCAAATGGGGATGTTCCACGCGATGCCGTTGTGGGGCTCATTGGTGAACGAAGCTTCCAAGGCGCCGTCCACCTGGAACTTTGCCCCGGCGAAGTGCATGTAGTCGTCCTCGTAACGCATAGCCTCGATGGCGTCGATGCGCCCATCCAGTTCCTGGATGTACTCCAGGACATTCATTACCTGCCCCCGGATGCTCATCTCACCGCGCTTCGCCAGGTTGAAGTAGGCCTGCATGCGATCCATGTCGCGCGCATAGACATCCTGGAAGCTGGTGACACCCATCGCCGCGAACGTCGCCTGCGGGTTCAGGATGCTGGTCTCCATGGTCTGCACACTCGTCAGTTCTGGCGGCCATAGGCGGCGGAAGTAGTCCATCGCCGGGTGATTCAGGACTGTGCCGCTTGGCTCGTTATTTGCCTCGCGCAGGAACCGTCCATTGCCCGGATCTGCCGTGCCGGCATTCACGTCGGCCAGCTCCAGCGCCATGCTATTGACCGCCGCCATGTGCCCCCCCTGATTGACGATAAACACAGGATGGTTCGGCGAAACCGGATCGAGGTCGTGCTTGTTCGGGTAGCGGCCTTCAAAGGTCACCCATCCCGATCCGATGACCCACTCCCCGCGCGGAGTTGTGGCGATCTTCTCCGCTAGCTTGGCCTGCATATCACTGATCGTGAAGACGGCCGGCCAACTGATATCCACATACGCAGTGCCAAGCAGACCGCACGCGCTCAAGTGGCAGTGCGCGTCGATCAGGCCGGGGGTCACGGTGCGCCCGCTCAGGTCAAGGACCCGCGAACTAGCGCCGGCCATGTTGCGTACAGCCTGGTCGTCGCCAACAAACAGAATAATCCCATCCTTGATGGCCAGAGCCTTTGCCGCAGTGCGCTTCGCATCGATCGTGACGATATTGCCGTTGACCAGGATGGTATCGGCAACTTCACCCGTAGCCAAAGTGGGAATCGGTTGAGCAGCAGGGCTAACAGGTGTTGGAACCGCGGTCAACTCAAGCAGCTTGGAACCGCCCCCGCATGCCAGGCTAGCCCCACCCAATGCAACCCCACTTAGTTTGAGGAAATCGCGGCGGGTCAACTTATGCTTATGATTCTGGTACATGGTGTCTCTCCTCTCTTTGCCCAAAGTGGGCAACACACCCAATCACTGTTTATACGGCGACAAATTGAATGCAGTATGTGCACTTGTATCACTATACAACTAACGCGTACTAAAAGCAATAGTCATTTTCATACATGGTATCCTATCATTCGGCAGATTGGCGCCTGCAGCGTCGAATTGCACGATGCAGCCGTGGTACGTTTCGGCCAGGAACCCCTTGCAAAACTCGTGCTGGAAGGGAAGGCCTATGGTCTCTTTAGTGCAGATCTGGATGGTAGACTTGAACATATATCGCAATAGGCGCGTGACCGGGTAAATGCCGTAAAAACACACCCTCCACATATGCTTGTGTCCGATCTGTGTATACGGGGTCAAGCCCTGGTCGCCCATACCTGTTCAGGTAGTTTGGAAAACCGCTTTCCTTGTTGAAATTAGTTATATTCTTTGGCATAGCACTATTTTATTGGATTGAAGATAATATTTAGCCCTTAATGTAATGGCGTAAGCGAGCGGGCTAACATTCCGCTTCACCTGCCGAGCGGGGCCTGCAAGGAGCGCGTCCCACCCTGAACGATTGCCAGCTTGGAGCCTGCATACCCCACGAGCGCGGCGACGTCAGGTACAAGCGGTGGTTATGTGTTCTTGGTTTTTGGCACATTTGACCCACTGCAAATGGCTGTCCTTATTGTATCAAGACTGACCTTGCGAAATTGCATATATTGCTTGCGATATCGCCAACCCGTTGGGAAAGTCAAGAAAATGGGAACGTATCTATCAATGCCTTTAATCTGGCTCTGAATCAGTTCACCTTTCATAAGGCGTTCTACGTAACGTTCAATTTGGTCTTTCGACACGAGATTGAATATCCCTTTATTGAACGTAACCACTGCCTCCACAGATGTCTCTTGAATTGTCTTCCTAAATTCATCAATTGATTCCGGTTCAATGAATTGGCTGAAATGCTCCCTTCCAAATATTCTTCTGACATCTTCTGGGAAATCAGTTGGAAAAGCATAATAACAGTAGAAGATCAGTTCAAAGGGTCCTCGGTATTTTGCTTTGACACAAATGTCCGCAAGTTGCTTTGGATTACAATTTCCTTCCGTGATATACAGCCAACCCGCATCTCCCATTACAGACCAGAAAAGGTTCTCCTGCCCTTTGGTATTTGGTGAAAGGAACATGCCTTGATGAACGGAGTGTGGATGAGGGTTTGAGAACAGAAGCATGACACGAGGTCTATTTGTGGAGGCAGTAGGAATCAGTCTCTCCGTGGAAAAAGTGACACTTCTATCTAAATCATTGAACGTTATTAGATCTGGATATCGACTTGGATATCCCAGATATTTGTCCAGTACTTGAATTGCACGTTCCTTAATGCTTTCATATGCTTCACTCAACAGATATGTTCTCTGGAAATTTATGCTAGGCATTTGAGCCCTCTTTGTTTATGACATGCTGGTCTCGAGATTGAACAAATAACAATTGATTCTACGGACTCTTGCTATACGGCAAATATGCGGTATAGCATGGCCGTTAGAGTATAATATACTGCGTACTCGCAAGATTATTTCTTTCTGTTATGTGCATAACTCTTCGCCTGATCAAATAATAGCACAAATTTCATAATGTCAATACAACCCAACCGTCCATTATGCTCCAACTTCCTGGATTATTTCATCTGCGCTGTATTGAAAAGGCGAAACTTTAAACCTTGATAGTTCAGCCAAGAAATCGCTACGCGAAAGCCCAGCAACTTCGGCTGCTTTTGATTGAGAAACTACACCTAGTTCGTACCACTTAACGGCCGCGGCCAGACGTAATTCAGGTACGAAATTTTCTGGATCTTGGCGTAAAGCCGAGAAGATATCACGGTTGACTGTAAAAGAGACTTGTACGGTATCACTCATATGTCTTTCCCTAGACATGAGATTGACTGATCTCATGTTCTGACCCCATTGTAACATACATCCATCCCAGCAAATTACAACGAAATCAGGTTCATTGGGATGCACCGTGATACTCCGTGAAATTTGTACAACCTGTGCACGAATCACGGCAAGGCCCAGAGCGTAGGCTGTGCGTCACCTGACAGGTCTTAACATGGGTCTTTGCAGGCATTGTGCCTGGTCAGACCAGCTCCCTTGGCCGGGCAAGGGGTCTTTTAAGACCTGTCAGGTGTTGGGTGGTTGCTTTTCTTAGCCTTTCTCCAAGCGACCTCCTGTCGCCACTTCCTGTCGGATTTTACGGTGAATTTTTCCGCTATTTCTTTTTCTCTTTACAAAATAGAACAAATGTGCTATAATAACCCAGTGTTTTTCATTCCCCCTAAGTGCCTGGCAAATAAAAACTCCGCGTCCCCCTTTGTGCTCTTTGTGACCTTTGTGGTAAAAGGTTTTATCCTCGCCAAAATGAGACTATTCAAAACGTGGAGATATTCCTTTTACGAGCCTTAATAAATCGTTTTCGTATGTGAAACCAGAATATCCGCATCATGATCGGGCGGTCGGATGCGAGCGCTTTGATTTCTTGGAAATTAACCACCTGATCATTAAGAAAGGAACAGGGCAGTGGCAGGTCAGCGCTCTCATACACATCGGTGCATCAGTGGTTCTCCGGTAAGATGTTCAGATGGGTTCGTTTATTTAGAAACGAATCATGTACAATTTTCCTAAATCGTTCTCGCAGCAGTCCGCACCATTGCCGCCAACCGCCAATTCCAATCTAATGCGTCATTGTCAAAATATTATCAATTCTTTACTCCACTGTCACAATTTTCGCCAGGTTCCTGGCTTGGTCCACATCCTGACCGCGTAGAACGGCCAGCTTGCTCGCCGCCCATTCACCGATGCACACTATTGACTATGTCACCAAGATTGTTTTACGGTCAAGAAGATCGCCTTGATGTGTAGCAGCCAACAGTTTTAACCACGGAAAATTCCAGAGAACCAAAATAAAGAAATTGCCGAGAGTGACAAGACAGGGTAGAATACTCCTGGATTCTTTTGTGGTGTAACATTAAATTTCCGTGCATGAGGAGTAAACATGAGTGGAACAATCATCGTCCTTATCAATGGGGAAGTCTTAGCAAATGGGCGCGGTTCGACAATTGCTGATCAGCGTTTGAACGCAGCGACCCTGGCTAATGGTCTTGTTCCGATCTTGACCAGTGATCTGCGCGTCGCGGTGATGAATGGAAATAAACCTCAAGTGGGTTTTGTGCTTTTCAGGTCTGAGCTCGCCAGCCACGCTTTACATACGATTCCGTTAGATGTTTGTGGGGCTGATACCCAAGGGGCAACCGGTTATATCCTTTCCCAAGCGTTTATGAATATATTTCGTGGCCTGGAGCAACAACGTCGCGTAATGTGTGTGATAACCCAGGCTTTGGTCGATACCAGTGGTCCGAAAGACGATGTTCAGCTTTCAGCTATTGGCCCGTGGTTAGATCGTGACAAAGCGGAGCAATACCGCCAGACACGAGGCTGGAAGATTGCAGAAGAGCCAGGGCGCGGTTATCGGAGAGCAGTACCTCGTCTGAATGCTATTGAAATTTTAGAAATCGAGGGCATCCGAAAGTTGGTTGAAACGGGATACATTGTTATTGGCGGCGGCGGCGGAGGTGTCCCTGTTGCGTACAATGACCAGGGCGAACTGGAGGGTATTGAAGCGGTAGTGGAAACCGAGCAGCTTGCTTGCATTATGGCACAGCAACTTCAAGCAAACGCCCTTTTAATGATCGTTGAGAGCGATGACAAATTCTTACTCTCTGGCCTTAGTATTGAAAATTTAGGATATTGGTCATTGGAAGAATTGGATACCTTTATTTCGGTGCGGATGGAATCCATCAACTCGCGTTCGGTGCAAAGAAAGCTTCGGGCAGCTTCGAAATTTTTGCGCAATGGCGGGGAGCAGGTCATTGTAACGACGCTACGAAAACTGACCGAAACGGTGTTGAATAAGAGCGGTTTATGGTTCGGATCTCGAAATTCGTTATTATAAGTCTTGATGTTGGAGAAATGTGTTATGGATGTTGAAGAGTCTCAAAAACCCACCTCTCATAAAACGCTGGCCGAGGAGAATTCTACCTTACGTCAAGAACTGGAAGCACTCAAAGCGGAGAAAAAATTCATCTGGACATTATTGGTAGATATCAGCCGCAGATTGCAAGTATCCTCAGCATCTATAAAAGCGGCTGTCTCTAGCTTGTTAAGTTACGACATCCTTTGGGATTTCGCCAATCAGCATGAATTCTTGGAAACGATTGACGCCAGCACCGATCAGGCCGCTCAGCTTGTCCTTCTACTGTCGTTATCTTTTCGTTTGGAAGCTGAGCGCCTGGAACTCAAACAGGAGCCACACGCCTTGCAAGAAATCCTTTCTAATGTACAAGCGGAAAGCGCTGCTAGATTCCCTGGATTAGAATTAGAACTATCTATGCCCTTAGAGGGAAAACCTGTTTGGGTCGATTATGAATATCTGAACATTGCACTAAGTCTATTTATTGAAGTGTTTCAGGCTTATGCCGACCATAAAAAAATCCTGCTACATGTCTCGGAAAGGCCAGAATGCTGGACTCTGGATTTCGATGGCATGGATCCAGCAATGATCCGATTGCTCAACACGATAAGACATTGCCAGGTCGATAGCCAATTTTCTAGACAGTCCCTCTCGCCGGAACATATTTTGAGCTTTCATATTGCCTTCAAATTATTCCATTTGCAGGGGATTCGGATGGAAATTAAAAGTAAGCCGGACAGCCAGCCTCAATTGAGTATTTTTGTCCCCATAGTGACCAGTAAATGATCCCGGTATTCCTGGCGAAAGTATTTCATGGGATATTAATTGCGTGCTGAATAAATATTGCGCTTCCATTGCAAACGGCTAAATCATGAATCCAGTAAAGATTTTGCTTATTGGCGACGAACCGAATATACTCCGGACTTTACGACGAAACCTGGTTAGTAGAGGATATGAAGTATCACTGGCCTTGGATGATCTTGAGACTTATGTGATTACTTCTCAAATCGGGCCGGATTTGTTCGTACTTAACCTGGATTTCAATACATTGAAGGTAGATGGGCTGGAGATATGCGCCCAGGTTCGTAAAATGAGCCAGGCCCCGATCATTGTCCTATCTGCAATCGGTGAGGAGAACATAAAGATCAGCGCTTTAGACCTGGGCGCGGATGATTATTTAGTAATGCCCTTTAATATGGGGGAATTCCTGGCGAGGGTGTCTGTGGCTTTAAGGCGTTGGATGACTTATAAAACCGACCCAATTGGTGGGAATAAATTATTATTAGCTGGGGATTTGCTGATCAATACCGACGCGAGACAAGTCATTCGTTCCGGTAATCCAGTTCACCTCACTCCCACCGAATATGATATCTTACAATACCTGGCGCAACGTACGGGCAAAGTAGTGGGGCACCGCGAGTTGCTAAAGGCCATTTGGGGGGATGTATACGGAGATGAACGCGAGTACTTACGTGTCTTCATTTCGCAGTTACGCCACAAAATTGAGGATGATCCGATGCACCCAATACATATCCTGACAGTACCTGGGGTTGGGTATCGCTTCGGTTCTATATATTAAATCCATCAACCGATAATAATTGATTGTTTCTCGTAAAGAGCATCCTTCAATAATCTTAACAATATCCTTATACCTTCCTTATGCGCTCTTGATTCTTTTTGTGATAAATTACACATAAGGGACGGAGCAACTTATGGCCAGTTTTGATATCCTGGTTTGTTGCTCCGAATATCTGTTTTTGATGGCCCTTCGGGACAGGTTTTTTGTCCATTCTAAAGAACGTATAAATGCAAAGGAGGTGCAAATGCAAAAAACGTAACGATTACTTAGTCAGTATTCACAATGATCATATATTCCAAAAAAGGAGTCTTACGATGAAAAAGAGAAGTTTTAGCTTTTTGTTGGTTGTTTTAATGCTACTGGCAGCTTGTGCTCCACCGGCAACGCCAGAGGCCACCACGGCACCGGAGGAAGAGGCTGCTCCTGAGGTTACGGTCATCAAAGTTGGAGCTTTGTACCCGTTGACCGGGGCCGATGCGGGATGGGCGGGCGACCCTTATGTCAAATCACACCAGATGGCGATTGATGAGATCAACGCTGCAGGTGGGATTAAGTGTCTCAATGGCGCCAAACTTGAACTGGTAAATGGCGACACGCAGAGCAAAGCAGAAACCGGTAACGCGGAAATGGAGCGTTTGATCACCAAAGAAGGCGTAATCGCCGTCTTCGGTTCGGCGCTTAGCCAGACAACCGTACCGGCTTCAGAGGTTGCTGAAAAGTACACGACGCCCTACATCGTTCCCAATGCTTTGGATGGAACCATCAGCGATCGGGGACTGAAGTATGTCTTCCAGACAGTAAATCTGCTTCAGGACATGGGCGCCAAGGACGCAGCCTGGGCAAAAGCACAGGGTGTCACAACAGCAGTCATCGCCGTACCGAACATCTCGTTTGGCAAGGAAGTTGCCGACACCTGGGTGAAGGGTGCGGAAGCGGAAGGGATCGAGTTGTTGGAGAATTTCACCTATGAAGCCAACACCAACGATTTCACCGACACGATACTGCGTGTCAAGCAGGCTGACCCGGATGTCTTGTTCATAGTTGGTAACGCTGAAACCCCACAATTTACCAAGCAACTCAAAGAGCAGGGCTACTACCCCAAGATGGGCATCATTACGATAGGATCCGGGTTTTCAACCACCTTCTACCTGAACGAAGTAACCCCAGCGCTGGCTGAGGGCTTTATCTTCACGTCGGACTTTGCTCCGGTCAGCAAACTGCCTGTTCCTGAAGAATTTAAGACGGCGTTCAAAGCATATACTGGCCAGGAATTGGGCGGGACTTACAACACAACCTATGCATCCACATGGTTATTAGCGGATGCATTGGAGAAGTCGTGCTCGACAGATCCCAAAAAGCTTGCTGAGACACTGCGCACGACGAAATTCGAGGGCGGCAAGTGGGGCTTCCAATGGGCTTCAGCCTCATTCAATGAGAAGGGCCGACTGAACGAAGCATCTACCGTGATTGGTCAGTGGCAGAACGGTGAGATGGTGGCTGTCTGGCCGGATAATCTGGCCGCGGCGAAGGTCATCTGGCCGGTTCCGAGTTGGGATAAGAGAGGCGGAGCTGCTGCAGTGCCAGAAGTTCCAAAACCAAAGAAAGTGGCCGCCCTGTTTATGGGTCCGGTCACCGACCAATCGTGGAACCAGTTGGGCTATGAGGGGGTCGTGAAAGCTAAAGCAGACTGTGGCATCGATTTTGCTTATACCGAAAGTGTCAAACAGACTGAGTTTGAAGAAACCATGCGTAATTATGCTCAGCAGGATTTTGACACCATCATTGGCCATAGCGGTACTTTCACCGAAGCGGGTAAAAAGATGGCTGCAGAATTCCCGAACAGGCAGTTCATCGTGATTAATGCCATCACAGGCAATGGAACGAATCAGTCTGGTATCTATGCTGATTACTGGCAGATGGGCTATCTTGCCGGCGCTGCAGCCTGTCAGATGACCAAGACGAACAAGGTTGCCATTGTGACTGCCGAACGTTTCCCGATGGTTGAACCGTCATTCACGTCATTTCCTATAGGGGCGAAGTCTTGTGGGAAAGATGTAACGACCGAAGTTGTGATCACTGGCAGCTTTGAGGATGTGAACAAGGCTTATGAAGCCTCGGTCGCTCTGGCGGACAAAGGCGTGGACGTAATCTGGCACCAACTGGATGCTGCCGATGCGGGCGTGTTCTCAGCCGCGGAAGATAAAGGGATCTACGCCATTGGATTGTATAATGATCAGAGCTCGAAATCTCCCACAACGGTGATTGCCAGCGTGTTTGTCTCACCAACCACACAGACTTACTTGGCGGCTTGCGGCCAAGTAAAAACAGGTGTGGCGGATTTGGTCAACCTCTCGAACGGCATGGAGATCGTCATGACAAACCTGATGCCTGCCGAGGTTCAGGATGCAGTCAAAGTAGTTATTGAAGACCTGAAAAGCGGTAAGATTAAGCCGTAGATAACCACCTGAATAGAGACAACGCTATCCATCATAAAAATGGATAGCGTTGTCTATTTGTTTTATATATGGATAGTGTTGTCTATTTGTTTTATAATGGATAGTGTTGTCTATTTGTTTTATAATGGATAGTGTTGTCTAATTTTGGAGAGAAGCATGGATGAATGAGCCAGCGCTTTTGTTACAAATGAAGGGCATTACCAAGAAATATCCCGGTGTTATTGCGAATGACAGAATATCATTCGATGTGAGAAGCGGGGAGATCCATGCATTATTAGGTGAGAATGGTGCTGGAAAATCGACGCTGATGAAGGTCCTTTATGGATTACATCATCCAGATGAAGGTGAAATTTATTTGATGGGGGAACGAATCCACATCTCGTCTCCAAAGGTAGCGGTGGATGCGGGAATTGGAATGGTACACCAGCATTTCATGCTCGTTGAAAACATGACCGCTCTCGACAATGTGATGCTTGGTTTGCATCAGGCTAAACCACCGCGGCTGGATGTGAAGGGTACCCGCGAGAAATTCATTCAACTTGTAGAGAAGTATGGATTGGTGGTTGATCCAGATATGCCCGTCTGGCAGCTCTCGGTTGGTCAGCAGCAGTGGCTTGAAATTCTGAAATTACTATTTCGCGATGTGAAATTGCTCATTCTGGATGAACCAACGGCTGTGCTAACGCCTGCAGAGACTCATCAGCTTTTTAAAACCTTGCGTTTCCTGATCGGGGAAGGACGGTCAATCATATTTATCACCCATAAACTTGAAGAGGTTCAAGAAGTTGCAGACCGGATTACTGTATTACGGGATGGAAAACTGGTTGGGACCGTGGACAAGGAAGGGACAACCTTGTCCCAGCTTGCGACAATGATGATTGGACGCCCTGTCTCACTAGCACGCAAACCCCGGCCTAAAAATGATGAGAAAAAGCCTGTGTTGGTCATTGATGGCTTATGCTGTAGGAACGAGCGTGGCCTTGAAGCTTTAAAATCTATTAACTTAACTATGTACAGTGGTGAAATTTTGGGTGTTGCCGGCGTGGATGGAAATGGGCAGCGTGAATTAGCGGAATGCATTACCGGGTTACGCCGGCCAACCCATGGGCAAATTAAAATCAAAGGTAAGTCCATAACAGAAGTCGTAGATGATCCATCTTTGCTCGGATATATTCCAGAAGACCGTCAAAAAACCGGATTAGTTCTTGACTTTACGGTTACCGAGAACCTGTTTCTCCGGACATATAATGATGCTCCATTTGATCGGTGGGGTATAGTCCAATGGGATATCGCACAAACGAAAGCTGAGGAGTTGGTTAAAACTTACGATGTACGTACGCCCAACGTGATGGTACCAATGAATACACTTTCTGGCGGTAACCAACAGAAGGTTGTGGTGGCGCGCGAAACGAATGCGCAACCTCCTGTGATAATCGGTTCTCAACCAACGCGTGGGCTTGACCTCGGCGCTATGGACTCGCTTCATGAATTGTTTTTAAAAGAGCGTAATCGTGGTGCGGCAGTCATGTTTATTTCTACAGAATTGTCGGAAGTGATGGCTTTGGGCGACCGTATAATCGTGGTGTTTAATGGAGAGATCATGGGAGAACTGGATGGTGATAGTGCAAGTGTACTCCAAGTCGGTGAGATGATGATGGGCCATCGATTGCAACCGAGTACGAGCAATGAAAGAGGAAAAAAGTGAAAAGAGAGCAAGATGCTACTATGTTTGGAGTAAATAGCCAAGGCTTAATCGACTTTTTGCTGGCTGGCTCTCGTCCTGTAGCCTCCGTTATGCTGGCCTTTCTTGTTTCGGGTGTGATAATCCTCCTGCAGGGAGTTAACCCACTAGAAGCCTATTTAGCTGTATTACGCGGAGCCTTTGGAGACAAGGTCGCGTTTGGCAATACCTGTGTGAGGACAACACCCTTATTGATCGGAGGCTTGGGGATGACGCTGGGCATCCGTGGTGGTCTCTTTAATGTTGGAGCGGAAGGGCAGTTGTATCTTGGCGCTGCTGCAGCCACAGCTGTCGGCTTGCTACCACTGGCGGTTCCAAGCTGGCTGCACATCTTGCTATCTCTGTCTGCCGGTATTTTGGGTGGATCGCTTTGGGCATTCTTACCTGCTTATTTACGAGCCTTTCGAGGTATTAGCGAAATCGTTGTAACCATCATGCTTAATTTTGTTGGCATTTATTTCGTCAGCTATTTAGTCCATGAGCCAAGATTACTGGCGCAGGAAGGTGTTAGCTACGCACAGTCGCGGACGATCCTGGAATCAGCCTTCTTGCCCATTTTGGTAAAAGGAACCAGCATGCATCTCGGAATTATCATCGCTGTTCTACTAGGATTTATCCTCTACTTTGTCCTGAAGTACACAAGCTTCGGTTTTCGCACGCGCATGGTAGGTGCTAACCCAGATGCTGCCTCTTATGCCGCGGTGAATGTTAAATCTTCCCTATTTGTTACATTATTGATCGTGGGCGGTTTTTCTGGGTTGGTCGGAGCGGTGGAGATGTTGGGGTTTAAACATAGTTTGTACGACGCTTTCTCGGGCGGCATGGGATACGAAACGATCACCGTTGCCCTGCTAGGTGGTGTGAATCCACTGGGAGTCATTGTCTCGTCGTTCTTTTTTGGTGGCTTGAAGGCTGGTGGTAATCTGATGCAGCAGACAGTCGGTGTGTCCACCTCCATGGTTCAGGTAATCCAGGCCTTGGCAGTGTTATTTTTGGTAGGTATTGGCTTCATGAAGCCCAAATTAAAAACTCCAAAAACGACGCCCCCGCATTAGCTTGAGACGAAGCGGATGAAAGGATTGGAGATAGATAATGGAAGACATGTTTCCTCAGATTAACACCTTTTTGCAAGCAACGATCAGGATGTCCATACCGCTTATATTGACTGGAATTGGTACGCTATATACCGAACGATGTGGGATCATCAACATTGGTGTTGAGGGAAACATGCTGATCGGGGCATTTGCAGGTGTGGCAGGGGCGATGGTGACCGGTAACATCTACATAGCTGTGCTGTGCGCTATCATAACAGGGGGCCTGCTGTCCTTGATTTTTGCTTTTCTGACGGTCAGCCGGCGCGCGGATCAGATGGTTGCTGGATTTGGAGTAAATCTGCTGGCAACCGGTATAACCATCACCCTAATGCCCTACTTGAACGCCAATCGGACCCGGGCGGTCCTGTTCCCGGTTGTTGATACCGGGTTCCTTAAAGATATTCCCATACTTGGTCCATTGTTGTTTGATCAGTCCATTGCCATTTGGCTGGCAATAATCTTGACCTTGATTTCTACGTGGATTCTGTATAAAACTAGCTGGGGATTGAGTTTGCGGGCAGTAGGAGAAAATTCGAAGGCGGTCGCTACCGCTGGACTTTCCGTGATTAAACTTCGTTATGCAGGGATTTTACTCGGAGGTATTTTCGGCGGGTTGGGTGGCGCCGCCTTATCGTTGAACAACCTGGGTTTTTTTGTCCAAAACATGACACAAAGCCGCGGTTTTATCGTACTGGCAGCATTGGTGGTTGGCAAATGGAACCCCGTATATTTTGCAGTAGTATGTTTGTTTTTTGGAGCGGCCGATGCACTGCAATTGCGAGCCCAAGCCTTTGGTTCCGTGCTACCTTACCAGCTCTATTTAATGCTCCCCTATTTACTTACAATTGTTGCCCTAGCCGGGCTGGTGGGCAAGACGAAAGCTCCAAAGGAATATGCCAAACCCTATGATCCTGAACAAGCTTAATAAACTGACAGTGAGTCTTATCTATCAAGGACTTACAAATGAACGCAAGGTTGAAGCGATTAAGTCTAGATTTGATTGGGGTAAGACAAAACAATATAACCCATTAACCGATAAAAATTGATTGATTCTCGTTAAGAGCATCCTTCAATAATCTTTACAATTTCCTTATACCTTCCTTATGCGCTCCTGATTCTTTTTGTGATAAATTAAACATAAGGGGCGGAGCAATTTATGGCCAGTTTTGTTATCCAGGTTTGTTGCTCCGAATATCTGTTTTTGATGGCCCTTCGGGACAGGTTAATTTGTCCATTATAAAAAAGCATAAATGAATAAGGAGGTGCAAATGCAATAAACGTAACGATTTCTTAGTCAATATCCACAACAATCATATATTACAAAAAAGGAGTCTAACGATGAAAAAGAAAAGTTTTAGCTTTTTGTTGGTTGTTTTAATGCTACTGGCAGCTTGTGCTCCACCGGCAGCGCCAGAGGCTACTACAGCACCGGAGGCGGTTGAGGCGCAGCCAGAAGGAGGGGTCATCAAAGTTGGAGCTTTGTACCCATTGACAGGGGCTGATGCAGGATGGGCGGGCGACCCTTATGTCAAATCACACCAGATGGCGATTGATGAGATCAACGCTGCAGGTGGGATTAAGTGTCTCAATGGCGCCAAACTTGAATTGGTAAATGGCGACACGCAGAGCAAAGCTGAAACCGGTAATGCGGAAATGGAGCGTTTGATCACCAAAGAAGGCGTAATCGCCGTCTTCGGTTCGGCGCTTAGCCAGACAACCGTACCAGCTTCTGAGGTTGCTGAAAAGTACATGACGCCCTATATCGTTCCCAATGCTTTGGATGGAACCATCACCGATCGCGGACTGAAGTATGTCTTCCAGACAGTAAATCTGCTTCAGGACATGGGCGCCAAGGACGCAGCCTGGGCAAAGGCACAGGGTGTCACAACAGCAGTCATCGCCGTACCGAACATCTCGTTTGGCAAGGAAGTTGCCGACACCTGGGTGAAGGGTGCGGAAGCGGAAGGGATCGAGTTGTTGGAGAATTTCACCTATGAAG
>Ga0315284_10008820_pt1 | contig 14394 bp, 15 predicted proteins | sample YL17G09_16_MG_FD_203696 | JGI IMG/M metagenome (GOLD analysis project Ga0315284, IMG submission 203696) | Sediment microbial communities from Yellowstone Lake, YNP, Wyoming, USA - YL17G09_16 | ecosystem: Environmental > Aquatic > Freshwater > Lake > Sediment | place: USA: Wyoming | collected... | reverse complement strand
GGCCATAGGTGTAGATCTTGCTCCCCCCTTATCAGCTGCCTTGAGGGTGATGTTGACCGCCCTCTGGACTCCCATGCAGAATCCAGTGGCATCGACAAGTTTAACGCGCATTAGAAAATCCTCTTTTGATAATTTAAAACCGAAATCCGAATATCGAAATTCGAAACAAATTCAAAATTCAAATACCAAAATTCTAAATATCTTTGTTTGGTTCATTCATATTGGACTGCACCCCATGAACTGGAGACTTAACCTGGCAGTTTTAGGGTGACCTGTCCGAGAAATTCTTTCCTTTGTTCGTCCTGTAATATAGCCTCAAACTCCTCCGGGGGCAAGTACTGAATCCCCGAGTGGACACGCTTCCGGTTATAGACCTTCTCGATGAACTCAGGAATGCGCTCCACGACATCCGTAAAACTCTCATACTCCCATAAGTGCACCTCCTCATTTTTCAAGGTTTTAAAGAATGACTCGGCGTAGGCATTGTCATAGGGGTTGCCCTTGGCTGACATGCTGATGGCAACCTCGTGCTCTTTCAGTTCCTTAACATACTGGGTACAGGCATACTGAACGCCCTGATCTGAGTGGTGGATCAACCCGGCCCGGGGGTTTCGTTCCCTGAGTGCCATGCGGAGCGCCTCTAAGGTCAGGCGATGGTCAATGCGCTTGGCAATCCCCCATCCCACGATCCGGCGGGAGAACACATCCAGTAGAACGGCCAGGAACACAAACCCCGTCAGAATCCGAATGTAAGTGATGTCCGCTACCCACACCTGGTTTACGTCTGTTACCTCAAACCCTTTCAGAAGGTTGGGATACACGGGGTAGGCATGCTCCGAGTCGGTTGTCCGGATGAACCGCCGCTTGATCTGCCGGAACAGGTCGTATTTGTGCATTACCCTCAGAATACGCTTTCCGTTCACCTGCAAACTATAACGAAGTCTCAACTGGGCTCTCAGTGTCCGATACCCCCAGCAGGAGTAGTTTGCCTGGAGCGTCTCCATTTTACCCCGCAGATCCGCATCCGCCTGGTCTCTATCCTTCCTGGGCACTTTGGGTGTGTAATAATACGTGGACTGGCTTAGACCGATCATTTTGCACCCCGCTTTGACTGATCCGTACTCCCGCCAGTGACGATGTACCCATTCGACCTTCTCGTGGATGCATAGGTCTCGTTGAGTTTTTTTAAAAGCTCATTCTGGATGGTCAGCTCACCAACCTTCTTCTTGTAACGGTCCAGCTCCCGTTCAAGCTGCCGTTCCCGAGTGGTGGGGCGTGACTGCATCCTGCCTTCGTGGATTTGCTGTTGCCAGCGGTCGATCAGGGAGGGGGAAATGTCGTTCTCGCGGCCTGCCGCTGCCTTAGTGATTGCTCCACTGTCAACCTGGGCTACCAATGACCGTTTGAAATCTTCGCTGTATTGATGGTATCTCTTCATCTGTCCGACTCCTTTTCATAGCCGTTTCTTTATTGTCGGACAGACACCCTAATTCTTACAAGCAATTATTCCAGTTATAGGGGTGCACTCCAAATCTCATTCTTTTGACCATAAAGTGTTAGGCATTAATCTTTTAGGGGCACCATATATTCCTATAGCAATACAATATGCAAACTCTCTTAAACATAAATATGATAATGACTTTTTATTAATAATAGGGGGGCAAATTGTTTCAGGATTATCTGATAATCAAATTACAAAATTATTTGGCCCAAATGTAATAAATGGTAATAAAATTGAGATATTATCAGAGAATCTCAAGATCGAAAAAAACAAATTTAAGAGAATTGAGGAATTATCTCTAATACCTGCATATTCAAAATTATCAGATGATTATATGCGTCAATATCTTAAGAACGAATTTGGTTTTTATCTATCTCAAGGATGTAAATATGCATGTAGTTTTTGTTCAGCAAAAAGAAGCTCGCATGATCCGATTACTAAAAAATTAACTAAAATTAAAGAAGTCTATAGGGACTTGAATATTGCAAACAGTGATTTAGAATATCTTGTTTTAAAAGCTCTGAGTTTTGGTATTCATGGTCTAAATTTATATTTGTCAAATCTAGACCTTTTTCAAAATCCTTTAATTTTGAGTCAGTTTGCTGAGAACGTAATACAATTGAAAAGAAATTATCATAATTTTTCAATAAATCTAAGAGCCTTATCAAATGTAAGATCTTTTTTACAGACTCATAAATCCAACCCAAAAATTATATCAAAAATAATTGAAGCTGGTTTATATCGAATAGGATTTGGAATTGATGGAGCAACTCCTAAAATATGGAAAGCAACACGCAAGCCACAAACAAAGTCTGAATGTATACAGGCTATAGCAATTGCAAAAGATGTATATGGGTTAATTCCCGAGACTTTAATGGTTTTTGGTTATAAGCATGAGGATAAAACATCATTACAATTAGGATATGAATTCGTACGAGATATGTACGAAAATTATAATGCATTACCAAGGCCACATGTTGCTAAATATATAGCTCCAGGAAACGATGGCTGGAATGATAAACAAAATGAACATATAGCTAATAAATTTATTGCCAGTCCAATATTATTCCAAAATTTAGATTTTACTGCTATTCCATCACCATACACGCATCCAAACAATGAATTGCGCGAACTTGTAACTACGTATTATTTGAAAATATGTCATGAACTGCCTTCTTTGACTCAATATGTAAAGCCTGAAACTCCTCTCTTGAACAAACAAGAGCTAAATGAAGTGAGGATGTTTAATCTTAAGAGATATGATATTTGAAACAATTTGGGAATAATATTTAGTGTAGTTCACTTTCAATTTATTTTTTACTTTCATGTATTTCTTATTTGATTAAGAGAAAGCAGAACTGTTAAAAGAAGCTGCTTTTTTGATATCTGAAAAAAAAGTATTACATAAAGGACGGAATGTTTAACCAGCTTCTTCTAAATAGCCTTATAGTAGCCAGTGTTTATACCCTTGTTGCTGTCAGCTTCGCTATCATTTATTCCACCACCAGATTCTTTCATTTTGCTCATGCCGCGGTTCTTACTGCCGGGGCGTATTTTGCCTACCTCTTTCATATTCTTTTCGGGCTGCCGCTTGTCATTTCCATTGGGCTTGCGGTTATTTTCAGCGCACTGCTTGGCAGTCTGATGGAGCTCTGCATCTACCGGCCTCTGAGAAAAACCAACGCATCTGCTATGGTGCTACTGCTTGTCTCTCTTGGCATTTATATTGTTTTGCAGAACATGATTTCTATGATATTCGGAGACGATACCAAATCCATACGCACTGGTGATGTGGTGGAGGGGATAAACATCCTTGGTGCACGGATTACACCCATTCAGATATTCATAATATGTTCGGGCATTCTTCTTGTCATTCTTGTTACCGTATTCCTGAAGAGGACAAAAACAGGCAAGGCAATGCGGGCTGTGGCAAATGATCCCGAGCTTGCAGATATTTCAGGTATAAATAGCAGCAGGGTTTTCTTGCGGACCTTTGCTCTCGGTTCTGCCCTGGCAGGAGTTGCGGGCATCCTTGTTGCCCTTGATGTTGACATGACACCAACCATGGGCATGAACGCTTTGTTGATGGGTGTAGTAGCGGTAATCATCGGCGGGGCCGGGAGCATCCCAGGTGTGGCGCTGGGTGCTTTGCTGCTTGCCCTGGCGCAGAACTTCGGGGTTTGGAAGATCAGCTCCCAATGGCAGGACACCATTGCCTTTGTGATTCTCCTCATATTCCTGCTTTTCAGACCTGAAGGGTTTCTGGGCAGGAAGGTAAAGAAGGCAACGATATAAAAAGAAATAAAAGATATGGAATATTTTCTTCATATACTGATTCTCATTGGCATATACACAATACTTTCTATTTCCCTCAACCTGCTTGCGGGGTATACGGGGATCCTGTCTGTTGCTCATGCGGCCTTTTACGGAGTGGGTGCGTATGTTGCAGCGCTGATGGCGCTTAAACTCCACACACCTTTTCCACTGAATCTTTTTCTTGCAATCGGCGCGGCTACTCTATTTGGCGCCGTGGTGGGCATACCTTCACTTCGTATCAAGGATGATTATTTTGTCATTGCCACATTTGCATTTCAGATTATCACCTTCAGCCTGCTCAATAATTTAGTTTCATTTACCGGCGGGCCTATGGGATTACCCGGTATCCCCCAGCCAGTAATCTTCGGTTTTACGGTTTCAGGGCATATCCCATTTCTGATTTTAACATTTATCTTCTGTGTCCTCACCTTCTGGATAGCAAACCGAATTGTTGCATCACCATTTGGCCGGGTGCTCAAGGCCATTCGGGAAGATGAGGTGTTTGCCCAGGCATGCGGGAAAGATGTCTCGGCATATAAGGTTACTATTTTTATGATCGGGGCAGGGCTTGCTGCAATAGCAGGCGTGCTCTATGCAACCTACATAAGTTTCATCGACCCCACATCATTTACGGTCATGGAATCCATCTTTATTATCTCCATTGTAATTATTGGCGGGGCAGGTAACCTGTGGGGCTCTGTTGTTGGTGCAGCAGTGCTTGTGACCTTACCTGAACTGCTTCGGTTTGTGGGGCTGCCAAACTCAGTCGCGGCAAACATCAGACAGATACTCTACGGCGGGCTGCTTGTCGCATTCATGCTGTGGCGGCCGAGAGGATTTATCGGTGAATATGCATTTGGCCGAGGCAACAAGGCAGAGGGCAGTAGGCAGAAGGCAGCATGAAAACAGGCACTTTACTTTCAATAGAGAATCTGAATAAACACTTTGACGGCATAAAGGCCCTTGATGATTTTTCGTGTTCAGTGGGACGCGGAGAAATCCTCGGTCTGATCGGACCTAATGGTGCGGGGAAATCTACGCTTTTTAATGTCGTGACCGGATTTATCCCCCGTGACAGCGGAGCGGTTTATCTGAAGGGGCAAAATATTACTGGTAAGCCGCCCTATAAAATCACCCAGGGCGGTATAGCAAGAACATTTCAGAACCTGCGCCTTTTGCGTCAGATGACCGTGCTTGAAAACGTGCTTCTCTCGTACAAAAACCAGCCCGGCGAGCGCCTGGGAAATATTTTTCTGAAAAGAAAAAAATCAGATGAGGTTGAAGCAGTAAATGGTGTACTCGCGATGTTACTGCTCTCACAAGCCGGAATATCATCTAAAGCCCATGATATGGCAAGTGATCTCTCATACGGGGAGCAGAAACTATTGAGCGTTGTATGCTGCCTTGCATCAGGTGCCGAGCTGTTACTGCTTGATGAACCAGTTTCGGGGCTGAATCCAGTCATGATCGATACCATCCTTGCCCTGATAAAAAAACTGCCCGAAGAGAGCAAAACAGTGATACTCATTGAGCATAATATGGATGCGGTAGCTGAGGTCTGCAGCCGGGTGATTGCTATGGATGCAGGGCAAAAGATATGTGAAGGTACACCCGCAGAGGTCAGAAACGACCCGAGGGTGATTGAATCCTACCTTGACTGAGAAGAACACAATGCTTGAAATAAAAGCCCTTGACACAGGATACGGAAAAAAACAAGTGCTGCACAGTGTCTCCATGGAGGTACGTGCAGGAGAGATTGTTGCCGTTATCGGCCCGAACGGTTCAGGAAAATCAACCGTTTTGAAAACTGTCTGCGGACTGCTGCCTGTATGGAAAGGAAAAATTCTTTTTGAGGGTGTTCCGTTGAATGGCTCTTCTCCTGCCATGAATATTAGCCGCGGCATTACCTTTGCACCCCAGGGAAACCGCGTGTTTGACGAGCTCACGGTACAAGAAAATCTTGAGACCAGCGGTTTCCATATGCAGAAAACCCAGCTGGGCGACCGAATCGAAAATGTCTTGAAACTGTTTCCCATCTTGCAGGAGCGAATACAACAGGAAGCAGGCAAACTGAGCGGCGGCGAACAGCAGATGCTGGCATTTGCCCGGGCACTGATCCCAAAGCCGAAACTTCTCATGCTGGATGAGCCATCCCTTGGCCTTGGCCCTTCCCTCATCAAAACCGTTTTTGAAAAAATTGTTGAGATAAACCGGGAGACCAAAACAACAATACTGATAGTTGAGCAGAAAGTCCGTGAAGTCCTTGAAATCTGCAACAGGGTCTATTCCCTGAAACTGGGAGAGGTTGCCTTTGCATGTTCCCCCGATGAACTAAAAGGCAACAAGACTAAACTCAGAGAATTGTTTTTGTAGCAGATCACATTTGTACAAAAAATCATGAGTGACCTGAAAAAATATTTTGAGGGAGGAGGGAGGGAGGAGGGGGTCAAATCTTTCATCTTGACAGATTCTCCCCAAGTCGACGTCAGGGAAATGGGATCCGGTTTAAATAATTAAACATCAATTACCTCCTTCCTTTCCCCCCTCCCCGGACATAATTCTCATTCCTCCCCAGCGACACCAAATCAGAATACAGAATTCAGGAGACAGGGGTCAGAAGGAAATCAAGGGGAGAACTATCTGGTGCTATGAATAAACTTCCTCATGGGGACCTAAGGTGAAAAAAACGATGGTTTTTGAATCCTTTTTTACACAGATCTGAGACGAACAACCAACTGATTTTTGAAGCCGCTTTGACCGGCATTCCCCACTTGAGTTTCGGGGATAGGGATTGGGGATTATTCGATTGCGGATTTTGGATTGCGGTGTGCGGAATGAGGAGTGCGGAGTTGAAAAGAGTAAGAAGTAAGATGTGAGACGAAACGAATGGGCGGGCTGATATGCCCGCCCTTTTTCTAACCTATCAATCAGGATTTTTGCCAGTATTTACTTCTTATTGCTCTTAACACATGCAACTCATACATCATTTTGTCAGAAGGAAACTCTTTTTTTACTTCTCTTTTTATTTGCTTGAGAGTAGAGATGGGTATCTTCATCTCTCTCGCCACTCTCCTGTAGTCAAAATATTCTATCCTTTCCATAAAGCCTCCTCATAATTCTTGAGGCAAGAAGCAATCTCTTTTAGCTTCAGAACGCGATCATCGGGAAGTGCAATGGTAATGTTAGTCATAAAAAACCTCTCTTTGTAAATATACCATCAGATCACCGGTGATACAAGGGCAACTTAAGTGAAATCGAGATCTCTGAAAAAAGAGTTCCTCGTTGCTCAACAATCCGCCTGAGGCGGAACAATTCTAAATCTCGCTTCACTGCAAATTCGAAACTCTCCGCCTGCGGCGGATCAGACAGCCGAATTTGCAGCCGTTTCGCTCAATAAGAATTGTTACCGAAAAAATCTTCAATTCGCACTCGGAACCCTGTTTTCGATTTCTTCAGAGATCTCAAATCTTTCTCTTGACAACAACCTGTGTAACCCTATAAACAATACAAGTACAAGTAAATCTTACGTGAAAGGATTAACCTATGCGACTCCCACGATTTGAATTTCTAAAACCGGCTTCCCTTGAAGAGAGTCTGGGTCTCCTGGAGAAATCCGGAAGGAAGGCAAAGGTCCTCGCAGGCGGCACCGACCTCCTGGTGAATATGAAGTACGGTGTTCTCCGTCCTGAAACCGTGGTGAGCATAAAGGCAATACCTGAGCTCTGTTCAATCTCATCAGAGAAGGACGGGCAAACCATCATCGGCGCCTCTGTTACCTTGTCAGATCTTGCCGGCAACAGCCTCATTGCCGAGAGGTTTCCCGCCTTTCAACTGGCAGTCAGGTCAGTTGCCTCTAAGCACATCCGGAATATGGCATCTCTCGGAGGAAACATCTGCTTCGACACCAGATGCTGGTACTACAACCAGTCAAAACTGTGGAGGGATGCACGGGAGCTCTGCCACAGGACAGGAGGGAGTGTATGCCATGCCATCAAAGGTTCAAAGAGATGCCACGCCATCAATGCCTCTGATACAGCACCGGCTCTCATAGCCCTCGATGCGAAGATCGCCGTCATGAAGAAAGGCCAGAAGCGCCTGATACCGGCAAAAGAGTTCTACCGGGATGACGGTATTCGCCATACCGTCTTAGAACCTGAAGAGATGGTGACATCCATACAGCTACCTGAAGGGAATGGCAACAGCCAATCAACCTTCATAAAGGTAAGTATGCGCAAGGGGATTGATTTTGCCACAGGGAGCATTGCTGCTGCTGCGAGCGTAAACGGGAAGGGAGTTGCCGGCGTCAGGTTAGTGGTCGGTTCCATCGCTTCAGCACCGGTACTCCTGGAGAAGACAGCACAGCTCATTATAGAATCAGGACTTACGGAAAAATCCATTGAGAAGGCAGCAGAGACTGCCCGCTCAGAGCTCGGGACGCTGACAAACCTCTTTACCACTGCCGGGTACAAGCGGCATCTCGCTGAAGTACTGGTAAAGCGGGCCCTCTCTGAGCTCAAGGAAAAAATAGGGAGAGCAAGAAAATGAAGAAGATACTATCTCTTACAGTCAATGGTGATACGTATGAAGTCGCTGTCTCCCCCTGGAAGACACTCCTCGATGTGCTGAGGGATAACCTGGGGCTCATGGGGACAAAGAGAGGGTGCAGTATCGGTACCTGCGGTGTCTGTACCGTGATTATCGACGGCAAGGCGATCCTCTCCTGCCTCACCCTTGCCCTTGAGTGCGAGGGGAAGGCGATAACAACCATTGAGGGGATCAGCAGCGAAGGGTCGCTCCATCCTGTCCAGAAATCCTTCATCGAAAACGGCGCCATCCAGTGTGGTTACTGTTCTCCCGGTATTATCATGACCGCAAAGGCATTACTCGATGAAAATCCCCACCCCAGCGATGATGAGATCAAAGAGGCCCTGGCAGGGACATTCTGCCGCTGTACCGGACACGTGAAGATCATGGAGGCAATAAAGAAGGTTTCCCAGCCTGCCGGAGAGGGAGCGTCCCATGCCCCGGGGAAGTGAAAAGTACAGTGTCATAGGGAAGAGGCAGCCAAAGCTGGATGCGGTCCACAAGGCAACCGGACGATCCCAGTTTACTGATGATGTAGTTCTGCCCAATATGCTCTACGGAAAAATTGTGAGGAGTACCATACCCCGCGGCAAAATCCTCAGCATCGATACCTCGAGAGCAGAACGGGTTCCAGGCGTCAAAGCCGTCATCACGCACAAGGATACAGGCGGGCTCATGGTAGGGCCTGATCAACAGCTCCTCTGCGAGGATATGGTCTACTATTTTGGTGATGAGGTTGCTGCCGTTGCTGCTGTGGACGAGGAGACCGCTATTGAAGCTGCCGGCCTCATCAAGGTCGAGTACGAGCCGCTGCAGCCCCTCTTCTCCATCGAAGAGGCAACTGCCGAGGGAGCGCCGGTGCTTCATCAGTACTTCGAGGATAACTATGCAGATGAGGTGACGATGAACTTCGGCGATGCCGAGAAGGCATTTGCAGAATCAGACCACATCCGAGTTGATGAGTTTATTGTGAATGCCGGCCACAATACCTTTGCCGAGCACCACGTCGTCATTGCCGATTTCACATTGCCGAACAAGCTCTCGGTCTGGACCCCCATCCAGTCAGCCCTCCTCATTCAGAAGAGCATGGCCCAGGACTTCGGCCTGCCGGAAAGCAACGTTCGGATCTTAAGCCTCAACACCGGAGGGGCCTTCTCGGGCAAACCATCTGCCAGGCCTCACCACTCCATCGCAGCCCTTCTCTCCAGGAAGTCGGGGAGACCGGTTAAAATCAGAATCACCGCCGATGAAGAGTTTATCGTGTGCAGGAGCGGTAGCAGGGGAAAGTTCACCCTCAAGACAGGGGTGAAGAAGGATGGTACCCTCAAGGCGGTAGAAGCCGATATCCTCCACGACTGCGGAGCCTACATCGAAATCCAGTTCATCATGCTCCGTTTCTTCGGTCTCAGCTTGCAATTGCTGTACAAGCTGGATGCGGAGCGGTACCGGGGGAGGCTCGTTTATACCAACAATCCCCCTTATTTCTTCCCTCACGGCGGCGGCCTGGTGGGATTGCGGTTCGCCTTCGACTCCCAGTTCGATCTCATCGCCCGGGATTTAGGGTTGGATCCGGTTGAGATGAGGCTGAAGAATGCCGTGGATAAGGGATACACGACACTGAGCAAAACCCACTATGCGAGCTGCGGCCTGAAAGAGTGCATCCGGAAAACGGCGAAAACGTCAGGGTGGAAGAAGAAATATGGGAAACTCCCGCCCTTCCGGGGGATTGGGATCGGATGCGGCGTCATCAACTCCGGGGGAAAGGGTCTGTATGACCACGACACCTCTGCTGCCTTTCTCAAGATAGGGGAGGACGGCAGGGTTTCTCTCTTCACCGGCCTGCCTGACATGGGACAGGGCTCTCATACGACCATGGCGATGATAGCGGCGGAGACCCTGGGGATCGTGCCGGAGGATATTACCGTGATCTCCGGCGATACCGACATTGCACCCATGGACATTGGTGCATTTTCCCAGCGGGGTACCTTTACCACAGGAAATGCCGTGAAGGTGGCTGCCCTCGATGCACGGAAACAGCTTGAGAAAACAGCATCAAAGAAATTCGGCACCAGGCCATCGGCACTCGTTTTCAGAGACAAGAAGGTATACCCCAAGGGAACACCTGAAAAGGCGGTATCGTTTGAAGATGTGGTGTCTGACACGCTCCATTCCCAGGAAGGAAGATACGTGATGGGAAGGGGTTTCTACAACCCTCCTACCGAACGCACCGACCCGGTGACCTATGAGGGGAATGCAACCCTGGCATTTTCCTTCGGAGCGCAGATTGCGGAGGTAGAGGTTGATCCTGAAACGGGGATCGTAAAGCTCCTCAACATGACTGTTGCCCACGATGTGGGACGTGCCATCAACCCTCTGGCAGTGGAGGGTCAGCTGGACGGACAGGTCTTCAGCGGCATGGCCCAGACCCTGTTTGAAGAGTGTATCATGGAAAACGGTATGGTCCTCAACTCTTCCCCGGTGGAGTACAAACTCCCCAGGCCTTTCGAGATTCCCGAAATAGCCCATATCATTGTTGAGACCAATGACCCCTATGGTCCGTACGGAGCAAAAGAGGTGGGAGAAGGTCCCATCATGTGCACCGCACAGGCGATAGCCAATGCCGTCAGCAACGCCATCGGATACCCGGTAAAAGAACTGCCTATCACCCCTGAGCGGGTGCTGCAGGCACTGAGACAGAAGGGAAAGAACCATGCCCCGAAAAAGTGAAAAGTACAGTGTTGTAGGAAAACGGCAGCCGAGACTGGACGGAGTCCTGAAGGCAACGGGCCGGGCGCCGTTCACCGATGATGTAATCCTGCCGGGCATGCTCCAGGGCAAGATTGTAAGGAGTCCCATCACCTACGGGAAAATCCTCAACATCGATACTTCAAGGGCGGAGAAACTGCCCGGTGTCAAAGCCGTCATAACCCATAAGGATACAGGCGGCCTCATGTCCGGACCGGACAAGCTGTTGCTCTGCGAACATACCGTCTATCATTTCGGTGATGAGGTGGCAGCAGTTGCAGCAGTTGATGTAGACACCGCTGCAGAGGCGGCAGGTCTCGTCAAGATCGAGTACGAGCCGATGAAGCCTCTCCTCTCCATGGAAGAGGCAACAGCAGAGGGGGCGCCGGTACTCCATGACTTTCTCACCGACAACTATGCAGATGAAGTGAATATGAATTTCGGCGATGTAGACAAAGCCTTTGCCGAGTCAGACCACATAAGGATTGATGAATATACCATTCAGCCGACCCACAGCAGTTTCACCGAACAGCATGTTGTCCTCGCCGATTTTTCACTCCCGGACAGGCTGACAGTCTGGACGCCCATTCAGGGCTCCTCGATTATCAAGAGCACAATGGCCCAAAGGTTAGGTCTTTCTGACAGCAGCGTCAGGATCATGAACCTGAATACAGGCGGAGCCTTCTGCGGAAGAGGAGCGGATAAGCCCCACCACTACCTTGCAGCCCTTCTCTCCCGGAAAGCGGGAAGACCGGTTAAGATACGGTGCACGTCCGAAGAGGAGTTTGTCGTTTACCGGGGAGGCGGGAAATACAACTTCAGGATCAAGACAGGTGTAAAGAAGGACGGAACCCTGACAGCCCTGGAAGCTGAGATGCTGCACGATTGCGGTGCATACATGGAGACCCAGTTCATCATGCTCAGGTTCGTCGGCTTCAATTTTCAGACCCTCTACAAGCTGCAGGCGTATCGCTACCGGGGGAGACTTGTTTATACCAACAATCCGCCTTACTTTTTCCACCACGGTGCAGGTCTCGTGGCAAAGAGGTTTGCCCTCGACTCGCAGCTCAACCTCATTGCTCAGGATCTCAAGATGGATCCCGTAGAATTCAGGCTCAAGAATGCCGTTGATAAAGACTACACCACCCTCTGCGGATTTCACTATGCAACCTGCGGCCTGAAGGAGTGCATCAAAAAGGCATCAAAGAAGGCAAGCTGGAATAAGAAGTACGGAAAACTTCCACCCTACCGGGGCATCGGCATAGGGTGCGGGATGTTACGCTCCGGCGGGAAAGGGATGTACGATCACGACACTTCAGCCGTGTTCATCAAGCTGGAAGAAGACGGCAAGGCGTTTCTCTTCACCGGACTGCCTGATATGGGCCAGGGCTCCCATACTGCCATGGCCATTATCGCGGCAGAGACACTGGGGATACAGGCGGAAGACATCAAGGTGGTCGCAGGAGACACTGACAGTACGCCCTTTGATGTGGGGGCAATGTCCCAACGGGGGACCTTTACCACAGGGAACGCTACGATCAACGCCTCTCTTGACGCGAGGGAACAACTATCAAAGACTGCGGCAGAGAAATTCGGCGTGAAGCCCTCTGCCATCGTCTTCAGGGACAGGAAGGTATACCCGAAGGGGAAGCCGGAAAAGGCGGTATCATTCGAAGATATCGTTTCTGCCACGCTCCATTCAGAAGAGGGCAGGTATGTCATGGGCAGAGGATTCTATAACCCGCCCACGAAGGGTTCCGACCTGGTAACCTTCGAGGGTAACCCTTCGCTTGCCTACTCCTTCGGCGCCCAGATTGCAGAGGTTGAAGTTGATCCTGATACGGGCATCGTAAAGCTCCTCAGGATGACCGTTGCCCACGACGTGGGGCAGGCTATCAACCCTATGGCAGTGGAAGGGCAGCTGGACGGGCAGGTCTACAGCGGGATGGGACAGACGCTGACGGAGGAGTGTATCATGGAGGATGGACTGGTGATGAACCCGTCCCTGCTCGATTACAAACTCCCCAGAGCTTTTGAGGTGCCGGAGATAGAGCACATTATTGTGGAGACGAAAGATCCCTACGGCCCCTTCGGAGCAAAAGAGGTAGGACAGGGACCTATCCAGTGCACATCGCAGGCGATAGCCAATGCCGTCAGCAACGCCATCGGATACCCGATCAAGGGACTCCCCATAACGCCTGAGAGGGTATTGCGGGCAATCAGAGAGCGGGACAAGCGGTCTCAGTGATTTATCTTCACGCATTGCCATATCTTTACGGTAAGTGAGCAAGGTTCCTCTGTTAGGGATACGCGCCCTGTTTACGCTGATGTCTAAAAAATACATTCCGTTGATCATTCCATTGTTCATCACCGGTATCCTCCTTGCCTATACCCCTGCCGTCACAGCACAGGTTTTCGAAAAGGAGGTAGAGCCGGTAACGCTCATCCAGGCAACGCTCATAATGGCGAGGCTTGAACAGCCGGGATTGTCCCGCTATCAGTTTTCTGGGAAGGATTACGAGCTTGTCCATGCAGCGTTCGGCAACATGAACGGCCTGTCGGCAAAAGTCATCAAAGCAATGCCGATGAGTGCCATACCAGGCAGTGACCCGAAGAAAGCAATTGGCTGGTCCATGGAAGCGGGCGATTCCTGGAGTGAGCTGTTTCAGATAGAAAAGATCGAAAAGGTCTATCAGAAGTATACCTACAGAACCTGGCCTTTGATTGAATTCAGGAGAGGGAAGATATTGTTCCTCGAAGGTGGGGTCCAGGTATCAGACGGCCTCGAGGCAAGGGTGAACAAACGGATGTATATATTCAGAAAAGATACCGGGTGGGTGAGCAACCAGGAGGAAAAATAATCCCGGGCTAACATGGGTGATGCCAATCTGACTCATACATTCGTATTGACTTCATTATCCCAAGGTAATCCTCTTCCTCATAGCTCTCGTGTAAAAACGTTAAAAGAAGAACATAAATTTTTCTATCAACCGCTCCTGTTCATTACCTGTTGATAACGTATGATTCATGAGATGGCAAAAGGCGGAATACGTGCAGCCGGAACAGATTGATCATTTTCTGAGCACCGGGAATGATTCAGTATTTCATAGAGTTGCGAAAAGGCTTCTTAAATTGTATATCTTGAGAATATGATCAGGATAGAAACGCCTGGACAGTGAACAGGGAGCCGCCATCAGGCAGCAGAGGCATAATCGGCAGCAGGTGGGAGGCTGAAAATTAATAGAGGG
>Ga0315284_10008818_pt1 | contig 14396 bp, 10 predicted proteins | sample YL17G09_16_MG_FD_203696 | JGI IMG/M metagenome (GOLD analysis project Ga0315284, IMG submission 203696) | Sediment microbial communities from Yellowstone Lake, YNP, Wyoming, USA - YL17G09_16 | ecosystem: Environmental > Aquatic > Freshwater > Lake > Sediment | place: USA: Wyoming | collected... | reverse complement strand
CCGCTCGGTCATCGACGCGGCCCTGATCAATGAAAAGGAAACTCTCGACTCGATCCTCCAGCTCGCCGCGGACAAGGCCGCGGTCGGGGCGTATGTCGCCCAGATGAAAAAGAGCGTTGACGCCCTCGGCGCGGCCCACCTTGCGACGATCCAGGCTCATATGGAAGCCGCGGCGAAAAGGCTTGGACAGAAGCCAGCCGTCATCGTCCTCTCGGACCTCGAGAAAAAAGCGATGAAGGTCGTCCCGAAGGCGACGGCGAAGGTCAAGCAGGACGGCTACACAGGCTACCGCAAATTCATCGACCAGGTGCCCGCCGAGCAGAAGGCGAAGTATCCCTATGCGGGCGGCGTTTCGGACGCGAGCGAACTCCAGCGCCTGTGCAACGGCAAGCACTCGGTCCTCGACCTCAAGGTCCTTCTCGACGCCCAGTCGCAGCGCAAGTCCACGATCGAAGGGCTCATGAACTATCTCCAGATCCTGAAGCTCGCCGGTCTCGTCGAGTTCTGATGAAACCGACGATCGCCTGGGCGGACGGCAAGGTGGTGATGATCGACCAGCGCCGTCTGCCTCTTGAAGAGACGTATATCGAATGCGGGACGGTCGAGGACGTGGCCGTGGCCATCGAGACGATGGCCGTCCGCGGCGCCCCGGCGATCGGCGTCGCGGCGGCGATGGGCGTCGCCCTCGGGATGCTGAATCTCAAGCCGAGCGCCGACCAGACCGTCGAGTTCGACCGGATTCAAAAGCGCCTCCATCGCACCCGCCCGACGGCCCGGAATCTCTTCTGGGCCTTGGAACGGATGGATCGCGTCTTCCGGAGAAACCGCCATTTGTCCGCGACCGATCTCAAGCGGCGCCTGATCGATGAGGCCCTGGATATCGAGCGGGAGGATGAGGAGGTCTGCCGCCGGATCGGGGCGAACGGCGCGGCACTCATCAAGGTCGGAGACGCCGTGCTCACCCATTGCAATGCCGGCGGCCTGGCCACGGCGGGCTATGGGACCGCCGTCGGCGTCATCCGGGCGGCCTGGGAGGAGGGGCGGAAGATCACCGTTTTCGTCGACGAAACGCGGCCGTTCCTCCAGGGCGCCCGCCTGACGGCCTGGGAGCTCGAAAAGCTCGGCATCCCGTACCGGGTCATTACGGACAGTATGGCCGGCTGGCTGATCCAGAGAGGGGAGATCAGCCTGGCGGTCGTCGGGGCGGACCGGATCGCCCGGAACGGGGATACGGCCAACAAAATCGGAACCTACGCTGCGGCCGTCCTGGCCAAGGAAAACGGGATCCCTTTTTATGTGGCGGCGCCGCTCAACACCTTCGATTTTTCCTTGGCCGACGGGTCCGGGATCCCGATCGAGGAGCGCCCCGCGGCCGAAGTGCGGGAGATCAACGGAAAGCTCATCGTCCCTCCGGCGGCGCAGGTCCGCAACCCGGCTTTCGACGTCACTCCGGCCCGCTATATCACCGCCTTCATTACGGAGAAGGGGATCGTCCGCCCGCCGTTCGCGGCGAGCCTTACCGCATTAGAAATACGGGGACACATCACTTAATTCGTTTTCCCGAGTGACGAAGATCGGTCCGAAGGATGAATTAAGTGATGTGTCCCCGTATTTCTTTGTCGGAATCGAAAAACTTTTCTATTTCTCGAAGAAAATCTTTCGCCCAGGCAATTCTTTCCTCAACCGTTTCTTTGTCGATGGTCATGAAGACATCATAGTCCGCCGTTTCTCTCTTTTGTTTAGCGTTGATCAGGAAACGATGAAATCGGGGATCGATTTTTCCTGTTTTCGCAAAGGCCTCGCCGAATTTCGCGACAACCGCCGAATGTTTGATGACTTCGATGCCTTTCTCCCGAAGAAGCGATTGGGCGGCGTAGAACATAGAATAGTAAGCTTTGGAACATGCGTCGTTCCAGAATTGTTGTTGGAATAGCGCTCTCGCCACAGTCAGGGCATGGCGCGCTTTTTCGAGATATCGGGCGGATTCCGGTTTCAAAATGTCACGGCGTCGCGCTGGATCGCCTGGAAGAGCGAACTTCCCCACGCGGCGAGGCGAGCGTAATATTCTTCGTCCATGACTTGAACGGACAGTAACGGCTCGAATCCGTTCGACCACATGATTTCATAGGCAGAATCTAAGATATCGTTTTCGAGTTGCCTGGAGAAATGATTCACGATCACCAGAATGTCCAGGTCTGAATCGGGGGTTTCCTGACCTCTAGCATACGATCCGAAGACGACGGATCTGACGACGTGATTGGGAAAGCGCGATTCGAGGAGGGATCTGAATTCGGCGATGATCTTCCTAATCTTCTCGCTCATAATGCCAACCTTGAAATAATTATATCATAGATAGAGAAAGGCTTCGCCTTGTTCACGCGGTGTCTCGCGTTTATAATGATCGCCTCATGAATGTATTGGCGATCGAAACATCGTGCGACGAGACGTCGGCGGCCGTCGTCCGCGACGATTTGGCGGTCCTGAGCAACATCGTCTTGTCGCAGGACGAGATCCACGCTCCGTTCGGGGGCGTTGTCCCCGAGCTGGCCTCGCGTCAGCATCTCAAGTCGATCGGACCGGTGGTTCGGGAGAGCCTGGCCGCGGCCGGCGTATCCCTGGAGGCCCTGGATTATTATGCCGTGACCCAGGGGCCGGGGCTGATCGGATCGTTGCTCGTGGGGCTGTGCTTCGCTAAAGGCCTGGCTTACTATCATCAGAAGCCCGTTCTCGGGATCGATCATATTCAAGCCCATATCGAAAGCGCCTTTCTCGAGAATCCGGGCCTGGCCTTTCCGATCCTAGCCCTGGTCGTATCGGGAGGGCATACCTCGCTTTTCATCCTGAAAAGAAAGCTCCGCTATCAGCTTCTCGGCCGGACGCGGGACGACGCCGCCGGCGAGGCCTTGGATAAAATCGCGAAATTTCTGGACCTCGGCTATCCCGGCGGTCCCGTCATTCAGAAGCTGGGGGCGGCCGGCGATCCGGGCCGGTTCGAATTCGCCGTCCCGCGCATGTCCGACCGCAGCCTCGATTTCAGCTTCAGCGGGCTCAAGACGGCCGCCCTCCGGATCATCCGCGGAAACGGGATCGTCAAGGATGGCCCGCGTCTTGCCGATTTTTTGGCGAGCTTCGAGAACGCGATTTCCCGAGCGTTGCTTCGGAACGTCGCCCGCGCCGCGGAGAAGGTCAAGCCGAAATCTCTCATCCTCTGCGGCGGGGTCGCCCGGAACAAGCGCCTCCGGGCCGCCTTCGAGAACCTGGCCGTCGAGCGAGGGCTTCAGCACGCTATCCCTTCACCCAAGCTCTGCACGGATAATGCCGCCATGGTCGGAGCTCTGGCCTGGGCCCAGGTCAAGACCCTTAAAAAAGTCCCGCTTTCGCTCGACCTCGACGCCTACCCTAGACAGAAGGGGTCAAACCTACACATCTGACAAATAGGAATCCAATAATTCCGGCAAAAGAAGGAAGTGTCAGATGTGTAGGTTTGACCCCGTCTTGTTGACTCGACTTCTTCCGGCCGGTACAATACTTTAAGGTCATGAACGTATGTCGATCGAACCGAACCAGGATTGCCGCCGCGACGTCCCGAACGGGAAAGCCCCCTGTCCCGCGCTGATTTTCGACTTCGACGGCACGATCGCCGACACGCTCTCCGTCATCATCCGGATGGTCAACGCCCACGCCGACGAACTCCGCATCTCCCCCTTGGACGATGACGACGTCGAGGAGTTGAGGGGCTTATCCAGCCTGGGGATCGTCAAGAAATTTAAGATCCCTCTCGTCAAGATTCCCGCCATGGTCCTTCGGTCCCAGAAAGAGCTCCACCGTCATATGGACGAAATCCCCCTCTTCCCCGGGATCCGGGACCTTATCATTGACTTGAAGAGGCAGGGATTTCGTCTGGGCATCCTGACCTCGAATTCGCGCGAGAATGTCCGCAAGTTTCTTCTCACTCAAGACTTGGACGTCTTCGATTTCATCCACTCCGAGTCCAACCTGTTCGGGAAGAACCGGGCCCTCCTTCACCTGCTGAAGAAGCACGATTTGAAAAAGAACGAGGTCATCTACGTCGGCGACGAGACCCGGGACATCGAAGCCTGTCAGCGTATCCGTATCCCCGTCATCGCCGTGAGTTGGGGATTTCACCGCCGCGATCTGCTGACGAGGCGGAATCCGACCTACCTCGTGGATTCTCCCCAAGAAATCAGAACGATCGTCCTGAATTAACCCCGCCCGGCCTCACGGGGACGATCTGGATGAGATAAGGATCCTCGAGCAGGTTCTCGCCCGAAAATTTTTTCAGTTCGACCGTAAGATCATAGACGTAGAGATCGCCCAGCCGGTAGGCGGCCGGCGGGGCGAAGGCCCATTCCTTCATCTCCCGGGACGTCTTCGCTTCGAGAAGGGGCGTATCGAAAAATCTCATCCGGACTTCGTGCTCGCCTTTCTCCGACCCATATTTCAGCTTGATGGCCTTGAGCGGCGCCTTCGCGCTGAAGAGGAACCGGTAGCTTTTCTCGAAGTGGAGGTACATCTCGGCGTCGTTTTTCGCGACGACGCCGCGGCCCATGGGCATCATATAGAATCCGAGCGAGCCGCCGCTCTTGTAGCGGACGGGCCAGGAGGGGTAGAGGGCCGGCCGCGGATGGACGACCCAGAGGGCGATGCCCGCGGCGAGAAAAGCCGCGGTGAAGGCGGCGTGAAAGCCTTTTTTGAACGGACCGCGAGCGCGGTTTTTTGTCAGGAGATAGACGGCCGCGAAAACGATGACGGCCCCGATCCAGACGTAATTCGGCCCATACTCCGCGTTTCGGACCTTGATGAACGACGGCAGGGTGGAGGGCAGGAAGACGCGGATATTGCTCAGGTGGACGAACAAGTCGCCCGCCCGCCGGGTGTAATCGTGGGTCGTCGGCTGGTAGAGGAAAGCCGGGAAACGGACGAGAATCGCGGTCACGATCACGGTCGCGGCGGCGGACAGGCCGAACAGGAGGCGAAATACGCGGCGCCCGTTGTGGACGAGAAAATAGCCGACGGCGATCATTCCGATCCAGGAAACCGGGGCCAGGACCCGGCCTTGAGGACAATATCCCTGCCGATGGGTGAAGAACGCATAGTTGAGGATGAAGGGCGCGGCGATGAGGAGCAGACCGACGAGTTCCTTGCGGGCCCGTCTGATCATTTCGATCAGGCCCAGAATCATGAAGGCGTAAAACGGGGCATAGAGGAACAGGCCGTCGCGCTGGTCGAGGAAATAGTCGAAGAACGTTTCGATGCGGGCGGCGACCGGCAGCTCGAGGAACGCGTTCGTCACGTTGCGGACCTGCTCCGACGAAACGACGCCTTCATAGACGGCGAACGGGGAGAGGGTGCCGTACATGTCCCAGACGGCGAAATAAAAAGAGGCCATCCCGAGAAGGGCGGGGACGGCGAGAAGCAGGATCCGGGCCCGCATCCGGCGGCCGGTCCAAAGGTAAAAAGCGCTCACGGCGAGAAGCGGCCAGAAGATGAGGTTGTATTTCAGGCCGAACCAGAAGAAGGTCCCCAGGAGAAAACCGAAGAACAGGAGGTGAGCATTTGTCAGCCGCCGGCTTGACCGGACCATCCGGTAGAGATAAATCGAGAAGAGGGCGATCGGGATCTCGGGGTAGAGATGGATCGCGTAGAAAAGGACCGGCGTGCTGAAGGCGTAGAGCGCCCACAATCCCAAGGCCAGGCCCTCGCGATGCCAAAGATCGCGGGCGAGGAGGTACATCTGGAGGCCGAGCAGAACGGCCCAGAGGGCGAGGCTGATTTTGAGGATGAAGGTCCGGGCGAAACCCTCTCCGACCTGCTGGCTCAGCCGGTAGAACGGAGCCATGAGGGCCGAAATGCCGGGGAGGTTGATGGGGTAGATATGCCCTTGGCCGCGCTTCCCTTGGCGGGCGTAGATGCCCATCTTGAGGCGGGGATTGTCCTTGCGGGCGTAGAAATGGAAATAGTCCCGGCCGGCGTGGTTGTTGAAGACGTTGATGTCCCGGTCGTAAACGAGGCTATGGGAGGTGAGAAGATAGTTTGGCTCGTCGCCCGAAAAGGTGATGCCCTCGCCGACGAGGAGGGCGGCGCAGAGGCTGTAGACGGAAAAGGCAACGACGAAGAGAACGATAAGCCTTCTTTTGAGGGGGAGGGCCAGGAAGCGGGCCAAGGTCCGAGGGAGGATCTCTCGGGGCGATTTCAGGAAAGGCCAAAGGCTTGTGCTTTTGAGATAAAGAACGGCCGCGACGGATAAGCTCAATAGAATCCAAAGCCGGGAGCGGAGGTCGCCGCGGGTCAGATAGTCGGCGTGGAGGGCGGGAGCGAGCAGAAGGACGAGGAAAGGAGCGGCGGCCCGGACATTGTCTCGATAGGCGTTTACCGCGGAGAGGCCATAAGATTTTGCCTCAACCCGGGCGACCCATCGCGTCCCGGCGATGAGCCCAGCCGAAAAAAGCGCCCAGAGACCCAGAAAGATCGCAAGATGCGTTCCGTGCATCCGGAAGCCGTGGCTGAGGATTGTGTAGGAATGGGACTGAAGGGCGGTTGAAAAAACGGCGGCCAGACCGGCCCCCGCAAATACCAGAAGGAAGTCGACCGCGCTTCCGGGACGTTTCATCGCCCCTATTATAGTCCAATTTCCGCGCGGCCCGGATAACGTTTTGCTGTGGATCGGAGATCGAAGGATCGCCGGACGGAGGGGCGAATCATCCTGACGTCACGACACCCGCGAATTTTTGGAAATCCCCCCACACCCCCCTTTTCTAAAGGGGGGAGAGGGGGGATTTCTTAGGCTGACTGTTTCATCCGCAGGAGGAGAGAGGATCGCTTCGAAACGACGAGAAATATGGTAAGATGCCCGGCGAGGAAAGAACCTTTGGACGCGCCGGCCCGGACAAAAAAAGTCTTCGTTGTCATGCCGGCGTATAACGCCGAAAAAACGCTCGAGCGGACGCTCCACGACATCGACCGCGCTTGGGTCGACGACATCCTCCTTGTCGATGACCGCAGCCGCGACGGCACGGTCGAGCTCGCCCGCCGCCTCGGCCTCAAGGTTTTCGCCCACGCGAAAAACACGGGCTACGGCGGCAACCAGAAGACCTGCTATTCCGAAGCCCTCAAGCTCGGAGCCGACATCATGATCATGGTCCATCCGGACCACCAGTACGATCCCCGGGTCATCCCCCAGCTCGTCCTCCCTCTCCTCAACGGGGAGTGCGACGCCGTCTTCGGCTCGCGGATGCTCGGCGGCCGGCCCCTCGAAGGCGGAATGCCGAAATGGAAATACCTGGCTAACATCTTCCTCACGGCCTTCGAGAACGCGACGTTTTATATGTACCTGACCGAGTACCACTCGGGCCTGCGGGCCTACTCGCGCCGCTATCTCGAGACGGTGAATTTCATGGCCAACTCGAACGACTTCGTCTTCGACTCGGAGATCATCGCCCAGGGCGTCCTCCACGGGATGCGGATCCGGGAAATCCCGATCGAGACGCGGTACTTCAAGGAAGCTTCTCAGATCGGCCTTCGCCCGAGCGTCGTTTACGGCCTGTCCATTCTCAAAACTCTCGTGAAGTTCAAGCTCCACAAAAAGGGGTTGGCGAGGTTCGCCCTCTTCAACGGGCGGGACGGACCGCGAACAGGTACGGCGTGACGGCTGTCCGGACATCGGACCGTCTCTCCAGGTGGATAGAGATCCGGCCGAGATACGCCCCTTTCCATGGGTAGAACGCCATCGGCGCCACTGTTCGCGTTTTGACCTCGCCTTTGGTCGTTTCCTTGAAGGCGGGATCGTCGAAAAGGGCGAACGAAAGGTCGTACTCCCCGTTCCCGGACCCGTATTCGACCTCGATCTTTTCGAACGGCCGGCGCGTCACGAAGTAGAAGTTGTAGTCGCGGTTGTCCTGGAGGATCGAGAACCGCCCCGGCGCGTCCATCCGGGCGACGCGCGACAGCGAGTAGAAGGTCCACTTATCGCCCGTCTCCAAGGCCGCCGGCCGGGGCGACATCAGGACGACGCGCGGATAATAGATATACAGAACGAAAAATCCGGCTAGCAGGGCGCCGGCGAGGGCGAGATGAACGTTGAATTTCATCCTGAAGTCGTGTTCTTTGACGGCGAGATAGGCGACGACGAAGACGGCGAGGCCCGCGATCCAGATCGAATTGGGAAGCCACCCTCCTTCCTTGATCTTGAGGAACGACGGCAGGACGTTCGGCAGATAGACATGGAGGTTGCTGAGAGCGACGAAGAGATCGCCCGCCCGCTCGGTCGTTCCGGACGTCGTTTCCTGATAAAGGGCGAAAGGATACCGACAGAGGAGCCAGACGAAGAGAAAGCTCAAGGCCGTATCGCCGTAAAATAAAATCCTGAAGAGCCGCTTCCGTCCCTCCGCGAGGAAATAGCCGAGGAAGATCACGAAAACCCACATAACGGCGACGAGAGGCCGCGCTTGGGGCGCATAACCCGTCCGCTGGGTCAGGAAGGCGGAGACGAGGATATAGGGGCCGGCGATGAACAGGAGAAGCCAGGCGTCTTTGGCTCTCCGCCGGAACATCTCCGCCAGGCCGAGGAATGCCGAAAAATAGAGGGGAGCATAGAGCAGGAGGCCGTCCTTCTGGTCAAGGAAGTATCCGGCCAAAGTTTCCCAGCGGAAGCGGAACGGAATTCCGCCGAGGATGCCCTTGAGAAAGCCTAGCGACTGTTTGCCGTCCATGGCGCCCTGCCACGATACGGACGTGGGATTGATCGATCCGTAGAGCGCGTATTGGAAGAGAAAATAGAGGAGGAACAGGGCCGCGGAAGGTGCGACGAGACAGACGACCCGGCCGATCCGGCCTTTCTTTTCGCCGTGTTTCCAGATCGCCCAAAGGGCGAACAGGAAGAGAGGCGCCTGGATGAAAAAGTATTTCAGGGCATGGAACCAGACGAAGGAAGAGAGAAAGACCCCGATCAGAACGATTTGCCTCTTTTTGAAGGAGGTCTCGAAGCGCAGCCGGCGGAAGGCCGCGAGCCCCAGGAGGGCGACGATCAGCTCGGGATAGACGTGGATCGAGTAGAAAAAGAGCGGCGAGGTGAATCCGGCGATGGCCCAGAGCCCCAAGGCGAGTTTTTCCCGGCCCCATTCCCTCCGGGCGTAGAGGTAGATTTGGATCCCAAGAAGGGCGCCGAAAACGGCCATCCCGAAGCGGATAAGGAAGATGAGGGCGCCTTTTCCCAAAGCCAGCCCCAGGGCATAGAAGGGGAGGAGAAGAAACGATACTCCCGGCGAATGCATCGAGTATTGATGACCGGTTTTCCGTCCCGGAACCTGGTGCGGCCGGATGGGCGCTCCGGGGACGGTATACGCCTCGAAGTCGCGGCGCTCGTAATTGTTCGAAAGCTCCAGGTCGCCGTCGCGGAGGAGGCTGTGGGTCATGAGGAGATAATGGGGCTCGTCTCCGCCGAAAGAGACGCCCCGGGCGGTGATGAGGAGCGTTCCCCCGGCGTAAATCGCTAAAGCGACGAGGAAAAGAACCGCGATCCGCCGTCCGAGCGGCCAATCGATGAAGCGGTCGAGCGATTCGCCCCACTTCGATTTGCCCTCGCGCTCCGCTTGAGCGACTCGAACGGCTTTGAGATAGAGGACGGCGGCGAGGACGCCCGCGAGAAGGAGCCCCAGCCGGGTTAGAAGATCATCGCCCGTCAAATAATGAGAGAGAGCGAACGGCGCGAGGACGAAGAATACGGCCGGCGCGTAGGTGGGCAGGTCCAAGGCCAGGGCTTCCTTGTATTTCAGCCGGCTGTTCTTCGTCCAGATTTGGCTGAACAAGGCCCAAAGGCCGAGGAAGAGAAGAAGGATGATGGCGGTCGAGATGAGAATCCGGGCGACGTCGGGGTGGAAGGCATGATCCCGGATCGAGAATCCGGCGGTTTGGCTTCGCAAGTGGAGGAACACCGCCAGAGAGGCGGCGAGGCCGAAAAAGTAAGCCAGGCGGCCGAGCCGGCGGAGCGATTTCATCGCCCGGAACTTTATGGCGGGCCACCGCCAAAGTCAAGAGCGGTCCCCTCTTGCCCTCGACCATTTGATGGAAGGTTGATATTTAGGCGTCTTTGCGTCTGGAATAGGCCTCCACTCCAGATCGGGTTTGAAGGACCGTCCCTCGACGCTCCTTCTCGGCGCCTTGGCTTTTTGGATATACGACCTTTCACCGTGATCATCGTTTGGCGTTGACGGTCTTCTAAACCTCGGCGTCCGAGAATCCGGGACCCTCGAAGAGCGTCTGCGGGGCGGCAAACCCTCATCACGTTCCGGCCATTCCCAGACGCACGGAAGCTCGTCGAGTGGATCAGGGGGCTAGCGGTTTACAAGCCATGGACGATGGCATAAAATCCGGGGCGATGAATGATCTCCGGCCCCCGGATCCGCCGCGGACGCTTTTTCTCGAACTGACGAGCCATTGCAACATGCACTGCTCCTTCTGCCCGTCCGACGTCCTGGGCCGGCCCAAAGGGCACATCGATGACGGGCGGGTCCGGCGCTTCCTCGACCAGCTCCACGCTCTCGGGATCCGAGCGCCGGTACTCCTCAACGTCCTGGGCGAGCCTTTGCTCAACAAGCGGGTATATGAATATCTGGACCTCTTGGAGCAGGCCGGCCATCCCGTGACCCTGATCACCAACATGTCGCTCCTCGGCGACAAATCCGTCCAAGGCGAAATCCTCCGCCACCCCAACGTGACCCTCGCCCTCAGCCTCCAGACGGCGACGAAGCGGTCCTATGAAATGCGCGGTTACCCCAAACTGCCTTTTCGAAAGTTCTTCGCCCTGATCTTCGATGTCATCGAGGAGAAGTTCCGGATGGGAAGCGGGACGCGGATTGAAATCCATGTGGCTACGAACTTCGTCCTGGCCCACGATCCCACCATCCAGGCCGACGGCGGGATCGACCTTTGGCGGAATTTCCCGAGCGATAAGGCGGAACGGCATTTTATCGACCGCATTCTCCGGCGCCTCGACCGACTCTCCCGGACGATGGAGAAGAAGCACGGCCGAGCGTTCGCCGACGAGCGGGCGAGAGCCGCATCGATCTACCGGGAGCACATCGGCACGAAGATCGCGACGACCAGGGCCATGCTCCCTCCCGATTTCCATCGCCTCAAGGACGAGATCTTCTGGGGCTATATGGCCCTTCCGAACGTTTTCCTCGTATTCAAATCGATCGAGCTTTGGACGCGCGACAGGGCGTTCCTAAAAGCCGCACTCCCCCGCGACAAATTCATCTACATCGAAGAACGGGCCGAGCCGCGGCCGTGCCCCATGACCGAAAGCTTCGGCCTCCTGGCCAACGGCGATTTCGTCCTCTGCTGCCTGGATTACGAAGGCGAGATGAGGATCGGGAATATCGACGAGATGACGGCCGGGGAGGCGCTCGCGTCCGATAAACGGGCCGCCGTTCGCCGCGATGCCATGGCAGAGCGGGTTTGCCGGCGCTGCAAGGGGAATGTCTTCATCTTCGACACGGCCCCCTTGCCCGCCGACGAGCAACCGGTCGACAAATTCGGCCGGGGCTGGTGGGGCTTCGAACCTGAACTCCACGGAGTCGGCGGCCGTTGGACGAAAGGCCACGCTTGGTCTTATATCTTCGCCCGGATTCCCGCCCGCCGCATCCGGATTTCGTTCCTCTCGGAATTCGAGGAGAATGTCCCCCTGGCGTTGACGATCCTCTTGTACGACGGAGGCCGAGACGAATTCTCCTCTCCAGCCTCATTCTCCTTCCAGGCTCGCAAAGGGATCCGCGAGGAATTCGAGGCCGCCTTCGACTTTACGCCCGGCCGCCTCTACCGGATCGAGGTCGCCTCGCCGACGTTCGTCCCCGACGCGATCCATCATAACGGCGACACCCGGACGCTCGGCTTGGCCGTCTTTTCCCTCCAGTTGTCGCCCTGAAAATCCCCCCTCTCCCTCTTTTAGCAAAGGGGGGTGTGGGGGGATTTCCCTTCTGCCGGCGAGCGATGGCAAATCATCGCCTTCATGCTCTCACGGTTCGCGTTCTTGAGTATAAGGGGGCTGACCGTCCAACACTTTTACTATCGACGGGCTGCTCTGAGCTTACCCGAGTTCGGGATCGGCCGGAACGTGATGAGGGTTTGCCGCCCCGCAGACGCTCTTCGAGGCTCCCGGATTTTCGGGCGCCGAGGTTTTGAAGACCGGCAACGCCAATCGACGATCATGGTGAAAGGTCGTATATCCAAGAAGCCGAGGCGCCGAGAAGGAGCAAGGAGGGGCGGACCTACAAACCCGATCTGGAGTGAAGGCCGTTCCCGGAGGCAAGTAAGCTCAGGGATTTAAGTCGAAACAAAAGTGTTCGACGGTCAGATAAGGGGGAAATTGAACTTCCGGCGTTTTATTTCGTATGTTCTAGAGAATGCCGGTCTGCCGACGACCAGGAGGTTATTCATGAAAAAATTCGCGGCTTTAGCCCTTGCCGCGGCGTTCTTCGCCGCCCCCATCCTCGGCCAGGACAAAGAAGTCCTCAATCTGACCCTTGAGGAGGCCATCGCCAAGGCCCTCAAGAACAATCTGGCCATCGCCATCGACCAGTTCGGCCCGGACCTAGCCCAGCAGTCGCTCCTCAAAGCCAAGGAGATCTTCCAACCCCGCTTCGATCTGAGCTACGGAGGCAACCGCACCGTGAATCCGTCCTATTGGTTCCTCCAAGGCTCCGGGACGAGCATCAGTAAGATGAGCGATTACGGCTTGTCCGTCGTCGAATACATCCCCACGGGCGGCAACGTGACCCTATCCCTCCAGAATTACCGATCGGAGACGAACCAGGCCTTCCAACTCATCAATCCCCGCTTCGGCAGCACCCTCCGCTTGGACGTCACCCAGCCGCTTTTGCGCAATTTCGGTCCCAAGATGGCCCGCCGGCAGATCATCGCCTCCGAGAACAGCCTCCTGGCCGCCGACCACCAGCTCCGAAGCACGATGCTCGACACGATCTACGCCGTCCAGGAAGCTTACTGGAATTATGTCCACGCCATCGAGAACGCCAAGGTCAAACGCCAGTCCCTCGAGCTTGGCCGCGACCTTCTGGCGAAGAACAAGAAAGAGGTGGAATTCGGGAGCCTCGCCCCCCTCGAGGTCCTGAACGCCGAGGCTTCGGTCGCCCAGAGGGAGGCCGACCTCATCCAGGCCGAGGGGCTGATCGACCGTTCCGAAGAGCTTCTGAAAACGGTCATCAACCTCGCCGCCGAGGTCGATCCGCGGGCGCGGAGGATCGCGCCGGCGGATGGGCCGGCCTTCGTCGAATCCGCCATCGGCCTCGACGAGGCCTTGAAACAGGCGATGGAAAGCCGTCCCGACCTCCAGGCTTTCAAAGCTTCGATCGACACCAAGACCCTCAATCTCGACGTCGCCCGCAACCAGACGCTTCCCAGCCTCGACCTCCAGTTTTCGTATTGGAGCCCGGGCATCTCGGGCGACCGCATCCTCTACCTCGACGACAATCCGTTCCTCGGGCAGGTCATCGGCAAACAGCCCGGGAGCGGCACCGACGCGATCCGCGACGCCATGAAGTTCCTCTACAACAATTGGAATGTCGGCTTGACGCTTTCGATCCCGATGAGCGCCCTGACGACCAAGGCCGACGTCGGCTACGCCAAGACCGATCTCCGGCAGAGCGAGATGCGGCTGAAGCAGCTCGAGCAGCAGATCGCCCTCGAAGTCAGCGACGCGGTCCGGACGATCGAGACGAACGCCAAGCGCCTCCAGGCCTATCGGCTGGCCACGGAGCTGGCCGAAAAAAGCCTGGATGCCGAGGCCAAGAAACTGGCCGTCGGGCTCTCGACCAATTATTTCGTCCTCGAATTTCAGGACCGCCTGTCCAACGCCCGGTCGACGGAACTGCGGGCCAAAGTCGAGTATATCCTGTCCGTCGAGAGGCTCGAAAAAGCCATGGGCGCGAGCCTGGAGAAGCGCGGGATCGGATAAACACGTTCATCGTCAGCAGAGGCTCTCCAGGAATCGGTGAGCCGAGACGATGTGCACGCCTTCGCGAATGCGGTGAACGCCCGGGCTTTTTATGACCTGGAAGGACTGCGGGATCTCCAGACGCTCTTTATAATAGAGAAGCGCCGGCGAAAGATCTTGCTCGGAGAGCTTGGCTTCGACGGCAAACCAGGGTTTCCGGCCGATCGTGACGAGAAAATCCACCTCTTTCTTGAAGACGTTTCTCAGAAAGTGGATCTCGGCTTTATATCCTTCCGCATCATGCAGCCAATGGACGAATTTCAGCAGATGAGAGGCGATCATATTCTCGAACCGGGCGGCCGGATTTTCGATCTCGGACCAGTCCCAGAGATAAAGTTTCGGCGCTTTCTTGATCGACCGGACTTCCGCG
>Ga0315284_10008817_pt1 | contig 14396 bp, 17 predicted proteins | sample YL17G09_16_MG_FD_203696 | JGI IMG/M metagenome (GOLD analysis project Ga0315284, IMG submission 203696) | Sediment microbial communities from Yellowstone Lake, YNP, Wyoming, USA - YL17G09_16 | ecosystem: Environmental > Aquatic > Freshwater > Lake > Sediment | place: USA: Wyoming | collected... | reverse complement strand
TATGTATTAGTATAGTTGAAAACTTCCTTATTGTCATCATAAAACTTGGAAAAAAATTTAGTATCTATAATCATTTATTATAAACAATTTTTATAAACTTAATTATACAGGAGCACTGCATCTCATATCAGAAAGATATTCTAGAGAATAATCATCATTTAGACGTATTTGACCACAGTCAGTATCTATTAAGCAGTCACTGCCTTCTTTGTTATCAGTTCTTCCATATATATTAGATGGATTAGTTTTATTTGCGTTGGCAATATTATATACAGCATCACCCATAAAACCATCAGAATCAACACAAGCATATACTGAGACCGTCGTGGGATCATCTACTCGTGTAAATCCTGGTCTACAATAACATTTACCATCTATTTTTTCTTCCGCAAAGGGAAATATTATGGCACGGTTGTAATTACCACTTTTCCACATAGGACTAGGATTAGATTGAGAATTCTCATTATTTAGTAAATCATTAGTACATACAGTAGGAGAGTAAGTAGTACTATAATTACTCTTACTATTTACAAAATTATCTCTAGTATTCTTATCTTTATTTATGTATATGTATATGGAAATAACTACGTTGATTATTACCAATAATAATATCAAATATTGATAAAGATTTATTTTAATAAAATAAAGATTTATGCGAGTCTAGTTGATTATTATATAAATATTATATAATATATAAAAATTTTACAAAATATAAAAGAATGAATTCAGAGGAAGATATATTGTCCTTAAAAGATTTTTTGCCTATATATCCAGAGTTTGATGAAGAAGTAGGAGAGATATTAGGCGATGATTATGTAGAGTCTGGTAATCCAAATTATAATATTTACAGAAAGAAGGAATTTTACGATTATCGTTTAGAGGAGAGGGAGTTTAAACCCAAAGAGCCAGGGCAGCAGATGAAACATCAGACTATTATAGCCAGATATATAAGTAGCCATACCCCTTATGGAGGTTTATTGCTTATGCACGAGCCTGGAACTGGAAAGACTTGTTCTTCTGTTGCTGCGATCGAGCAGATAAGAAGTGAGATGGGTACATATAATTCTTATAATGGAGCTCTGGTGTTGATGAAGGGATCAAATCTTATTAATAATTATATCAATGAACTTGTTTTTGTGTGTACTTGTATGAAGCAGGATAAAGATAGAAAGTGTTTAGATGGTCCATATATACCGTGGGACTATCACGAGGATGGTATAACAGAAGAACAAAAGAAGAGAAGAATAAATGCAAAGATAAAGGAGTTTTACGAGTTTGATACTTTTGGAGTTTTCAGTACAAGGATAAGTAAAATGAGAGAAGAAACTATGATAAAAAAATATAGTAATAAAATAATAGTGATAGACGAGGTTCATAATCTTCGTATAAAAGACGAGGAGAATCATTATAGTATTATACACAATTTTTTACATAAGGTGAAGAATTGTAAGGTATTATTGCTTACTGGAACACCAATGGTTGATAGACCTGAAGAAATAGCAAGTGTTATGAATTTGATATTACCGATTGATAAACAATTGCCAGTAGAGGACGAGTTTGTGAAAGAATATTTGTTAAAATCCGATAATAAGAATATATCTGTTTTGAATAAGAGTAAGACAGATGAATTAAAATCTTATATTCACGGATATGTGAGTTATTTAAAGGCAATGAGAAGTGATGTTCTAAAAACTTATGTTGGAGATGTCAAGGTAGGTAATTTTAAATTATATCCTTTAGAAATGAGTGATTTTCAGACGAAATATTACTATCCTGCTTATGTAAGAGATAAAGAAAGTTCTGATAAGAAGGGTGTATATAATGATTCAATTCAATCAAGTCTTTTTGTTTTTCCTAATGGTATGTATGGAACTGAGGGTTTTAATAATTATGTACAAGAGATTACTAAAAAGTCTATATTTGATGATACAGAGAGATCAATATTCAAGTTATCTGCAGCGTTACGTGATAATATTATAAAAGACGCACCGACAGTTGAAGATAGGCTAGAAAGATTAAAAAAATATAGTGTTATATACGCTGATTGTATAAAAAAATTATTAGATCCGAGTGATCGTTCAAATCATTTTATATACGTAAAGCTAGTGAAAGGAAGTGGTGCTATACTTTTTTCTAAATTATTAGAGTTGTTTGGATTTAGAGAGTCTAAGGGAGGTTTTAATAAGGGTCTTAATTATTCTATAATAACAAATTCTACAACAACTGATAAGGAGAATTTAGAAATATTAAAGACTTTTAATCATAAATCTAATATGGATGGTAAATACATAAAGGTAATAATAGGAAGTAAGGTCATTTCTGAAGGAATTACGTTTAAAAATATACAAAATATACATATATTCACTCCAAGTTGGAATTTTAGTGAGACAGATCAGGCGATAGCGAGAGGGTATCGGTTATTTTCTCATAGAGATTTGGAGGATGCTGGTATAGATGTAAATGTAAAGATATTTTTGAATTGTGCGTTTCCTGCGTTAGAGGAAGAGAAGAATAATTTAGATAATTCTATAGATTATCAGATGTATAGCGTAAGCAATGATAAGGATATATCAATAAAGTCAATAGAAAAGGCTATAAAAGAGGCAAGTTTTGATTGTGCTCTGAATAAGAAGAGAAATACATTTCCAGATTCTAGTAATAATTCTAGAGAGTGTAATTATGGAAGTTGTAAATATAAGTGTGATGGAGTAAGAAATGATGTTATAGATAATATAGATAATATAGAAGAATTAGATGTGAGTACTTATAATTTGTATTATAACGAGAAAGCATTGAATGAGATAATAAACAAGATAAAAGATGCATTTGAAAGTTATGAGATAGTTTCGATCACATTTGACGAGTTATTTGAAATAATTAAGAGTGACGGAAAATATACTTATCGTATGATGATAGATGCAATAGGAAAGATAGTCTTAAATAATATAACCATAAATTCAGTATTTGGTAATAGAGTATTTTTCAGATTTGATAATAATATGCTGTATTTGACTACAAATTTGAAGAACAATAGTAATTTCTTTGATACTTATTATATATCCAGATTTCCTTTGCAAAGAGAGATTAATTTAAATGATAACATTGATGAGTTTTATTATAACAGTCTTCCAACTTTGTTTCAGAATTTGAAGGATGAAACTGATATTATTAAGAGAAGAAGTATCTTGCGAAAATTTCCGGCTTCGGTACAAGAGTTTTTATTAGAGAGCTCGATATTGTCTGAAGAGAAAGGCATAACAGGTGTACATAATATAAGAGAGTTTATATTGGATGAATTTAGACCGTTTGTGGAACGTTTTGAAGAGGATGACTTGATAGTATCTACGTTATTATATTCAATAGATCAGAATGAAAAGATAAGATGTTTGGACATATCAGATATAAAGGAGGAAGTGGAATGGAAGGATTGTTCTGATAATGATATTGAAAAAGTTATGGAGAGATTATCACAGAAAAAGATGGAAATACACGAAAATCCTTATGGATATTACGGTATATTGAATAAGTCAACCGATAAATTTTCTATAGCAAATATAGTATCAGAGAAGCAAAAAGTTAGAATAACAAAGACAGGAAAGACTGATACGAGAAGAGTTAGTACAGGAAGAGTCTGTACAACCTGGGATCACGAGGAATTATTGATATTGATAGATAAGATTAAATTGACATACCCAGATGATTTTAAAAAGAGATATAGTAAAAAGGATGATGACCAGTTAAAGAAAGAGTATGATAATAAATTATTTGTAAAGATAAGTAAAATAATGGATAGAGATAAATTTGACAGTATGTCTAGAGATGATAAACTTCGATTGATGTATTGGGGAATATCAGGAAAAGAGAAGGTTAATAAACCAGATATATGTGATGCGATAGAGAAATGGTTTAAAGATAATGATTTGCTTGAAGAAAAATTAGCTGAACAAAAAAATATAAAAAAGAAAAAATAAAAATAGAAAGATAATTTTTTGATTAAAATAAATTTTTTTTATAATAAAAAGATGTCTATTTCACTACTAGGATCTATTAATGTATGTAAAGTAAATACTGGATGGGCTAATAAAATTCAATCCGATCGTTTCGAAAACCCATCTAACATGTTATGCCCATTATGGAATGGACAAGATAGTTTTGGACGTTTTGTAAGTCCTGATTCTTTCGTAACCAAGAATGCTGGATGTAATTCTGCTGCTGATCGCATTGCAGTAGAGAACTTTCTCAGACCATCATATATTGAGTACGTTGCTTTGGATGCCGCTGGTTTCAATGGAAATCAAGGGTTTGTCGGAGACGGAAAACAGGTCGTAGAAGGATTTTCCAATCCAAACAGTATGATCACAGCTGATGCAATGGAGACTCGTAGAAATGCTTACCACGATAGATATCTAATTGCAGGAAACGCTGGTTATGATTATTCTGCTACTAATACTATGACTGATTTTGGTCTAAGAGGAGCAAGTGGGCTTTCAAATGGAAGAGCTTGTGGTCAGCGTTATTCTCCTTCACCTGTTGTAGAGAATTTTTCTTATGATGATCGTGCTGGTTATAATTACAATCAGAGAGTTGCTCAATCACAGATGCAGGCTTATAAGTCTGGATCCACAAAGTGCAATTCGGGATTTTAAGTTTTTATAAATTATATTTATATACAAAATACAAATGTATATAAATAAATTGTCTTATGTATAAAAAAAAGTTTGGTGCAAATTTTTTAAGATACAATAATTCTGGTATAGAAACATATCTTTCTGTATTCGTAATAGAAAGACTTGGTAATCAGTTATTTGAGATTATATCTGCTTGGTCTTATTGTAAAAAAAATAAAATAAAATTTGTATTAGATAAGTCATATCAAGAAAAAAATTCTAAATATTATAAACATTTTTTTAATAGTCTAGAATATGTTGACAAAGTATCTAATTTTTTAGTGAAAGATTATCCTTGTTATAAAAGTATATGGAATGATAATGAACTTTATAATGCATATAATATAAACAAAAAATATGGTTTAAATATACTGATAAAAGGGTTTTTACAGAATTCGAATAATTTTAATCATTATAGAGAAGAAATATTAGAAAGATTTTTTAATATTAAGGAAATACGAGAGAAGAATAATAAATTTTTTATTCACATTCGGTTGACAGACTTTAAGACATCACCTGTTCACAACTTAAATTTAGATAGATATTACTCCAATGCAATCGAATATGTCTCTTCTTTAATAAATACTAATGATACAATATTTTATATACTGAGTGATAATATAGAGGAAGCTAGAAAAAAAGAATATTTTAGAGTTTTTAATCAGAATACCCTTGTATTTATAGATAATAAAGAATATGACGAGATAAAGACTCTTGAATTATGTAAAGATTGTTGTCAAGGAGCTATTATAGGACATTCTACGTTTGCTTGGTGGGGAGCTTATATTATAAATTGCCCAGAAAAAATTGTAGTATGTCCAAATAAATTTTTAAAGAGTAACGATGATTTTTCTGGATTATTTTTAAATTATAAAGTTTTAGATATATAATAAATAATGGCAGACGAAAAAATCGGAGAGAGAGCATCAGAAATATTGGAAGATATGTTGACTGTTCAGACTCAGATACGTCTATATCATTGGGGAACAAAGGTATACTCTAAACACATTGCTAGTGGAGAATTATATTCAAAAATTGATTCATTTTTAGATAAATTCGTAGAAACTTATATGGGTAAATTTAATGGTGGATTATTAAAGGGATTACCATTTAAATATACAGAGATGAATTTAAAAGTTTTAAATTTTAATGATGTGGATATTGTGAGTTCTTTGAATGAATTTAAGTTTTTCTTGGGAGGAGTGTGTAAGTGGTTATCTATTATATCTTCCAATAGTAATTCAGATTTGAAAAATATGATCGATGAGTTGATGGGAGAAGTTAATAAAACGTTATACTTATTTACTTTGTCTTAATTATGTGTTATGTATTTTTCCTTATTAGTTTAGTTTATTTGTGTTAATTGAAAGTTTTATTATAAGTTTTATTAGTTATAATATTAAATAAATGAAAGATATAATAGATAATTTATATGATTTTATGGAAGACCCTACATCTCAATTAAAAGAAGACGTAGAAGATGTAGAAGATGTAGAAGATGAAGACTTGTATATTTTAGGTATATTTTTATCTAATAATTTAATAGCAACTAGAATGATTACTACATCTATTCAGAAAGATGAGATGTACGATATAACTCATTTATATGGTAAGAGCGAATCAATTAAAATATTATCAGGATTTTTAAACGAAGATTTACGAAATATTCCTAATATAGAGCAATATAAGATTGATATATGTAATAAAAAACTTCGAGATTTAGTAGATTTAATAAGAGAAGAAAAAGAAATAAGAGAAGAGAAGCAACGCGAAGAAAAAGAAATAAGAGAAGAGAAGCAACGCGAAGAAGAAAAAATAAGAGAAGAAAAACAATGCGAAGAAGAAAAAATAAGAAAGCAGAAACAAGAAGAAAAAAAGAGTGGTAGGATGGGAAGGGATGATAAGAAAAGACAACAAAAGGAAGAAGAAATGAAGAAAAAAAGACAACAGAAGGAAGAAGAAATGAAGAAAAAAAGACGAGAGAAAGAGGAAGAAAAAGAAAAAAAGAAAAAAGAGAAAGAAGAAGAAAAACAAAAAAAAAGAGATGGAGAAGATGACAAGACTAGAAAGAAGAGAGAAGCGCGAGAAGCTTACGCAAAGAAGAAAAAAGAGAAAAAGGAAAAAAATACGGAAGAACAAAGAGGAGCATTCGATTCGGCGTGGCAAGAAGATTTAAGACGATGGCAAGAAGATTTAAGAAGACAGCAAGAAAATAATGATAACAAACATAGAGAAGATTTAGAAAAGAATATAGATCTAATTAGAGGCGATAAATATAGATGTGTTGTTCCATTTAAAAGATCCACAGCGGATACAAAAGATCGTTTGGCTTCTTGTAAAACAACTGGAAATTTTTCAAAGGGATTTAATAGATTTTTTGAAGGTAGACAACCTTGTATAGAATATTGTAACACAGAATAAATTTTATAAAATAAATATGGAAAATGTTGTAGATAATTTTTATAAGTTCGTAGATAATCCAAATTATTTGAGATTTAAAAAATGTTACTAGTTGGATTTATAATCTCATACAATAATCTAATATAATTATATTAGATTAGATTATAATGCTTTGATGCTTTGATTTATCTTCCTAAAGAAAATACCTTAAAATCCATTCCTAAGAAATAATTAAGAAAGATTAGAAAAATAGCAGATGGAAAGAAAATAGTTACAAATAAGTATATTTTATCAGAAGAATTGACAGGAAGTCAGGTCTGTCATATTATTAATTATTGTTACTTATTAAGAGTAAAGCTCTTGTTAAAATCAATTTTATTTTGTACATTTCACGTAAATATTAAGCGTATCTTCCCGAATATTTGGGCCCATTTCCTGGAAAACCTTTAAAGTTTTGTTTCATTTGTTGCTGTTTTTGATAGTTTTGGGATTGTCCTAGATTTATAAAATTTGGACCACTTTGAAAATCGTATGCATTACTATTGTAACCATAACCAAATGGACAATTGCACGCAGGTTGTTGTACGGTATCTCTAGTTGGATTTGGCCCATAATTAAAAGTTTGGGCGTATTTTCCGTATAGACTGATTGCTTGGAGATCGGCTGGTGTTCTAACTCCTTTTAATAAGGGATTAGTTAGATAACAATTGTACATATCATTACTAGACATTTTTATAATTAGAAAAAAAAAAGTTAATATATATTTTTTAAAGGTTAAATCTTAAAATATAAGAAAATAAAATGAGCTACAAAATTTATAAAGAATTTCCAGTCCTTTATGGAATAGAGAAGAGCGGAAAGACAAAAATGTGGAGAGCGTCTGTTTATTATGAAGATAATGAAGATAATAAATATAACGAAAACAATAAAAAAAGTAGAGCTATGTCTAGTATAGAATTTGGACAAATTGAAGGAAAGAAACAACTTGCCACAAAAGAATATACAGAAGGAAAGAATATAGGTAAGAAGAATGAGACTACTGCTTTACAACAATGTGTAAATGAGACGATGAAAAAATGGTCTGATAAGAAAGAAAAAGAGGATTATAAGGAATCTATTAGTGAACGTCAAGCTAGCTTTCCCAGAGTTCAAGGGAAAGAAGTTTTAGATGGCGATGAGAAGAATGAGGAAAATAAGGAAAATAAATATTTTCCAATGTTAGCTCATACATATGAACCTAATAGCAGTAAGAATAAGAAAAATGACATTATATTTCCGTGTTATGTTCAACCAAAGTTAGATGGTTTACGCTGTATTATGTATAAGGATGGAAAAGGGGTAATTAGATGCCAGTCAAGAACAGGAACTTATTTTGATACAATGGATCATATAGTTAAAGAATTGTATGATTTATTTTCTAATCCAATTATATTAGATGGAGAGTTATATACGGATAATATGCCATTTGAGGAGTTATCAGGGTTAATTAAAAAGAAAAAAATTTCTGAAAATGATAAAGAGAGACTTAAGAATGTTAAGTATCACATATATGATATAGTAGATAACACTAAAATATATAAAGAAAGATATCAGAATATTATAGATCTTATAGGTCTTAAATATGAATATTCAGTTACTGTTCCTGCTTATTTTTGTAATAAGGATCATTTCAAAGAATTTTTTGGAAATTTTATAGAAAAAGGATATGAAGGAATTATGCTTAGAAATATCAATGGTATGTATGTATGTAACTATAGGAGTCACGATTTACAAAAGTACAAAGAATTTATGGAGTCAGAGTATGAAATAGTTGGATTTAAACAAGGGGATGGAAGAGATAAGGGAACAGTTATCTGGGTATGCAAGACTGATAACAAAGAATTCAGTGTTAGACCAAAGGGGACTATAGACACTAGGGAAGAGTTATTTATTAATGCAAAGAGTTATATTGGAAAAAAATTGACCGTGATATACCAAGAATTAAGTGAGATGGGAGTTCCACGTTTTCCAGTAGGTAAAGCGATAAGAGACGATTATTAAAATATACTATTTAGCTTTACTAATTCTAAGAGTTGTGAAAGAAGAAGATTTACAGTATTTATCCCATATTTCTTGAGGAAGTTCTTTTTTTGATATAGACTCTCTAGACATAAGAGATTTTTTTATTTTATATTTTTGGTTATCAAGTATGTGTTCTAATGATGTAAGACCTTCTTGTAGCATATATTCTTCTACTATTTTTCTATATTTATCGTGTCTCTTTTGTAGTTCATCTAGTTTTATTTTTGTTTCGATAAATTTTGTTAGATCACTTTCTTTAGACATCTTTATGGTATGTATTCTTAAAAATGAAAAAATAAATAAATAAATATAGATATTTCAAATATTTGAGATATTTGAGATATTTGAAATATGAAGAAATCTTCAACTATCAAGAGGAGTGTCTTTATTTCTCCAAGTTATATTGATAGTGATATTATGAAGAATGTTTTTCATATGTTAAAACAGAAATACGAGAAAACCTGTGATGAAGAAGACGGAATGATAATATCAATAGACGAGATTTTAAAAGTTGAAAATATGATCAGCAAAGATTGTTGTTATGTTATATTTGATATAACCTTTATTGCTACAGTTATTAAACCGGAAAAGAATACGATTTTACAAATAAAGCCAAGTTATCTTCTGTCATCGAAAGGAATTTTTTCAAAGATTTACGATAATATTTATATTTTTGTACCAGAGTCTAACATTAAAGATTCTTGGAAATATGAGAATGAATCTTATGTAAATAAAAGTGGAAATGTAATAAATAAAGATACTACGATTGATATTGTTATTAATGATATTAAATTTAATTCGACAAAATATAATTGTGTCTGTTCCTTGGTAGAATAAATATACAAAAATATACAATTTATAGAATAAATTGTATATAAAATATATATAAAATGAGTTCTGACTTAAAATCTTATTCTGATCTTCATAAGACTCTTGTTGCATTTTTTGATGAGCTAGTGGATATGTTCCCTAAAGAAGGTGATTTTGTTATGTTGCGTATTATGATTAAAGATAGAGTTCCTATCACTTCTATTGTTAAACATTTTCACAAAGCGTTACTTCCTGAAAAAGAGGCTATTCAGAGACGAGATAACACATTTTTTGATAAAAATATTTTGTTTATTCACGTAGGAGATTATCAGGCTCAAAAATTTCGTAAGCTTTTTCTAAATCTAGACCGAGAAGACCAACAAGCAATCTGGAAATGGTTAGATGCTTTTGTTGCTCTAACTGAAAAGTGTCAATAAGGTATATATTTTATATTATTCTTACTATAATATAAAATGAGGGATATATGCTCGAACAAATACGTTACAATTTTTTCAAATGTTCTAATACAAACTATTATAATATTTATTTTTCTAACAGTATTTTTCTTTTCTTATGTAAGTAGAATAGAAAATACAGAATTTCAATCACAATTAACCTTTATTACTGATTCTATTTACAGTAGATATAAAGATGATATCAATAAGTCTTTAGAAAAATATTCTGCGAATGAAGATAAGAAGAGGTATATAAAGACAACAATTTATGGATTGATTGATTATGAAGAAGAAGAAATAATAAAAAAATCTCAGGATGAAAATAAAAAGATAAAAGACAGAAATGACAACATAGAAAAAGATTCAACCTTTTATGTAAAAATATTAGGAATATCTGGTATAGTTATTCTTCTAGTCCTTTTTTTTATTATGTATAAAAAATACGAATGTCATCTTCCATTAGATATTTATTTAAAAGAGGGATTAATTGTACTTTTATTTATCTTTATAGTAGAGATGGTATTTCTTAATTTGGTTGTAAAAAATTATATAAGTGCAAATCCTAATGAAATAAAAAATAAGATTGCCACTTCTGTAATTAATTATATAGATAATAAATGAATACAGCAGATATAATTATAAATGTAATCATACATTCTTTTATACTATTTGTGTTTTTATCCTTATTTTTCTTCTTATATATATCGAAAATAGAAAAAGACGAACTTTCCAATCAAACTGAAGAAATTTGTAAACGCGTGCCTATGATACTTGACACTTTAAAGAAAGAGGATAAAAATAATATTATTGATTGGAAAAGTGTAAGACAAAAAGCAATAGAAGAACTAAATTATGATGATATAGATATTACTGACTATATCGGAAATAATAACCAAGGCCTAAAATATACGACTATCATAATAGGATCGTCTATGTTTTTTCTAGCATTTACTATATACATATACTATGCATACTTTCTTAAACAAGACATAGACATATCATACATTATAAAAGAGAATATAGCAATATTTATATCAATAGGAATAATCGAGTTCCTTTTTTTTACAAAAGTATCCTCGAAATACGTTCCTATATTGCCTTCTCAAATATCCACAACCTTATTAAATAGAATAAAAGAAAATATAATGACCACAAATTAATTTTAATCTAGGAAATAGATTAAAATCTAAGAAGACTGCCAGATTTGAACTGGCGACAATTCGATCTGCAATCGAAAGCTCTACCGCTGAGCTAAGTCTTCTATATCTCTAATTAGAGATATAGAAATACCCCAGGCAGGACTTGAACCTGCAATCTTAACCTTAGAAGGGTCACGCCTTATCCAATTGGGCCACTAGGGTTGTTATAGAGCTAAGTCTCTCTATATCTCTATATATCTCTATATATCTCTTTAAGCCAATTTTGAAAATACAAAAATCTTTAAATCGCTGTTCATATAGCTAGAAGACATATCGGAAAAAGTAAAATAATAGTTACTGCAGTTATTTGGTATATTTTTTGATTTTAGATTTACAATAGAACGATTGCTAATCATTACTTGATCGTATGAATCCTTATCAGTTAAGAAAGTGTTTAAATCCTCGGGTAAGTTTAGATATTCATTTGATCTTAAATAAAGAAACCAATCAAAACTGTATTTTGAAGAAAAATTATAGCACTGTTTCATTACCTCTTCCAAAGACATATTTTTTGAAGAATTAATAACAGTTACTAATTCATCAGGAAAGAATAACTTATTTAATCTATTTTCTATATTCAATATATAAATATGATTAAATCCTATATTCAAGTGATGAATAATCCAGTTATTCAAATCTACATTTTTTCCATCTGATATATGTGTAAATAAAACATTTAACGTTTTCTTAATCGGAGTTTTTATTTCAATCAAAGGTTCAGGTGTTTTTTCTGTTACAATCAAAGGTTCAGGTGTTTTTTCTGTTACAATCAAAGATTCAGGTTCTGCCAGTAGATTTTCTGTTACAATCAAAGATTCAGGTTCTGCCAGTAGATTTTCTTTTACGTCCTCTGAAATTTCTAAAAGAGGTATTTTTATATCACATATATCATCAGTAGAAGACTTCTTCTTTTTTCTTCCCATTTTATTATAAATTTATATATTTAAATATATAATGTGTATCGCGTGATATAATCCTTTAATATCTTTAATATCTAGAATATAATTGACTAGCTGGAGCTTTCATATCTTTATAATATGCGCAATGACCATCCATACACTGGGTGTATGCATCTTTACTTAACGATCTTCCATCACAACATTGACCCGATCTCCAAGTATTGCATTTTTGACCATCATTATCCCCGTTATTTCTGTTATCTTTTGGTCGATTGTAACCAGGTTGGCCGAATTCTGGCGTAACGAATATCTTATTTGTATTTTGTTGATCAGTGGTTACATTATCAAATAATTTATTGTAATAATTTCCGAGTTGGCGATATCCGCAACTCTTTTTCATAACTGACTCGTATGAACTTCCATAACTGTACGCTGCCATTTATAATTTATAAAAAAGAAATTTTTAAAAATTATAAGTTTAAAAAGAATTATAAAATATATAAAAAAATGAATACAAATGAAGATATTGTACCAAAATTAAAGTTTATTTCTCGTTTGAATAAAGGTGATAAGATTAATGTAAAAAATTTGTATATACAGCCTAATAATTTTTTTAATAAAATAAGTCGAAGTTTTATCCATATAGATGATAGAACAAATACTCTGATATTCGTTATTAACACTGTAAAGAAGGGATTTGACTTATTTTTACAGCATATAGATAATAAAAATCCTTTTGATAATATATTATGTCAGAATATACTATATGATTTAAAAAATTCAATAAATGGATTATTAAATTTGAAAGAGACTTATGTAGATGATATAATGTTTGTATGTAAAATAGACTCTCTGATAGAAGAGATCGAAGCCAAATTAATAGAGATAAATAATAAGTATAATATGCAATCTTCTAAAGATTGTAAGGAAGAGAAAAATAATATGTTATAAATTTTTTTCTTATGAATAAAATATGTCAAATTTGTGCGAAGATCAAGATTCTTATGATACAGCTTTTAAGAAAGCTTTAAATAAATATAAGAAAGACGAAGAGGTGAAATATGGATTACGATGTGCAGAAGGAGATATCGGATGTAAGATAGGCGTTGTTGTAGTATTTATCATAATGATTTTATTTTACTTATGGGCTTTGATACTAGCATTGAAAGTTAGTGATCCAGAACACAGAACTCTTCACGTTTTATTTGCTTTGACTACTGGACCAATATATGTATTGGCTCATTATTCATCATTATTAGGAGGAAAATCTTTAAACTTTGACTAAACTTATCATAAATTACGATAAGTTATGATAAGTTTATGCAAATATTTTTGGATACAGTATTTTCGTTGTTTTATTGTATAACATTTCGTCAATAAATAAGTCTTCAAAATCGTATCCATATATACCGAATGTACCATCTGTTGAATTTCTGCTAAGTATTCCTCTCATATTTTTTGGTATTATTTTTCCTGTATATGTTTTAAAAATAAACCCATTTGTACAATTATTGGAACATTGTAGTATATTTTCTCTACAAAGAGGACAAGTATTTTTATTATTATTTATCCATTCATAAATACATTGTTTATGAAAGAAGTGATTACACATTGTTTTCTTGATATCTAGACTTTCTAAATTTTCAAGACATATAGAACATTTTTCTTGTATACTTTCAGGAAGAATATTATCCGAATTTTCTAAATATTTATAAGAACAGTTACACTGATCTATAATATTAAATGTTTTGACCGTGCAAGTATTTTCTTCTTCCTCGTAGATCCACTTGTATACATTTTTTATTTTATTTATCAGAGATGTAAGAGAAAATCCAAGAGAATCGTCTGATGTAATTCTTATATTTTTAGGCTCTTTAAGAGGGAAAGAAATATGTATATATATCT
>Ga0315284_10008816_pt1 | contig 14397 bp, 13 predicted proteins | sample YL17G09_16_MG_FD_203696 | JGI IMG/M metagenome (GOLD analysis project Ga0315284, IMG submission 203696) | Sediment microbial communities from Yellowstone Lake, YNP, Wyoming, USA - YL17G09_16 | ecosystem: Environmental > Aquatic > Freshwater > Lake > Sediment | place: USA: Wyoming | collected... | reverse complement strand
ATCTTGAGGCGGTGATACCGGCCATCAAGGTGCTGATAGACCCAAAACGCCATGGCTTGTCACCGACGAGAGTGACGATTTCGACGAGCGGGATATTGCCTGGCCTCAAACAATTATTCGATGAAAAATTAGGTATCGGTTTGGCTTTGTCTCTGCACGCGCCCACGCATGAGCTTCGGTCGAAGCTGATGCCCGCCAACGCCGCTTATCCGCTCGATGAAGTGATGGAGGAAATCAGGAAATGGGAGAAAAAAGGGACGGAAGTGTTTTACGAATACATTCTGATCGAGGGTGTGAATGATTCAGAGAGAGACGCCAAAGACCTTGTCCGGTTGCTGAGGGGTCGAAATGCCAAGGTAAACCTGATACCTTTAAATCCAGTGGAAGGGGCTGACTTCAAGCGTCCAGCAACCAAATCGATGATGGAGTTTTTACAGACTTTGGAAGACGGAGGCATCGCGGTAACGCTTAGACACACCAAAGGCGATGACATCAAGGCGGCGTGCGGGCAGCTTAACGCTAAGGGTGGCTAATCGGGGGTTATTAGCCTATAATTGTAACGATAATTTTTTCTTTATGGCAGAAAAAGCATCATTCAGTTTTACCATCAAACAAAGCCCCATCCTGCTGGTGATGAGGATCATTGTCCTTTTCGTTTTTTTCAATTGCGCGTACCTGGGGATTGCCTTTGCAAGCGATTATTATGAAGGGTTCAACTCAGAACTCGTTTTTAATGTCATCGCGTACGATACTATGGTTATTTTTCTTGTCATGGTTTTCCAGGTGATTTTGACCTTATACCTTTTTCTCAAATGGTTCTCGGAGTCCTATACCTTAAAAGAAGGCTACATTATCCATCGATGGGGCATACTTTTGATTCGGGAGCGGCGGTTCAAGTTGGATAATGTGGAGTCGATCACCTACGTCCAAAGCATTTTAGGAAGGATTTTCCAGTACGGCACAATCCAGATCCGATACCCATCGGATGAGCGTGTGGAGCAATTGAGCGCCGTTGCTTATCCGGACCAATTTGTCGGCATGGTCGAGCATAACTTGACCGAGCACAAGAAATAATTTATTTCTCGTACAGCAAAAACTCAAACGACACGCCATTTTCCATTCCGGATCCCAGACGTGTCGTTTTTTTGAACGTTTTGGGGATGGGCGGGAAGAAAGCGTCGCATTTGAATTCCTTGTTGATTCGCGTGAGGTAAATGCCATCGGTTTTTTGGCTTTTCAGGAATTGCGCGTAAACGGTGGCTCCTCCGATCACAAAAATCGATTCGATGGATTCATCCGCCTTATTAAACGCTTCCTCCAGCGAGTGGCAAACGTAGGTTCCGGGAGCTTTGAAGCTTTTTTCTCGCGTCAGGACGACATTCCTTCTGCCGGTGAGCGGGCGGTGCTCCGCGGGGATTGATTCCCAGGTGGTGCGGCCCATGACCACCATGTTCATTTTGGCGTGGTTTGCGGTTTTAACGGTCGTCCGTTGAAAGTGTGTCATGTCGGCTTTAATGTCCCAGGGCATCTTCCCTTTGAATCCGATTCCGTTTTTTCTGTCGGCGGCGGCGATCAAATAGATTTTTTTGCTCATACGGCAATGGGGAATTTAATGGCTTCGTCGTGCTCATAATTCTGGAGTTCGAAATCCTCGAATTTCAAATCCCAGAACGGTTTTTTGGCGATTTTAAGCTGGGGCAGGGGATGGGGTGTTCTTTCCAATTGTTCCCTTAACCCGTCCACATGGTTGAGGTAAATATGCGCGTCGCCCAGTGTATGCACGAAAACGCCGGGTTTAAGGTTACATTCCTGCGCCACCATCATCAGTAATGCGCTGTAGCTGGCGATGTTGTAGGGCACGCCAAGGGCGGTATCCGCACTGCGCTGGTAAAGTTGGAGGTCGAGCCTGTCGCCCATCACATTGAACTGGAAAAACGCGTGGCACGGCGCCAGCGCCATCCGTGGCAGGTCGGCGGGATTCCATGCGGAAACGATAATGCGGCGCGAATCGGGTTTGGTTTTAATCAAATCAATGGCCTGCTGTACCTGGTTAATCGTGGACACTTTGCAGGAGCCATCCGCCTGTTTCTCGAACTTTTCCCACTTCACCCACTGTTTTCCGTAAATCGGCCCCAGTTCGCCCTTTTCGTCGGCCCACGCGTTCCAGATGGGAGTGAATTCCTTCAGTTGATCGTTGATGTTGGTGGAACCGCGCAAAAACCACAAAAGCTCGCGGATGATGGCGTCGAAACGCGTTTTTTTGGTGGTAACCATGGGAAATCCCTCGCGCAAATCGTATTTCCTCTGCGCGCCAAAAATACTGATAGTCCCCGTGCCCGTGCGGTCGGTTTTAGTGATTCCGTTGTCGAAGACTTCCTGTACGAGGGAGAGGTATTGCTTCATTGTTTGAGTTTTGAGCATAGAAAATATACCACAATCATCATCGCGCTAAGTATTGTATTGCCATTGACATTATAAAAAAGTGGATGTATAATGATATATAATTAAAAAATAATTTTTAATTCTACAAACATGGCTGATCCAAATATCCCTAACGTTGTAAGCGATGAAGCCTCAGCCGTTGAAAAGGCTACGCCAGAGGCCGTTTTAGCCAAAGATACCCGTCCCCAGATGGAAGATGTCCTTGAAGCCGTCGCCGGAGCCCCCCGCCTTGCCGTTTACAAGGAGCAATACGAACGCTGGCCTGCCAAGGATAAGGCCAAGATCTCTTGGCAGAATGTGCAAGAGCGCCTTCTTGCCAACAACGGCCATTACCTGAGCCTTGCCAGCGCCATGAATGAAGGTGGTATTCTTTTTGGAATCGATACCGAAAGCAACCCCTTGATAGCCGACGGCGGTCTTGAGCCGATTATGTGTGGCATGGATTATTTCGATACTCGCGATGCCGTTCGTTTTACCAGAAACGATAAGGGAGAAAAAACACCCACGGGTTACGAGATGTTCGGCTATTCTGCCAGTGACATTTCCTTCTTGACTGGTCTCGATCTTAAAAGTCCTGAAATCGAATCATTCGAAACTTTTACTCGCATGCCCTTCGTATCAGACGGCGGCAAGGAAGAAGTATATAGCGGGTCTTGGCTTGAATCAGGCGATTGTGATGAAAGTTGGGATGATCCCCTTCCCTTAGCTCGGCACGCGGACTTTAACGCGCACTTTATTCCGTATCAGAAATGCCAAACCGAAGTGTCCCATGATCTTCCGCAGCGCTCGGGTTGGGGGCTTGGTGTCCGTCGTCTGCTAAGGGTCAAAAAAGCGGTATAATGGTCGCATGAAACTCAGTCCCCTTACCGCCACCGAAATGCGCGCATTTGAAGAATTTGCTGTAGAGAAGTATGGCGTGACCATTGAAAGTATGATGAAACGTGCAGGACAGGCAGTTTTTGAGGTGGCGATAAAAGAGTGTCCGCACAAAAACGTCCTGGTCGTTGCGGGGAAGGGGAATAATGGGGGTGACGCGCTGGTGGTGGCCGAGTTATTGAAGAAAGAAGGTATAAAGGTTACGGTTTATCAGCCTTACAAGGAACAATCGGACAAAATTGATTGGGGCAATTATGACCTGATCATCGATGGTCTTTTCGGGTTTTCGCTCAAGGGTAACCCGCGGGTTCCAGCCAATCGGATAATTGAAGAAATGAACCGAAGCGGAGTTCCTATTTTATCGATAGATGTACCCTCTGGTTTGGACGCAGAAACAGGACAGTTGATGCGACCGGCGATTAAAGCGAAATATACGGTGACTTTAGGCATGCCAAAAGTGGGGCTGGACACCCATAAAGATCACGTTGGGAAACTATTTTTGGGAAATGTGGGCATTCCCGAGAATGCTTATCTTGAAATAGGCCTGCCAGCACCGGGGTTTTTCGGGAAAAACTATATTCCATTAGATTGAAAAAGACGGGAACAATCCCTATAATTCCACAGGATTAGTTCCTAAAGCTTTTTAAAATGAAATTAAAAACCATCAAAGACCTTAAAAGCCTGAAAGGTAAAAAGGTGATCGTGCGGGTTGATTTCAACGTTCCGCTCGATGCCAAAGGCAATGTGCGCAACGACAAACGCATCCGGTTTGCTTTGCCAACACTCAAATATCTTTTGGCGAAGGGCGCCGATCAATTAATACTGATGACCCATGTCGGCCGGCCGAAGGATTGCGAGAAAGAGTTGATGACGGGCAAGATTGCCGAACGGCTCGGGAAATTACTGAAAATGAAAGTCGCCAAGGTCAACGACTGGGGCGAGGGCGGACTCCCAAAGGCCAAGATCGTGATGCTGGAAAACCTTCGCTTCAACGCGGGTGAAAAGAGCAAGAATGCGGATGAAAAAGCGGCGTTCGGCAAGCAGCTGGCGTCGCTCGCGGATGTTTACGTGAACGAGGCTTTTTCCAATTCCCATCGCAAACACGCCAGCATGGTGGCCGTCCCCAAGCTTATCTCCGGTTATGCAGGATTTGGTGTCGGACAGGAAGCAGAACAAATCGGAAAAGCCTTGGTCAAACCCAAGCGGCCCGTGGTTGCCGTCATCGCGGGGCTTAAGGCCGATAAGCTGAACGCCATTTATCATATGATGAAAATCGCCGATACGGTTTGTGTAGGCGGGGCGTTGGCTTACGCCCTCCGCAAGGTGCAGGGCGTGAACATCGGCGCAACGAAAATGGATGAGGAAGGCATGGCGGAAATGGCGGATTTAGTAAAGGAAGTCAGCAAGAGCAAGAAAGTCCTGCTCCCGGTGGATGCCGTCGTTGCCGAGAAGTTGGATGTCAAGGCGAAGGCTAAGGTTGTACCGCTTGAAAAAATTGGGGCAGGTTGGATGGCCCTTGATATCGGCCCCAAGACGATCAAGTTGTATACGGATGTTATCAAAAAGGCCAAGACAATCCTCTGGTTCGGTCCCTTGGGGGTTTTTGAATTCGCTCCTTTTGCCAAAGGGACAAAGGCCATTGGTCAGGCGATTGCGGCCACCAAGGGCCTTAAAATCGCCGGTGGCGGCGATACCGCTACAGCCATTGAGAAATATAAACTAGAAAAGAAATTCACGTTGGTCAGTACAGGTGGTGGCGCTTCGTTGGAAATGATCGAGGGAAAAGAATTGCCGGGCCTTTCCATCCTCAAAAAATAATGAAGAAAATTGTTTACATCGAAGTCGATGAGGAAATCACATCGGTTTACGACCGCGTGAAGCGCTTCAGGCAAAGCGAAATTTACCTGGTTGTGCCGCGCAAGGCTATTCTTTTTGAAAGCGTTGTGAATTTGCAGATCCTCAAAAGCAAATTAGAAAAAATCGGGAAAGTGCTGAATCTGGTCACGGCCGATTCCAATGGCCGGCATTTGGCGGAAAAGGCGGGAATTTCCGTGAAAAGCTCTTTGGAAGTCGAAGAAGTCAAAGCTCCTCCCGAAGACAGCCCCCAGATGCGGATCACTCCCATCCAGGCGCGGCGGAACGAGGTGACCAAAGACCAGCCACGCCGGTTCACAGAAAAGAAGATGACCATCGGCGAGCTTATAAAAGAATTCCGCCTGAGGGAAAAAAGCGGCAAAAAAAACACGGGTGAACTCATTTCCTCTTTCCGTTTCATCCGCCCCAACCGCAAGCTTTTGGCTTTCATTGTCATCGTGAGCGTGGCGCTATTCATGCTCATCTCTTATATCGCCCTGCCGGGAGCCACGGTCTACATCCGGCCGAAATTCGACAATATCAACCATACCGTTAACATCGTTTTGGCCGACAAACGGAAGAACCAGAACCTGCTTCAGCAGAACAAACCGCACGTGATCGCGAGTGAAGAAATAGTTACCATCACCAAGCAAACCAAGGTCTTCAATACCACCAGCAAGCAGTTTGAAGGGGTGAACGCGCGGGGCAAGGCCAGGATCATCAACACCACCGAGGAAGATTGGGAGCTTAAGGGGCAAACGCGCCTGCAGACCAGCGACGGGCTTATTTTCCGCCTGCAAGAGCCTGTTACCGTTCCCGCCGCTAAAAGGAATGAAGCGGGTGAAATGGTTTTCGGGGAATTTAAAGTTACCGTCGAAGCGGATCCTTTCGATGCCTTGGGCGATCCCATCGGGGCGAGGGGCAACATTCCGCCGGCCAAGTTCATTTTCCCCGGCCTTTCCAAATTCAACCAGGAAAAGATTTTGGCCCAGAGCTTAGAGCCCATGACGGGCGGGGTGACGAAGTACCGCAAAATGGTCAAAGCGGAAGATGTCGAAGCGGCCAAGAAGCAAATTGAGGATAACCTCATCTTGATGGCCAAAGAAGATCTGCGCGCGCGAATTGAGGACATGAACGCGCTCAATCAAACGAACATGGCGCTACTCGATGACAGCCGTTACCTCAAGACAGAACTCGTTGATATCCGGATCCCCGAAGACTTGGAAGGAAGCTACAGGGAGAAATTTGAGGTTTACGCGGAAATCAGGGCGCAGGGCGTCGCTTACGACTTCGACCAGCTTTTCGCGCTCCTTAAAAAAGAGCTCAAGACGCGCGCGCATCCCGACATGCGCATCCGTGACGATTCGATCGCTCCCGAATCGATGAGTTACGAGGTCATTGATGAAGATGCGGATTTGGGACAGGTTAAAATAACAGTAACCGTCAAAGGGATCGAGGAATTCGTGATCGATTCGACCGTTGAGGCCGGTAAGCGGTTTTCGGATAAAGTGAAAGAGAAAATCGTCGGACTCCCCATTGAAGAGGCCCAAAATCTTGTCGGCAATCTGCCCGAAGTCGAAGCCGTCAAAATCAAAGCATGGCCTTTCTGGGTTTCTTCCATGCCGCGGATCGCGGATAATATTGAAATCGAGCTGATGGAAACCGAATGATTTAGAGATTCTCGATATCGATTTTTGTCAGGTCTTCCAGTTTTTCATTGCGCGCGGTATTCGGATTGTAGATTTGATAAAAGAGTTCGATGATTTGTGGCGTGGCTAATTGGGCTACGCGCAGGTTGCAGCCCTCTAAGCCGGCTTTCACCATATTCACCCGTTGGGCAAGCCCCTTATTAAGCTCCTCGAATTCATGGTGCCGCCTTTTGATGTTATCAATGCTGTCGGCCGATGAAATGCTTTGCATGAATTTGGAAAACATGTTGAGGTTTTGGGCGCGATACGGATCATAAGGAACGACTACATAAAATTTCTTTTCCATGATGTCCGCGAATTCCACGAGCTTCTGAATGTATTCGCAATATTCCAAGGTTTGTTTCTTAAGCAGGGGATTCTTGTGTGTTTCTGCTATCGAACGGAGATTCTCCAGATATTTATCAATGTCCAATTTGCGGGATCGTACCACGATTTGGATAGGGAAATCCAAGGAATTGAGAAAGCCCTGGTAGGCGTAAATAATGGCATTTTGCTCCTCCTCGGATTTGAGGTTGAAATTGATGCTGTTTGTCTGGATGATCGCGCGAAGCCCGCCGTTTTTAAGCACGACGACATTATCCTTGATTTCCGCGATATCCAGGTAAAGCTGCGTGCTTGAAGCGGCGCTGCCTTTCTTCTGGCGCACGGATTTATCGGTGGTTTGGGTAGCATCGGCCATGTTAGTCGAGGTTAATTTCTATTTCGCCTTTCTTGAGCTCTTCCAGCTTTATTTCCCCGGTCGGCTGGGCTTGAGCCGGTTTTTTTGCGAGAGGCGGAGGAAACGTTTTTTTGGGCGGTTCCGGAGCCTTTTTAGGCTGGGGAACAAATTGGACGGGTTTGCTTTTTTGGATCGTATTCACCTGAGTATTTTGTCTGTGGGGAACGGGAGTCGGCCCTTGTTTCGGCGGCTTTTGCCTGGGGCGGTTGCCATTGGGAGTCTTGATGGCCTGGGGGGGTTTTGGAGGCTCAACCGGTTTTAAGGGTTGAACCGGTTTCGGAGGTTGTGGCGGTTTCGCTTCTTCCTTTTTCGGTTCTACGTGCGGAAGCTTGGCCAGGATATCCAGCCTTTTTTTTGTTGTGTCATATTTATTTGCACGCCAGTACATGTTATCCGTTTCACTCGGTTTATTGCCAAAGAAAGCTTGGGTGACTAATTCATTATCGCCCGCCTTATCAATATCTTCATGTTCCACTGTTTTTACATGACCAAAGCCTCCGGAATCCAAAATCCGTGACAAATCATCCAAATTCATTGCCTTTTTTACTTTATCTTCTGTGGCAGTTATTTTTTGCGTTTGGGCTTCAGCGAGGTCAGGAGCCACAAGCGGCGCGATTCCGCGGTGATCCCAAATCCGTTTTTTTGGTTTGACGGAAAATTCAAAAGTCAGAAGGATGAATTTTGTGAACGAAATGTCATTGATTTTAATGAGGGCTGCTGCCACGGCTATAACGGCGGGGAGCGCGATCACGATATATTCCAGGATATTGAGCTCATAAAGCTTGTTCAGGATCGCAAAAAGCACATAACTTGCCCCAGCGCCCACCGCAATGATGATAAGCTGCCGCAGGGAGAGTGGTCCCACGATTTTATCCTCAATTCCGATGTTTTGGGGAACTTTGTATTGCAGCATGAAGTTATAGTCCTCCTAAATTATCTATTTATTATAGCAAAAAAACGCCTAATTTACAATAGTAAAAGGCTATTTTTTCCCTTTAAGCTCCATCGCCTTTACCGCGAGCTCCGCCATTTCGCCGCGGGTCATGGCTCTTTCGGGTTTGAAATAGGGAACGATATTGCCTTCGCGCGTGCGGATGCCGCCAAGCAAGTCATTTTGAATTGAGAAGCGGACGGCGGGATAGTACCACTGGTCCGAGAGCAAATCCTTATATTTTTTTTCTTTTCCCTCATTGGCTTTACTCACCTTTGCCACATCAAACCCAAAAGCTTTCACCAAAAGATGCACGGCTTCCGCGCGGTTGATGGGCTGTTCGGGCTTGAAGGTGCCATCGGCATACCCCTTCGTCAAACCCAGGTCTTTGGCTTTGCGGATGTAAGGCGCATACCAGGCAAAGAGGGGCACATCATCGAAGGGCGCCGCAATGATTTCGGCATCGGTTTTGATGCCCGCCGCCGCCAGCGCCACCTTGATGAATTCCGCCCGCGTCAGGCTGTCATCGGGGGCGAAAACGCTTGTGTCGCGGCCTTTCACAATGCCTTTGCGGTAAAGCGCTTCGATGTAATTGCGCGCCCAATGGCCGACCGTATCCTTGAATACCGCCTTGTTGAAGCTTTTTCCGGACTGGGCGAGAAAGAACGTATTCGTCTTGTCGGCTTTAATCGTCACCGTCTTTTTATTCAGGTTAACCGCCACTTGGTCAGCCGGATACATGGAATATTGCTGGTTCGTAGCATTAAAGGTGAAAACCGTGACCGATTCCTCCGCTTCATAGCCTTCCCCGTAGGGGATGGTGATGGAATAGGGCGGATTGAAAAAGAGCATGCCTCCTTCCGCGGGGGCCATTTTAAAGATCGACTTGAACGTGTAGCCGAAATTAATGGGGAAATCTTTGCTGTAAAGGTTTTCCGGAGGCAGGATGTAACCGGTAAAAGGGTTTCCTTTTTCATCCGTGATTTTGGTGTCCTTTTCAAAACGGATGACCGTGCCGCGTTTCGTTTCCTTGAAAAGGATGGGGCGCGGCAAGACCCCCTGGTGCTGGGGGGTGACGTAAAGGGCTGGTTTTGAGATGATGTTGACGGGGGAATCGGAGGGGAGCATAGGGGCCGTCACGGCGTTTAGCTTGTAATCATTGGGATCGTTATTCCCCAGCCTGGCCACACACACGTTGCTCTTGAGTTCAAAGCCTATCTTGCATTCCTCGATCCGGCAGGCGGGATAAGGGGTCATTTTCACGGCATTCGGGTTTTCGGCGCAGGCGAAATTATAAGTTTCCATTTTGGTTTCACTCCTGTTCCCCACTTTGTCCATGCCGAAGAAACGCAAGGTTTTATTGGTAAAAATAGTGAAGGGAGTGGTATATTTCGGGCTTGTTTCGGAAGGGATTGCCCCGTCAATCGTGTAATAAACCGTCGCTTCGGGGTCCAGGAACTCGTCGCTTCCCGTGTAATTCCCCACATAAGCTTTTAAGGTAACGGATTGCGCCACATTGAAGTCCCCCCCAGGCGGGTTGGCGACGGGATTGGGAGCGGTATGGTCTATGGCTGTTCCCGCCGTGAATGCCGATACGATGGTAAACGGCATAACGTTCCCCGATGTGTCTTTGATATTTTCAACGGTAATCGCATGTCCATCGCCTGCAAACAAATCCTGGTTAACCAGGATGGCCAGGGTCTTCCCGTCCACGCCCAATTCCAAGCGGGTATCCATTGGGATGCCGGCGTGTTTCAGCTTAACCGTATTCGCGTTAATGGTTTGGGGATCAAGAGATTCCGAAAAACGGATGGTGATCCGTTTTGTGATCGTTGAAATGCCTGTGGATCCCGTGGGGATGGAAATCCCCAGGACAGTTGGCGAGGCCATATCCTCGATCTTGCAATAAGTGCTGCACCCATCGCGGTTCACGAAATTGCCGTCATCACATTCTTCATTCGGGTCCGCATTCCCGTCACCGCAATAGGATTCGGCTTTTACTGGAAAAGCAAGGAACATGCTGGAAATAAGCACCGCCAAAACAAGGAAGAAACCGCTGTTTTTTTGTTTAAGGCAAAAGGCCATGGGGGCTCGGTTAATACCTGAAATATTGTAACACACTTTTGTGGTGGGCCCGCCTGGACTTGAACCAGGGACCAACCCCTTATGAGGGGGCTGCTCTAACCACTGAGCTACGGGCCCAAAAAAGGCGTCCTTACAATATCGTAAGACGCCCTTCAAATTCAAGGCTAAAGACTTTATTTTTCTTCTTCTACCGTTACCTTAACCTTCACTTCCACGCCTTCGGCCAGATGCAGGGTGATTTTATGGTCGCCCGTCGTCTTGATCGGTTTTCCGATTTTAACCATTTCCCTGCTAAGTTCCACTTTTTCCTGTCCGGCCAGGGCTTCGATGATTTCCTTTTCCGTCACCGAACCGTAAAGCTTTTCGCCGCGGGATTTCTTTTTGAACGTGAGGACGGTGTCTTTCATTTTTTCCGCCATTTCCTTGGCGTGCGCGATCACCTCCTCGAGTTTTTTGAGGCGATTCTCCTTGATCTTTTCCGCTTTTTTAAGGAGGGCTGGGGTTGCGGGCTGGGCGAGACGCTGCGGCAGGAGGAAGTTGCGGGCATAGCCGCCTTTGACATTCACGACATCCCAATCTTCACCCAATTTGGGGACGCGCTTTACTAGAATGAGTTTCATTTCGGTATAAAATTAAGGGCTAAAGCGTTTAAAATTGTTTGATGAGCCAGGAGCAGAAGGTGAGGAAACCGGTTCCTTCCTTCAGCCGGTGATCGGTCTTGGCGTACCAGTCCCCAATGCGGGAGTACCTGTCGCTGGCTGTGGCCAGATGTTCGAAAGAGGCGTTATGGACCTTATCCGAGAGCGCGAAGGTGTAGGTGGGGCTATAGAGGAAGACCGCGGGCACTTCGGTATTGATGATCTTCTGGATGTCCTTGAGCGTTTCCTTGCGGTCCGCTTCTTTGCGTTCCAGGCGGGCTTTTTCCAGGAGGCTATCCACCACGAAATTCTTGAATTGGGAAAGGTTGTACCCTCCTATTTTCGCCTGGGAACTATGCCAGTAAGGGTAAGCGTCGAGATTATAACCCAGGTTTTGCCCGAAAATCAACAAATCATATTCGCGCTTGGCCATCCGCTCCTGGAAAGGGCCGCTTTCAAGGATGTCGACATTAACCTCCACCCCGATTTTTTTCCATTGTTCCTTCAAAATTTCGGCCACTTTCCCATAGGTTTCGGGGGTTTGGCTGGTGATAAGGTTCAACGTCATTTTTTCTCCATCCTTATTTTCCCTCACAGGCAGTTCCGTGGCGCTTAAATTTTCCTGTTTCACTTTTTCCGTTTCCTTATTGTCCACGACGGGCGGGCCATAGGTGATGGCGATGGAATCGATGATTTTCTTTTCGCCTTTGGCGTCCACCGCGTAAACCTTGTAGATGTTTTCCCCTTTTTTGAGGCTTTCGTACTTCGTGCCGGCAATATAACTCCAGCCGGGGTCGCCGGGGGAATATTTCTTCAGCTCATAGTCATTCACCCAGATCCCTTTCGTTCCCTTGGGGGCTGTCCCCGTGATCGTGATGAAATCCTGGTCCGTGCGGAAATCCTTGCCTTCGTTGGGACTGTTGATGTAGGTGACAGCCGTTGTATCTTCTTCGGGGCCTTTGGGAGGTTCCGCTTTCCTCACTTCTTCTTTCAGTTCCTCGCGGACGATTGCTTCCTTGTTGGGGATCTGCCATTCGGTTTCAAAAAGCGCCCCGTTGGCTTTTTTGATGCTGAATTGGTTCACCCAGTTTTCCTGGTCGATTTCAAGCAAGGGGGTATCGATCACCTTGGTTTCCCCAATGGCTTTTACCAGGCTTTCCTTATCGGTGCCCAACTGGAGGGCTAGGCGGACTTTACCGGTTTTCAGTTTCGGCGATTCGCTGTTGATGAAAACCGCCACATATTGGGGGAGGCGGTAATACTGTAGGATGAACGCCCCGCGGTTCATGATTTTTTCGCGGTAATCCGCGGGAACCGTGCGCATGCCATCCACATTCCCGCGATTCGCGTAAAGGTCTTTGAATGTGGGGAAAGCCTTGATCAGGATGTTTTTAATGTGGGGCTTCGGGCCATAATAATCATCAAAAGCCTCCAGGCTTACTTCGTCGTAATCGCTGAGCTGGTTAAATGTCACGAATTTGTAAGGCCCAGAACCGACAGGGGCAAAGTTAAAAGGGGATTGCTCGAGCGTTTCCACAGGTTGGTTTTCCAAAAGGTGTTTCGGCAGGATCCCCGTCATGGTTTTTACCAAAAAGAAGGAATCAGGCCTTTCCAGCAGGAACTGGACGGTGCGCCCGTCCACCTTCGCTACCCGTATTCCGGCGTAATCGTTGTAATCAAGGATAGTGCCTTTAAAAACGGGATTTTTGATGACCGTATTGTAGGTGAAAAGGACATCATCCGCCGTGACAGGTTTTCCATCGTGCCATTTCGCGTTTTCCTTGAGCACGAACGTGTATTCTTTGCCATTGCCGGAAGCTTTGAAATCCGCCAGGTCGGGAACGATTTCCCCCGTTGTTGTGTCGTAAGCGGTAAGACCTGAAAAAACAAGTTTGGAAACATCGTCCGTCAAAGATCCCTGGCGGACAAAAAGAGGATTGATGATGTCGATGGTGCCAACGCCTCCTTCCGTGTACATCCCTCCATCCACAGGCGTCATGTCCGAATGCCCGCTATAAAAAGCTTGGCCTACCTGGAAACCGGTAATAACCGCGATAAGCCCCAAAAAAGCGACCGCGATCTTTTCAACCTTGCTTAGATGCCGGATGGTTTTCACTTTACGAAGACAATAAGCAGCGCGACAAGCACAAAAAGAGTGGAAAACACGATCGTTGCGTTGAAAATCACCTTTTCCGCGCCACGGCGGGTGGCATGGAAACTTTCCCCTCCGCCAAACGCGGCCCCCAAGCCCCCATCCTTATTCTGCACGAGAATAAGGAGCGAAAGAATAACCGAAATCACCACTTCGGTGGGGACGATATATTTTGAGAGAAAAGCCAATTGTTGGAACATAGTATTTTTTTAGGTAACAGGGGGATTTTAGCATAGCTTTGCGGGAGGCGCGGATAAAAATGTTGACTAAATAAAATATATGTTATATAATAAGCGCCATTTTGTATTTTTACGGAATGAGGATCATCAATTTTCTCTTTGATACCTTGTTCCCTCCCGCCTGCGTTTCCTGTAAAAAGGAAGGCGCGTTTTTATGCGAAAAGTGTATCGCGGAGTTCAAGAAGCGGAGAATTAGGGACTATCCGGCTTTTGTGGAAAGGCCAAAGGAATTCAAATATATGGATGGAGTGATTTACGCGCTTGATTACGCCGAAAATCCCCAAATCCAGGCGGCTATACAGCAGTTCAAATACAAGTTCACCCAGGAGCTTGCCGCTTATTTCGGTGATTTGATAGCGGAAAAGTTAGGGCAGCTAAGCATGGCGCGCGGTCGGCGGATAGTCCTGATTCCCGTACCCCTCCACCCCAAACGCCTCAATTACCGCGGGTTTAACCAGGCGGAAGTGATTAGTCGGGCCATCCGTGACAGAGCGGGGCAGAAGTCTTCCATTCTCCCGCTTCTTACGCGCGTAAAACATACCGCCCAGCAGGCGAAACTGACGAAGAAGGAAAGGCATGAGAATCTGGAGGACGCGTTTATCATGAACAAAAAATGTGTTCAACAATTCGATGCGAACGCCGTCTATTTTATCGTCGATGATGTGTGCACCACGGGGGCAACGCTTGAGAATTGCGCGAAAGTTTTAAAGGAAAACGGGCTTAAGAAAGTTTATGGTTTGGTTGTCGCGCGGG
>Ga0315284_10008815_pt1 | contig 14397 bp, 16 predicted proteins | sample YL17G09_16_MG_FD_203696 | JGI IMG/M metagenome (GOLD analysis project Ga0315284, IMG submission 203696) | Sediment microbial communities from Yellowstone Lake, YNP, Wyoming, USA - YL17G09_16 | ecosystem: Environmental > Aquatic > Freshwater > Lake > Sediment | place: USA: Wyoming | collected... | reverse complement strand
TCAGCCCTTGAACGTATCTCCTCTTTTACTCTCTCTTCTGTCTTTGCCTCATCAGATACCCCTAATACTGATGATACCGCAGATGACACAGCAGATGCAGCTGTTGTAATAATACCCTTAGGCTGTGGTCTCTTTCTTGGTACAGCTGGTACTATTGATACTACTTGTTCCACAGGTGCTACTTGTTCTACTACTACTGCTGGTACTAATGCTGGTACTGGTCGCTTTCTTGGTACAGATGCTGCTACTGGTGCTACTGGTGCTACTGGTGCTACTGGTGCTACTGGTGCTACTGGTGCTACTGGTGCTACTGGTCGCTTTCTTGGTACGGCTGGTTTTGCTGCAACAGGAGCACCTACATCTGATGCCTTAATAATACTTGAGGAAGGTTTAGCGGCAACAGGAGCACCTACATCTGATGCCTTAATAATACTCGAGGAAGGTTTAGCGGCAACAGGAGCACCTACATCCGATGCCTTAATAATACTTGGGGCTGGTTTCGCTCCTTTATCACCTAGTCGAGCCTTAAAAGAACTAACCATCGATTTACTAGCTGGTTTAGAAGATGATTTTGGAACGATAGGAGATTCCTCATTATTATTACTATTCATACCTCCAACCATTTTATCATCATCACCATCTTCCTCTTCCTCTTCATCCTCCATTTCTGTATCTTCTTCCGCTTCTTCTTCCGCTTCTTCTTCCGCTTCTTCTTCCTCTTCCTCTTCATCATCAACATCTTCTCCCCCATTATTACCGCCTTTTACAACAATTAATTCGTTTTCATCATCATCATCTTCTTCTTGTATTTGTTCTTCTTTGTTTCGTAGTTGTTGTGCTTCTAATTTATCTCTTTCTGGGTCATCTGAATATTCTGCTGAGAATGGGTCATCATCCATAGCTAACTCGTCTTCCTCTGCAACATTTTTGTCTGCATCTTCAGGAAAGGGGCGAGAGATAGATTCTGGGAAGGCAAAATTACAGAGGGCGCGACTACGAAAACGATAACTTGAAGGATTTTTTAATTTAGAAAACATTTCTACAACTGCAAAAATATCAGCTACGTCTTTTTCCTTTTTTTGTTCTCCTACAATTTCTTGAATACGTGCGGCGGTATATTTACTTAGTACATAATCACTCATTTCACAGCGAACAATTTCATCTTTTACAACACGAGGCATATATGCTTCATTTGATGCATTATAATAAGAAATAAGGCCTGTAAGGCGTTTTTTAAGAACTATGCTATTTTTGATAGATAAGTCAACTGGATTAATAAATTCTTTACGAAATGTTTCGTCATCTATTGGTAATCGTGGATAAGAAACAAATTTTTCATTAAGAATAGTTGATTCTGTATTAATTTCATCTTTGAGTCGTGCAAAGATATCACGGATACCTTCTTGTGCATCTTCATTATATTTAATACCAACAAATTCACCATCATATTGTATATCTTTTTGGTATCCTTCATTAAAGACTGAAACAAGGAATTCTGTATTATTATCTCCTGCTTTTTGAAAACGAACAATATCAACGCGTTCTTCTACTTCTAAAATATCTTTAATTAGATTTAATACAATCGGATCGGTTGTAGCTACAGTAAATTCAACACATTCAATATAACCAGCAAGTATATTGGAAAGAATACCTAATTCCTCTGGAAAGTTAATAATAGGAGTACCAGATAAGCCGATAATTTTACTATTACGTGCATCACTAAGTAGACGATATAACATATACCCACTTGAATATGTTTTTGGTTTTGCTCCTTCTTTACCTTGTTTAAGATCTTTTTCATCTCGTTCTTGTTGTGCAGGCATATATGTTTTTAATGTAGGAGTACACTGTAACGGTTTCCATCTTCCTGGTACAATGTATTCAACATCAACTTCTCTTTGACGGCCTCCTTTACGAAGTGTAATAAATGGTATAATACTTCCTCTCATAAGACGAACCAAATTATGAACTTCATCTATAACAATAACCGAGTTATCAAAAAAATAATTTCCATCTTCATCACGATTACAAGCAATTTGTTTTAATTTTTCAATTGTAAGACCATTATAATTAATAAAAGTGATACGAGAATCAATCATAGCAGTAATTTGTTCACGAATATCTTGACGATCTTGTTCTGAGACTTGACTATCATCAAAAAAATTAGATGGTTTATCAAAATAGGGTATCCAAATTACTTTTCTTTCGTCATCGGGCCTTCTTAATACTCTATTTAAGTAGTCACTTGGAAGAGACATAATTTCTTGTGCATATAAATAAGTAACACCATCTTTAGAAATGAGTGATTGTTTAATCCAGTGATTATTAACATTAAAATGGCGAAATCCGCAAAAAGAAATTTCAGACATAAAGTTAGGACGAAGGGAGGCGGGAGTCATAACAATAATTTTTTTATTAGCAGTTCCATAGAGGGCTTCTGCTGCTGCAATTGCAGAACACGTTTTACCAAACCCCAACCCGTGATAGACTAAAATACCACGATAGGGTGATGCATTACGAAGATATTCTGAAATAAATTTTTGATATGAAAATGCTACAATAACACCCAGTTTTTTTGATTCTTCTATCTTATCACACGCTTTCTCATCAATTTGTCCTTTTGCTTTAAGAGGAATCGTAAATACCCCATCCCTTCCTCCATATGCATTTTCTATAAAATGATAAAAATTCTTTCTTGTTTGTGGTGTATAAATGGATAGTGATGTTAAATAGGGATTTTTTGATTCTTCTTTGTCTTGTTGTTTAATATATTTTTTAAAAATAGGAGAAACGTCTTTTAAAATATCCATTGTCTCTTCATCCAATACATCGGATCGATCGTGCTTTTTAAAATTTAATGTTTTTTTAACGTGTTTTAAAGGTGTTGTAACAGAACTAGATGGTATTGAGGAAACAATAGGTTCTTTAAGAGATTGTTTCTTTTTTTGTACTTTTTTAGAAGCTTTTTTATCAGGGTGGAGAAGTGGGTTAGATTGATCTTCTGATGCTTCTTTTTCCTCTGCAGCAGTGATCGGAGGAGAACTTGAAAGACCTTGAAATGGTTGAGAAATAGGAATTAAACTACTCTCTATTTTTTGTGCAATTGATGCTGCAACATCTTTTGGTAATAGTTTTATAACACTACTTTTTTTACCTATAACTCCTTTCACTTTCTCAGATGATTCTTCTTTTGATTCTTCTTTACTAGGTTGACCCATTATCTTCCGTAAATGAAGAGGTACTGGACCTTTTATTAATTTAGGTGCAGAGGACATCTATATTCTATTTAGAATAAACAGTATTCATATCACGAAATAGACACTATTTCTTCATATAAATATAAAAAATAAAAATAAGATTATTGTTGTAATACACATCCATCGCACGTTTTAGGAGAAGAAGAGCAATCCGTACATACTACACTCACACCATTATTTGCATCTGGAAAACGACTATGACATTCTTTTACAAAATGCTTCTGATTCTGATCAGGCATATTATTACATTGTCCCAATGGATTCTTAAAACGATAATATGTATCAAATGGCGGTAAATACGGATTGGATTGATTATTAATTGGAAATGGTATATCATTTTGTGTTTGTGTTGGGGCATTTGTATCCGAACAATAACACGTTGGTAAAATAATATATGAATTCTCAGGTGCGGGATTTGTAGGAGCAACACCACAAGATTGCTTTCCAGCTTGTTGTAAAAGAATTCGTTCTGAAGAATATACTTGAGATGCACTTCCTGATGCTCCTGCTAACACATTTGGGTATTGTTGTGTAGAACCAGTAATTAATGTAGTTGATTTACCTTGACCACCATATGCGCATATACCATTACCTACGGAACAAGCTGGTTGTGTCGGAACATTGCAATTTTGTTCTCCATTACACGTTGGAACACCTTTTATATATTTTGAGGATTGTATTTGCTGTTTCCACGTAAGTGTACTTGAATCTACGGTTTGAGAACGATTAATATATCTTGTATTCTGTTTTTGAAGTAATTTTGTAATTTGACTTGAGTCCATTCTATCAATAGAATCGATTATCTTAATTTTCTATTTTTATTACGTCTAAAACAATTTTCATTGTATTCTTCTCTCTTTTATACGGTTGCGTATGTGATACTATCTTTGTAATTTTATAGTTTTTAATTATTTTTCCAATTGGTAAATAAGGTCCTCCATCAGGATCAATTGCTGTTATATACTCAGGACTCCCATTAAAGGAACACCAAAGTACTTCTTTACAAATAACTTCTACCTTATTTGGAGGAATAAATGTAAATTCGCGTACTGTGTTATAACGACTTTTCTCTGTCCATTGATCTTGTTGTTCCTCCATTTCTCTTTTTCTCCTTCTCTCTTTAAATAAAAGTAAAAAGAGAAATCAATTTTTTTATAAATAAATATCTGATTATAATAAATGGCGGCTGAAAGAGAAAATAGAGAAGAAAATGATTTAATTCAATTTATTGCAAATGATAAATATCATAGTGCGGATCATTTAATCTATAATGTATTAGATAACCCTGATAAAGAGTTATTATTACGATCCAATACACGATCTTCTACAAAAGGTTGCAAATACTGGCAATTAATTTTAGCTATTTTAGTACTTATTCAAAATTTTTATAAAATACCAAATCTTATTACTACTATTTTACGCAATGGTATATCATTAAATAATAAGGATATATATGATAGATTATCTGAATTAGTCCATAAAATCTATAAGCAAATAATGAGTAATAAACGAAGTGCTTTTGATTCTTTTTTTGTAAATAATAATGGCGATACATTAGTAGAAGAATGTGATAATATAGATAAATTACAAGAAGGTGTTAATTTTTTATGTTTATATGATATTAATAAAAATAAAAATAAAAAACATATATCACATTATTTTTCAGTTATTAAAATAGCAGATAAATATTATTGTACTTCATCTTACGGATCTGACTTTGTAACTGTTCCGTATTATACATTAAAATTAGATATAAAGGATTTTGATGCACTTATTCAAGCATATAAAAATAACAATATTGAAATAATAAAATATTTTTATAATAAATATTTTTTTAAAGGTAATATACCTATAATTATCACAAATGATTTATTAAATGAAAATCCATTATTAGAAAACTTAAAAATTGGATCAAAACTTAAAACGGGTCCAAATGTTGAATTTAAATATGTTCATAAAAATATGGATTCTACTTCATTTCATATTGGTATTGTTCCATCTTATTATGATAATATTAATCCAGATGTAGATATTATATTAAATAGTCAAAATACAAATGTAAGAAAGGCAATTGAATTATTATTAAAAAATAGAAATAGTATAAAAAAATCACCGCAAACAGAGATAAAAATAAAATTACGTCAATCTACAAGAAAAGAGAAAGCATTGCCTTATAACAGACCAAAAGGTGGAAGATATAAAAGAAAGACATTAAAGAAAATGAGAAAACAAAAAAAATAAAGAATAAGATGTAAAATAAATAAACAGTGTTTGATATAAATTATTTGTGTTGATTTTTTTTTTGAGAGTTAGATGGAGAATGTCGTGGCGAGGATTCAGCTGATTTTTCGTCAGAGTCATCCGAGTCATCCTTAGGAGTAGATAATACATCTCCTAATGATGGATCTAACACCTCTAGAGCTAAACGTGATGCTTCTTGTTCAGCTACTTTTTTATTACGAGCTGTTGCAGTAGTAAGAATTTTATCATTCGGATCAAGAACACCCATTGTAAAGATACGATCGTGAGGTGGTCCAACTACATTAATTTCTTTATAACGCGGTGGTACATGATATAACGCTTGAAATTTACGTAGAAGTTGATCTTTATAATTTGTATCTTCAATAATAATTTGTACAAAATCAATATGTTTTTCAATAATTTGAATAAGAAAATCATTGCATTGTTGTAGTCCTCTTCCTACATCTTGTTCTTGTAAGTAAAGAGCACCGAACCAGGCTTCAAACATAGAACCAAGAATGCGTAGATTATCACGACCATCACATACTTCTTCCATATGTCGGCTAAGAATAATCCATTTACCCATACCTACTTCTTTCGCAAGTTTTCCAAGTTGTTTATTATTAACAATACGTGAAAGAATACGTGTAAGAAATCCTTCACCTTGTCCTGGATATCGTTTGGAGACATAAGAGGCAATAATAAGACCGAGAACTCGATCACCGAGAAATTCAAGTTCTTCGTTATCTAATTTTCGTAAAGGGATACAATCATCTGGTCGTGGAGCAATCATAATTTCTTCACCTGATTCGGCTTGTTCCTGCCATATTTCTGGACGATCCACATAGGATTTATGACAACACGCTTGAGCAAATAAATTAAAATTATTAATACGGCCTTTCCAACCATACCGTTTAAGAATCGGAATCGCATCCGATGGAGTGAGTTCCCGATTCTTTGGATTCCACGGATTAAAGATCTTCGTATTTCCCGCTTGTACAATATTATGCATTTCCTATATAGTAAACTACCTATTTAATAGATATACCCTTTATATTCTATACTGCTTTTTATATAATCAATTTTATATTAGCGTTTATCTAATCATATCCTTTTTCCTTTACTTCTTATAGATATGTCAAATATAGATACGGATCCATATGAAAACCTTCCTAGTACCATTGCAATTGGTTCCGATATTTATGATTTAAAACCAAATAGTAAATTTGTTAATCTTTCTCATAAAGATAGAAACGATTTCTTAAAAACATTTCAAAGCTATAATAATCTTGATAGAGTCGAAGAATTATTAAGAAAATATCTATTCGTCGCACAAAAATACGATTCTATCTCCTTTAGACCATCTACCGATAAAAAAGAATTACTTACTATTCTTACAAAACGAAGAGATCAACTAAAAGAATCACTTAGCTCAAGTAATACTCTTAAACATATTTCTAATCAAAGATATTATTTAGATATCCAAAATATTATTTATGCGATTGAGAATCCTGAATCAGAAAAAAAACAAATTGAAATCCCTTCTCTCACAGATAATGAAATCTTTCGTATTATACTTGAAATCTCTTGGTATCTTCAACATCCAGATGATGTCCCTGATAAAATTGCTACACAATGGTCTGATCTCTTAAAAGAATTCAAAACAATGCGACTAATTGATATTATTGATAATATTAAAGAGTTACATAAAACAAATTCCTCTATTCAAGTTAAAAATAATCCACTTAATTATTTTGAAAAAATAGACGTAAAACAAGTAATAAATCAAAAAAATGTATCATCTGCAAAGAAAAAAACAATTGAAATGATTGTTGCACCACCACCTCCGCCCCCTGCTTCCGCTCCAGAATCTACCCTAACGAGTCGTATCACAAAACTTTTAGAAATTTTACGACTAAAAGAATATATCGATGATTCTCAAGTTAAAAATTCTTCCTTCCTAAATAATTCTTCAAAAATAAAACAATTTACAGAAAGAGTTTTTAGAGATCCTATCCCTATACAACCATCTGCAGCTGTATCTCAATTAGTTAGTTCTATTCTTCCAAACACAACAACTGCACCTGCACCTGCAAAACGAAAAAGACCAGTACCTCAACCTCAACCTCAACCTAAAAAGGGTGGTGCACTTGAAACAATTGCACTTAAATCAAGTAATGATGTAGATGAGAAGGAGGAATTAAATTCGAGATCTCCGTTAACATTATTATTTAAACAGGCGATTTTACCATTATTTGATGATTTTAAAAATGTGTATGACCCAGTATATACTTTTATAGAAAATATTATAAAAAAGATTACTACGCAGGCAATTGATCTTAGATCGTTACTTGTTTTATTACATATTTGTACTCAGTTACGGGAATGTAATTCATTAAAGAGTAATGATTGTAAATATGGTGTATATCGTATTAAGAATGCACCAAAGGAGTTGATTGCATTTATTATTACATTTTTAAATGAAACAGAATTATATCTTAATGGAATTCAACCTGATGCCCAGGAAGCATTTAAAAGGAATTTACAAGCACTTCCAAAGGTTCGTGTCAGCGCATTTATTAAAAAGAATGGTACTTCTGTTTTACCGACAGATACAAAGGAAATACCTTGTTTAAATTTTGTAATAATAGGTAAAAATGCAAAGATTCCTGAAAGTGATAAATTATCTGAATATCAGAAGAAAGTAGATAGTAAATTTTATACAGAATTATTACCAGGTATATTTAAACAGGATGATTTATATCTGATATTAAATACAAATGTAAAGATATTAGAACAAAATGCTATAAGAGAATTAAGGGAGATTCCAATGAATTTGCAAGAAATTGATTATCTTACGGTGGATATTAAAGAGAAACAATTAAAAATTAATTCTTTATCTAAAACATTTGATGATTTTGTTAAGGAAAAAGGCCTTACAGACTTATATTTTGATAACTTACTTACAATGAATAATAATTTATTAATGAATGATGCTGAATTAGGATTGAGTACTTTTATTACATTAAAAGATAGTTTAACTCAGTAGAATGAATACGATATCATCGGGTGCAGTTGCAAATCAGTCATCTATCCCAAATGATACACCAAAAAAGGTATCATCCTTTTCTCTGAATCGTGTTTTATTAAAAGCAAAATACAGTCTTTATAGTGCTCTCATCTTTTTTTTGTTTGCAAATCCTGAAACGACGATTGTACTACAAAAGGTATTTGGAAATATGGTTACACTTGTAACTTCATCGGGTGTTATAACAATTCAAGGATTATTAGTAAATACTATATTATTTTTTATAACAATGTTAGGATTGATGTTATTACCTAGTGAATAATTGGTTTTAATGCATTAAATAAGACTCTTTCTTGATCTTCTGAATACTTCATACCGCTATATTTTTCTTTAAATAAAACCATAAATGTTATCATTTCCGCTTCTAAGTCTTTAAATCCCTTCTTATTTTTAAAAAAGAAGAAGAGATGTGTAGCTTGTATTTTCTCTTGTTCTGAAAATTGTTTATTCCAGCCTCCTACTGGTACCCATTGTTTCATATCCCCATTACACAGATCCCAATATATCATCCCCTCTCTATCTACTCACTCATCATCCTTTTTAGATTCCTCTTTTCCATCACATCTTCTCACAATAATACCCTATCACCCTTTTCTCTTTCATATAATCTAATTTATCTACCTCTTTATTAATTATCATATTATTTTATAATATACTTTCTTAGAATAATATAGTATAATGAAGAAACAGGTTATAATTATTTCGTTATTATTTGTATCGCTAATTGCACTTCGTTTTTATATGAAACGTCTAAATGAAGGATTTGAAGGATCAGGAAAACAGGTTATCATTTGTAAAGCGGATTGGTGTGGACATTGTAAAAAAGCAGCACCTGATTTTCAAAAATTATTAAGTGCTTCCCCTATCACTCTGAAAGATGGTACAACCGCCACTGTCAAAATCTTAGATGCCGATCAAGATAAATCCGAAATCTCAAAATATAAAGTTCGCGGATATCCAACCATCTTAATTGTTAATGGATCACAAACTACAGAGTATCCGGGCGAAAGATCATATAACGGAGTTCTAAGCTTTTTAAATAATCTTTAATTCATATTTAAACATTTCTTCATACATACATATTAGTATTTATCTAAATGATTCGCTTTTCAGTTACTTTTTTAGATAAAAAAGCACGGTTATATACTTGTAATAGTCAAGTATATACAAATTGTTTCAATGACTCACGATTTATTCTCTGTCAGACAAGATTGGACGATGAACATACTTTTTATGTATATGATGTACCAAATGATATAGAAAATGTAGCATATCATAACCTTTTTAAAGCAATGTGTATATCTGATCCACGAGTATATACAGTCATTAATATCCACGAAGATTGCCCAGGTATCGATCATATTGGTATTATCCACCATATCTCTGGATATTTCCTTAAAAAACACATTCCTATACTTTATATTAATACTTATGGTCATAATTTAATTCTTGTATCAGATGAATACTTATCTCAAGTACAAGATATTTTTAGTGAAATTGCATATGTATAAAAATTAAACAAAAAAATAACAAATTTGAAATTAAATAATTTGGGGGGAGTGGATAGATTTAGAAATGACAACAGCGGAACGATATTTAGATGATCAAAAACATAATATGGTTTATTATGATAAACAAATTTATACACTAAATAATGCACTAAGAAGACTTTATTTAGTATCTAATCCTATCTTAAAATATAAACAATTTATTTCTCTACAAAATCCATATTTTGATTTGTTCTTTCAAGAATATATACATTATGATCTACCAAATCAAATTATAAATATCTCCTTCCCACCACAATGTTCCATCATTACTAATATTAAAAATAATTATAATTGTAGAATGATTACTTATTTTAAGGATCCAGTAACAAATTTTATAAAAGAAATTCAAATTACACCAAGAACAAATCTTAATATTATGAATTATAAAGATTTAAAATTGCGAATTTACACAGAAGGTAATCATAAAATTATTATTACCTTTACTGTATATTTATTTAAAAATAAGTTGCAATCTTTGCTTTAAGAGATTGATCTACGTCTTTCTGGTTTTGGATATGTTTCCATATATTCTTTTACTGCATCTTTACCTCTTTGAACAATATCATTTTTTATCTTCTCATCAAATGAAAAATCTAGCACATCCACATCCCCTAAATGAATTTTTATACATTTCACATCATATAATGTAAGTTCAATATTTGTTTTTTCATTAAGAGCAATAAATAATGGACGAATAACTAATTTATCAATATCTAATTGAGATAAATCTTCATTTTTTTGAAGAGGAATTCGTATAACAATACTTAATGTTTTACAATGTTCTTCTTTTGGTATAATAAATAATGGATAATTACTTATTACACCGCCATCAATAAAATGATGGCCGGATTCTGGACAAATAAAGGGTTGAAAATAATATGGATAACTCATTGAAGCTCGTACCGCATTTGAAATTTTATAAGTTGGAGTTAATTCCGAACTAAATATTTTTGCTTCTGCATTATTTAAATCGGTAGCTACAATTTTTAATGATACTCCAAATTGATCAAAACACTCCTTAAACGTAAAATCGGATGAAAGACCCTTAACGTGAAGACATGCATTTATTAAACGATGAAGTCTCTCTCCTGTATCCATTCCAAAGCGTAAAATCCACCCCGGAACAGAATCTACCTCTTTAATATTTGTAAAATCAAAATGAACAGAAAAATCATATAATTCCTCTAATGTAAATCCAATACATACACACATTGCAACCAAAGATCCAGCAGATACACCCATCCATTCTTTAATCATTTTTAAAGGTATATGTTTGGATAATTCTAATAATGCACCCACGTGGGCCATTGCACAAATTCCTCCACCCGATAAATAAATACGTGTTGGTAACATTCTATTTTATTCCAGTTCTATCCTTTTATCTTCTTAATCGCACTCTCGTTTTAGAGTCAAAACACATTTATTTCTCCTAAACAGCAATGGATGATCAAACTCCACAATTACCACCTTCAGAATTATATGATAAACGCCGCTCTAAAGATGCATCACGTCTTAGAGCCTATAATAAAATATTAGAACAAATTTATAATCGTATTCGTGTCACCTCCAAATTACCCAATTCTCAATGTTATTTACTTTATACTGTACCACCATTTATACTTGGATTACCTAAAATTGATCTTGAAGATTGTATGGTATATCTTATCTATCAATTACGACACGCTGGATATGATATACGATATACATTTCCTAATATGTTATATATTTCTTGGTTACATCACGAAAAATCATATTTAGTTGAACAATCACCTATTATGCACGCTATGTTAGAATCCGCTGAACGAACACAAGCAGACCTTGAAAGAAAAGAAAAAGAAGCATCCCGACTACTTAATCCTAAAAAATCACAACGAAAAGTTAAAATAAATACACCAGGCGAACTACAAAGTATATCTGGACCCGCTCCTGGTATAATGAAATCATCTATACCACGATATGCAATTAATAATGTATTACAACGTCCTCTTTCTAATCCAACCGCTGGACCCCCACCTCCTTCCGCTGGTGATTATACTCCCCCTCCCACCTTCTTACAAAATATGATTAATCCACCCACACATACACCCGCACCAAAATCCGTTCCAGAATATTTTAAACGATAATTAGATACAATTACATAGTATGATTAATACTCTAAAAATGCGCTTCTATTTATTCCTATTTGGCTGCATTGGCTCACGATTAGGATTTACCTTACTCTCTTATCTCGTTTATGGTAAATTACTTACCTTATTAGGTATTATTGCATTAGGTCCCGTTATTGGTTGGTTTTATATTATTTTTATTGGTGAAAGAGATACTGGATTAGAAGTATTTGGAGATAAAATTTGGTGGAAGTCTTTACGACCCATCCATATGCTCCTATGGCTCTTCTTTGCATATCTCGCTATCTTACAAAATCCATATGCTTGGATTATCTTACTCGTTGATACCATATTCGGATTAACTTCATTTCTACTTTATCATTGGTCTCAAAGTAACCTTAAAATAATGTTATCTTAAAAATAGAGTATAGCAAATGAATCATTTTACTATTATGTTAATTGCTTGCATCCTATCTGGTATGGCTTCTACTATGAATATGTGGATTGATAAATGGAATGATTTTTATTTTAGTTTAAATGATTTATATATGACGGGATTAATGACTGGATGGATGTTCTTTTTTATGGGAATATTACAACTTGAAAAATATACTATCTTATTTGGTATCATTGTCACAATTATCTCCTTTTATTTTATTCGTAAACAATCATTTATTACCGAAATTGAATATCTTCGTGGTATGATCCCACATCATTCTATGGCTATCCTTATGAGTAAACGCCTCAAAGAAAAAACACACACCATACAATACCTACTCGATCAAATTATTGAAACACAACAAAAAGAAATTTTATTAATGAAATCATACTTAGAATAAGTATCATTGAGTAAGTATATCAATTAATCGTTTAGATACAACTGGTCCAATTTTACGATTTCCAACTTTAATTTGTTCTACATCTTTTTGAGTAACATTCATAATATTTTTAAGAGTTCCATAGGTATCCATTAATACTTCCGCCATTTTTACACTTACACCAGGACATTGCGCTAAACAACACACACCAAATTGACGATGATCCAATGCATTTACCTTCTTCTGTATATGAATCCCATCCGATACCCTTACTAACTCACTCGTCCGTTGTAAACTTTTCGGATCATCCTTCCATTGTTCTACAAGTGTAAGTAGTAGTTCAAATGATTCGTGAACTGATTCTGTATGTAAGATAGGAATTTGATAATGTAGGGTAAGACGATTAATTAATTTTAGGATTGCTTTCTTTTGTAGTCGACCTGTTGCAGATGACCAAGATCCCTCTAGTAAATAAATAGGTTGGGTCTTGTGTTCTTGACAAAATGATAAAATTCTACCTCTTTGTTCCCTATATCGACCATCCAGAAACGACGCTTCAAAATCACGAATCGTTTTTCTCTCAATAATAAGACCACCTTCAAGCATTTTCTCATCATCTCCTAATCCAATCCAAATATCCCCAACAGGTAATTGTTTTATTTCAAATAATTCAGATGAATTTTGACAAATAGAAATTAATTCCGATTCACGATTATCTATACAAAACATTATACCCCTGTTTCTTCTTTATTTATTTAGATTCTATTTAATATAAAATAAATCTAAATAATAAATAGTACATATTTAATAGTTACTATGTATACCCCCAAATTAAAACTAGGCGAACTTGATAGAGTTCGCACAAAATATCCTGATCGTATCCCCATTTTTATCACTAAAGTCGCCAAAAAAAATGATACCTTACCCGATATTAGTCGTCACAAATTCCTTATTCCAGCTACTTTTACCTATGCAGAATTAATTTATACCATTCGAAAATGGCTAAAACTTCCACCACAACACGCTATTTTTGTATTTATCAAAAATACCATACCATCCTCCTCCGAATTTATAATTGATCTTTATGACAAATATAAAAGCCCTGATCACGTTCTTCGTGTAGAATATACCTCTGAAAATACATTCGGCTAACACTTCTTACACTTTTTAGAATTCTTCTTTTTATTAGGAATCCAAGGATGATAGGTTGATACCCTTTGCTCCTCCTTTAACTCCTCCTTTAACTCCTCCTTTAACTCCTCCTTTAACTCCTCCTTTAACTCCTCCTTTAACTCCTCCTTTAACTCCTCCTTTAACTCCTCCTTTAACTCCTCCTTT
>Ga0315284_10008814_pt1 | contig 14399 bp, 13 predicted proteins | sample YL17G09_16_MG_FD_203696 | JGI IMG/M metagenome (GOLD analysis project Ga0315284, IMG submission 203696) | Sediment microbial communities from Yellowstone Lake, YNP, Wyoming, USA - YL17G09_16 | ecosystem: Environmental > Aquatic > Freshwater > Lake > Sediment | place: USA: Wyoming | collected... | reverse complement strand
GAATCGGGCCACAAGAAAGGCCACCGCGTCGTCTTCAAGAAGCCACGCACCGCTGATTACCGCGCCAGCGTCCACGACATCGCCGAGTTCCTGCTGAAACTCATGCAGGACGCGAACCTCCGCCGCAAAATGGGCGAAGCCGGACGAAAACACGTCGCCGCGCATTTCGACTACCGCGTCGTCGCCCGCCGCCTCCTCGAAATCCTCTCCAGCCGACTGGGGCTCGAGTAACATGACCCCCGAACGCCACGCAGACGCCGACGAGGCCAGAAACACCGCCCTCGAAGTCCTCCGCCACAATGCCCACGGACCCTGCCACGGCCTCCCGCGGACGGCCGGATGGGGCTACCCCGAACCCTACACGCGGGACCTCATGATCTCGGCCCTCGGGATGCTCGTCTCGGGGGACGATCGGCTCGTTGCGAGCGTGCGGCGCGTCCTCGAAACGCTCGCAAAAAACCAGACCTCCCGCGGCCACATCCCGTCGCTGGTCCACGACCCGGAGGACCGCGGGGCGAGCGACACGACGCCCCTGTTTCTCCTCGGCGTCGCCCTCTATCGCCGCGCGACCGGCGAAACGCGATTCCTCCGCGATGCCGTCCGAAAGGCCCTCCTCTGGATGGATTACCAGAGCCCGGCCGACCGCGTCCTGGTGGCCCAACTGCCGACCAGCGATTGGCGCGACGAGCAATGGGTGCTCGGCTACGGGCTGTTCGTCAACACGGTCGTGTACAGTTACCTGCGGTTCCACGGCGAAGAGGAGAAAGCGAGGACCGTCCGCCAACTCGCGGGCCGCTTCGCCGTCACCGCCGAAGCCCAGCCGCGCCACGTCCACGAAGGCCTCGTGCTGCGGCACAAACCGTACTACGCCCTCTGGTCCTACAAGGTCCACCGCAGCGAGCGGTTCGACCTTTTGGGCAACAGCCTGGCGATTCTGTCGGGCCTCGCAAGGCCGTCGCGCGCCAAAGCGATGATCGCCTGGATCGAGCACGAGTGCGAGGCGCTGCGCGCGAGCGGACAACTGGCCCTCGACCTTCCGCCGAGCCTCTTTCCGTACATCCGGCCCGAGGACCCGGATTGGCGGCCGCGGTACAAGACGTACAATCCGCCCGGCGAGTATCACAACGGCGGCGTCTGGCCGTTCATCAGTGGCTTCTACGTGGCGGCGCTGGTGGCGGCCGGGAAGCATAGCCTGGCCCGGCAGAAACTTGCCGCCCTGGCCGACCTCGTCCGCCCGGCGCGCGAGGCCCGTGTCGCCTTCGGGTTCAACGAATGGCTCCGCGCCCAGGACGGCACGCCCCAGGGACAAGACTGGCAAACCTGGTCGGCTGCTATGTATCTTTATGCATACGAATGCGTCGCGCGCGGACGAACGCCTTTCTTCGACGAGATCCGCGAACCCAACGGGGAGGCTTAGCCGTGAAACCCATCTTCGACCGTTGCCGCTCCAACCCCATCCTGAAGGCCCAGGACATGCCCTTCCCCGCCGAAGCCGTCCTCAACCCCGGCGCGGCCGAACAGGGCGGCGAAGTCGTGCTGCTCCTCCGCGTCGAGTACGCGACCGGCTACTCCAGCATCTACGTCGCGCGGAGCAAGAACGGCGTGGATGGCTGGCGCATCGAAAAGGAGCCGATCCTGCGCCACGGGGAGCCGCAGTGGCGCTACGAGCAGTGGGGCTGCGAGGATGCCCGCGTCGTCCGCCTCGAGGACGAGAAGGCGTGGTACATCACCTACACGGCCTATTCGCGGGCGGGACCGGCCGTGGGACTGGCCAGGACGACGGACCTCGTGACGGCCGAACGCCTCGGCCTCATCTTCTCCCCGAACAACAAGGACGCCGCCCTCTTCCCCCGCCGCTTCGACGGGCGCTGGGCGGTTCTCCATCGGCCCGACGCGGGCGGCGGCGTGGAGAACATCTGGATCGCCTACTCCCCCGACCTCGTCCACTGGGGCGAACCGCACTGCGTCCTCCCCGAAGGGCCCGGCCCGGCCTGGGACGCCCAGAAAGTCGGCGCGGGACCCCCGCCCCTCCTGACGAAGGACGGGTGGCTGCTTCTCTACCACGGCGTCAAACTCTACGCGGGGCAGTACGTGTACCGCGTCGGCGTGGCGCTGCTGGATAAGGACCGGCCGCACAAACTCGTCGCCCGCTCGCCGTGCAACGTCTTCAAGGCGATGGCCATCTACGAGATGGCGGGCCTGGTCTCGAACGTCGTCTTCCCGACGGGCTTACTCCTCCGGGGCGACGAACTCTGGATGTACTACGGCGCCGCCGACACCTGCGTCTGCCTGGCGACGGCCAAACTGGCCGACGTCCTCGCAACGCTCGAACTGGCGCCCGATGCATCGCCCGGTTCCCCCGGTGAAGATACTGATGGCATGTCGGCGGGGCCTTCTGAATGAGACGGCCTGTCAATCCATCGGGTAGTGACAAGCAAGAACTCCGGATCTAAGGCGCGTAACATCTTTTGGGGTAGGGAGTTACAGAAACAACTGTACCGGACTCGTTTACAGGGGATTTTTCGCTTGACAAAAAGGCTATTCTATGATAGTATTCTATGGACAGTGAGGGGAGCCGATGGCCACACGTGAAGAAGTCATCGGTTTTCTCAACCTATTCAAGGGCTGCCTGATGGTAGGCCGATTTACCATCAAGGGCAGGGAGAAGAACCGGCAGGCCTTGATGGATATTGGTATCAACCCTTCCGAGCGGTATGAGGTACTGCTGGGGCTTGAGCCCGAAGACTACGTTGCCGGGCCTACACCGGATGACACCGACGGCGCGAAAGAGGTATGGGTCTTCGGCAAGAGGCTCAAGGGCACAGAGGTCTATATAAAGCTGCGCGTTGTTAAGCACCCCGGGAAGAGCACGGCTTACGACGCGGTGGTCTGGTCTTTTCATCCGGCCGAATTTCGAATGACTTATCCGTTGCGGGGAGGTGGGTTATGAAGCGGCAAGAGTTCTGCCCAAACTGCGAGGACTACCGCGAGACGAACGTTCTTGAACATGAGGAAACGTATACGGTCCGCGGCCGGAAGATTACTGTGCCGGTGAGATCTAAGAATTGCTCATCCTGCGGAGAAAGCATTGGTTCTGATGATGTCGATCAAGAGGTCCTGAACGCTGTGTATGCGGAGTACCGCCGGCAGGCCGACCTACTTACCCCAGAAAGGATCAAGGAAATACGCAAGAGATACCGGTTGAGCCAAAAGTCATTGGCGGCATTGCTGGGTATGAGTGAGGCCACTGTCAACCGCTATGAACAGGGCGGACTCCAGGATCAGGCGCACGATGTAGCGATCCGCGCTTGCGAATCGCCCGAGTTTGTTCGAGACCTACTGGGGCGCAAAGGCCATCTGCTCTCCGATTGGCAGAGGAAGCGTGTGGAGAAGGGATTGGCAGGGACTCCTGAACCCGAAGAAGACTGGTTGGATCTGATGGGGCACGGGAAGTGGCTTCAGGCGAGCAACGAAATCTCAGATCGAACAGGCTTCCGACGCTTCGATCCCAGGCGATTCGCTTCCGTAGCCATTTGGTTTTGCACGCGGCTGGGGAGGGTTTCAAGAACGGTCGTCAACAAGCTCGTGTTCTATGCCGATTTCCTGAATTTCAAGACCGCGACGGTTTCGCTAACCGGCACAGCCTATCGCAGGGCACCCTACGGGCCGGTGCCAGCGGATTACGGCATGTTGCTCGACTGGATGGAGGGTGAAGGCCTGACCGTATGTACGGAGGTAGAGTTTCCTAATGGGAACACCGGCTTTTATTACGGGGTTGGTCCTAACGCAGATTCGTTGAGCATCGAGTTATCCTCGCACGAGAAGAGAGTGCTGGAGCATGTTGCATCTGAATTGGGCAGTCTGACGGCTAAGGCCATCTCCGACCGTTCGCACGGAGAAGCCGCTTCGCGGAACACACCAGACGGTCATCTAATCACCTACCTGGAAGCGGAAGGTCTCTCGCTTTCCCTGCGCGAGTGACCCCTATATCGCCACAGCCTCCCGGCGCCTCAGGCACTCGCCGTTTACGCCATGCCGCCGATCATCCGGTTGATGGCTTCGCCGGCCGGCACCATCGGGAAGACGTTCTCCTCCGGCTCAATGTGGAAGTCGAGGACCCAGACATTGCGGTCGGCGAAGGCTTCCTCGAGGGCGGGGCGGACTTCCTCCGCCTTGGTCACGTGCCGGCCGCGGGCCCCGTACGCCTCTGCCACGCGGACGAAGTCGGGGTTCCCCGCGAGCGTCGTCCCCGAGTAGCGTTTCTTGTAGAAGAGTTCCTGCCACTGGCGGACCATCCCCAGGTACCCGTTGTCGAGGATGCAGACCTTGACGGGCAGGCGTTCGTGGACCGCGGGCGCGAGTTCCTGGATGTTCATCTGGAAGGATCCGTCGCCGGCGATGTCGACGACGACGGCGTCGGGCCGGCCGGCCTGGGCGCCGATCGCCGCCGGGAACCCGTAACCCATCGTCCCGAGGCCCCCGCTGGAGATAAAGTGCCGCGGGTGCCGGTGCGTGTAATACTGGGCGGCCCACATCTGGTTCTGGCCGACCTCGGTCGTGATGACGGCCTCGCCTTGGGAGACCTCGCACACCTGCTGGACAACGTACTGCGGTTTCAGGCCGTCGCCCTTGTACGCGAGCGGATACTTCGCTTTCCATTCGGCGATTTGGGCGAACCACTCGGCGCGCTGGCGGTGCTGGCAGAGTTCCAGCAGGCCCGCCAGGATGTCCCGCGCGTCGCCGACCACCGGAATGTCCACCCGGATGTTCTTCGAGATGCTCGACGGGTCGATGTCCATGTGGATGATCTTCGCGTGGGGCGCGAAGTTCTTGACGTCACCCGTGATCCGGTCGTCGAAGCGCGCTCCGACGGCGATCAGCAGGTCCGACTCCTGGACCGCGTAGTTCGCGTAGACCGTCCCGTGCATCCCCAGCATCTTCAGCGCCAGCGCGTGGTCCTCCGGGAACGCACCGAGGCCCATCAGCGTCGTCGTGACGGGGATGTTGGCCTCCTGGGCGAGCCGGCGAAGTTCCTCCGACGCCCCCGCGATGATGACGCCCCCGCCCACGTAGAGGAGCGGCCGCTCGGAAGCGTTGATCGCCTCGGCCGCACGCTGAATCTGCCGACGGTTCCCCTTCACGACGGGCCGGTAGCCCGGCAGGGTCGCTTCGTTCGGCACGGGGGCGTCGGTCTGGGCGACGGCGACGTCCGAGGGAATGTCCACGAGGACCGGCCCCGGCCGGCCCGTGCGCGCGATGTGGAACGCCGCTCGCAGCGTCTCGCCCAGTTCGTTCACGTCCCGCACCAGATAGTTGTGCTTGGTGACGGGGCGCGTGATGCCCGTGATGTCGGCCTCCTGGAACGCGTCGTTGCCGATCAGGTGCGTCTTGACCTGCCCCGTGATGGCCACAAGAGGGACGGAGTCGAAGTTCGCCGTCGCCAGGGCCGTCACGAGGTTCGTCGCCCCGGGGCCGCTTGTGGCGAGGCAGACGCCGACCTTGCCGGTGGCGCGGGCGTACCCGTCGGCCGCGTGACCGGCGCCCTGCTCGTGGCGCATCAGCACGAACCGCAGGTCCTTGTCGTCGTAGAGGGCGTCGAGAATCGGAATGACCGACCCGCCGGGGATGCCGAACAGAATCTCCACCCCTTCGGACTTCAGGACTTCCAGGAGGACATGGGCCCCCGAGCGCGAGGACATGGCACGGCTCCTTTCTGCTGTGGGCGCCTTCGCCGGTGTGACGAAAGGCCCGGTCCAACCCGGGCCGGGGCCCAGCCCCGACCCGACGGTCGCGAAGCCGGCGTGGCTCCGCGCCCCAACCCTTCGACCATGCTCAGGGTCGCCCTGAGCGAGTCGAAGGGCGGCGACCGCCCAACGCAGGCGACCGCCGTACTCCTTATCGGCCGTCCCGGAAGGTTTGCCTCCGGGAAAACCATGCCCCGCAAGGGGGCGTCAGCGATAGGATTCTACCCTCTTGCCACCGATTGTCAAGCGCCGTCGCGGAAGAAAAGGGGTCAGGAGTGCTTTGTGGAAAAGATGTCTTTCGTAGCGCGGGGCCGCGCCAGAGGCGGGCAAGCCTTGGGCCCCGCGCTGTTTGTGCGCGGGGGATAAACCTTGGCCGCCTGTGGCGGCCCCCGCGCTACAAAAGAGCACGCCCGTCCTCCTTTTCGGCCTACACGATCCCCTCGCCGAAGGACGAGGGCGGGGGCGGCTTGCCCTCGCCGAACGGACCTTCTTCCTTCTTATCGTCCTCTTTGAGGGCGTCGCCCCAGTCCACTTCGTCGTCCAGGGGCGTCGTTGGAAACTCCTCGGAAGAAGTCGGCTCGGCGGCCGGCGCGGCCGGCGCGCCCGGCTCTCCCGCCCGCTTCCGTTCCTCCTCGTACGCCTCCAGGATGATCTGCTGGAGGCGGTTTCGGCACTCGGTGTTGATCGGGTGGGCGACGTCGGCGTGGAGTTTGCCCTGCGCCTCCTCGTCTGAGACGCGCCTCTCCGGAAGGCGCGCGCCGCAGTCGTTGCAGAACTTGGCGCGGAGGTGATTCTTTCCGCGGCATTTCGGGCAATGGTCCGTCAGTTTCCGCGACGGCATCGCCACGAACAATCCGCTCGTGCCCTCGATGATCTTCAGGTCCCGCACCACGAACTCGTTGTCCAGCGTCATGGTGCCGAAGCCCTTCAGCCGGTCGCTGCTGTGCGGCGACAACTTCACGGTGACGTTCGTGACCTTCATGGCCCAGTCTCCTGTGGCTTCTACTCCCGAAGCGGTCGCACCACGGTTGCTTCGGCGCCCGCGGCCCGCGCCGCGTCTCCAAAACGCCGAGCCTGGCCCTCGGTGTCTGCCAGGGCGAAATACGCCGATCCGCTGCCCGTCATTCCGACGGACGCGGCGCCGGACTTTCGGAAGACGGCCCTCAGGTCCATCCCATCTAATCGGACGCGCCGGGCCGCCCCCTCGAGGTCATTCACGAGGAGCGCCGATGCCCCCGACGCCGGACCCTCCAGGGCATCGAGAATGGCGGTCGCCTCCGGCCGGCCGTTCACGCTTTCCGCCAGGCGGTCCAGCGCCGCGTACACGTCGACCGTCGCCAGGCCGTAGTCCGGCCAGGCGAGTGCAAGCCACCACGCCGACCGCGCCCGCACCGCCTCCAGCCGTTCCCCGCGCCCGCGAAGGATCGCCACGGGCGAGCCGAAGAAGAACGGGACGTCGCTTCCGACGCGCGCCCCCAGGCGCGCCAGGTCCTCGCGCGCGAGGTTTAGACCCCAGAGCGCGCTCAGTGCGACGAGCGTCGCGGCCGCGTCCGCCGACCCGCCGCCGAATCCCCGGCCGGGCGGAATCCGCTTCTCCAGCCGCACCCGCGCGCCCGCGCGCGTCCCACTCTCGGTCCGCAGCAACCGGGCGGCGCGCAGCACCAGATTGTCTTCGCCGGCGGAAACGGGGATTCCTTCGCACGCGAGATGAAGGTCGTCCGACGCGCTGAACTCCAGAACGTCGAACAGCGTCACCGCCGCCACGACGCTTTCCAGATCGTGATACCCGTCGGGCCGGCGGCCGAGAACCCGCAGCGTCAGGTTCACCTTGGCGGGGGCCTGGACCGTCAGTCCGCCTTCCGATGGTGCCGTCTCGAGCATGATGACCGCCCCTGCCGGCTCGTAGAGATGCGAAGCCCACGGCCTCGCCTCCTGTCCGGCGCGGTGCCTCCGCCTACATGATAAACCGGCCGGGGCGTGAAAGTCAACGCGGGATATGCTTTTCGCCTTGATGGCGGGCGTTGGGTCGCACGGGCGCCGGCGGGAGGACCGACAGACCTCCCACACTAAGACACCATCTCCTTGAGTGCGGGCAGAAGCAGAAACAGCAGGCAGTGGACTTCGGCACCGACGGCGAGGCCCAGGCGACGCCGGCCCGGAATGCCCTCGGCGCCCTCCACCGCGCGCCATCCGAACCAGCGGGGAATCGTTCGCGTGAACTGCCGATAGGCGTCGCCGAAGTTCACCAACAGCCGGTGTTCCTCGTAGCGCACCACCGCCGAGTAAACCAGGAAGCACCACACCACCGCCGGCGCCACAAGCCACGGAATTTCCATCAGCCCGACCAACGCCCCAATCATTATGATGTTCGCGATGTAAATCGGATTGCGGCTATAGCGATACGGCCCCGTCACCGTGAGGACCTTGTGGGCGCGGAGACGGTAGCCCAGGTGGCACTGGGCCCACATCCGAACCGCCACCGCCGCCAGAAACACCGGCCCGCCAATCGCCCACGTGACGGTATCGTGCTCGAATTCGCCGCGCGAACAAAGGAACGCAATCACCACGGGCAGCGACACGAGCCACCCGCGCCACTTGAACACCGACTTCACCGGCATCGTCCGACCCGCCTTTCTTCCGCCCCCAGGGTCGCAGCCTTCCTAAACCATACCGCCGCCCCAGGCCGCGGTCAAGCCTCGCGCCCACTTGGGGCGGGGACGGCCGAGGGTGCACCAAAAAAAGTGGCAACGTCCAGGGGTGCCACCGATTGCTTGTCAATCGGTGGGGCCGGTATGCAGCGCACGGTTTGACAAGTCCCGGCGCGCCGGGATGGCACCCTCCCGGCCGAAGAAGTGCCACTTTTTTGTGGTGCACCCTCGGCTGATCGGTCGCGCGCTCTCCCGTTTTACCTTGCCGAGGGCCGGCGCGCTGCGTAGACTCAGGTTCCGCAGAAAGCCGCCGCGGTCGCTTCCAAGGAAAGACGCATTGAACCGCCTGAACGAAGACAAGACCTCGCCGACCGGCGTCACGGACAAGATCATCCGGGAGGAGATTCGCGCCCACTGGTCGGCCCGGATGATGCGGCCCGTGCGGCGGCTCTACGAGTGGGTCCTCCACTGGGCCGAGACGCGCCACGCCGGCAAGGCCATGGCCCTGCTGGCCTACACGGAGGCGATCTTCTTCCCCGTCCCCGCCGACGTGCTCTTGATTGCCCTGTGCATGGGCCGCCCCAAGAGCAGTTTCCGCTGGGCGGCCGTCTGCACCTTCTGGAGCGTCGTGGGCGGCGCCACCGCCATGCTCCTCGGCCTGGCCGTCGGCCAGCAACGCGTCGTCGAGATCATGGGGTGGCTCGGTCAGGGGGACAGCACCCAGCAGGCGCTGGACCTGCTGCGCCAATACGGGTTCTGGACGGTGGCCGTTGCCGCCCTTACTCCCGTGCCGTACAACGTCTGTTCGTGGCTCGCGGGTTTCTCAGACGTCTCCCCGGCGACCTACCTCATCGCCTCCGTTCTTTTTCGGCCGATGCGGTTCTTCGGCGTCGCCGGCCTCGTGTACCTCCTCGGCCCGCCCGCCAAACGCTTCATTGACCGCTACTTCAACCTCGTGACGGTCCTCTTCATGGCGATCGTGATTGCGGTCGTGGTGGCGGTGAAGTATCTGCGGGACTGAAAGGGAGCGACCCATGCTGAGCGAAAGCGAACGAAAAACGCTTCTGGACCTCGCGCGGCGGACGCTGACGGCCCTCCTGAACGGTAACCCCGTGCCGCACGCCGACGTCGAAAGCCCGGCGCTGCGGGCGCCCGGCGGCGCGTTCGTCACGCTGAAGAACCACGGGCGCCTCCGCGGCTGCATCGGCATCTTCGAGAGCCCCAAGCCCCTCGTCGAGACCGTCCAGCAGATGGCCGCCGCCGCCTGCCGCGACCCGCGATTCCTCTCCAACCCCATCAGCGCGGAGGAACTGGAGGGTCTCGACATCAAAATCTCCGTTCTGTCGCCCCTCGAAAAGACCCGCGACCCCGCGAAGGAAATCGAACTGGGTCGCCACGGCATCTCGATCGACGGCCCATACGGGTCCGGCTGTTTCCTGCCCCAGGTGGCCACGGAGACGGGATGGTCGAAGGAAGAGTTCCTGTCGAAGTGCGCCTCGATGAAGGCGGGGCTTCCGCCCGACGCATGGAAATGGCCCGACGTCACCGTCTATCGCTTCGAGGCCGAAGTCTTCGGCGAAAGATAACATCGGGGCCGTGGACTTGCGGCTGGGCGCCACTGCGGTGCTGGCGAATCCTAAGAGCCCGTTGCTCTCCGAATCATTCGGGCAACTTCCGGACTCTCGTTAACCGGGATGAGACGAACCTCCGGATGCTCATTTTGAAAGACCCTGAAGATCTCGTCGGCGAAAGCCTGGCCAATGCTGTCGATTCCATCAAAGTCGAGCACCACTTCTTCAAAACGGTCCAAACGAGCCAACAACCGTTTCGCCTGCGATCGTGAAACCAGGCTCTCCTTGCCTATTCGCAACAGACGCACTGCCAGGCGCGTTCGGGTAAAAGCAAAGTCGTTCGCCTCCGAAGCGTAGCGATCATATACACCTTTCATGGTTCGTGCGGAAGCACGGTCTATTCTCATCGTGACGAAGGTTCCTTGGTCTTCCGACTCAAGGGCCTCAACAAGCCAATCGCCGCGCATATCCTTGTGGGAAAAAAACAAATGGCGCGACAAAATGCAGAACTCGTCAAACATGCGACTTGTGAAGAAAATGCCCTCGCCTGTGTGCCGCGAGGGGTCGGTTGTGATTTTCCCCTTCGCCAATTCCAGAATGGCCTCTCGTTCGTCGCTCAGGCCTAACCCTTCCTTGATCTTGCGGAAGATTCCTATTCCGTCATCGCGCACGGTGATTTGTATATCGGCTGCGGTGATCCTCAGGCTCACTTTGGCCACACCTCCCCCGGAGTGGTCTTTCGCGTTGTTCAGAATCTCTGTAAGGCCGTATTCGCAAATCTCCAAGACGTTTTGTGACATGTCGGCCAGCGCATCGGAAAAGCAATTTTTCCAGACCCGGTGCTCTTCAAGGTGCGGACCAAGAGGAACGGTATGTTCTTTTTCGACGATCGCGACTAAGCCGTAAGTTCGGGCGCGCGTTCGCCCGCTGGCGACAACTAGCCCTTCCTTCACCAGATTTCGCAGGTGCCAGTTGGCCGCCTGGCGGGTTATGCCGAAGTGCTTGGCTGCCAGACTAGTGGGCGACCGCTGGCCATCGGCCACAGCCCGCACCAAGAACTCCCTAATCTTGCTTGTCTTTCCCTTTTGCATGAGCCGTTTCCTGCCAAGCGCTCGCTGAACTATTGTCAAACAACTGCCTAGGGATTGTAAAACAAAAAGACTTGTTTGTCAAATGTTTTCGGCAAACTTGGAAAAACAATCCAGCAGAATTGTCAAAATATTGGTGGTGGCTCGTGTAACCCCTTTGGCGACAATTGGTTATGTCTGGAACCTGCCTTCTTCGCTTCGCCCACCAGGTACAGCGACCAGCAGACAACCACCAGGCCGCCGGGCGGCCACACCGGCTCATGAACCGCCCTGCACCTTGGCCTGCGCGGGCGGGGCCTGGCGCGACCTCCGCTCGATCTCCAGGCGGCCCCGTATGTCCTCGGCCGTCGACTCGTACTCCGGCCCCACCTTCATCGCCTCCAGCAGAGCCAAGCCGCCCTCCGGCGAGGCCAACCCAACGATCTCCAGGATCTCGCCGTGTTCCGAAAGCGATAGGTCTTCCTTCCTGAGCCGCGCGAGAGTCCGGTCGGCCTTGGCCGTCTCGCCCAGTGTCTGTGTGTAGAGGACGAACAACTGCACCAGCGCGTCCCTTCGGCGGGCGTCGTCGAGCGGTTGTCTCAAGGCCGCTTCATAGTGCTGGGCGGCCGTGTAGGGGCTCCAGGCGAAACCCTGGATATGCCCCCAGCTCACGTGGAAACTAAAACTCGCATGAGCGCGGCCGAGATAGTAGTCAACCAGTTTCGCTTCGGCGGACCGCGGAAAGGCCTCGCGCAGTTCCTTCAGGGCCACGACCGCGCGCCGGTTGTCGTGCTCTATCAGGGACTTCGCCATCTCCAACTGAAGCCCCGGCGCCTCGTCGCGCGGGGCCAGCCGCACCGGATCGGACGCCGCCAGCGCCAGGTCGCGGCTCCACTCGATGTGAATGTCTTCGTCGGGCTCAAAGTCCTTGAACGTCCACGTGACGGTCCGGCCGCTGACTTCATAACCCGGGGGACTCAGAAGCACGGCCTCGGACCTGAACGGCCCGAACCCGCCGGGCGGTATCGACCCCGGAAAATGCACGACGACCCGCGCTTCGCCAATGGTCCCCTTCCAGAGCGCGCCCGTTCTGAGGATGTACGACCAACACTCCGGATACGGCCAGCCGGAGGAGGCGTCGGCGGCCGCGATGTAGGTCACTCGCACCCGGCGAGTCTGGCGCGGCTCAAAACGGATCTCGGACGTGTACGCGGCATAGTGCGTGACTAATCCGTTCGAGTCCTTGACCAGGTACTCGCTGACTGCGACCTTCTGCCCGTCCACGGCCCGTGTGAACTCCTCGTCGTGATTGGATGACGGAAACGAGACGAGAATCGTTTGGGGTTCCGTGGAGTCGTTGACCAGGACAAACTCGGCGGCGACGCGCATCATCGAGTGGCCGCCGCGCTCGGTCGCCCAATCGACGAACACCTCGACCCGCTCGCGCGCCATCCGCACGGCCGTGCTCTTGACGGGATACACCTGGTCGCCGTCCAGGCCGGATTCGTAGTCGTCTCCGAGCGTCGCCGGCGCGAGCGCCAGCGCACCGACCAATGCCACCCACGTCGCCGGACTTCTCATGACAGGCCCTCCCGGGAAACTCAGGACGCGGCAACCGCGCATGTGAGGTGACTTGGGCTTCCGCGCCGCCGGGCAGATGCTATCCGGCCGGAAGGCCGACCGCAAGGAGCCTCTTCACTTCGCCCACGAGGTACAGCGACCCGCAGACAATCACCAGTCCGCCGGGGGGCGCCTTTCGTCTCGCTGCCGCAAGCGCTGAGGCCGTGTCCGGCGCCGTCTCGGCCCCGCGCCCGCCGCGCTCCGCGAACCGCGCTGCCAGGTCCGCCGGGGCCGCCGCGCGGGGATTCTCGGTCCGCGTAAAGACGACCGGCGCGCCGCCCCCCGTCTCGGCGAGGACCGCCAGCATCCCCTCGATGTCCTTGTCGGCAGCGGAGGCGAAAACGAAGACCAGGGGCCGCCCGGGAAAGTGCTGCGCGAGGCCTTCCATCAACCGTTCCATGCTCGCGCGGTTGTGGGCCCCGTCCAGGAGCGTGTCCGGCCGGACGGGAACGAGTTCCATCCGCCCGGGCCAGCGGACGGCGAGAAGGGCCGCGCGGACGCGCTCGGGGGTGAGGCGTTCGGCCAGCGAGGGCGCGTGCTCTGCGGCCGCAATCGCCGTCGCCGCGTTCACCGCCTGGTGCTCGCCCAGGAGCGGGAGGAAAAGGTCGTCGTAGGCGGCGTGCGGCGTGCGGACCGCGAGGCGGATGCCGGTGCCTCCGGCGGGAGCCCAGGTGTACGTCACTTCCCGGCCGACCAAGAGGAGCGGCGCGCCCGCTTCGCGGGCGGCGCGTTCGACGACGGCCATCGCCTCCGGCCGCTGAGGCTGGCAGACGACCGGAACGCCCGGCTTGATGATGCCGGCCTTCTCGGCGGCGATTTTCTCGAGCGTCCCGCCCAACTGGTGCGTGTGGTCGATGCTGACGGAGGTGAGAACGCTCACGTCCGGCCGAAGGACGTTCGTCGCGTCGAGCCGTCCGCCGAGGCCGACCTCGACGACCGCCAGGTCCACGGCTTCGTCGGCGAAATGGCGGAAGGCGAGCGCCGTGAAGATCTCGAAGAAGGTCGGCGGGTCGCCGGCCGCGCGCATCCGGTCGACGTGAGGCTGCGCGTCGGCGACGAGCGCGCGAAGGGCCTCGGCCGGGATGTCGTCGCACCCGACGCGGATCCGTTCGCGGATGTCCACGAGATGCGGCGAGGTGTAGAGCCCCGTCTTGAGGCCGCACTCCAGCGCCAGCGCGTGCAGGATCGCCGCCGTTGAGCCTTTGCCTTTCGTCCCCGCGACGTGGACGCTTCGGAACCGCCCCTCGGGCGAACCCAGCGCCCCGAGAAGCGCCTCCATGCGGTCCAGGCTGAACGTGTCCGCGTTGTAGCGGACGCGCTGCATCTTCTCATAATCCGTGGCCGTGAAAAGATACCGAAGCGCGGACTCGTAGGTGTCCAGACTCACAACGCTCCTCCACGGAAGACCCTCTTGGAGACGCCCTTATCTTACCGGGACGGCCGGCGGCAGCGCTGGCAAAAAAATTCGTCCCCCCCTTGTCCGGCCGCCCGGTGCAGGCGAATAATGGGGTGGCCGGAGGAAACAAAGCCCGGTTGCGGGGGTAGTGGCAGAGACGGCCTTCGGCAGTCCCGCGAGGGGTTGGGGATTCCGAAGAGGGGCGGTTCAACCCCGGCGCGCGTCCTCGGCGGAAAGCCGGGGACGCGTCTGTTTTGTCCTCCGGCCGTTTCGTCCGCAACGAAACGGTCCCGCGCACGTTCCTATTGGCGGCTGTTTCAATTCCCTCTCCCCTGGTGGGAGAGGGGTAGGGT
>Ga0315284_10008813_pt1 | contig 14400 bp, 11 predicted proteins | sample YL17G09_16_MG_FD_203696 | JGI IMG/M metagenome (GOLD analysis project Ga0315284, IMG submission 203696) | Sediment microbial communities from Yellowstone Lake, YNP, Wyoming, USA - YL17G09_16 | ecosystem: Environmental > Aquatic > Freshwater > Lake > Sediment | place: USA: Wyoming | collected... | reverse complement strand
TACCAATCAAAATGCTGGAACATTAACAACATCGACAAAAATTAAAGGTACTTTCACCACAACCGCCTCACCAGCTAAAGCAATTACTCTTACGGAAATTTCATCAAATGTTGGCGGTACTCCAACATATCAAACAGGAGCAACAACAGGATTTACATCAACAACATTAGCCCCAACTATTACAAGCGGGTCAATTACAAGTGGTGATGTGATATTTGGTGCATGCGGTATTGAGCATGGAAGTATAACAATGACCGCTGATTCCGATTCCTCTAGTGGAAGTTGGTCGACACAACAAAATGCAGGATTTGGATCAACAACATCAGGGCAACAAATTGCTTCTCAGGCAAAAGTCACAACGGGAACCGCAACACAGACATATAATTTGGGGTTAAGTGCAATTGCTGATGGAAATATAATGTGGATTTCAGTTAGTGATGTCGCACCATCACCGACGCCAACACCATCGAGAACGCCAAGTATAACGCCATCGTTAACGCCTAGTATTACTCCAAGTATTACTCCATCAATATCAATAACGCCATCGATAACACCAAGTATTACTCCGAGTATTACTCCATCGATAACACCTAGTATTACTTCAAGTATTACTCCATCAATATCAATAACGCCATCGATAACACCAAGTATTACTCCGAGTATTACTCCATCGATAACACCTAGTATTACTTCAAGTATTACCCCGTCAATATCCGTATCACCATCAATAACACCTAGCATTACGCCATCGATAACTTCAAGTATAACACCTAGTATTACTCCATCGATTACGCCATCGATAACAACAACGCCATCAATAACATCTAGCATCACGCCATCGATTACGCCATCGATAACAACAACGCCATCAATAACATCTAGCATCACGCCATCGATTACGCCATCGATAACAACAACGCCATCAATAACATCTAGCATCACGCCATCGATTACACCATCGATAACGATAACCCCATCGATAACACCATCCACATCAATCATACGAGTAAACAAATATGCAATATTTATGCATTAGGTGAAGGAAATTTATAAAATATAAAACAAAATGGGAATATATTTTGACGAGAATTGTGAAAAAATGATTTTTGATTGCCGTAATGGCGGTAAAGTAATGAATAGTAATTGTGATCCGCCAACTCCTAGCGTTAGTCCAACGATTACTCCTAGCCTTACACCATCTCCAGGTTGTACATATAATATTGGAGTTCCAGTAAATCCATTTCCAGGAAATAATACAGAAACTACTATATATATCGATACTCAAGGATTTTCTGAATCTGGAAGTTGTACATCATATACAGAAAGAGGACTTTGTTATGACACAAACTATCCACCAACAACAAGTAATCCAAAAGTAACTATGGATATTCCAAATGTGGGAGGATGGGCTATAAATGTTACTGGATTAACTTCAAATACTGGATATTATTTCTGTCATTATGTAATAGATGGATTAGGTACTCATTATTCTTGCAACCCATCAATAGTATATACAGCAGGAGCCACTCCAACACCGTCAATGACACCATCATTAACACCGTCATTAACGCCATCATTAACACCGTCATTAACGCCATCATTAACGCCATCATTAACACCGTCATTAACGCCATCATTAACGCCATCATTAACACCGTCGATGACACCATCATTAACACCTAGTAGTACTACAACAGGATCACTTACATTTACGGTACAAAATGTATCACTAAATTCTTATTTTAGTATTACGGATGTAAAAATTGATGGAAGTACAGTAACATTAACATCCGCATATCCTCTTACGGGTATTAGTCAAGGAACAGCAAATGTTCCTTTAACAGGAAGCACGATAACAGTATATACAAGTGGTGTAGATATTACAGATCCATCAACTGTAAGCGTTAGTAATGGATTGGGACTATATAGTGATTGCATAGATGTACCAGCCAACACATCTGGCAGCCCGTATACATTTAATACTGTACCATTTAGTTCAGGATATAATATAACCGTATCTCTTTTTGAGGGAAATACGTGTACTTAAACATTAACTATTTTATCTAATTTTAAAAATAGAATAAATAGAATTGATGATAATTATAGTAAAGCGTTTTAATGAGTGTGATTCCAATATATGAAATAAATCTTGATAACTCACTTTGTCATATTGACACTATTCAATTAAATGAATATGACAATTCCGTTAATAATACAGGATACACATATTCAGGAATTACTTTAATTCTTGATTATACAGGGTTTACATCTCATTTCAACACAACTGGCCGCACATATTCTAATGTTATTTTAAATAATGATGTTTATATCTATACAGGGATAACAAACGAAACCCATTATTTTAAAATTTATGATTTTTATTCGGGAGGTACGCCAACAATTGATCCATTATTAACAGGACTTACCGAATCCAATATAATTAGTGGGTTTTCAACATCAATAATATCATGTACCGATAAACTAGATGAACTTACAGGTACTTGTTGCCCTACACAAGCGGTTTTATTAAATCTTCCATGGGTTGTTATTACAAATGAAGGTGGTGGCTCTGATAATTGTTCTGATTATATTGCGAGAAGGACAGAAAGGGGATGGACTCTGGATTATGTGTTTAATAAAAACGGATTAACAGGTTGGACAGATAGTGTTTTCTTTTATACAGGAGTTAGAGACGAATATAATATAGAAAACTATGCCGATAATAATTTATCATTTAGATTTACTGAAGATGGAAGAATCAAATGGACGGCATATAGATATTCCGGATATTGTAATACAATTTCAGGATATACTCCAATATATTATATTAGTACAGGACAAACAGTGCCATTATGTAGTAACGGAACATCAAATGATTTTAATATAACAATTAGTTTTGAACGATATAACTATTATACGGATTGTGAAGTTGATAATAAAGGAGGATATAATGATTTAATAATTACTGGAACAACAGAAGAATTAAATAGTCATTGGTTACGCGAAAGAGATAAACGATTGGGTATATTAAAAATATATCACAATGGTAGACCGCTTGAAATAGATGATGAGCATTCTTCAATTGCAAATTTCCGTAATGTACCTGTTTTTAAGTTCAAAAATTGGGAAGAAGTCATTCTTTCGGATAGAGGATATCAACCTTTTGTCCATTCAGTTGGTGGAGGCGTAACGGGATCGGGCGATTTACATAACAGTGTTTGTTGTTATACAATCAAGTATGCCGCATATTTTGATGACATAATGAATTTTCCTGAAGTTTATGCCCGTTATACAACTATAACGCAATCAAATTTCAATATAACTGAATGTAATGATGTATGTAGTGATGAAGTTGTGATGGCGAGTCCGTCACAAACACCAGTATCAACATCTACTCCGTATAATACTCCGACTATAACATCAATCACAACTCCGACTATAACACCAACTATAACGCCAAGTAAAACTCCAATTATAACTCCGATTATAATACCAAGTAGAACACCAAGTAGAACACCAAGTAAAACTCCAAGCAGAACACCAAGCAATACACGAAGTAATACGCCAACGGTAACGGTAAGTACAACACCAAGTAGAACTCCAACTATAACGCGAAGTAAAACTCCGAGTAAAACTCCAAGTAGAACTCCGAGTAGAACTCCGAGTAGAACTCCAAGTGCAACACCAAGTAAAACTCCGAGTAGAACGCCAACTAAAACTCCAACACCATCAGCATCCTGTCGTAGACCACTTGGATTAACGGAATATATGTTTTTATCAATATATGATGGGCCACCATTTACTGAATTTATATCAACATTAAATGATGCTTGTATTGCGTTATCACTAATAAATAGCGTACCTTTTTATGGAACAACTGGATATACATCAAGTTTATCATTCGGAGAACCTGTATATTATCCTAGTGGTGTAGGATGTAATTTAATGGAAACAGGATATTATATCGTTTATAGTGGTAATACTCCATTTATAATTCATTTAAATAATGGATATATTGATAACCCTGTAATATGTCCAACGCCATCGATAACGCCAACCATAACAACTACTCCAAGTATAACAACTACTCCAAGTATAACAAAAAGTAATACACCAAGTATAACACCAAGTAAAACCCCATCGAAAACGCCATCGAGGACATTAACGACTACACCAAGTATAACACCAAGTATAACCGTTTCTCCATCAAAATTTGGATATATTGCAACTATAAATAATTGTTCTGACGGAAGTTGCAATGGAAATATTTCTTTAACTCAAATAGAAACAACCATTGTATTAACAGTTGGAAAATACTATTCCACAAGAACTGACGGTGATCGTTCAGTATTTATAGAAAGCATAGATGTTATTGGTGGAACACCTATAACAATTGATAGTGGCCCATATAATACATGTAACGAAGCTTGTACCTTCTTTCAGATACCGTCAATAAAAACAACATCATTATCGAATATAGGGAGTGATACAATAACTTCTGGAGGATATGACATTCAAATAAATGGTAGCTGGATTTTAAATAAAGGTGTTTGTTGGAGTAAAACTGGAGTTCCAACAATATTAGATTATGTTAATATGGATGGATCTGGATCATTGTCATTCGCATCGGTTATATTAGATCTGGATCCTAGCACAGTATATTATATTAGAGCATACGCAACAAATATTTATGGAACAGGATATGGAAATATATTAGCAGGAAGAACAGCTCCGCCGCCATCAAGAACGCCATCAATAACGATAACAATTACACCAAGTGAAACACCAAGCATTACTCCTACTATAACAATTACGCCAAGTGAAACACCAAGTGAGACGATAACTCCTAGCGTTACACCAAGCATAACAATTACGCCAAGTGAAACGCCAAGTGAGACGATAACTCCTAGCGAGACTCCAACGCCATCAATAACGCCAAGTGAGACACCAAGTGAGACGATAACTCCTAGCGTTACACCAAGCATAACAATTACGCCAAGTGAAACACCATCAATATCAATAAGCCCATCGATAACGATAACGCCATCCGTAACGCCAAGCGAAACGCCGAGTGAGACGATAACTCCTAGCGTTACACCGAGTATAACAATTACGCCAAGTGAAACGCCAAGTGAGACACCAAGTGAAACGCCAACTCCTAGCATTACTCCAACCATAACAATTACATCAAGTGAAACACCAACGCCATCAATAACGCCAAGTGAAACGCCAAGTGAAACGCCAACTCCTAGCATTACTCCATCCATAACAATTACATCAAGTGAAACGCCAAGTGAGACACCAAGTGAAACGCCATCAAGAACGCCATCAAAAACGCCATCAAGAACGCCAACGATAACGAGAACACCATCAATAACATCATCAACAACTCCAAGTGAAACGCCAAGTGAAACGCCAAGTAGAACACCAACTCCTAGCGTCACTCCAACCATAACAGTTACTCCAAGTAGAACCCCATCAAGAACTCCATCGATAACGATAACGCCATCGAAAACAATAACTCCGTCGAGAACTCTGTCGAGAACACCATCGAGAACACCATCAATAACTCCGAGTGCATAATTTTAAAATATAAAATATTTATAAGATATGGATTTCTTTATAAGACAAGGGGCAACAGACCCAATATTAAAAATGAGATTAATTGATGATGGAAAAAATGATAAATCATCATTTAATGAATTATTGGAAAATTCCGAGATTACATTTGAAATGACGGATACTAAAACAGGAATTCCATTTATTTTAAACGCACCATGCTCTCTGGCATTAAGAACTAAAAAATATAATCAAACAACAGATGAATATTATATCCTTTATCGTTTCACAGAATTACAAACATCAGAAGTTGGGAAATTTGAAGGTAAATTTACTATTCAATTTTTAGATGAAAATCAAACTCCCACAACGATCCTTATTGTGCCAATAAGAGATAAACTCTATATCAATATTATTTAAATTTCGGTTGCATGAAAAGCTAAATCTCTTCCATCATTAGCAATAACCTCATCTTCTTCAATAATTTTACTGCTATCAGCCTCTAATTTTACTACTTTTCTGTTATGATCAACCCAATATTGATCCACAAGGGATAAACTGTCTTCAACATACATAAAATATGGATCTTTTTCTACACGATTCCAGAATATTACCTCACCATCAGATAATGTCATAACTTCTTCTAATGTACCCTGTCCTATGGGTTTTAATGGATGTCCACTATCGAGTTCGCATTGTAATGCGGTGAAATATTGCCTATTTTCAGGGTTTTCGATCAAAATATCCTCACGAATCTCAGGTTTAAATACAACAAGTAATGGTAAAATTCGTTTATTAAAATTGGCGATGTAACGATTAACATTATATTCACCTATCATATTAGGATTATTTAAAATATCTTGCTCGGAAATTCTATAACAATTAATTTCAATATGCGATGTTTTCGGCGGAAGTTTACCTTCATGAGCATCCTGATATTCGACTAATTGTTTCTTTGTCCACTTATCAACATATTTTGTTACTTTTTGAACATCGCCAGAAGATTTTAATTTACCGTTATTAACATAATATATTGTTTCACCTAATGACGCAGGATATCCATCTTCTAATATGAGTTCCATATGAGCTTGACGAGCCATTAATGCTCCTCCCTTGTTTTTCTTTTTTATATACTTCCTATAATCCTCAACACTCTGTTTAACGCGAGCTCTGTTAGCTATTTTCACCAATGGAATTTGATGATTATATAATTTATCAATATAGTCATAATATAAATTAATAAATGACACACCGTCACCATCCAATAGATATTTAAATCCTTCGTCCAGAAATTCAACAATATATTGTGATAATTTTTTAGATTTAAGGGTGTTTCCTGTTACTTTTATTTTTATTTTTCCCTTTTTTTCCATTTTTAATATGTAATTCTTTTTCGATACATTGATCATAGATAACGCAGTATAATCAATATCTAATCCCATTTCATTTCTCATGAATATGTCATTGAACTCCGCAGTATCAGCATAAATGCCCATATATTCCTTACCTTTTTCAACCAATTCATTATTTCCTTTACCGACATATATATGACTATCAATATCCTCTGGCATTGAGAAACAAACGCCATCAGTGTCCATCGTAAGAGGAAGATATCCTTTTTTCATATAAAACATAATCATCAAACGAAGAAATTGTCTTCCAATACAAGTTGTCATTTCACCTAAATTCATATCTCCCCAATGGAAAACCTTAGGCGCCGATAGAGATCCAAAAAATGCATTGATGAATATTTTAAGAGGTAATTGCTTTCTATCATATTTTTCGGATAGCGGAAGATTAATCTTTTCATATTCTTCTTTGCGTCTTTTATACCCAATACGGATATTACGAAAATATTTTAACATCGCCTCTAGCGCCCCCATTACATCACAATCAGGAAATAAATCATATACAAGGTCAATAGCTGGATAAAGAGACGCAAAGTCAAATTTTACTATGCCTTTAGAATACCCAACTCTCAATAATCGAGATAAACCACCGACAAAATCTCTTTTTTCATCTTTTTCGGGTATTGCAAGATTGTTTTGATATGACCACGCTAACATAATCAGTTTCCACAAGGTCGCGGTTCCCATTGTGGCAATTCTCTCATATGTGGTTGGAACTAATTTCGACAATAAAAATGTTGCTTGACTGAATGAATCGTCAACTATCATCGTTTCATATAAATCATCATCGAGATATTGTTCTATGAGTTTTCTTCCAGACCAAATCTCATATTTACCTGGATATTTCTCTAAAAGTCCCTCTGTGCCAGGATCTCCAATTTTTTTCCATCCACCTGACTTCGGATTTACATAATAGCTTTCGCCACCCAAATAAATTTTAGAAATATATGCTCCATCAACATAAATTCGGTTTGGTTTTTCTTTTTCAAGATATTTGGTAATGTATTTAAGTCCCCATGACTTAATTTCAGAATTAATCGCCTGAGCTCTCCGAACAGAATGTGAAATATCTATAATATTAAACCCCCAAATAACATATTGATTATATGGCTCGATCTCATTTGCTAATTTTAATATACCTTCTTTTAATTTAATTCCTGTAAGAGATAAAATCTGTGTTAATTTAACCATATCCATCTTCAGGATTTCAGCTCTTTTCATTATAAATGGAAAGTCAAAAGAAGCTGAATTATACCCACCAATAATTGTTGGCTTTAATTGTTTGATAAAGTTAAAAAATTCTTCAATACATTTTTTTTCACCATCTTCACCGAAAGCACTGATACTATGTTGTAATCCGCGGTTGCTCTTAATACCGATTAAAATTATTTTATCGGTTTCGGGATTTAAACCTGTAGTTTCAATGTCGAACACCATTCTATGTACTTCTTCATATTCATCAATACCCTTAAATAATCGTTTTCTCTTTTGTACAAGATATTGCTCAGCAGGATTTAATATCTGAAAATATTGTTTATGTTTTTCACCCCATGGATCGATTCCCCCTTCTTTGAAAAATTTAAGTAGTTCTGTATATCCCTTCAGAGATTTAACCAAATAACGAAGACCACTATTGAGTCTAGGATCATCGTAAGTATCAAGTGATTCAATCAGAATGCCATATTCTACCATTTTCTGCTTTTGGATAGACTTACTATTTTGATAAAAATTAAAACCCGTTAAATCTCCAACCCATAGAAATGGTACGATTGTGTCTTGTTTTACAATTTTACCCTTTTCAGGATCTTGAATGATTTTATAAATGGTATTGTTCTTATAATCGTATTCTATTCCAACGATATACTGCTCTGGGTCTTCTCCGTTAAGAAAGTCTGCAATAACCTTCTGCGAAATTTCTTCTTTCATGTTTATACTTTAAATTTGACATATTAGCTTACGGAAAATCCGTAGTTAGCCTTCATTGCCGACAAATATAAACAATATTTTCGAAATAAAAAAATTTAAATTACATTAATTGGACTAATCATCGCACGATATTTCAAACTTTCATTTAAAAATTTAGCCTCATTTGCTTTTCTTTCAAGTAATTTATCAGGAAGAAGTCTTTCTAATCTCAATTTTAATTCCTCAATCAGTTTCACTTTTTCGTCTCTTGCCTCTGTAAGTAAAGATTGATAATCTAATTTAACTGCACTTTCCGGAACTTGTAATTCACCTGAAAATTTACCCCAAATTCTTGCTAAACCTTCTTTGGAATATGCTATGAGAAATTTTCTTACCCAGTTTTGGGCGGGTGTGTTTAATGCTGTCCATGTTAACTCTTCGGTCATAACATCGGATGGTAATTTAATAATATCTTTATTTTTTAATAAACAATCGTCTCTATTTGTTGTTTCATAATACCAGTACCAAACTGTCCAGTTGTTATTTTTAACAGATCCGAAATCAAATCTACCACCTGGTACATTATATAAATGAACAATTTTTGTTCCGTTTTCTCCTGCCGTAATTCTGTAAGTTAATTCACCCCCAATTAATCTGTTTTTAAGGTTTCTATCTTGCATCCTTAATAAAAGGTCGAATGCTGGTAACATAAAGTATGATCCTGACATTCCAACTTGTGCAAATCCGCCAACTCCACCAAACCCAACTCCACCAAGTCCACCAAATCCGCCTAAAAATGGGTCAATGATTGAATCGGTTAATTCTGCACGAGTAAACCACAACAGTTCGTTTATTTCGCGTCCAGCTGGAATTGTATATGTTTGCTGTCCCGCAACTAAACTAAAAGAATCTTTTTTCAATATATTATCTCCACCAGCTTGTAATCCAACGATTTTTGAATATGCATATGTATATTGTGTTTGATAATCTAAATTTCTTGTTGTAAATGCTCTCGTTAAAGATTGATTATCAACATCAAGACCAGCTAATGATGACCATTGAGACTCAATTAGCCAGTCGTTTACATATTGTTCATATTCAGAAATTGACAATTCCAGAAATGTATCTAATTGTTCTTCTGTTAATTCAATCCCTCGAACAGGTACTCCCAATAGATGTAAAACCTGAGTATAAAGTTTTTCTCTGTCCTCTGCACTTATTACTGTTGTTGCCATATTTACTTTATTATATTACATAAATACTTTATATTTGGGATAATTATGGGAAATGTGAACGATGAATTAACCGATGTGTTATTGGATTTGAATAGATATTGTTTTGAAAAACAAATTCAATTCGAAATTGAAACAAAATATGATACATCAAAAAATAGTATCAAAAAAATAAAAAGGAATGGCGATATTGTTGTTCAATTGGTTCTCGGTGACATCGAAGATAATAATTTCTTAAACAAAGTTGCCAAATTTGTGATAAAACTTAAAACAACTCCTTAATAAATTCTTTACCAAAAGATTCTGAATATTCCCCATCACCCATTACTTGGTCAATGATGTTCTTTTTTCTTTGTAAAATATTATAAATAATTTGCTCAATGGTGTTTTCAAAGACGGGGTAATAAACAACAACATTATTTTTTTGACCTTCTCGGAATGCCCGATCTTCCGCCTGCTTGTGGTTTCCGGGTACAAAAGATAAATCATTCATAATAACAACTTCGGCCGCTGTTAAGTTATGACCGACTCCCCCTGCGATAATATTCAAAATGAATACTTTGATTTTTGGGTCGTTCTGAAATTTTTCTTTACTCGCTTCTTTTTGATTAGCAGTCATTCTACCATCTAAAACTACAGAATTTTTCTTATATTTTTCGTGTAATATATCCAATGTCATAGTGAAATTTGTAAAAACAAGAACTTTCTTATCTTGATCAAGGGCTTTGTCAATTAATTCACAGGTATACGGTATTTTTTCATATGATATAACCTGTCTTACCTTCACCAGTCTACCTAAAACAGCGGCAACACTTTCATTTTCTTTTTTTTCTCCACTTTGTCTATGAAGTGTGTCTTTATTTTTATTTTCTTTGGAGATTCTCATAAATTCTTCGAGTTCCTCATTATAAAATGTACTTTTTAACTCCAAAAATATTTCTGATATGATTTTATCGGGTAAATCACCAACTTCAGTTTTTAATCGTCTTAACACCAAATTTTTGGTCATTTCTCGTAATTCATCCAAGTTACTATGCCCACTAGTGTTCCATATAGTTCTACCGTTAACTTTAAATCTAAATCCTTTACAATATCTTTTAACATAATGCTGCCAATTGGACGCAACTGAAGATCCAACAATGTTTAAGAGATTAAAATAGTTAATTGGCCTCGATGTCATCGGTGTTCCTGTTAATAGCCAAACTTTTGGAATGGTTTTGAGTAGGTCATTCATTAACTTCGTACGCAGGGATTCGGTATGAGATATCATATGAGCCTCATCAATTATAGCCAGATCAAATTTTTCGTTGATTAGTAATTTTAAATCATCACTCACCTCTTCTTCCAAATTTTTTTCATCCTTCGGGGTTATATGAAAATTTTTAAGAATATCATAATTTATTATATAAAATTTAAAGGACGATCCCCATTTTCGACCCTCAACTATTAAAATTTTTTCATCTGAATATATCTGTATCTCCTTTTTCCAATTGATTTTCAACGAAGCAGGACAAACAATAAGAATTTTTTTTGCTTCAGTTTCCAATGCCGCAATAATTGATGATGAGGTTTTACATAATCCCATATCATCGGCTAAAATGTACCTGTCATTGGCTATAAGGCGTTCAATTGCTGCGGGCTGCCACGATTTAGGCGGTCTAACACTATATTTTGAGTAGTCTATAACACGATTTAACTTTTTTTCTTGTGGTATAACTGCTCCCTTTGGCATCCAAATAGAATGATTCTGTTCAGTATCAAAATATTTACCCCAAATGTGAAATGCTTTATCTGATTCACATAATAATTTCTCACACCATATTTTTTCAATGGATTTTGTAAATAATTTTTCTTCTTTTAATTTTTGTCCAAATGATGGAGTAATATTAATATGTTTTCTAACAACTTTGGGGATTATGGCGTTGTATTTCAACACATAATCAGCTTGTGGGCGTGTTAAATTGAAGTTTTTATTATTTAAAAATCTAGTTCTCCATTCTATTAACTGATTATTAGCGCCTTCGTATGTTGATAGAATGTTCTTAGCCTCTATTTCGGGAATCTTGGTCTCCATATATAAATTATAACTTAATATACATAATTAGATTGAAAAACTAAAGTATTTATACATATGGAAAACAAGTTACCTATAACCAGACTTTCGAAATTTTTTTCTGAGGATGATTTTGACCTTCATATGCAATTAGGACAGGAATATCTTCATGGGGATCTTAACATGAAACTCGTTCTTTATCGGGTTGATAGAACAAGAACCGATACAGACGATGTGTATGGCGAATCTGGAAAAGACAGCATCAGGGTGTTGCCACCTGTTGAATTTAATGGATTAGTGAAAATAGTTGAGTCTGAAAATAAATCGTATAAAACGGGTCTTTTAAGGTTTCTTGAACCTGGGAATATGACGATATCTGTTTATATAAAACAGCTGGAAGATTTAAAGATTGATATAAGGTTTGGTGACTATATTGGGTATCCAGATAGTGAAAGTAGAATAAGATATTACACCGTCTCAAATGATGGAAAAGTTACGGCGGATAATAAACACCACCATTTTGGATATAAACCATCTTATAGAACAATAATTTGTGTACCAACACAAGAAAATGAATTTAGAGGCATTTAAATGACATATCCTAGAAAAAATAACATATCCGTTTATACCGAAAAGGAAATACTCGATAGAAGGCAAGAATTATTGGACAGAATAACCAAATCTGACACTTATATGCCAGATTCCGTCTTACATGATGATTTGGACATGGGAATGTTAGAATTCGTTAAAACGAATCTAAAAGTCGTTTCTGACGGTGTTCAAATTCCAATTATACCAAAAATTTTAACAATACAAAGATGGAGTGAAATCGCCAATAACTGGACATTTGCTGATGAAGACGGAAATATGAAAGTTCCATTCATTGGGGTTATAAGAAGACCCGATGTACAGCCTGGAACAAACCCTGTTATTCAACGAACTATTCCAGATAGAAGAACATTTCATTATGCCACAGTCCCGACATGGAATGGCACACAAATGGGAGCAGATGTCTATAAAATGCCACAACCAGTTGCTATTGACATTAGTTTTGAGGTAACAATTGTTTGTCATAAATTTAGAGATTTGAACAGATTTAATAAAATAGTATTACAAAAATTCGCCTCCAGACAAGCGTATACAAGCGTCAAAGGACATTATATTCCAATTGTTATGGAAAAAATTAGTGATAGTTCACCAATTGATGCATTGGAAAATCGTAGATTTTATGTACAAACATACGATTTTACTATGCTGGGATTTTTAATTGATACAGAAGAATTTGAAGTTAAACCAGCAATAAGTAGATTATTTTTATTACATGAATTTATAGATACAAAAAACTACGAGAAGAAATTTATTAATACATCCATTGATATTAAAACCGTTGTAATTACTGCTGATGGTATGCAAACGGTATTTAGCGTCGGTGAAAAAATTACTCAATTGTTTATAGTATCAGTTAACGGACAGGTACAAAGACCCGATATTGATTATTTTTGGTTAGGCCAAACATCAAGAATTACATTGGTTGAAGCTCCGCTCCCTGGATCAAAAGTAATGATATCTTATTACGCTGGTAGAAGTAATGTTTTTCAAGATGCATATGGTAATTTATTATTCTTTGAATATAAAAATTTTATATATAATGAAGGTAATTATACATTTGATGTCGGAGACATAATAAACAGCGTTATTTATGTTACCGCTAATGGCCTGATTCAGGAAGAAGATACTGGATATAGTTTTAATGGCAGTGTAGTAACATTGACCGATCCTCTTAATCAATTAGTTGATCAAGATTCAATTATTATTGCATATTTGAGATAATTTATGTTTCTCCGTATATATCCTTATCCTTTTTCTTTTGTTTAGATAATTCATCAATCCATTTTTCTATCACTCGATATATTTTCAATCCATTTATATTACAATAAGATTTGAGAATTTCATGATGTTTTGCACTGATCTTGATATTTTTACTATTGGATTTCATACTAAAAGATAAATAATAGGAAAAATAAATAAAATACTATCTTTTAATTTTTTTATTCGTAAATCTTTGGATAAAACAAAGATATTTATTAATAATAATAATAAAATAAATAATTAACATAAATCAATGGGAAATTCAAACAGAGTATTCGTTTCTCCAGGTGTATATACATCTGAGAAAGATTTAACATTTGTTGCACAAAGTGTTGGTGTAACTACATTAGGATTGGTTGGCGAGACTCTTAAA
>Ga0315284_10008812_pt1 | contig 14401 bp, 10 predicted proteins | sample YL17G09_16_MG_FD_203696 | JGI IMG/M metagenome (GOLD analysis project Ga0315284, IMG submission 203696) | Sediment microbial communities from Yellowstone Lake, YNP, Wyoming, USA - YL17G09_16 | ecosystem: Environmental > Aquatic > Freshwater > Lake > Sediment | place: USA: Wyoming | collected... | reverse complement strand
CACGGCTGCGCAGTTTGCAGCCGTGCGTCCCGGCCGACGACCACGGCTGCACAAGGCGCAGCCGTGGCACCCACGGATTCCGCGCTAAGTGGCGCTGTAGTATCAGTATGAAAGGGCAGTTCCGATGCCGGTCATCATGTATCGAGAAGCGATTCGTGACGCCTTGGCCGAAGAGATGCGCCGCGACCCGGCTGTCTTCATCTTGGGCGAGGACGTGGCCATCTACGGCGGGGCCTACTCCGCCACGCAGGGGCTCGTCCAGGAGTTCGGCGAAGAGCGGGTGCGCGACACCGCCATCAGCGAGGCGGTCATCGCCGGCGCGGCTGTCGGCGCCGCCATGTGCGGCATGCGGCCGGTGGCCGAGATCATGTACGTCGACTTCATGACCCTGGCGATGGACCAGTTCGTCAACCAGGCCGGCAAGAACCGCTACATGTTCGGCGGCAAGACCACCGTGCCGATGGTCATCCGGACCGAGGGCGGGGCGGGCCGCTGCATCGCCGCCCACCACAGCCAGAGCCTCGAGGCGTGGTTTACGCACGCCCCCGGCATCTTCGTGGTCATGCCTTCCACGCCGTACGACGCCAAGGGGCTGCTGAAGACGTGCATCCGCGACGACAACCCCATCCTTTTCATCGAGCACAAGATGCTCTATAACAACAAGGGCGAGGTGCCGACCGAGGAGTACCTCGTGCCGCTCGGCAAGGCCGCCGTCCGCCGCGAGGGCGACGACGTCACGATCGTCAGTTACTCGCGCATGGCCTTGCGGGCGGAAGAGGCCGGCAAGAAACTCGCCGAGGAAGGCATCAGCGCCGAGGTCATCGACCTGAGGAGCCTGAAGCCGCTGGACATCGACTGCATCCTGGACTCCGTGAAGAAGACGGGCCGGCTGGTCCTGGCCTCCGAGGCGTACAAGGAAGGCAACTTCGTGTGCGAGATTGCGCAGAAAGTCATTGAGTTCGCCTTCGACAGCCTCGACGCTCCGATCGAGCGGGTGTGCGCGGCCAACTGTCCGGTGCCGATGAGCCCGGTCCTGGAGGACGAGGCCATTCCGCGGGCCGACAAGATCGTTGCGGCCGCCAAGCGGACGTTGGGTAAAGTTTGAAATGGTGCGCGGTGGGTCTCCTGACCCACCGCGCCAAACGCTGCGAGCGCCCGATCGCGGCGGGTCAGGAGACCCGCCGTGCCGGCCGCGGCTGAACGTGAAAACTGCAAGCGGGTAATCCATGATTCAGAAAGTCACGCTTCCGAAACTCGGCGAAACGGTCGAGGTCTCGACCATCGAAAAGTGGCGCAAGAACGAGGGCGATCCGGTCGCCGTCGGCGACGTCCTCTGCGAGATCACGACCGACAAGGCCACCCTCGAGGTCGAGAGTTACTATCGCGGGACGCTCCTGAAGATCCTCGCCCCGGCCGGCAAGGAACTGCCCGTCGGGACGCTGATCGCCGTCATCGGCGATGCGGGCGAGAAGGTCCCCGATGAACTTCTCGGCCAGGCGGGCGCGGCGACGTCTTCAGTGAAAGCCACGCCGAAGAAAGCCGCCGCACTGGCGGCGCCGGTGGTCGCCGAGGCGCAGGCGGTTGCGGCGGGCGGACGCATCGTGGCATCGCCCCGTGCGCGGCGGGCGGCGAAGGAATTGCTCGTCGATCTCTCCCGCGTGCGCGGCACGGGCCCGGGCGGCCGGATCGTTGAGGCCGACGTCTTTGCCCACGCCAAGGGCGGCGATGGAGGTAGGAGCGTCAAGGCGAGCCCTGTGGCCCGCAAGATGGCCGCACAGATGGGCGTGGACCTGGCGCGGCTCGCGGCGGCCGGCGGCAAGGTGATGAAGGAAGACGTGCTCCGGGCGGCCTCGGCCCCCGTGACTCACGTGGTTCCGCCGCCGGTTCCCGGCAAGCCGGGCGAGATCGTTCCGCTGTCGCCCATGCGCCGGGTCATCGCCGAGCGGATGCTCCTGTCGAAGCAGACCATCCCGTGCTACTACCTGGAGATGGACGCCGACGTGACGGACCTGGTGTGCCTCAGAAACAAGATGAACGCCCGTGCCGACGCCCAGAAGGTGACCTTCAACGACTTTATCCTGAAGGCGTGCGCGGTGGCGCTGAAGATGTTCCCGGCGGTCAACAGCCGCTGGGTCGAGGGCGGCATCGAGCGGCGGGCCGAGGTCAGCATCGGGGTCGCCGTGTCGCTCGACGACGGGCTGATCGTCCCGGTCGTGCGGAATGTGGACTCCAAGGGCCTGGAGCAGGTCGCCGCCGAGGCGGCCGGCCTCGTCGAGCGGGCACGCTCGAAGAAACTTCAGCCCCACGAGTACCAGAACGGCTGCATGACCGTCTCGAACCTGGGCATGTACGGCATCCGGAGTTTCATCGCAGTCGTGAACCCCGGCGAAAGCAGCATCCTGGGCCTTGGCATGATCGCCGACCGGGTCGTGTTCCGCCAGGGCGGCATCCAGGTCCGCAAGATCATGGCCCTGACGCTCTCGGTGGACCACCGCATCGTGGACGGTGTGGTGGGGGCACAGTTCCTCGAGGTCATCCGCGATGCCCTCGAATCGCCGCAGAAGTTGGTCGAGTAAGACATTTTCGATGCCGGTCTACGACGTGGCGAAAACGTACCACGCGACATACGCCACGCCGCCCAGCGCCCCGGCCGCGAGCATGGCGGCCGCCGCGGCCAGGTAGCCCAGACGCCGGTGGGTCCGCAGGAACATCGTCTGGTACTCAAACAGGATCTGCCGGTGGCTGGTCTCCAGGACGGCGATGGCCTTCAGGTGGCGGCGGCTGCTTTCTTCGGTGGTCTTGAAGGCCGACCGTAGGTCCGTAATCCCGTCGAGCATCGATTCCAGCACCAGCGACTGGCGTTCCAGGAGTTTGTTGGTCTCCCGCGCAAGTTCCCCCTGCGCCAGCGCCAGGTCGGGCAGGCGCTTCATTGAAGCGGCGATGGCGCGGGTTGCCTGGCGGTGGCCCTCGAGTTCCCCGGCGATGTGTTCGAGCGAGCGGATGCCTGCGGCACTGCCAGCCGCGGTCTCGGCGATGCGGCGCGGCAGTTCCTCCAGCGATTGCATCCACTCCGGATCGAGTGGATCCAGGTGGGGCGCAGCCGACCCCGCATCGTTCGGGCCTGCCTCGGAAGCGGCGGGTGATGTGCACCCGTCGCCAGGTTCTCTCTGCGCAGCAGCCACGGCGGCGACGGCGCCGCTGGCGGAGGGCAGGGCGTCGTCACCCGTGTTTTCGGCAGGCTCGGCCCACGGCCGCCTATGCGAGCGGCCGTTGCCGCCGCTTGTGCCCCCGAACCAGCCCTTAACGCGCTCCAGAAGCCCCAGTGCGGTCATGGCACACACTCTCCCTTGAGCAAGTGCGAAGTGTGAGTTGCAGAGTGCAGAATAGACAGCGCGCCATTGGCGCACTCTCTTCCAGGCTCTGCGATTTCCTCGCTCGTATCAGTTATCGGACGATGGGCAGGGCGATTATCACAGAAACTTGCGCCACCTCGCCGCCTGCGCCGCCGCAAGTTATGCCTTGCCTGCCCGGCGGCCGTGCGGGGATAATACGCCCGTTCGATTTTACTTAGCCCCCGGTGAATACACCGGGGGCGGCGCGGCGACAAGCGCCCTCCACGTGCTGCCCCCGGTGTATTCACCGGGGGCTAAATAAGACAAAGCGATTCATCGGTTAAGTAGGGCAAGGCGCCCCCGGTCGGTCGAGGAGAGCCTCATGCGTCTCGCCAGGCGCGGAACACTCGTCACAGTCGCCGCATGCCTCTGCGTTGCCATCGCCGCAGCGTTCTCGGGCCCTGCCGCATGGGCTGCAACCAAGACGCTCGTCATCGAGGCCGGCAAGACCGCCCGCGCGAATGTGCCGATAAGCGTGCCCGTGCCGGAGGGCGCCACCCAGGCGAAGATGACCGACGGCGCAAAGGAGGTACCCTGCCAGGTGGCCGAGGGCAACCTGTGCTGGGTCCTCGACGACCTGGCGGCCGGGGCGACGAAGGCGTACACCGTCGACTTCGGCGCGGCATGTTCCGCCGACCCGAAGGCGGTCCAACTCGATGCGACGGCCGAGAGCCTGGAAGTCTCCATCGACGGCAAGCCGTTTACCACGTATCACGTCGATAATCCGAAGATCGCCGGGGTCCAGATCAAGCGTCCCTATTTCTGGCCGGTCCTCGGATCCGATCAGACGCCGATGACGCGCCCCTGGCCGTGCGCCGACGCCGACCCCTCCGACAAGGCCAAGAAGGACCACCCGCACCACACGAGCCTCTGGGTGGCGTACGGCGAGGTGAGCGGCGTCGACAACTGGTCGAACGCCGAGAAGGCCGGCTGGCAGGTCCACAAGGCGTTCAGCAAGACGCAGTCCGGCCCGGTCGTCGGCTGGTTCCGCGAGACGCTCGACTGGACCGACGCCGCCAAGAAGCCGAACATGGCCGAGGTCCGCACCGCCCGCTTCTGGCGCCTGCCGGAGTCCGGCCGCATGCTGGACCTGGAAGTCGCTTTCCAGGCGAAGTACGGGAAGGTGGTCTTCGGCGACACGAAAGAGGGCGGCATCTGCTCGACGCGCATGCGCACCGAACTCCGCGCCGACAAGGACGGCGCCGACGGCCGCCTTGTGCTCTCGACCGGTCTGGCAGGCGACCCTGCCTGGGGCAAACGCGCCGACTGGTGCGATTCCTCCGGCCTCGTGGCTGGCAAGCGGTACGGCTACGCCATCTTCGACGCGCCCGGCAACCCCGCATTCCCGACGCGCTGGCACGCCCGCTCGTACGGCCTCGTGTCGACCAACCCGTTCGCCGTCGCCGCCTTCGAGAAGGGCGCTGCGAAGAACGAGGTCACGCTGGAGGAAGGCAAGGAAATGGTTTTCCGCTACCGCCTGTACTTCCACGCCGGCGACGAAAAGGCCGCCGGCGTGGCCGCACGTTACGCCGACTACGCCGACCCGCCTCGCGCAACGTGGAAATGACGTCAACCGCCACCTCCCGCAGGTGCCGCTCTCCCTATGTAACCCGCGCCGACGGGCCGATGTTTCGCACGGACGGACGCCAATATGTGGGGGCAGTTGAAATCGGCGCACCCATCGTTTAGTCTAAGACGTAGCGGGTCTTCAACAATACAGCGCCACACGCCCATTTGCGCGGTGGGTCTCCGGACCCACCGCGCAAGGAGTGGCGCTGGAGGCAGCGCCAGAGGTCCACGCGCGGCAGGTCAGGAGACCCGCCGCGCGATGTGGCGCTCCCACATTAAGATATGCGCACCGAGGAGCGCGACTTGGGGAAACTCTCTCGCCGTGGGTTTCTGAGACTGGCCGCTGGTGGCGGCGGGACGGTTTTGGCGGCAGGGTGGGGCGAGAAGGTCACCGACCGCCTTATCCCGTACGTTGTGCCGCCCGAGCACATCCGGCCCGGCGTCTGGAACTACTTCGCCACTACCTGCCGCGAGTGCCCCGCCGGGTGCGGCATGCACGTCTGGCACCGCGACGGCCGCGTCACGAAGGTCGAGGGAAACCCCGGGCATCCGATCAACCGCGGCGGCCTGTGTGCGCGCGGCCAGTCGGCCGTGCAGGGGTTGTATGACCCGGACCGAATCCGGCAGCCGCTCTTTCGGCCCAAGGGCGGCAAGGCCGAGCCGGTGACGTGGGAGAAGGCGATTGAGGAGATCGGCAAGCGGCTGGGCGCGGCGCCGGGGAAGGTGAAAGTCATCTCGGATCTCCAGAACGAGCGTCTGTTTCTGCTGATGTCCAAGTTTACCGGGGCGCTCGGTTCTTCTGGCATCTTGTTCTACGAGCCCCTCAACTACGTGGCCATGTACTGGGCTCAGGACAGCGTTTTTGACCGGCTGGTGACCCCTGATTATCGTATCGACCGGTGCGAATTCCTCATCAGTTTCGGCGTGGACTTCCTCGAGACGTGGCTCTCGCCGGTTGAGTATGCAAGGCGTTTCGCTGAGATGCGGTCCTTGCGCGACGGCCGCATGGGGAAGTTCGTCTATGTTGGGCCGCGCCTGTCGATGACGGCGGCCAACGCGGATGAGTTTCTCCAGGTGCCGCCGGGGGCGGAACGCGACGTGGCGCTGGCGATGCTCAAGGCCGTCATCCAGATGCGAGGCGAGAAGGCGGATGAGGAACTCCGGACCCTCGCGAAGGCGATCCCGGACGGTGTTGCCGAGGCGTCGGGTGTCCCGGCCGGTCGGATTGCCGCACTGGCCAAGGCTTTCCTGGAGGCCGATGGAAGCGCGGCATTGGCCGGACCGGCGGGCGCTTCGGGTGAGGTTGCACGAGAGACGGCAGTTATCGCGGCGCTGTTGAACTGTGCGGCGGGGCGGATCGGCAAAACGGTGGATCTCTCGCGGTCGCACGCGCTCGACCTCGTTACGGCGAACGTGTATCTGAAAAAGTACCTCCCTGATCTTACGCCCGAGCACATTCTTGTCATTCACAACGCGAACCCGGCGTATAGTTATCCCGGCGCAGCCGAGCACCTCAAGCGGGTAGGTACAGTGGTGTATCTTGGCACGATGATGGACGAAACGGCGGAACTGGCCGACTGGGTCCTGCCCATCGACTCGCCGCTGGAATCGTGGGGCGACTACGAGCCACGCGACGGCACCTACGGTTTTATGCAGCCGACGATGAGCCGGCTTTTTGATACACGCGCGGCGGGCGATGTGCTCCTCGACCTGGCGAAGGCGGCCGGAAAGCCTTTGTGGTATCGCCCAGTGCCCGAGAAGGACAACTCGTTCGAACTCTGGCTGCGCGCGCATCACGCCATCCGGCAACAAGCACCCTTGGCCGAGTTTACCAACGGCCGTTGGAGCGACATGCTTCGTACCGGATGGAAGTTGGCCAAGATTGATATACAGCAGCCCCACCTTCAGTCGGACGTGTCCGAGATGAAGTTCGCGCCGCGAGTGCGCCCGGAACGTGCGCCCGACACCGCCGACCTCTGGCTCTGGCCGCACGTCTTCCTCTTCGACGGCCGCGGGGCCAACCGCAGTTGGCTCCAGGAGGCGCCGGACCCGACGACGCACATCGCGTGGGGCAGTTGGGTGGATGTGCATCCGGCGCAGGCCAAGGCGCTGGGGCTGGCGGACGGCGATATCGTGGAACTTGCCGCCGCGGGCGCGGGCAAGGTCGAGGCGCCCGTGCGCGTGACTCTGGATGTGTGCGAGGGGACGGTCGCGATTCCTTTCGGCCAGGGGCACACGGCCCTCGGCCGCAATGCGGCAGGGCGCGGGGCGAACGCGTTTGCGCTCCTCGGCGGCGAGGTTGCGGCGGGCACGACCTTCGGCCGCGTGACGATCAGGAAGACCGGCCGCCGCGAGGAAATCACTCGCGCGTCTTCCGGCGAGCAGGGTCAGCACGGCCGCAAGATCGTCCGGTGGACCACGCCGGCGGAAATGAAGTCGCCGCAGGCCGCCGCGCCGCCGGAGCATTACGTGCTGCCGCTGCCCGAAGGCTACACCGTCGATAAGGACCTCTATCCGCCGCACGTGTACCCGGAGCACCGCTGGGCGATGGTCGTGGACTTGGCGCGGTGCATCGGCTGCGGGGCGTGCGCGGTGGCGTGCTACGCCGAGAACAATGTGCCCGTTGTCGGGCCGGAACACACTCGCCGCGGACGGCACATGGCGTGGCTCCAGGTGGTTCCGTACCGCGACCCGGCGGACGCGCGGCGGATGGGCTTCCTGCCGCTCATGTGCCAGCACTGCGACGCCGCGCCGTGCGAGCCCGTGTGTCCGGTCTTTGCGGCGGTGCACAGCGAAGAGGGCCTCAATTCGCAGGTCTACAACCGCTGCATCGGCACGCGGTACTGCATGAACAACTGCCCGTACAAAGTGCGGCGGTTCAACTGGATCAACATCGAGTGGCCGGAGCCGCTTACGCTCCAGTTGAACCCCGAGGTCACGGTGCGTTCGCGCGGCGTGATGGAAAAGTGCACGTTCTGCATCCAGCGGATCCGGCAAGCCGAGTTCCGCGCGAAGCGCGAGGGCCGGAAGCGCCGCGACGGCGAGGTGCAGCCGGCGTGCGCCCAGACGTGCCCGGCGCGGGCGATTACCTTCGGCGACCTCATGGACGCGGGGGCCGAGGTAACGCGCCTCACGCGGGCCGATCCTCGCCGCTATCACGTGCTGGGCGAACTGAACACCAAACCCGGCGTGGCGTACCTGAAGCGCATCAAGGCCGACGTCATCAACAATGTTTAGCCGCGAATCGAAGATGAGCGCGAAATGTCCGAACTGACATACAACGAAATCAATGACACCGTGCTGGCCCCCCTGCGGCCGCCTCGGCGGGCGTACTGGGTCGTGCTTACTGTGCTCTTTGCCGGCATCGGCGCGGCCCTGACGGCCTGGATCATCCAGGTGCAACTGGGCATGGGCGTGACGGGCCTCTCGAAGCCCGTCGGCTGGGCCGTCTACATCACGAACTTCGTGTTCTGGGTGGGCATCGCGCATTCCGGGACGCTCATCTCGGCGATTTTGCACCTGGTGCGGTCGCGGTGGCGGACGGCCGTCTCGCGGTCGGCCGAGGCGATGACCGTCTTTGCCGTCATGACGGCGGGCCTGTTTCCGATGGTCCACCTGGGCCGCGTCTGGGTCTTCTACTACATCATTCCGTACCCGTCCGAACGGCAACTGTGGCCGGACTTCCTCAGTCCGCTCATCTGGGACGTCTGCGCCGTCGGCACGTACTTCATCGTGAGTTCGATCTTCTGGTACGTCGGCCTCATCCCGGACCTTGCGGCCGCGCGCGACCGGTTCGGCGCATCGCACGGGGCCGACCACTGGCGCACGCGCCTCTATCATTGGTTATCGCTCGGCTGGTGCGGCGCGGCGAGCCAGTGGCGGCACTACGGGCGGGCGTACCTGTTCTTCGCGGCCCTGGCGACGCCGCTGGTCGTGTCGGTGCACTCGGTCGTGTCGTGGGACTTTGCGGTGTCGATCCTGCCGGGGTGGCACACGACGATCTTCGCCCCGTACTTCGTGGCGGGGGCGATCCACTCGGGCCTGGCGATGGTGCTGACGCTCGTGATTCCGATGCGGCGGCTGCTCGGGCTCCAGCGCGTCATCACGATCGACCACTTCGAGGCGCTGGCCCAGACGATGATCGTCACGACCCTCATTGTCGGCTACGCGTACCTGCTGGAACCGTTCATCGCGTGGTACTCGGGCGACGAGTTCGAGCGGCAGTTCGCCCTGTTCCGCGAGACGGGCTGGATCGCGCCGCTCTATTGGGCGCTGCCGCTCCTGAACGTGCTCGTGCCGATTCTGTTCGTGTTCCGGAAGGTGCGGCGGAGCCTGAAGGCCCTCTTTGCGATCTCGATTTTCGTGAACATAGGCATGTGGCTGGAGCGCCTGGTGATCATCGTCGGGTCGCTCTCGCACGACTTCCTGCCGCACAACTGGCTGTCGTACGCGCCGCGCCCGGTCGAAATCTGCATCACGATCGGGGCGTTCACGTTTTTCCTGTTCTGGTTCTTCGGCTTTACGAAACTGGTGCCGACCGTGGCCCTGAGCGACGTGAAGGAAGACCTTCTGCGCGGCCGGCGGCGCACGATGGAGGCGGGCGAGGGCGACGGGGCGGAGGCCTCGCGCGGGGAGGTCCGCCGTCTGCCCCGCGCCACGCCCGGCGTTCTGGCGGTCTTTAAGGAGCCCGAGGCGCTGCTCGATGCGATTCGCGCAGCGAAGCGCGCGGGCTTCGAGCGGCTCGAAGCGTACTCGCCGATGCGCCTGGAGGCCGTCGAGGATGCCATCGGCCGGCGCAGCAGCCCCGTGCGCTACTGGACGCTCATCGGCGCGGTTTCCGGATGCATCGGCGGCTTTGCGCTGGCCATCGGCTCGGCGCTCGTCAACAGCCTGATCGCCGGCGGCAAGCATCCGGTTTCGATCGTGCCGTACTGCATCGTCGGGTTTGAGGGGACGATCCTCTGCGGGACGCTCGCGAACCTGGCGGGTGTGCTGTGGCACGCGCGGCTGGGGCGGCCGTCGCTGCCGGCGGCGTTCGATAAGCGGTTCACGTGCGACCGCTTCGGCCTATTGGTGGCGTGTGAGGCGAACGAGATTGATGCCGCACGTTCGGCCTTGGCGCCGTGCGGCGCCGAAGACATGCGAGTTGTTTGATTCTTGGTTAGCCGCCCATCTTGATGGGCGCGTTTTTAGGGGCACTGAAAATGAACTTCGGCAAGTTGCACGTGTTGCTCGTCCACTTTCCGATCGCGCTGTCGGTCGCGGCTATCGCGGCGGACATCCTGTGGGGGCTGACGAAGCGGCCGTTCTTTCGGGCCGCGGGGGCGTACTGTCTGGTCGCGGCCCTCATCGCGACGCCGATGGCCGTCTTCACCGGCTGGGAACTTCTGAGTTCCCTGAAGTTGCCGCCCGACCTTGCGGACCTGGGCGAGGATCACGAGCACATGGCGATTGCTTCACTTTGCGTGATGGCGGCGGCCGCCGCCGTGCGGGGCTTCTGGGCCCAGCAGCAGAAGAAATGGATGCTCGTGCTGTACGGCGTGCTGATGGCGGCGCTCTTTGTCTGCATCTCCATCACGGGGCACCTGGGAGGCAAGATTGCGTTCGGCGTGGATTACCTGCAGGGGCTGTTTGGATAGCCCGAGTGGAGTGAAACGGCGTGTCAGACGAGCCGACAAGTGAGACGGCGCGCGTGTCGCGGCCCATGTGGCCGGCGGCCTGCATCGTCGTGCTTATCGCCGGTGTAGCGGGGTGGGTGGCGTACGCGCTTGGGGCCGAGTCCGAACGGGCGTGGCGGGCGCTGCTCATCAACTTCATCTACTTTACGCCGCTGGCGGCCGGCATGGTGACGTGGCCGGCGCTCCTTAGGGCGGCGCGGGGCGAGTGGTTCCATGGCATCGCGCGGCCGGCGAAAGCGGCGATCGCGTTTGCCCCCGTCTCGCTCATCGCGTTTGCGGTGCTGTGGCTGGGGCGCGAAAAGTGGGCGGCGTGGCTCCACGAGAGCGGTCTGCCGAACGCCGCATGGCTGGACGAAGGCTTCCTCTTTGGCCGCGACGCCGCGGCGCTCGTGGCCATCTGGGTGCTGGCGCTCGTCTTCGCGCGGCGCACCAGGCGCGGAAAGGCGTTGGCGGCGTGGCTCGTGCTGGCCTACGCGCTGGTTTTCACGCTCATCGGGATGGACATGGTCATGGCCCTGGACCCGCACTGGTTCAGCATGCTCTTCGGCGGGTACTTCTTCATCTCCGGCATGTACGCGGGCGTTGCGGCGTGGACGCTGGCGGTGCTTCTTGGCCGGCCGCAGGCCCACGCCGACGTGCGGCAGGACCTCGGGAAACTGATCGTCACGTTCAGCCTGCTGACGACGTACATGATGTTTTCGCAACTGATCGTCATCTGGTACGAGAACCTGCCGGAGGAGGTGCGGTTCGTCATTCCGCGTCTGACGATGTTGGTCCCGCCGTGGCCGTACATCAGCGCGGGCCTGCTGGCGGTGGTGTACCTCGGGCCGCTCATCTTTCTTCTGACCGTTTGGAGCAAGCGGTCGCCTGCTTGCCTGGGGGTCGCGGCCGCGGCCGTGCTCGTGGGTTTGTGGGCGGAGCGGTGGTGGCTCGTGACGCCGACGCTGGGCGGCGAGATGACGGTCGGCCTTGTGGAACTTTCGATCACGGCGGCGTTTGCGGCGGCGCTGGTGCTGGCGGTGATGTGGGGGGCGCCGCGGCTGCCGGCGGAGCCTGAGGAGGCGGGAAACTCGTGACGGCCGCGCCCGAACAACTCGGCGACCGGAGGCCGCGCCCGTGGCGGCGCTGGGCCGCGGGGCTCGCCATCGCCGGCGGACTTCTGGCGGCCGCGGCCGCGTGGGGGTACTATGAATACTTTCCGGGCCTCATCGGCGTGGAGCAGCCGATCCCGTTCAGCCATCGGTTCCACGTTTCGGCCAAGGGCATAAGTTGCATCTTTTGTCATCCTGGCGTGATCGACACCGAGCGGGCCGAGATTCCGCCGCTGGAGAAGTGCATGCTCTGCCACAAGCACATCATCGTGGCGTATCCGAAGATCGTCGAGTTGCGCCGCCACTATGACGAAGGGCGGCCGGTGGAGTGGGTCCGCGTCAACCACGTGCCGGATTTCGTCTACTTCAACCACGAGGTCCACATCCGGCGCGGCTTCGATTGCAGCCGGTGCCATGGCGACGTTGCCCACATGGACCGCGTGGAGCCGGCGCCGGAGATTACGATGGGCTTCTGCGTGCAGTGTCACCGGAACGAGGACTTCTCGCACGATTGCCTCATCTGCCATCGTTAGTACCTTATATTGCGCGGCGGGTCTCCTGACCCGTCGCGCGGAGTGCTGCGTGTTGTATCGTTAGGGGTGGCCGTTATGTGGAGATGGATCGTCAAGCCTCAGAGTGCCGCGCTGGCGTTTCTGGTGGCAGGGTCGTGCTGGTTTCTCATCGGCACGATCTATGGCCTGTTTTCGGCCATCCATCTGATGGCGCCGGAGGCCTTCAACAACATCGGGCCGCTCGTGTTCGGCCGGACGCGCCCCGCGCACATCAACACCGTGATCTTCGGGTTCGTCGCCCAGGTGCTCGTCGGGACGGCGCTGTACTTCGTGCCGGCGCTCCTGAGGACGCGCCTCTGGTCCGAGCCGATGGGGTGGGCAAGTTGGGCCCTCTGGAACCTCACGGTCGCCAGCGGCCCGCTGACCTTCGCCTTCGGCATAACCCAGGGCCGCGAGTACGCCGAGTACATCTGGATCTTCGACGTTACACTGGTCCTGTCGGCGGTGCTGCTCATCATCAACCTCGTGATGACGGTCGCCAACCGCCGCGAGAACACGCTCTACGTCTCGGTCTGGTACGCCCTGGGCGCGGTCCTCTGGACGGCGGGCAACTACCCCATCGGCAACGTGATGTGGCACCCCGCGACGGGCTCGATGCCCGGCCTCATAGATAGCGTCTTCCTCTGGTATTACGGGCACAACCTGGTGGGCCTCTTGCTGACGCCGCTGGCGGTGGGCGTGGCGTACTTTGTGATTCCGCGGGTCACGCAGCGGCCGCTCTACTCGCACACGCTATCGCTCGTAGGGTTCTGGGCGCTGATTGCGATCTACTCGCACATAGGCGGCCACCACATTCTCCAGGCGCCCATCCCGAACTGGCTGCGGACCATCTCGGTCATCGACTCGATCATGATGCTCGTGCCCGTTGCGACGGTGCTCTTCAACCTATGGCTTACGCCGCGCGGCCGAGCGGGGGCGCTGTGGTCCGACCCGGCCGCGCGGTTCGTGCTGGTCGGGTCGCTCTGGTACCTGGTGACGTGCATCCAGGGGCCGATGCAGTCGCTGCCGAGCGTGCAGCAGGTGACGCACTTCACGAACTGGACCATCGGCCACGCGCACGTGGGCGTTCTGGGCTTCGCGGGCTTTACGGCGCTGGGCGGGATGTGGCACATGCTGCCGCTCGTGACGGGCAGGCAACTGTATTCGCAGCGGCTGGTGAGCCTCCAGTTCGGCCTCGTGCTTGTGGGCCTCGCGGGGTTCTTCGTGGTGCTGACCGTTGCGGGCCTCCTCCAGGGCACGTCGTGGCTGCACGGCGAGACGGTCTACCGCATCCTGCCGCGCATCGCCCCGTACATGTTCCTGAGGGTGCTGGTGGGCCTCTTCATCATCGCGGCGGCGGGGGTGGGCCTGTACAACGTGGTCATGACGATCCGGCGGGGCAAACCGCTGGCCGAGGCGGCCTCCGCAGCGAAGGTGCGGCCATGAAGATGACTCCGGCACTGGTGGCGATCGGTGGCCTGCTTGTGTTCTGGGCGTCCACGTTCGTCGCGGTCATCCTGCCGTCGATGACGCTCCAGGAGAAACCGTCCGAGGCGTGGCGCCAGTGGAGCGGCGCGGAAGAGCAGGGACACGATCTTTACGTCGCCAACGGGTGCAGTTACTGCCACTCGCAATTCGTCCGCGCGATCGACTGGGACCTGGGCTCCGAGCGGATCGCCGAACGCGGCGACTACTTCCAGTACAACCCCGCGATCCTCGGGACCGAACGGACCGGCCCGGACCTTTCGCAGGCCGGCGGCGAGCATCCCGACGACTGGCACGTGGCGCACTTCATTAATCCGCGGTACGCGCGGCCGATGTCGCTCATGCCATCGTGGGAGTTCCTGGGGCGGGAGGACATCGACCGCCTGACCGCCTACGTCCAGTCCCTCGGCGGCACGGACGCCGACTACCGCATCGCGCGGCAGAAGCGGTGGAAAGAGCAGGCCCTCGCGGCCTACAAGTCCGGCCCGGACAAGAACGTCGAGTGGCTACACGCCAACGTCCCGCCGGTCTGGCGGCCGATGCCGAACCCGTACCCGGCGACCGACGCAGACCTGGCGCGCGGCAAGGCGGTCTACCAGCAGTACTGTATCAACTGTCACGGGCCGATGGGCGAC
>Ga0315284_10008811_pt1 | contig 14403 bp, 10 predicted proteins | sample YL17G09_16_MG_FD_203696 | JGI IMG/M metagenome (GOLD analysis project Ga0315284, IMG submission 203696) | Sediment microbial communities from Yellowstone Lake, YNP, Wyoming, USA - YL17G09_16 | ecosystem: Environmental > Aquatic > Freshwater > Lake > Sediment | place: USA: Wyoming | collected... | reverse complement strand
CTGCCTTGCGCCGCAGGCTACCGGTTGCGTAGCGACGGCCAGGATGTGCTAACGGTGACCACCCACTCGCCGCTTAGCCGCGCTTTGATGGGCAGGTCCACTGGTGACGTCGTGACCGTTACGATGGGTGGAACGGATAAGGACTACGAAATTATGGCGGTTGATGCGGCGAGGTAAGTGGATTTGAAGTGCAAAATTGGCCGAGCTTGACCCTATTGAAGATATCGGGACAGATGCTGTAATTCGCTCAGCTATTGACATATCCCAGCAAACAGAGCCAAAAACTCCCGCTCGCTGATGAGAAAAAATTTGTGCTGATCAACACCGACATTTAAGTTGGGTTGTTTGATCGTCCTTGGGTAGCTCTCTTTGTGATGCTTATATTCCCGCAAGCTGGTGGGTAGCCTGGCGCTCGCGCGCCAGGCTACCCACCAGCTAAGGCCCCAGAGTTACTACTGCAGCTCCTGTGCCGTAAATTGGGCCGTATGCCTGCGTCATCAGCTGCCGCTGCGCGGGATGATCAAAAATGCCAGCCCCTTTCAACACAGCGAGTGCTTTAAATCCCATATCAACTTTGCATTCCCGGGCGTAGTCAGCAACGACTTGCTCTAGCTCAATGAGTTGCCCTTGCTCCATGAGGGCCAATATGCGGCGGTTCCAGACATCATCACCCGGATCTGAGATGTGGTCTTCTTGTGGGTCGATCACCTTGGTGAAGTAGCGCCCGGACAAACCCGATACCACGACCAAAGCGGTCGGCACATCATCTGCGGCGATGACCTTCGTCACAGTACGCATGAGCCGTTCCGTATCGCCGTAGTCGCTGTAAACGCAGCAAGAGAGCATATTCGCAGCAAATCCGTGACGATTGAGCAAGCGGTCGGCAACTATCGTTCCGGTATCGACTGGAAACCCTTCGTAGTTGACTAGCCTACTTTGGAAATTAGCCTGATCCAGCGCCGCATAGGTAGCTTCTGCGAGTGGAACATCAACTTTAAAATCAAACGGCAGGCTGCCGACCTCAGGAAGATCATGCCAATTTTCATCCACATGGCGCCCCGCAACCTGGGGGCGAGCCTGAACTAGATGGCCGAGGACTGAAAGCCACTGGGTGCTGAAGTAAAACAGGCGGCGAATACCGCGTTCCTGCATGTCATCGCCCGCGCGCACCATAGCCTCGGCCAGGGCGCGATAGGCGGCATTGTTGCCTGGCGCAAGGATATGCGGCAGTCCAGGTACGAGGCAAGCATAGGCAAAACTCACTGACCACCTCCCTGCTGAGCCGCGCTTAAGTCCCACTCCATCACGGCATTGCCGGTACCAATGACCGAGCCATAACCATGAAACTTGGCTGGTATCTCTGGGAAACCCATGGCGCTAAGCATCCAAGTCAGGCTGCCCGCCTTCACCTCCGCAAATGTTTCGCGCATAAACTCCGGTAAGATGGCCAATAGCTCGCTGGTCTTGCCCGCTCGCATGAGCTCTATGACGCGCATATCCCACTCATATTGCGCCTGGCTATAAACATGCTCGCGCGACATATCCTCCGGCAGGTCGGGGTTAGGCTCACGAGAAAAATGCAGATGAGACAAGGTATTACTGGCCGCTAGTACCGCCCGGCGACCGGTACGGACGATTGCGGCTCGGGTCGCCTCGCCGAGCCGCGTCATCTCGTCTTGAGCAACGTCATCATCGTAAAAGTAGGGACTGTTATTGGCGCTGATCGCAACAACCGGAATATCCCAGTCGGGATTCATCATGTGTAAAGAGACGATAGTGCCATAGTCTACGCGAAAATCTGGATTGATCATGCGCTTAGCCGTAAGACCGACCGACCTGGCCTCCGCATAGATGGCGTCCGCTAACTCGGTATCGACCTCAAGGTCAAAGTGGTAGCGAAAAAGATGCGGAAAAATCGGGTCAACGGAAAGGCCCCGCAGATTTTTGACCGCCAAAACATGGTGCCCCACCACCGTCTGCCAATGCGGCGAATGCACCACGATGACATCTGGGCGCTGCGCTTTGATTCGCGCGCGGCAATGATCATAAGCCCAACGCAGGCCTTCCCAACCGCCACGCGAGCGTGGCTCATTCTGCGGCGGATTCTCCGCGTACACCAGGTGCGGCGGGTGCGGTGCCAGCCAGCCGCCAAGTATGGACCCTGGATTCGCTTGATTCAACGTACCGCCCCCCTTGCGCTTAGTTGCCAGCAAACCTTTGCAAAAACGCCACTTCAAAGCGGTGCACGGCGATCAAATAAGCGTTTTTCTGACCTCGGCTTTAGCAAATTATGCCATGCAAGTCACGGCTTTTTCACGGCTCCAGGACCGCTGCGTTCCACGTTTTCCTTTTTGTGCAATAGATGCTATGGCATTGCCAGATTTAAGCGCGTCGCATCTCACTACTTTTAAGCCAATGGATCGCCATGAACTCACCATCAACTGAGCCGTTGACTAAGCCGCTAGCCAGGTACACTCACTGTCGCAAAGTCGGTCCGCTGTTGTTTATCGCCGGCCAAGGTTGCCGCGATCCCGAAACGAATAGCTACGCCGGCCTAACCCGTGATGGCTTGGGCAAGGTGTTAGCGCACGATATTGTTGCTCAAGCACAGAGCGTGCTGCGCAACATCGAACGCGTTCTGCACGGCCAGGGCTTAGGTCGCGGCGACCTCGTCGATGTGACCGTATTTCTCACCGACATGGCTGAGTTTGAGGCGATGAATAGCGTCTGGAATGAATTTTTCAGCGACTGCCCACCGCCGTCGCGCACCACCGTCGCGGTGACTAAGTTACCAGGAGATAATTTTATCGAAATGAAGGCTATCGCCGCTTTTAAATAGGAATGGAACTAATCACATGGCCAGTCTATCTGAAGAATTTCCCCTCCTACCTAGTACGCTTGATCATTTTATTGATGGCGCCTATGTCGCATCGGTTAATCGCGAGCGGTTTGACACGATAGCGCCGGCAACAGGACGGACTCTAGGCAGCGTTGCGCTCGGAGGCAGTGTTGAAATCGACCTGGCAGCAGAATCAGCGCGGCGCGCCCTGGCTGGCCCGTGGGGGCAAACCAGCGCGAGCGAACGCGCCCGCATCCTGCATCTGGTAGGTGACCTAATTCTGCGGCATGCTGATCAACTTGCGCGACTCGAGACCATGGACACGGGCAAGCCCTTGTCCGAGACGCTCACAGGCGATATCACCAGGGCGGCCGCAAATTTTCACTTTTACGCAGGCATCGGTACACATCAGGTGGCACCAGCCTATTTTGGCGCGGATGGCTCGCAGCACCTGAGCTACCGCGAACCTATGGGGGTGGTTGGACTCATCACACCGTGGAACCTACCGCTTTACTTGGCCACCTGGAAACTCGCGCCGGCCCTCATGCAGGGCAACACCATCATTCTTAAACCCGCCGAATTAACCCCGCTTACGGCTTTGGCCCTCACCCGTATCTTAACTGAAGCAGGGGTGCCGCCGGGCGTAGTCAATGTCGTGCAAGGCATGGGTGCAGGTGGCGCAGGAGAGGCACTCGTTAGGCATCCTGAGGTTAGGGCGATCTCCTTTACCGGCGAGTCCTGCACCGGCGAGCACATCATGCGAGCTGCGGCGTCTAACCTCAAAAAGCTGTCCTTTGAACTAGGCGGCAAAGGCGCATCGGTCATTTTCGCCGATGCCGATCTGGGTGCCGCAGCGACTTTTGCCGTCAAGGCCGCATTCCGTAATCAGGGCCAGGTATGCTTAGCTGGTTCGCGCCTCTTGGTGCAGCGCCAAGTTTATGCCGAGACCATCGCGCTGGTCTTAGCCGCGACAAAGATGATCCGCATTGGCGATCCATTGGATATTAAAACAACAATGGGATCGCTAATCTGTCAGGATCATCGCAGTAAAGTCAGCGAATTCGTCGATTACGCGCGTAGTCAGTCCGGCACCGAGATCCTCTGTGGCGGCCAGGTTCCCGACCTATTGCCCAACGGGGCCTTCTACGAGCCCACGATTTTAGCCGGTATGACGCAACAGTCGCGACTAATTCAAGAGGAAATATTTGGCCCCGTCCTGACCGTGCAGGTATTTGATGACGAAGAAGAGGCCCTTGCCATGCTCAATGGCACGCGCTATGGCCTGTCCTGCTCGATCTATACCCGAGATATCGGGCGCGCTCAGCGGATGGCTAAAGCAGCGCGAATGGGGCTGGTCTGGATTAACACTTGGTTTGTGCGCGACCTCCACACGGCCTTTGGCGGCATGAAGCGCAGCGGACTCGGACGCGAAGGCGGCCAACACAGCCTGGATTTTTTCAGCGAGTATAAAACCATCACGACCGCAGCATCGGCGCCGGAAGGGCAGTAAATGGATTTCCAGCTTAAAGGTCATAATGCGCTAGTCTGCGCGTCGTCACGTGGATTGGGCCTAGCGACGGCGATGGCACTGGCCCGCGAAGGGGTCCAGGTCTTTCTAACCGCGCGTCATGAAGAATCCCTAGCTGCTGCCGCTGCGGAGATCCGCGACAACACTGGTGTCAAAGTCGAATATGCGGCGATGGATCTAAATTCCCCAGATGCCCCTGGACGCTTGGCAAAGCTGGCCCAGGACCGCCTTGGTCGCATCGATATTTTGGTTAACAACGTCGGTGGTCCGCCGCCAACCAAAGCCACAGATACCACTGCGGCGCAGTGGCGAGCAGGCTTCGAGCAGGTATTTCTCACAGCTGTCGAGCTAAGCAACGCATTGCTGCCACCGATGCGTGCCGCCCGCTTTGGCCGGATCATCACCATCACATCGCTGAGCGTGCTTGAACCAATCGAAAATTTGGTCATATCGACAGCGATGCGCCTAGCGATCACCGGCTTCACTAAAACGTTGGCTAACGAAGTGGCCCACGAAGGAGTCACTGTGAATACGGTCCTGCCAGGCGTGATCCACACGGATCGTATTGAAGACCTGCGCCGAGCCAAAGCCGAAAGAACCGGAACCACTCTTGCCGAGGAGATGCAAAAAACTGAGCAGCAGATCCCTGCAGGTCGCCTCGGGCGGCCTGAAGAATTAGCAGCGTTTGTTGCATTTCTAGCATCTAAACAGGCCGGATATATCACGGGTACCCACACCCCTATCGACGGCGGCCTGCGACGAGGGTGGTAATTGGGTGGGGTGAGGATCATTGAAATTCTAAAATGTATGTTAGAATCAACTAAACACTTAGCAAAATTAAATTTACCTTGAGCGAAGGAGCTGCAATTTGAACTGCAAAATCGCCAGCTGGAGCACCGTACTTGCCAGCTCGCTGATCCTACTCATCGCGAACGCGGCATGTAAGCAGCCAACAAATACCCGCACACCGACACCATCTCCAGCACCTGCCACCCCTTCAACACCCCAACCCGAGGTACGCGGAGGCCCTCAGCCCGCGGCAGCAGGCGGTCCATATAGCGCTCCAGGAACAGCAATCAATCCAGCACCGCAGGCACCCTTAGTCACCGACACTTCGACCAAACCATTGACCGGCACTTGGGTTACCCTGCAGGCCTCTCGCAGGAAAATCCGCAGCGACTTTCTTGCGGCAAACGCCTTGGCAGCGACTGCGTTTGAGTCCACTGCGGTGGGCAGTGACGGCATCCCCGCAATCCTTTACCGGCTCCTCGCCGATGTGATGCCCGATCTTTGGGGCGGCCCCAGTCCGCTCCTCGCCGGCCCTGGCCTCTATCCAGGTCCAGCAGGCTATCCTGACGGCTTCGCCCTCACACCGGTCCCAGGCGGTCTTACAGCGGTGGCCTTTAGCTGCGGCGCTTGCCACGTCGGACGCGTGAAGGTCGATGGCAAGATCGAAAAAATCCTCGGCGCGCCAAGTACAAACATCGATACCGCAGCCTACCGACGCAAACTCTTCCTCACAGTAAGCGATCCGCGCTTCACTGCGGCAAATTTCTTGAGCGCTCTTAACGGCAAAGCGCCCGGATGGTACCTCGGCGCTGCCAACACTGCCACCGAGTCCGCAGAAACCGCTGCATTTAAGACCCAAGCTGCGACCATCGTCACCAAGCTCAAGGCCAGCATCGAAGCCGGAGAAGCCGCAGTCCAAGGCATACTCGGTGCCTATACCTTTAAGTTACGTCCGGAAATGGTAAATGGCGGTGTCCCCGGCTCCCTCGACGCCTTTGGTACCACTGCGGCGGCCCTAGGCATCCCTAGCAATTTCGCCACCCTGTCGCCAGCTGATCAGGCGAGCACGATGCAGCAAATGCTGCCCCCGGCGGCTCCTATGGTCGACATCATGAGCGTGTGGCAGCAAGCAGAGCGCACCTCGGCGCAGTGGGACGCTAATATTAAAGCCAAGCTGATGCGCAACCTAGGGGCAGAGCTTGGCATCATGCGCGACCCGAAAAAGGTTAACCTAGCCCATGCTAAGACAATGACGCCGTTTGTCGCCGCATTGCCGCCTCCAGTCTATCCTTTCCCCGTCGACATGGCCAAAGCGGAGCTGGGCCGCACGCTGTATAATCAGGCTTGCAAGTCTTGCCACGAGGGCCAAACTTTTATGGCGCTAGACGCCATCGGCACAGATCCCAACCGGGCTAAAGGCCTGACTCCAGCCGCAAGGAAACTGCTAATTGCCGGCCTCAAGGCTGCCTGTAGCGACCCAGTCGAACCCGACTGCAAGGCTGATGACAACGACATCATCGTCGACCGCGCCGCGTCACCTGGCTATGCTAGCCTGCCACTTGGTGGAATTTGGGCACGAGCACCCTATCTGCACAACGGTTCCGTACCAACACTAAGGCATTTACTAGTACCCTCGTCGCGTCCCAGCAGCTTTAAACGAGGTGGACTGTCCTATGACCAAACACGTGTCGGCTTTGACTGGGAAAATGAAGGCAAGACCTTTCAGACAACCTGGCCAGGCTTTAGCAACAAAGGCCACGCCGATGTTGCGGTCTTTTTCGGCGGGCATGACTTCGCCACTCAGACAGTCGAGCTAAGCCAATTGCTGGAATTTCTAAAAACACTGTAGAAATTGGCAAGATGCGCGAGAAAATATGACAGATTCTTATTTTAGGCCAATGCCTAAATATTAAGTCAATTACAATCAACATCACAACGGCAGCAAGTCGTCACCGGCGCTCAAGGTGTCCGCACACGACGCAACCACGTTCTGGACACCTGCGCAGCAGAAGCCGAAAACCGGCTTAATCCAAATAGACGACAACTCCTTCGTGCGGACGAAGGTCTAAATTTTTGCCGGTTTTTTGAGCGGCGTGGTCCAGCATCGTCGTGATTGCAATGCGTCCGACGCTTTTTCCCATGGGCACAGCCACGGCTTTGTCCGAAAAGTTAAGCACTACTAAAACGCGTGATTGCGCGGTTTGTCGCGTGTACCCCAACACCTCTGGAGGAGCGTCAAATGGTTGAAAATCACCAGCAGTCAATGCCGGTGTTAGACGCCTGAGTCGTAGCAGCGATTGGTACAGCGATACCATTGATTGGCGGTCAGATTGCTGTGCAGCAACGTTTAGCTTGGCAAAGTCCCTATGTAGAGGCAGCCACGGCTTACCCGTGGTAAAGCCGGCGTTGATGGTGCTATCCCACAGCATTGGCGCACGTTCAGGGTCACGGCCGAACCCCTTGCCTGGATCCTTGCGCTCGACCGGATCTTGCGCCAGACCCGACGGAATGTCACTATCGCTAAGACCAAGCTCATCGCCGTAATACAAGGTCGGCGTACCACGAAGCGTCAGTAGCAACATGGCTGCAATACGCGCTTGCTCTTTGGAGATACGGGTAGCAATGCGGTGATTATCGTGGTTGCCCATCACCCAGTTGGGCCAGGCTGCCTTTGGCAACACGGCCTCGTAGTCTTTGATTAACTTAGCAATCGATGCGGGCGTCCATGCCGCGCCGATGAGGTGAAAGTTAAACGGCAGGTGGGCTTCGGGCTTTTCCTCCGTGCCGTAATAGGCGACCAATTTGTCGAATGGCAGGTAGCTTTCATTGATCAGGAGGCGATCTCCTGGATACGACGCCAGGAGCTTGCGCATATCGCGGATGACGCCGTGAGTTGCGGGTAGATCGTCGGTATAAGGATGAAGTAAACGACTGTGATCCCTGTCCTTGATGCTGTCGAACTGCAAATTGACAGGCTCATCGCGCATCATGGGGTCTTCCATCAACTGCGTCACGGCATCGACACGAAAGCCATCGACGCCGCGGTCGAGCCAGAAACGCATTGCAGACAACATGGAGGCTCTGACTTCAGGATTGTGCCAATTTAGATCAGGCTGTTCTTTGAGAAAGGCGTGATAGTAGTACTGAGACGTCTGCGGATCTAACTCCCAAGCAGATCCGCCGAAGATACTACGCCAATTGTTCGGTTCAATCCCGACTGCGCGCCCACGGCGCCATACGTACCAGTCGCGTTTTGCGTTACCAACGGAGCGGCGTGACTCCTGAAACCATGGATGCTGGTCCGACGTATGATTCGGTACAAAGTCCAGAAGCAACCGTATACCCCGCCGGTGAGCCTCCGAGATCAGCACATCAAAATCAGCCAAAGTGCCAAAGCGCGGGTCAACATCCGTGTAATTTGAGATATCGTAGCCAAAGTCCTTCATCGGAGACGGATAGAATGGTGAGATCCATACAGCATCGATACCTATCGCCTGCAGATAGCCGAGGCGCTGATTAATCCCACGCAGATCACCAATCCCATCACCATTGCTGTCTTGAAACGAACGTGGATAAATCTGGTACACCACGGCATGTCGCCACCAAGGAGCAGTGGCCGGCGCGGCCATCAAGTCCCCGATGCCGCATAGCAGGGTGAGCGCAGCAAAAATGAATCTGATGGTAGGGCGCATTTGAACACTCACTCCGAATAAACATGTATAGTTTGTTGCTAGAACACTGACTTGGGTGCGAATCAACGAGTGTTTCCTGCGCTGCGACCACGAAATCGTCCCAGGATAATGATTTTAACTGTATTTTCAGCTATTTAAATAGTAAAAACCGATGCCTAAATGATGAAATCCTTCGCCATGACCGACTTGCGCAGGTACCCCTACACCCTGCCTTAAATCGCCATCAATAATGATTACGACCTAAGGAACGATATAGTATATATCAGACGCATTTTAATCAGATGTTGGCATTAGAACCACAATATCAGATCAGTGAAGAAAATCAGATTAATCTATAAGCTATTTAGGTTTTACTGTGAACAGCACACATCAGTCGTGGCTAATAATGGCTCTAGTGGCTTTGATAGCTGGCTGTGGTGGATCCTCACATCCAGCACAGGTCGCTTCTGCCGAGTTTGGCACCAGTCAAATCCTGCCACCGGTACGGATCATGGCTGCGAGTCCGTTAGATTGGCTGGAAGCAACGAAGGAGGAGATCTACAGCAGCGTCGATGCGGTCAACGGCTATCCCCAGTATCTGCCTGATGATGATGATCTGACCCGGCGCGCCCAATTTTGGCTGGGTGCTCTCGACGGCCGCTTGCGTCAGATTTATCCCCAGTTTTTCACGGCTCCAGACGGGCAGTCGATCGTGCCCAAGCCGCATATTAGGCTAATGATCAAAGCGGGCGCGAACGCTTTTACCTCGGTAGCGACAGCCTGCTACCGAGTGCCCATTCGTTTTGCTGCGCCACCGGCCGGTGCACCGGTTGGTGATGGTAGTAGCGTCATATTGATAAATGCAAAGGGGACTGTCGGTCTTTTTCCGAGAGCGCGAGTCAGTTGTATCAACCGCGATGCTGCAGTGCAATCGGCAGAACTAGTCGTACGCCATTTGCTGCAAACCCTGCAGGTCAAATCCTGCAGCCTCAGCGTCGACGAAGGTACGGTCATTATTGGCAGCGATTGTCATCTAGGAGCTTCAGTCAACGCTACCACGGCGGATGGGATCGTCCTGCAGCCCGTGAGCAATTGGATGACGCTGCAATCCAGTCTGTTCGATCTATTACCGAGCGATGGGCAGTTGGCTTACACCATCTTGCATGAAGCAGCTCATTACTATAGGACGCACGGAGCGATAGATAAGCGACAATATCACTATTTTTACCGAATCAATACGGATAACCTCGCGCTTAGTCAACCGTCCGTGGATATGAGTCTAGATGACCTCGGTCATCAGGTGACAGCTCTGCCTAACTACCGGACCCAGCCTTTGGTCGGTCAAAAATGGCATTCAGAGTTGTTCTCCTACGGTCGTCTGGCGCGCCGGTCTTTGGTCCAGGATGCATGCGGCGATCCGACAAGTCCTTGTGCGGCGTCGTGCCGCCCGTGGATGGATATCATGGACGATCCAAACTTCGATCATGAGTTCGGTCGCTTTCCGCAGCAGATGCTCAGCGGTGACGCCCGTGGACGTTATGACCGCTGGGAGGCGACGTTGTCGCAGTGTCTAACCTCAATGACCATCGACGATATGGCGCACCCTGGTAGCGTGACACCAGCGGCCGCACGTACGGTTTTTTGGCGCGCCGCGCCGTTGGCTGCGGATGGGACACCCTTTCGCACGGTATTTGCCATAGCCCTGTCGATGAATGAGCAACTTTTTGCACTCGCCGCCGCCGAGGAGCGCTTGCTCCTACAGGCTTTGGATCAACGGCTTGGTTTTTACACTACAGAAGAAGAGGCGGATAACCTCGCGCAAAGCTGGTTGCCCTTGCTCGGTTTTGCACCGCAGAACGCCGTTGATCATTGGTTAACATTTGCGAAGTTCAAGAATGGTCGCGAGCAGCAGGGGGCGTTGAATTTTAGTGCTGAAGAGTGCCTTTTACTCTACCGAAGTATGCCCAAGTGGAGTCGATCTGGTCAAATGGTACCAGTCCCCGTTGGTTCCTACACCGCCTTTCATCACAGTAGCTGCTTTCGTATTTGGAATGCCGACCAAAGGCTTCCGTGGGTTAGCACTCCGGTAGCAGAGTCTCTTATGCCGGCGGCTGAGCAGCTAGGAGGCTCCTTCGAGACGCTTCGGCTACGGGCTCGCCAAGGACTTGTGCCCATCAATTAAGCAGCAACGAGTTAGCCAAATGTGCAATTTATTTCCTGACCGGCCCTTAGTAGAGACATGCGCCACATTGGCATAATGATTTTTTTGCAAGCCCATGCTTATACTTATCTGGCGGCACCTCGCTAACAGGATTGTTATCGAATGTTGCTGCCCACGTTTTGTGGTTTCGCTGAAGTCTAATTTTAAAATAGGAGACAAAATCATGAAGACAACCGCTTCCCGCTATTTGTGCTTGATGAGCCACCGGCGGACGATTGGTGTGGCCCTGGCAGCTACGGCATGCCTCTTTACCCCATTTTCAGTTGCGGCAAGGGCCGATGCGGAGCCGGCAGTGCTGGCCCCTGAACTGATGAATCATGGTGATGCGACCTGCGTCGTGCGTAATCTTCGAGGCGCCGAGTATGTCGGGCGTGCCTGGGGTGAGTATGCGATGGATCGCGCTTGTCACTACGCCTTTGACCAATGTTTTAGAAACTCCATCCTGCCGCGCACCTGCCATATTGTGTATCGGGGCCCAGCCAACTTCACTGGCGAATCCGCAAGTGCTGTTGTCCCGGCATGCATCCCGGAGGAGGAATCGAGCTGCTCACCTTCTGAACCTGACGCACTTTGATCGGCACAGGGATCACAATGGCCCTCTGTTATCCTGGCCTCGTTGGGCAAATCCCAATGCCTTGTGCGCCAGCGCTTTTGAGATTTTAAGAATCCGCTCCTCCCTGCTTCCGCTTCATAGCGGTCTAACGCAATGCCCCGAGTGGACCACGAAAAAGGGGAAGCAGGGAGCAAGGAGCTCGGTTTATTTATGCAACAACGCCCGGGGGCCGGCATAGGGCATCTTCATCTGGTCCATTCCATTTAATGCAAACAAAACTGTTGTCATCCTTTGCCGGTTGGCCTTGCCAAATCGATCGGCAATCTTCGAGAATACGCGCATGGACTCGCTCAGGGTCCTGTTCTGCAAGAAGGATGTCTTTCAGGTGACGCAGTCGAAATTTGCCTCCGCTCGGCCCTTCGTTGTCCAAAAGGCCATCAGTATAGATGAAAAGGCTGTCGCCTCTATGCAGCTGCAGACGAGCCGAGGCGACAGAGAAATCATCGGCCAAACCGAGCGGGTTTGCACGTGCCACGACCGCCTGGATGGCGCCGTCCGAGATTTTCAATACCGGGGTATGGCCGGCGTTGACATAGGCAAGGTCGCCACTGCTGACGTCAATAGCAAGAAGCGCCATGCTCATCAGCCGATGGTCCTGACGCCCCGAGTCCCGGACCGAGTCGTTCATCACCTTCACTAAGAGCTCTAGGGTCTCGTCCATGGTTGCTGCCTCGCGGCGCGACTGGATGGCAGCCATAGCGCCTTTAAAAGTACCGGCGGACGCTACAGTGACTAGAGCGGAGAGCATGTCATGGCCGGTAACGTCGCCGATCACCATGTAGAGGCGGCGGGTGTTTTGATCATAACTAATGCCTAGCCAATCGCCTCCAGCCATCTCCGCCGCTTGAAAATGACTACAAATTTGCATGCCCGGTACGCTCCCTGCGACCAGTCCGAGCGAGGTGTAAACAGCTTGTGCTTCAGCAAGACTAGACTGCAGCATATGGCGCTCGGCGTTAACTCGGGTCAACTGCAGGCGGGTCATTTCCTGATCTTTTAGTTCGAAGTTGAGCTGACGAATCTCCCTTTCGCTGCGCGCTACGGTGACGAAGGCGCTGTTAAAGCGCTTTGCCAGCAAGATCGCCTGAAAGCAAATAAATAAGTACATGCCGACTGGAGACAGTCTCGGCAAATCAATTTGTGTATTAATCGCTACTATTTCTATAGACGATAGAACCGACAATAGGCCAAATCCCGCTAAAAATACCCGAGCTCCCTGCCGATGATGGGCAATAGCTGAAATGATCGCGTGTCCATAGATGAAAATATATAGAATATTTAAACTCTGAATAATCAGTCGCAGCGGACTAAATACCGTCGAATCAGTCACTATGGTAATCAGAGATATAGGAATGGCTAACATGCAGGCGAGATTAACATATCGTTGTTTGGACTCATGCGGATATAAGATGCCGATGAATTGCGCCAATACGGGGATTGCGAGGTAATAGGTAATCAGCTCGATGCGCCACGCCCAAATCGCTGGCATGTGGAGAAAGGCTAGGGCTATGTTGCCTTCGCCGACGACGATACTCCGCCCGGCCATCAACAAACTAAAGCAAGCAAACCATAGATTGGAGAGTTCGCGGCGGCGACCGAGAAACATATAGCCGTGGTATAAAACCATGAAGAAAATGGTGCTAAAGATGTAGGTATCAAATCCTAGACGTGAACTCTGCCTTTTTGCCATCACCTCGACGTCGCCAAGTAACATATCTGAGCTAGTCCCACCGCTGGCAGCGCTGCTGTTGACGGTCTGAATGACGATGTCGAGATCTTGTGATTCTACGGCCGTGAATTCATAGTATCCGCCGCCACCGCCTTGCGTGCTGGGCACGCTGGCATCAAATGAGCCATATTCGCGCACGGTTTTGCCATTTAGCAGTAGCTTAGCCCAGCCAAAAAAATACGGTAAGCGCAAGCCAATCTGTTTAATCTCAGGCGGCAATTTAATTCTTAGGCGGTACGTGGCCTGGCCGAAGACCGTGAGCTGCCTACCGCCAACGATGGCGCCGCGCCAAATCGCGGGGACCGGGAAATATTCGGGTGCCCTGGCTGGGGAAATAGCCGAATTATCCGGCAAAAGCAACTGGTCCCAGTAGAACTCCCATTCTCCACTCAGCGAAATCGGAGGATGATTTTTTAGGTCTAGCTCTGATAAATCCAATTGGCCGCGACTAATACTAGGTGATGGAGTCGACGGGGACGCAGCTTCACCTACTTTCGCCAATCCCGAAAGAATCAGCAGCATGATGTGCAAACATATTTTTATATAGTAGTGGCCCATGCTCTCTCGTAATGGGATTTACAAGATGTCTGGGATACTTATCGGCAATTCCTAGCCATAAGCTGATAGAATATGGTCAATTTTATTTGATCAATTTCCGGACAAATGATGCAAGTACCTAGAATATCAAGGTACTTATGGGTCAGCTATCCCACCCAAGCACAAGGGCTAGGCCCTTTCATCGCTAAATTGCCGCTGCAGAAGTTTGTAGTAAAGCCCAGCTTGATCGCGGGCCAAATCCTCATGACAGCCTTGCTGGACTATCTGGCCGGCGTCGACGACGAATATGTTATCGGCATCCTTAACCGTCGCTAAACGGTGGGCTATAATGATGGTCGTACGGCCATGCATAAGCCGCTGTAGCGCCACCTGCACCAGCGCCTCGCTAGCGGTATCCAGATTGCTGGTTGCCTCATCGAGCAGCAGAATGCGCGGATTTTTGAGTATCGCACGGG
>Ga0315284_10008810_pt1 | contig 14404 bp, 9 predicted proteins | sample YL17G09_16_MG_FD_203696 | JGI IMG/M metagenome (GOLD analysis project Ga0315284, IMG submission 203696) | Sediment microbial communities from Yellowstone Lake, YNP, Wyoming, USA - YL17G09_16 | ecosystem: Environmental > Aquatic > Freshwater > Lake > Sediment | place: USA: Wyoming | collected... | reverse complement strand
TACCTCCAGTTCGATCTTGGCGCGGGGCAGCGTGCCAATGAGGCCGCGGTAGGCGAAGGGCCTGGCGTTGGCCAGGATGCGGTGGACCAGGCCGGCCAGGACGTCCATGTCGGCCTCGTCCAGGCCCCGTTGGGTGACCCAGGGGGTGCCCATGCGCACGCCGGTGGCCAGCGCCGTCTCGGTGTCGCCCGGGATGGTGTTCTTGTTGGCCACGATGCCGGCCAGGTCCAGGATGCGCACGGCGGGCTCCCCCCACAATGGATGGCCGTGACCCTGGCGGTCATTCTGGCGGACCGATTTCAGGTCCACCATCAACAGGTGAGTGTCCGTCCCGCCGTAGGCCAATCGCAGCCCGCGCCTGGTCAGTCCCTCCGCCAGTACCCTGGCGTTGGCGACGATCTGATGCTGCAGCCGGCGAAACTCCTCGCGCCGGGCGATGCCAAAGGCCACCGCCAGCGCTGCGAACTTGTTGACGTGGGGGCCCCCTTGCTCGCCGGGGAAGACCGCCATGTCAATGGCCTGCGCCAATGCCTCGTCGGTGGTCAGGATCACCGCGCCCCGGGGGCCGCAGATCGTCTTGTGGGTCGTAAAGGTCGTCACGTCGGCGATGCCCACCGGGTTGGGATAGACCCCTGCGGCAGCCATGCCGGCCGTGTGGGCGATGTCGGCCATGAGGTAGGCTCCCACTTCGTCGGCGATGGAGCGAAAGGCCTGCCAGTCGGGCGCCCAGGGGTAGGAGGTGTACCCGGCGACGATCACTTTCGGGCGGTGCTCGCGCGCCAGGTCTCGCATGGCGTCATAGTCCAGCCGCTCGGTCCTGGGGTCCACCCCGTAGGAGACCGCCCGGTAACGCTGGCCGGAGATGTTGAACTCCGAGCCGTGGGTCAGGTGTCCGCCCTGGAACAGGTGCATGCCCATCAGCGTGTCCCCCGGTTCCATGAGCGCCCAGTAGACCGCCAGGTTGGCCGCGGCGCCCGAGAGGGGCTGGACGTTGACGTAGATGTGCTCCGGCCGCACGGGGCCGTGGGCGAAGAGTTCAGCACACCGCCGCTGGGCCAGGCACTCGACAAAGTGGACGTAATCCACCCCCTTGTAGAAGCGCCGGTCGGCATAGCGGCGGTAATAGGCCAACTGCCAGGCCACGTCTCGCAGCCGCTCCTCCGGGTCGCGCGTCATGCGCAGCGGGGGATACCCCTCGGCGTAGACGTTCTGGAACACGGAGCCCAGGGCCTGCCGGACAGCCTGGGGGGCGTAGGACTCGGAGGGGATGAGGATGAGTTTACGGGCCTGCCGCTCTGCCTCCCAGTGGATCAGGTCGGCGACGAAAGGATCAACTTGCTCCAGGTCGGCGCGCAGGAGGAAATCCGAGGGCAGATCCGAGTGTGCAGATTGCATGAGCGGATACTCCTTTGGTTGAGTGCTTGTCGAGGGTCGCTCGTTGCAGAGCGCGGTGGTATTGTAGCACCAGACGACCGCTGCGCAAGTTGACTTGACCACATTTCCCACCTGGGCTACAATCGGGTATACTGCGTAGTGAGAGAACACCAGCAGCTTGACCGCATTTGCTGCCTGGGCTACAATTGGGCATGCCCAGTATGCGATGAAGGATGGTTAAGATGGACGCATCCAGCGTTTCCTCAACCACAACGTTAGAGAAAATGGTTGACCGAGTGGTGGAAAGTTTTCATCCCCAGCGGTTGATCTTGTTTGGCTCGCGTGCTCGCGGTGAGGCCCACGAGAGCAGTGACTATGACCTGTTGATCATTGCTCCCTCCGGCGAGCCACGCTGGCGGCGGACTGTACCGGTCTACCGCGCTCTGGCCGGATTGGGTGTCCCCAAAGACATTGTGTGGTGGACACCGGAAGAGGTCATGGCCTGGAGCGGGGTGAAATCTCACTTTATCCACACAGTTTTGGAAGAAGGCAAGGTACTCTATGAAAGGGCCTCGTGACCATGCCAGGGCGCTGCTGAGAAAAGCGGCCAATGACCTGACAGCGGCCCAAGCCATATTGTCCACAGGTGAGGCTCTGGATACTGTCTGCTTCCACGCGCAGCAAGTTGTTGAGAAGAGCCTGAAGGCGATCCTGGCCCTTCACGCGATTGAGTATCCCTGGCGGCACGATCTGGGTGAGCTCCTGGAGTTGGTCCGACCGCTGGCCCCAGAGATTGCCTCCTTCGAGGACCGCATCTTCCGTATGACGCCGTATGCCGTGGAGGTTCGCTACGACGTGGAATTCGAACCGGTATTGCCTGAAGCGGAGGAAGCATTAGAGATCGCTACGGAAGTCTACCACTTCGGCCGGAAGACTGTTGATCGTCAGGGTGGCGGGATACAGAATTGTCTCACGTGATCTCGGTTGGACCTAACTCGCCATTATGTTCCGATTTACGCTCCAAACCACCGACAGCTGTGCCCGCGCCGGCCTCCTTCAAACCCCCCATGGGGATGTGCCCACCCCCGTCTTCATGCCCGTCGGCACCCAGGCTACCGTCAAGGCGGTCTCTCCGCGCGACCTCGACGACCTGGGCGCGACGATGATCCTTTCCAACACCTACCATCTCTACCTGCGCCCTGGCGACGAGCGCATCGCCCGCCTGGGGGGCCTGCACCAGTTCATGGGCTGGCATGGGCCTATCCTCACCGACTCCGGCGGCTACCAGGTCTTTAGCCTGGCCACTCGCCGCAAGGTGGACGCCGACGGGGTCACGTTCCGCTCCCACATAGATGGCTCCGAGCATCGTTTCACTCCCGAGCGGGTCATAGCCATCCAGGAAAACCTGGGGGCCGACGTCATCACCTGCCTGGACGAGTGCGCCGAGCCCCTGGACCATGACTACAACGTCCAGGCCATGGCCCGTACCCACGCCTGGGCGGAACGCTGCCGGGCCGCCAGGACCCGCGCCGACCAGGCCCTGTTCGGCATCGTCCAGGGGGGTGCCTTCCTGGACCTGCGCGAGCAATCGGCCCGTTTTCTCACGGCCCTGGGCTTCGACGGCTATGCCATCGGGGGTCTTAGCGTGGGGGAGACCAAGCAGCAGATGCACGCGGTGCTGGAACTGCTGGATGGGCTCCTGCCGGCCGCCCAGCCCCGCTACCTGATGGGGGTGGGCACGCCGCAGGACCTGGTGGAATGCGTGGCACGCGGGGTGGACATGTTCGATTGCGTCCTGCCCACGCGTATAGGACGCAACGGCGGCGCTCTCACCCGCACCGGCCGGCTCAACCTGCGCAACGCGCGCTTTGCCGACGATCCTGCCCCGCTGGAGCCGGACTGCACCTGTTATACCTGCACCCACTTTAGCCGGGCCTACCTGCGCCACCTGACTACCGCCGACGAGATCCTGGGCCACACCCTGCTCACCCTCCACAACCTGCACCTGATGCTCACCATCGCCCGCGAAATCCGGCAGTCCATCCTGGCCGGGGAATTCCAGGCATATCGAGAAGCGTTCTGGCAGAGAATGAACGATGGAACAATCAACAAATGACAAATGACGAATGACAAATGGCAAATCGCAAATGGCAAGTAGCGGATAGCGCATGGCTGATTACGGATCACGGATTACGGATTACGGATTACGCATGACGCATGACGCATTACGCATTGCGGCCGCAGCCATCATTGCCGTCCTGACCCTGTTGCCCTGCTCCGCCCCCTTCCCCCCCTGGCAAGTATACGCCTATCGCAACGGCTCCTTCGTCCCACTCCCCTCTTCCCTCCTCCCCTCTCCTTGTCTCCCTGTCTCCTTGTCCCCTTGTCCTCTCGTCACTCCTCCTGAATGGCACGTCACGACCTCCGTGCTGGCCGACGTCACCGGCGATGGGGAGCCCGAATGGGTGCTCCTGGTCTGGCGGCCCTGGCGCGACTGGCCCACCCAGCGCTGGAGCCCGGTTCCCAGTCCCATCGCGGATTTTCACGACGCGGCGGGCGACAGTTGCCATCTCATCCTGCTCGAACCCTCCACCGGGCGCGAGATCTGGGCCGGGTCGGCTTTGCCCGTGCCGCTGCTGACGCTGGCGGTGGGGGACGTGGATGGGGACAGGCACAACGAGGTAGTGACGCTGGAGGGGGACTATGCCAGCGGGCGCGCCGGCCCTGCCACCCGCGTGGACGTCTGGCAGTGGAATGGGTTCGGGTTCACCATGGAATGGCGCTCACCCCCCGGCCTCTTCCACCAACTCCGCTTGACCGGCCGGCACAATAACGGTATACTGGACATCGCGGTGCGGTGATGAAGGGGTGTATCTGGCGGCCTTGTTTGACCCTTTACCACAGGATATCCTCGTTGTCCACATCGTTGCTCTCGTATTAGGAGCAATAGCACATGGGAACAGAAGTTGAAGAGATAGAGGAACAGATCCGTAGACTGTCTGTTTCCTATGCCCAGAGGTTAGGGGCGAGGATGGATGCCCGTATTGGGGAGATGAAGGAGGATGACAAGTCGCATTACTTGATCTATCGGGTTCTGGGCATCTCAGACGAAGAAGGTACGCGCATTGACACCTATGAGAATAAGGGACGGTTTCTCTACAAGTACGCTGGCGCGTTTCTTGAAGATGCGGCTCTCTTGTGTTTCAGGCAAAGGTTTCCTGATGCGACCAAGGCTCAGGTTGAGAATACACTTGGGCAGCGACCAAAGCGATTTGGAATAGACTGCCTGGTTGGTAACGATGCACTAGAGATCAAGTGGCGTGATGCGACGACGGATGGTGACCACATCACGAAGGAGCATACGCGCATCAGGGTCATCAAGGAGCATGGTTTTAATCCGGTTCGGGTCATGTTCTACTATCCCAACCGTGGTCAGGCGATGAGGATTCAAGAGACGATAAGAACGGTCTACCTTGGTATCGGTGGCGAGTGCTACATGGGAGATGAGGCTTGGGACTACGTTTGCAGGAGGACAGGGATTGATCTCAAGGCGATCCTTGTCAAGATTGCGGACGCGAACAAGAGGGGGGAGCAGAAATGACCCTTCTGTGTGGAGACTGTCGCGTACTGCTTAGAACCCTTGACGATGCGAGTGTAGGTCTTGTGTACCTGGACCCGCCTTTCTTTACTCAGAAGACCCATTCCCTCGTTACAAGAGATGACCTGGCCGAGTACTCTTTTGAAGATCGTTGGAATTCTCTCGAAGAGTACCTATCTTTTATGCAAGAGGTTCTACTGCAATGCAGAAGGGTCTTGAAGGATACCGGAAGTGTCTTTCTGCATTGTGACAAGTCTGCATCTCATCACCTTCGCATTTTGCTCGACAAAGTGTTCGGAGCCACTAACTTCCGAAGCGAGATTGTGTGGGCATATAGAAGGTGGTCGAACTCGAAAGTGGGGCTACTTGGCGCTCACCAGACAATTCACTTTTATAGCAAGACAAGCAACTTTAAGTTTAGCACTGTTTATACAGACTACTCGCCAACAACGAACATTGACCAGATATTGCAGGCCAGAGCCAGAAACGAGTTTGGGAAATCCGTCTATCGCCGTGACGCAAGCGGTGAGACTGAATTGGGAAAGGAGAAGAGAGGGGTCCCTCTCTCCGACGTGTGGAGTATTCCCTTCCTGAATCCAAGAGCCAGAGAAAGGGTTGGCTATCCAACCCAGAAACCTCTCCTTCTGCTCGAGCGAATCATCGCAATATCAACGGATGTTGGCGACTGCGTTTTGGACCCATTTTGTGGGAGCGGGACTACACTTGTTGCAGCAAGTTCTCTTGGAAGAGATTGCATTGGCATAGACATATCTGTCGAAGCGATAGAACTATCGCGAAAAAGACTACTTGAACCTGTGAGGAGTGGATCACAGGTTCTGTACAACGGTGAAGAAAGTTTTCTTCAGAAATCGGACTATGAAAGAAGGATACTCAAGGCACTGGATGCTATCCCCGTGGAGAGAAATAGTGGCATTGATGGCTTTCTCAAGTACTTCGTTGACGGGCAACCCGTTTCTGTGAGAATCCAGAAAGAGGGAGAAGACATTGAAGTAGCCAAACGAAAGTTGCTTGCTGCAAGTAAGACTAAGAGGTGTGCCTTTATGATTCTAGTCCGAACACAGAGAGGCAACGGAGGCTCCTTCTTTGCCTGGGAAGATGACAATCTGTTGGTGGTTGACTCCTATGACCTGGCGATCAGTACCTGGCTTCAAAGTCGCCAACATCCACAGCCTGACTCAGATTCAACCGCCGAGATGGAGCCTGTCGAGTCTGGCCTTTGGTCGCATCCGAATCAAGGAGGTTCATGATGAGAACCAGATCTAGTGTGGCTATTGCAGTGCTCGTAATGGCGGTGTTGGCCTGCAACGCCCCCACGACGCCGACGACACCCCCGACGCTTACGCCGGCTCCGGCGACGACGCTGCCTCCCACGGAGACCCCGGTCGCGCCGGAGACGGTCGTCCCGCCCCCGCCGCCGCCCGACGTGCGCGGGCCGGGCTTTGCTGCCTACCCGCAGATCGCAGTCCAACTGCCTCAGGCCTACTCAGGGTATGCCCTGCCGGTAGACCTGGCGGCGCTCGGCAACTACGGCCAGTTCACCTTCAGCGATGCACAGGGCGCGCTCCTGGCCCAGAACGGCTTCGTCGTTGGGCCGGCCGAGTGGCTAGAGTTCTTCCAATTGTACGAGAGTGCCCGCTACGAGGAACTTCCCGTCTTCGTCACCACCGACTCCGTGTACCACATCTACCATCTGATCTTCGACAAGATGCTGCGCGACCTGGAGCGGGAGTATTTCGAGCCGGACGTCCGCGCGCTCACCGCTGCCTGCCTCCAGTCGGCCCGGGACCTCTACGCCCAATTGCAAGGTACCGAACTCGAGGAGGTGGCGCGCCGCGTCGTCGCCTACTTTGCCGTGGCCGAGGCGCTCATCAACCCCCAGGCCGTCACCCCGCCGGAGGTGGCCGGCCTGGTGCAAGAGGAGCTGGGCTTTATCGAGGGGCACGTGGGCTTTGGCGCCAGCGCCATCTTTAGCGCCGATTGCCCCGGCGATTGTGATCCGTGCGATACCAACCCGCCGCCGGAGTGTCTGGACCAGCCCTGCATGTGCGAGGACTACTCCCAGTACGTCCCCCGCGGCCACTATACGCGCAGCGAGCAACTGGAGCGCTATTTCCGCACCATGATGTGGTATGGCCGCATCAACATGCGGTTGCAAAAGCCCACCGAGACACGCATGGCGCTCCTCGTTACGTATGTCCTGCGCAGTACGATGGTGGATGGCCAGCCGGCCGCCGACGTGTGGGCGCGCGTCTACGACCCCACCGTCTTCATCGTCGGCAAGTCCGATGACCTGGGTTTCCACGAGTACGGTGCGCTGTGGGACGCCGTCTTCGGTCCCGCTGCCCCTGTCACGGCCATCGCCGACGAGGCCCAGTTCGCCGCCTTCGTCGAGACGGCCCGCCAACTTCCGCCGCCCCAGATCAACTCTATGTGGGTCTACATCTGGGAGGACAAGGCCCAGGTAACGCAGGGCTTTCGCTTTATGGGCCAGCGCTTCGTTCTGGACGGGTACATCTTTGGCCAACTCACCTGGCGCAACGTCGGTACGAGTGGCCAGGCCCGCATGCTGCCCAAGGGGCTCGACGTGATGGCCGCCCTGGGCTCCGAGGAAGCCTACGCCATCCTCGACGAGATGGGCGAGACCGCCTACGCCAACTACCCGGAGCAGATGGCCAAGGTGCGCGCCGAAATCTCGGCCTTGCAGATGGACTCTTGGACGCAGAACCTGTATTGGAACTGGCTCTACTCCTTCGGGCCGCTCCTGGAAGCGAAGGGCTCCCAGTACCCGGCCTTCATGCAGACGCAGGCCTGGACGCGCAAGGACCTGCACACCGCGCTGGGCTCCTGGACCGAGTTGAAGCACGACACGATCCTGTACGCCAAGCAGTCCATGGCGGAACTGGGCGGTGGCCCGCCGCCGGAGCCGCCCCACGGGTGGGTCGAGCCGAACCCGGGGGCCTACGCCCGCCTGCTGGCGCTCACCCGCATGACGCGCGATGGGCTGCAGAGCCGCAACCTGCTGTCTCCCAACACGGATGCCAACCTGATGCGGCTGGACGATCTGCTCACCTTCCTGCTCGACGTAGCGCAGCGGGAACTGGCCGGCCAGCCGCTGACCCTCGACGACTATGAGCGCATCAAGTTCTACGGCGGCGAACTGGAGGCGATCACCTTAGCCGCAGCCGACCAGGAGGGCGAGGGTAGCCCGTACTTTGAGGAGGACGAGCAGGCGGCGCTAGTGGCGGACGTGGCGACGGCTCCCCCCAATGATGCGCTGGAGGAAGCCATCGGCCGTGTGTTCGAGATCTATACGGTCGTGCCGGATGGCGAGGGCGGCCTGCATGTGGCCAAAGGCGGCGTCTTCTCCTACTACGAGTTCGCCTGGCCTGTCAGCGACCGGTTGACCGACGAGGCCTGGCGGGCCATGCTGGCAGCGGGTGAAGCCCCCGCGCAGCCGGCGTGGACCGGGAGTTTCATCAGCGAGTAGGATAGTAGATGAGTACATGAGGAATGAGGAATGAGGCATGAGGAATGAGGAATGAGGAAGGGGAAGTGAAGCGGTCGAGCACTGTACACTCCTTCCTCATTTACTCCTTCCTCATTTACTCCTTCCTCATCTGTTCCCTCCTGACGTTGCCCGGTGAACCCACACCACCCATGGCCACCCTGGTCTTCGTCGGCGACGTGATGCTGGGGCGGGGAGTGGCACAGGCGCTGGACGGAGACTGGGGCGCAGCCTTTGCCGGCGTCCAACCCTGGCTGGCCGAGGCCGACCTGGCTTTCGCCAACCTGGAATCACCATTGGCGGCAGTCCCTCCCCCCCTCAATCCCCCCCGCTGGGGGGGACGGGATAGGCATCCCCCCCGCTGGGGGGGACAGGAGGGGGGGACGTACGACCTGCGGGCACCGCGGGAGGCAGCCGCTGCGCTGCGGGCAGCCGGCTTCGACGTGGTCTCCCTGGCCAACAACCACGCGCTGGACGCGGGTGAGGCCGGGCTACAGGAGACAGTGAACACTTTGCGCACGTCCGGCATTGTCTCAGCCGGCAATTGGGAACCTGGTATATTGTTAGATTGGGACGCTGCTTCATCGCTGAACCACCTACGCATCTACCCATTTACCCATCTACCCACTTACCGTTTACTGGCGTTCGACGATAGCGTGGCGCCTCTCGACGTGGACGCGGCAGCCAGGGCGGTGGCCAGCGTGGCCGAGCGGGCTGGCCTGGTAGTCGTCTCCATCCACTGGGGAGCCGAATATCAGGCCGGACCTACCTTGCGCCAACGGGCCATCGCCAGGGAATTGGCCCGGGCGGGAGCCGATCTCATCGCCGGTCACGGGCCGCACGTCCCGCAGCGGGTGGAGTGGGTGGGCCAGACGCTGGTCGCGTACAGCCTGGGCAACTTTCTGTTCGACCAGCCCTATCCGGCCGACTGTCGCTGGGGCGCTATCCTGCGCATCACCGTGCAGCGCGACCGCATCGTGGCGGTCGAAGCATTCCCCACCGTAGCGGAGCGAGGGCGCGTGAAGCCCGCCGGCCCCCAGGCCGCCGCCGCTATTCTCATCCGCCTCCAACTTCCAACCTCCAATCTCTAATCTCCAATAACAAGGAGCAACAACCGTGAATCTCATTCAAGCATTCTTCCTCGGCATCCTTCAGGGCGCGACCGAGTTTCTGCCGGTCAGCAGTTCCGGCCACCTGGTGCTCGTGCCCTGGCTTCTGGGCTGGCCCGCACCGGGTCTGGCCTTCGATGCCCTCGTGCATTGGGGCACCGCCCTGGCCATCGTCGTCTATTTCTGGCGCGATTGGGTGGCCCTCGTCCGGGCGGCGCTGCGCTCCCTGCTTGTGCTCGTCCGGCCCAGGGTGCGCCGGGCGCAGGCGGATGAAAGCGTTTCCGAGCCCCAGGCTGCTACTCTGCCTTCGACCGAGCAGGCGGAGGCGCGGTTGGCCTGGCTGATCATATTGGGTACGGTGCCGGCGGCGCTGGTTGGCTGGCTGCTGGAGGACTTGTTCGAGGGGATGTTCGCCCGGCCCGTGGCGGCGGCCGCTTTCTTGCTGGTGACGGCGGCGCTGCTGACCGCCAGCGAGCGGTTCGGCCGCCGCGAGCGCGGCCTGGACACGCTCACCTGGCGCGATGCGCTGCTGGTGGGACTGGCCCAGGCGCTGGCGATCCTGCCCGGCCTCTCCCGTTCCGGCGCCACCATCGCGGCCGGGCTGGCGCGGGGACTGAAGCGGGAGCAAGCCGCCCGCTTCAGTTTCCTGCTGGCCACCCCCATCATCCTCGGCGCGGGGTTGCTGAAGTTGGTGGACCTGGCGCAGGTAGGTGGCCTGGCAGCGCAGGTGCCGGTGCTCGTCGCCGGCTTCCTGGCCGCCGGCCTGGTCGGTTTCGGCTGTATCCACTTCTTGCTGCGCTACCTGCAGCGCCGCCGCCTCTATCCCTTTGCGATCTACTGCGCGGCTGCCGGGCTCGCCTGCCTGCTGGTGGCGTTGGTGCGGGGATTGTAGGGGCGGGCCGCTCAGGGTGAGGCCTGTGCCGCCTCCCAGGTCGCCCTGATCTCCCGGTTGGTTTTCACTCCCTCCAGAAAGGTTTGCCGGAGGGCGGGATCGCTGATGCCCGCGGCCTGGGCCAGCAGGGCGGCGTGGGCGTTTGAAAGGATCGCGCGTGCGCGTTCGATGGCGGATGCATCTCCCCGCGCGGTCACGCTTAGGACGTGGTAGCAGGTCAGGTACACCTGAAGTGGGTACTCGATGCCCTGCGTGCCGTTGGCCTCGATCCAGGCCAGGCTCTCTTCTACGTGTTCGAGCGCCCGCTGTCTGTCCTCCTGGGCCAGGCGCACGCGGGCCAGGCCGGCCAGATCATCTATGGCCAGGCTGGGCTGGCCTAACTCGCGGCGCAGGTGGAGCGCCTCGTCGTAGGCTGCCGCGGCGGCCTCCAGTTCGCCCAGGTCCGCCAGGGCGTGCCCCAGGTAGGTCAGGCTATAGCCCTCGCCGCGCCGGTCCCCGATCTCGTGCTGGATGGCCAGCGCCCGCTTGCAGTGGGTACGGGCGGCTTCGTCCTCGCCCAGCCCGTGGTAGACCAGGCCCAGGTTGACCAGGCTATTGGCCTCTCCCCAGCGGTCACCGATGGTCAGGCGGATGTCGAGCGCCTGCTGGTGATAGTCCCGCGCGGCCGCATAGTCGCCCAGGTCGCAATAGACGGTGCCGAGGTTGTTGAGGGCGAACGTCTCGCCCCGCCGGTCGCCGATAGTGCGAAAGATAGACAGCACCCGTTCGTAGTAGTCGCGTGCGACTGAATAGTCGCCCAACTCGTAATGAGTGATGCCCAGGCTGATCAGATTGTCCGCTTCTCCTTGCAGGTGGCCGATGGTGCGGCACAATTCCAACGCACGCCAGTAGTGTTCTTGCGCCGCCGGATAGTTGCCCTGGTACAAGTAGACGTTGCCGAGCGCTTGCAGGCTCTTGGCTTCGCTGGGGCGATTGCCGGTGGCGCTTGCTATATCCAGAGCCTGCTCCAATGGCCGGCGTGCGGCATCGTAATCCCCCTGTCGCCACAGGATCTTGCCCCACGCGATGTAGCCTTCGGCATCGTCTGCCAATTCCTCCGTCTGTGCCGCGTGCGCGATGGCCCGCTGCACGGCTTCCAGTGCCCGCACGTACTCGCTGGTGGCCTCGTAATAGTTCGCCTGGCGCAAAGTGACCGCAGCGCCCCAGCCGTGATCGTGCGCCTGCCCGGCCAGGGCCGCCAGGGCTGCCAGGTCCCGGGCCTGGGCTTCCCGCTCCCCGCACAAGTCGTTCACCGCTTCCCGCGCCAGCAACAGGTCGTAGCGCGTCGCCAGGTTGGCTTCGGGGGTGAGAACGAGCGCGCGGCTGAGGTAGCCGGCCGCCTCCACGTTGGCAAACTGCGCCGCCGCCCATTTGCCGGCCAGGCCTGCGTAATGTCGCTCGCGGCCTTCGTCCCCGGCCTGGTGCCAGTGATAGGTGAGCAGCGGGAAGTAGGGAGCCAGCGGTGACTCCAATCCTTCCGCTGCCGGTTGGCCGGGGCTGCCGAAGGTGCGTTCGTACCACAGGGCGACCGCGCGGTGCAGTTGCCGGCGCTGGGCGAACAGCAGCGTTTCGTAGGCCACTTCCTGGGTGATGATGTGCTTGAAAATGTAGGTCAGTTCAGGTTCTGGGGCCTCCAGCGGCGTCAGGTCCAGGCGGTCCAGGTCGTCGAGGTAGACTCTCAGCAAGCGGTGAGTGAGCTCCATGTGCTCGCCCAGTGTATCGTGCAGGGGGGTGTAGGCGAAGGTGCGCCCGATGACGGCCGCCACCTTGAGCGTCAACTGTTCTTCGGGTGGCAGCCGGTCTATGCGGGAAAGCACGAGACCCTGGATCGTGTCGGGCAGCGCCTGGGCCGCCCGCTCCAGGTCGCCGCGCACGACGCAGCGTTTCTTGCCATCCTCCGCTTCCACCGCGATGAGGCCGTTGTCGCGCAGCGCGTACACCAGTTCCTCGGCGAAAAACGGGTTGCCGCCGGCCCGCGTGCGCACCAACCCGGCCACCGCTTCCGGCAGCTCCTGAACAGCTACGCCCAGCCGGGCCGCGGCCAGGGCCAGTGTCTCGTCCGGCGAGAGGGAGCCCAGCGGCAAGCGCTCCGTCTCGGCCATGCCAGCCAGGATTTGCGGTTCCATGCGCTGGCCTTCGCCTTCCATGGGCCGCGTGACGACCACCAGCAGCAGCGGCACGCGCGCGACCGTCAGCGCGCGCGCCGCCTGGACCGTCAGGTCCCACGACAGCGTGTCCAGCCAGTGGGCGTCTTCCAGGACGAGCACCAGCGGCCTCTCGGCGGCCCAGGCACGCAAGAGCGCCAGCAGCAGCGAGATCAGGCTCTCGTGCCGCAGGTGAGGGTCCAGCGAGCCGGTCAGCTCGTTTTCCGGCAGGCCCAGGCTCAACACGTCGTTCAACAGGGGGACGCGCTCCACCAGGTCGGGGGCCACGTCGTGCACGTGCGCCTGGACCCGGCGTTGCCGTTCCGCCGGGTCGTCCACCTCCTCCAGGTCGAAGTAGGAGGTAAAGATGCCACGCCAGGCCCGGTAGGGGGTCTGTTGCTCGATGCTGCGCCCCATCCCCAGCAGCCCCGCTACACCGCGCTCCTGCATCAAGCGCGCCAACTCCTCCACCAGTCGCGATTTGCCGATGCCGGCCTCCCCTTCGATGAGCAGGATGCGGCTGCGCCCGGCCCGCACATCGTCCAGGCCAGCCGCCAGCCGGGCCACCTCGGCCCGCCGTCCCACCAGCGCGCCCCGAGCCTCCTCCTTGCGTTCTCTGGCCTCTCTGCCGGCCTCGCCCGTGGGCCGGTAGATGCGGACCAGTCCGGCCTTGCCTTTGACGCGCACGGGGGGGAGCAGGTCGAAGGCCAACCTGCCGCGCGCGTTGCGATAGGTTTCGTAGTCGCAACGCACCTGGCCCTCGCCGGCTACCCCCATCAGGCGGGCTGCCAGGTTGACGGTGTCCCCCATCACGGTGTACTCGCGGCGGGTTTCGCTGCCGACGGGACCGGCAAACACGCGCCCCGTGGTCGCGCCGATGGCCAGTTGGACCCCCTGGTTCCTGGCCAGTGCCTGCAGGTCCAGGGCGCAACGCAAGGCGCGCTCTGGGTCGTCCTCGTGGGCGTGGGGAGGTGCGCCGAACAGGGCCAGCAAGACGGTCCCCTTGTCGTCCACGGCCAGTCTGTTCATGCTGCCTTCGTAGCGCTGAATGACCTCCTGGGCGGTGCGCACGAAGGCGTGCAGCCGTTCGACGGCACCGGCCTGCGCATAGTCAATGCCGGAGACGCCGATGAACAGCACGCTCATCGGCCGCAACACGGCCAGCCATGCGTGCAGCGCTTCTTCCAGCCAGGCGCTGACCACGCCGGGGACGTAGGCCCGCAGGACCGCTGCCACCGCCCGTGGGTCCTGCACGCGTGTCCAATCCGGCTGGGGTAGAGGGCGAGGGGCGACGGGGTGGGGGGCCACGATGGCCCTGGCCTCCGGGCTGAGGACGACCTGGCCCCGCTGGGCCTGGTGCTCAGCCAGGGCGATCTGGCGCAGCGGATCGCCCGCGATGACGTATTCCCAGCGGCCGCCCACGCCACCCACCCGGGCGGCCAGGACCTCGCCAGCGCCGATGCCGATCTTCATCCCCAGGGCCAGCGGGCCGGCGCTGGTCACCAGCGTGGCAAACTCACCCATCCCTGCCTGCATCACCTCGGCGGCCTGGGACGCCCGGCGCGTGGCGATGCTCAGATTTTCATCAAGGGCCGGAAAAACGACCGTCATGGCGTCGCCGCTGAATTTGACGGCCTCACCCCCATGTTCCTCGACGAGGGCGATCATGCGGCTAAAGTAACCATTCAGCAGGCGCGTCAGTTCCTCCGGCCCTTCCGAGCC
>Ga0315284_10008808_pt1 | contig 14405 bp, 10 predicted proteins | sample YL17G09_16_MG_FD_203696 | JGI IMG/M metagenome (GOLD analysis project Ga0315284, IMG submission 203696) | Sediment microbial communities from Yellowstone Lake, YNP, Wyoming, USA - YL17G09_16 | ecosystem: Environmental > Aquatic > Freshwater > Lake > Sediment | place: USA: Wyoming | collected... | reverse complement strand
TCGGCGTTGTCGGTGATGTCGCAGGAAGTCGCGCCGAGGTGGATGATGGGGCGGGCCTTGGGACACTGCTCGCCGAAAGCGTGGACGTGGGCCATGAGGTCGTGGCGCAACGTCCGCTCAAGTTCTTCGGCCCGCTCGAAGTTAACATCATCCACGTGCCGCCGCATCTCGCGGATCTGCTCGTCGGTGATGGGGAGGCCGAGTTCCTTTTCGGCCTCGGCGAGGGCCAGCCACAGCCGCCGCCACGTCCGGACCCGCGCCGCCGGGCTGAAAACCCGCGACATGGCCTCGCCGGCATAGCGGCTCGCGAGGGGTGACTCGAAACGCTCGTATAGGCTCGTATCGACGTTCATCGTGCGCCTCCATCAACGGGCATTCGCGCCGCTTGTTGTCCGACCTTCGGGCTCTTTCTCGCGCCAGCCTCCGAACTCGATAAAGGCATCGCAGGCGATGTCCTGCCACTGGCTCTCGATGCCGATGGCCTTCTCATCGCCGTACCGACAGGCGATGAATCCGCCGCCGTGACCTCCCAGCAACCGGCACAGCCGCCGCGCCTCATCGCGAATCTCGGCCGCATCGCGCCTCTGAAGCGTCCGCTGAATATCCACGGGACACTCGAACGCCACGCGCCCCCCGAACGTCTCGTTTAACCACTCGATGCCGTGCAGGGCCGGCTGGTCGAATTGAAGGACCCGGACGCCCGCCCCGATCAGGTCCTCGATGATGTCCCCGACCTTTCCGCACGAGTGCATCCAGACGTCGACGCCGACCTCGGCGGCCACGCGGCCCAGTCGCCGGAGTTCCGGCAGGAACAACTCGCGGAAGGTGGCGGGGGCCATGAGGAGACGGTCCTGCATCCCCCAGTCTTCCGCAAACATGACGCCGTCGGCGCCCGCGGCCGCCAGGCGGCGGACCGCCTTCTCGACCTCATCCATGACCAGACCGTTCAGTCGCCGCACCCGCTCCGGCTCCAGCAAACAATCCGCCAGAAAGTGGTCGAGGCGACGAATGTAGCGGCTCGTGTTGAACGCCATGCCCGGCAAATACCCAAGCCGGTACTTGTCCCCCGCTTCGCCGAAGACCTTTCGGGCCCGCTCGTACCGCGCCTCCAGGCCCATGTCGGGGGGCCGGTAGTCGTCCAACTGATCCCACTCTACAATCGCTCCCTCATAGACCTCCCCTTTCGAGATGCCTCCCAACCGCCGCCACCGGCAACCCCACTCGTCGGTCCAGTGCTCCGCATTCCCTTCCGTCCAGCGCTGCGGCTGAAAGTCCAGGGCGGCATCCACCCCCGCACCGACGATGTCCGACGGCCACGGCGCCGGCAGGTGGTACCCGATGCGCAGCGCGCCGTCACAATGGATGACTTTCCTAATCAGGGTCCGGGATTCCATTCCCTTCGTCGGCCTTTCTACGGCATGACCTTGCCTTCGGGCGTGTCCCATTTCTGGGCGCCTCGGAGCGGTTCGCGGTCGCGCGGCGCCAGATGCCCGCAGATGTGCCGCACAGCATCCGCCGGATCGTCCGTCAGGTGAAAGAGGTCCATGTCCGTCGGCGAAAGGTACTGGAACCGCTCAAGGGCCGTCTCCCGGAGCCACCGCAACTGGCCGCCCCAGAAATCCTTGCCGACAAGGGCCACCGGCAACCGGTGAATCTTCCCCGTCTGAATCAGCGTGACCGTATCGTAGAACTCATCCAACGTTCCGAATCCGCCCGGGAAAAAGATGAACCCCACCGCGTATTTCGAGAACATCACCTTGCGGACGAAAAAGTACCGGAAGTTGATGACCTTCGTCAGGTACGGGTTGGCGACCTGCTCGAAGGGGAGGACGATGTTGAGACCGATGCTTTCGCCGCCCGCCTCCTTGGCGCCGCGGTTGGCGGCTTCCATGATTCCCGGCCCGCCGCCCGTGATGACCGAAAAGCCGGCCTCGGCGATGCGGCGGCCCACCTCGACCGCTTTGGGATAGTACGGATGGGTGGGCGTGGCCCGCGACGACCCGAACACGCTGACGCCGGGCGGGACCTGGGCCATCATCTCAAACCCATCCACGAACTCCGACATGATCCGAAAGACCCGCCACGGGTCCTGCTCCAGAAATTCCTGTTCCATTTTCGGTATTCCCTTTCCGATCCGAACGGCATCGGAGCCATTCTACCCGGCCGCCGCTGCGACGCAAGGCCGTGACCGGCCGCCGGGTCTCCTTAAGGCGGCCGCGGAGAAGCGTGCCTGCCCCCGGCGCGTTCACCGGGGACTACGGGGAGGGTGTCGGCGGCGGGGCGGGGTGGGTCGGTTGGGCGGCGAGGGCGTCGCGGGCCTGGGCGGCGGCGGGGGTGGTGCCGTATTGAGAGATGATGGCCTTGTAAACGAGCCGGGCGGCCTCGGGTTTGTTCCGGGTTTCGAGGTCCTTGGCGCGGGCGAGGAGTTCCTCGGCGCGTTGGACATCGAAGGTCTTGGAGAATTCGGCGGCGGCTTGGGAGTCCCTGATGAGAACGGCGCGGCATTGCTTGGCGGCCTCGAGGCCGGGGGGAAGTTTGGCGTAATCCTCGACGATGCGTTTGTAAGCGATGGCGGCCTGGAGGTACTCTTTGGCATCGGCGAGGGCGGCGGCGGCCGTCAGAGCCTCCTTGCCGCCGGTTTCGACGTCGGAGATGATCTTGGCGACTTCCTCGGCCTGGTCCGCAGGATACCAGAGGACCCTGGCGAGCACCTGGGCATCGGCATAGGCGGTGCCGAACTGGCCGGCATCGAAGGCGATCTTGGCACGGGCCAGCATGCGCTCGGCCTTGGCGCGGTCCGACGGGCTGAGCGGCGGGTGGGAGGCGGAAAGGGCCAACATCCGCTTGCGCCAGTTGTCGGAGTCCTGGGGACTCTCTTTCACGTCATCGTAGTCGCCGCCGTCGATAAATTCGCCGTCGGGGGTGGCGATGAACCACACGGGAATCTTGTTTCCCTTAACGTGACTGAAAAACTTCTGCAAGTATTCATCTTTGCCGTCCCACTGAATTTTGGCGAGTTCGTAGTAGGGGCTGAGGAAGCGGACGGACGCAGGGGCGCCGACCATGTGATTGACCGCGTGCTTGCACAGGGGGCAGGTGGTATTGAAATCGGTGTAAACGAGAAGGGCGGGCTTCCCGGAAAGGGCGGCGGCCTTGAGGGCGGCGTCGGCCGAGGAATGCACCGTCTGGGCGCCGGCCACGGACGCCATTGCAGCAAACACCACCAAGAGGAGGAAGGGCTCTCGCGTGAAAGGGCTCCTACCTGGTACTGCCCAAGAGACACGAAGGAGAGGCTCCAGCGCCCACCGAGTGTACGGCCGAGCGCGGGCGGGGTCAATACGGCACTGCCGCCCGGCGCGGCGGACCGGGCTTGGTCTCCGGCACCGGCGGGGGCGGCGGGTTCCGACCGCGCCCGCATCCACCGCCACCATCCCGACTCGCGACCAGCCCCTCCTCGTCGTCCGGCTGTGCACGCTGTGCCACGGCGAGGCGCATCGCCGACGCACATAGCCGTGCGTCGGCCTGGTTAGCCGCCCGTCATGGCCTACTTCCCCGCAGCGGCCGCCAGTTTCGCGCCGAGGGCCTTCAAGGCGGCCGCCGCGGCGGCATCGGGGCGACCCTTTACGAGGACCGGGTCGGCGGCCTTCTTGAACTTAAAGGACCCGCCGCCGATCGCTTCCAGCGACGCGATCGCCTTGCCCCCGCCGCCGTGGGTCACGAAGGCCACGTAAGGCTTGCCCTCGACCTGGCTCTTCGTCGGGTAAAACGCGCGGTCGAAGAAATCTTTCAGTCCGCCGCCCATGTAACTGAAGGCGTCGTACGACCCGACGGCCACGCCGTCGCAGTTCAAAAGGTCGGCCGGCTGGGCCTCAAACCCTTCTTTGACCGTGACGTCGGCCCCGGCCTCGCGGGCGCCCTCGGCCACGGCCTCGGCAGCCGCCTTCGTGTTTCCGGACATCGTGCAATAGACGACCAGCAGTTTCGACATGAGGGGCTCCTTGTGCTAAAGGTTCGAAGCAAACGCCAACGCCCCGCCGCCCTTACGCCTGCGGCTCCGCCGGTGTGCCGCCTTCAGGCAAGGCGCGCGACGGGCCGCCTTCGGCCTCATCCCCGAAGTTTTCAGGGGAGGATTCCAAGAGGGCACTGGCATCGGCTGCTGGCAGTTCCTCCACGCTGCGGAGTTTTCTCCCGATCGCCCGCGTCCGCTGCTCTGCCGTTTCAATGGTGTGCGCGGCCTCGTCGATCTTCTTCTTCACTTTGTCCAAGACCTCTCCGAACTTTCCGAATTCTGTTTTGACGGCGCCAAGAATCGTCCAGACCTCGCTGGAGCGCTTCTGGATGGCTAGCGTCCGAAAGCCCATCTGAAGGCTGTTAAGTAAGGCCGCCAGGGTGGTCGGGCCGGCCACAATAACGCGATAGTCTTGTTGCAGCGCTCCGACCAATCCGCGCCGACGAAGGACCTCGGCGTACAGGCTCTCGTAGGGCAGGAACATTATGCCAAAGTCCGTGGTCTTCGGCGGATTAAGATACTTGTCTCGGATATCCTTAGCGGAATTCCTGATGCGCGCCTCCAACTGTGCCCCCGCCGCGGCGACGGCGTCAACATCCGCCCTCTCGGAGGCATCGACGAGCCGCTCGTAGTCCTCTAAGGGAAACTTGGCATCAATCGGCAGCCATACCTCCTGGCCGGGCGCCTCGGCCTTGCCGGGCAATTTAACGGCGAACTCCACGCGTTCCGCAGTGCCGTCCCTGGTGGCAACGTTTGGGGCATACTGGTCGGGACTAAAAATTTGCTCCAACAGATTGGCCAACTGCATTTCCCCCCAGGTTCCCCGAATCTTAACATTCGTAAGAACTTTTTTCAGATCGCCGACACCGCTCGCCAGCGTCTGCATCTCGCCCAATCCTTTATGGACTTGCTCCAACCGTTCGCTCACTAAAGAGAACGACTCGCCGAGGCGTTTTTCGAGCGTGCCGTGCAGGTTCTCGTCCACTGTCTTCCGCATTTCCTCCAACTTCTTGGCGTTGTCCTCCTGGAGCTGGGCGAGCTTCTGCTCGACGGCGGCCTTGAGGGCATCCATCTTCTTCTCGCTGGACCCCGTGAGCCCCTCCAGCCGCTCGTGCTGGGTTTTCGATATATCGCCCAAGGTCTTGACAAGGGTGTCGTTGGCGCCCTTAAGCGTTATGCCAACCTCCTCGCGAATCTGCCGCGCTTGATTTGAGGCCTCCTCCCGGTTCTTTCCGAATTCCTCTCTCACCGCCCGCTCGGTCCGTTCCTGTGCTTTTTCGATGAGGTCGAGGCGATTCGATAAAGGCAAGAGGCCTACCGCTTTCTGACGTTTTATCAAAGCGATCAGGAATACCAGGATTCCTACCAGCAACACCACGACAAAAGCCAAAAGTACGTTTGTCACTTCAGGCTCCTAACGCAGTTTGTGAGTATCGGCCCGTGGCCTGCTCTCAAGCAGAGCCAAGGCCCGCCGCGAAAACCTTACGGCCATTATACGGCCGCCGCGGCGTCATGCCACGCCGAACGCAGCGGGTAAACTTTCAATGAGAGGATTTTGACGGGGCCCCCGAGGGCGAACATCGCCAACGCCTTATCTTCCGGCTTGGGCAAAAAACAGGAAGTCATGGAAACCAGGCCCTCGTCGCCGAAGACCTCGATCGAGGTGCGGTCCACGAGGATCTGAAGCGCCACGCGCCCGCCCTCCCCCGGCCATTCGGCCTTCTTGCCGCAGCAGGCGAGCAGACGGTCCGGGGCGGAATACGCGACGGGCTGGCCGCGGATGATGAAGCCGCACTGCGCGGCCTTGGAGACGTCCAGGTCGGCCCGGATGTCAAACAGTTCGCCCTCCAAACCCGCGAGCGGGTTATCGCCAGGGCGAAGGACCGCATCGGTCCAAGTGTGCGGCGGGCCGTGAAGCGTTTCGATTTCGCGGACCGGCCGGCGTTTGAGGCGCAGGCCTTCCGGCGTCGGCCTGAGGAGCAACTCGCACGGAAAACTCATCTGCTGGTTGAACGGCATGCCGGGATACTGCCCGCCGCCCATCCAGGCGAGTTGGATGCGGCGGCCGTCTTCGGGCGGGATGTCGCTCCAGGTCTGGACGGCGTAGAAGTTGGCCCCCGTGTCGGACGGGCGCGGGCCGCCCTCGGACTGGAAGCGGCGGCCGTCGAACGAGCCGACCAGGTACAGGCCGTTGGCGGCCGTGAAGACCCAGCGCTCCTCGCCGGGGCGGCCCTCGACCGGCATCGGGAAAAAGTCGGGGCACTCGGAGCCGCCGGGCATCTGAAGGTCGTCGAGCGGCGTCCAGCGCTTCAGGTCGGGCGAGCAGAAAAGGGCGTATGTATTTCCATCCTTATACAGGACCATGATCCACCGTCGCGTCGGCGCGTGCCAGATCCCTTTGGGGTCGCGGTTGTCGCCCGCGATGTGCGGCAGCACGGGGTTGCCGGCGAACCTGGTCCACGTGCGGCCGCGATCGAGGCTGTAGGCGAGGGATTGGCTGAAGCGCCGGCCCTGCGACTCGGGCGACGTGCCGCCGGCCGAGGTGTAGATGGCCACCAGGGGCGGCTCGGGGCCGGACTGGAAGCCGGCGGTGTTGTCCCAATCGACCACGGCGGAGCCGGAGAAGATGGTGCCCAGGGCGTCGGGCTCGATGGCGTGGGGGAGTTGCCGCCAGCGCACGAGGTCGCGGCTGACGGCGTGGCCCCACGTCATGTTTCCCCAGTTAATTCCGGTCGGGTTGTGCTGGAAAAAAAGGTGATACTCGCCGCGGTACCAGACCAGGCCGTTGGGATCGTTCAGCCAGTTGCGGCGGGCGGTGAAATGGAACTGCGGGCGAAGCGGCTCGGCGTAGTCGCCGGAGCGGCCCGGAGGCGGTTGGTTGGCGTCGGCCACGACGGCGTCCTTCCGAACGGCTACATCAAATGTTAAATGTTGAATGTTAAATTCCGAAGGTCGAGGTTCCGCAACAGCGGGCCGCGCGGCCGTTCACTTCAACCTTCAGCATTCGACATTCCTTATTCACAATTCGCCTTGCCGTTACACGTCCAGGTTCCGGACTTCGAGGGCGTGGCGTTCGATGAACTCGCGGCGCGGTTCGACGGCGCTGCCCATAAGGACCGAGAAGATGTGTTCGGCCCCCGCCGCATCCTCGATGAGGACCCGCTTCAGAGTCCGCCGCGCGGGATCCATCGTCGTTTCCCACAACTGCTCGGCGTTCATCTCGCCGAGGCCCTTAAAGCGCTGGATGCCCATCCCTTTCTGGCTCTGGACCAGCCGCCGGATCGTCGGCAAAATCTTTGCCACGCCCGGCACGTCCACGGCGTCCTTGTCGGAGGCGACGGTGAACTTCGTGTACGGTTTCTCGCCGCCGACGGACTCTTCGGCTTCGAGGTACCAGTCCGCGAGGCTCAAGGCCCGGGTTTCCAGTTTCCGGTTGATCTTATTGAGTTCCTTGACGCCGAAAAGTTCCTCGGGTTCTGGAACCTCCGGCTGGGGACTTTCCTCCGGAGCCTCCGCGGCCTCTTTGGCGTCCTTCGCCGCTTCGGCCGCCTTGGCCTTGGCTTCCCTGGCAGCGGCCTTGGCGGCTTTCGGGAAGGCTGCGGCGATGGCCTTTTCGGCGTCGGCCTCGGAGTGGAAGAGTTTCGGTGCGCCGTCGAGCCGGACGGCCCAGTCGGGGAACTCGCCGGCCTTGTTTCGGGCGGCGAGGACGGCGTCCCACGGGATGCCGCGGCGTTCGATGGAGCGAATCAGTTCCTCGGCATCGACCAGGAGGAGGGCGAGTTCTTCGAGTTTCGCGCCGCCGAGTTCCTCGGCGCCCTTTTTGCGGCTCTTCGGCGGCGGGTTGAGGCGCAGCGTGGTCCCTTCGAGGCCCAGCCTGAGGAGCGTCATTTTCATCTCGCGGTCGCTGAGGACGTACTGGGCGTGGCTTTTGCGCGTCACGCGATAGAGCGGCGGCTGGGCGACGTACACGTAGCCGCGCTCGATCAGTTCCTTCATCTGCCGATAGAAGAAGGTGAGGAGGAGCGTCCGGATGTGCGACCCATCGACGTCGGCATCGGTCATGATGATGATCTTGTGGTACCGGGCGCGGGAAATGTCGAAGTCGTCGGTGCCGATGCCGGCGCCGAGGGCCGAGATGATCGTGGCGATTTCCTCGTGGGCGAGCATCTTGTCGATCCGGGCCTTCTCGACGTTCAAAATCTTGCCCCTCAGGGGAAGGATGGCCTGGGTGCGTCGGTCGCGGCCCTGCTTGGCGCTGCCGCCGGCCGAATCGCCTTCGACCAGAAACACCTCCGACAGCGCCGGGTCCCGCTCGGAACAGTCGGCCAGTTTTCCGGGCAGGTTCCCGGACGCCAGCGCGCCCTTGCGTCGCACGAGGTCGCGGGCCTTGCGGGCTGCATCGCGGGCCGTCATGGCCTGAACGGCCTTGAGGATGATTTTTTTGGCGGTCCCCGGGTTCTCCTCCAGGTACTGGCCCAGCATTTCGTTGGTGACGGTTTCGACGAAGGTGCCGATCTCGCTGTTGGACAACTTGGTTTTCGTTTGCCCTTCGAACCTCGGATCGGCGACGCGGACGGAGAGGACGGCGGTCATGCCTTCGCGGAGGTCGTCGCCGCTGGGGGCGGACTCGCCCTTGAGGAGGTTCTGCTTCTTGGCGTAGAAGTTGAGGGTTCGCGTCAGAGCCGATTTGAAGCCGGAGAGGTGGTCGCCGCCCTCAATGGTGTTGATGTTGTTGGCAAAGCAGAGGATGTTTTCGGCGTAGCCGTCGTTGTACTGGAGGGCGACCTCGACCGCAGCGGCGGTGGCGGGGTCGGTGCGGCTAAAGTAAACGACGTCGCGATGGACGGCGTCTTTCCCCTCGTTGAGGTGTTTGACGAAGGCACGGATGCCGTCCTTGTATTTGAAGTCGGCCTCGCGGTCGTCGCGTTCATCCTTGATGTGGATGTGGAGGCCCTCGTTGAGGTAAGCCAGTTCGCGGAGATGCCCTTCGAGGATTTCGAATTTGAAGGTGGGGTCCTCGAAGATTTCGCGGTCGGGCTTGAAGGTGATGGTGGTTCCGGTTTTGGCGGATTTGCCGACCTGCTTGAGGTCGCGGGTTTTTTTGCCGCGCGCAAAGGCCATTCGCCACACGCCGCCGTCGCGCCGGACCTCGACCTCGAGCCATTCCGAGAGAGCCGTGACGCACGAGACGCCGACGCCGTGCAGGCCGCCCGAGACCTTGTAGGTAGCGTGGTCGAACTTGCCGCCGGCGTGCAGCATGCTCAGGGCCACCTCGACGCCGGGTTTTTTCTCTTCCTTGTGCAGGTCCACGGGAATCCCGCGTCCGTTGTCCGCGACGCTCACGCTGCCGTCGGCATGGACCGTGACGGAGATGTCGGTGCAGAAGCCGGCCATGGCCTCGTCGATGGCGTTGTCAACGACCTCGCTCACGAGGTGATGCAGGCCGCGCTGGTGTCGGTCGCCGATGTACATGTCGGGCCTTTTGCGGACGGCATCGAGGCCCTTCATGACCCGGATCGCATCGGCCCTGTAGTCGCCCTCGCCGCCAGGGGCGGGCGATTGCGGACCCTCCTTCGCCAAGGCTACGGCGGGCAGGTTGCGGATTGCGGATTGCGGATTGGCCTGCGACAGCCCACCGGCGACGGGAGCGGATTGCGGAGCGGCCGCCGCCGCGGGCAATTTGACGGAACGTTTTTGGGACTTCTCCCGGGCTTTCGCGATCGGCTTTTTCGCGGGGGTTTTCGCCGCTTTTTTCTTGGCCATACGCCCTTCTCGCTCCTACACATCCGTCCGTCATTCAGGGGTTCTTTATAGGCCGTCATTATACTGTTTTTGGAGAGAAATCCAAGGCGAGAATTGGGCGGGAAATGGGGAACCTGTTGGCTGGCAGGCAGGTTTGAGGACCGGTTTTGCGGGGTGAAATGGGCCAGGTAGAGGCCGCAGCGGCCTGCGGAATTTATGGCGCATCGGTGCAGCAACCGCATAGGGTGGGTTCTTCGGACCCACCGGCCTTTTTATTCCGCGTGGATGCAGATTCCACAGGAACGGGGGATATAGATAGATGCCGACACCCGCATCGCGGTGCATTCGCAGATAACCTTCATCGCCGCCGGTGAACCCGGCGGGAAGCCTTCCGGCCTTCACCTGGGAGGAATGCCACCAACTCAAGTCGCCCTACCAAGGCGTCTTGTCGGGGACTCGTTCGTCCAGCACGGCCAGCAAACGCTGCCGTTCCGTCAAGAGGGGTTTTCCTTTCGTCTAGGGGAGTTCCGGGGAGGCCCTTAACCGTGCCCGTCAAGGGCCTCCGACACGTGGGCTTCCGCCGCTGTTCTGGTCGCGCGCAATGCGGATTCCAACTGCGGCGCTACCTGGGTATTGGATTCCCTCAATGTGAGCGCCGTCACCAAGTGCTTCAAATGCTTCCTCCAAGGTGTTACCTGCCCCGAGAAGCGGTTTCGTCGCGGGCTTGGGAACTCTGTCCTTTAACTCGTCACAGATTGCCACAATCTCGGCCGCATTCGTCAAGAACCATTCTTGGCCGGGGGCCGTTAGGATGCGCCGCTTTTTTTCCCGAAGCCGCTTGTGAATCGCCGTCTCAAGCGCTCGCCCGTTCCACGTCGAGTGAATAAGCAAGATGGCTGGTCTTTCAGGGAACGCTGCTTTTTCAAACGCAAAGCCACGTATGCGACCGAGAGACCCGTCATCTTTGTTCTTGGTCCAGCCGACTTTCACAGGATATATGGTCTCTTTCTTGAGGGCGGCAAGTTCTTGCAGGCCCCGAAACGTGAAAGCATATACCTCTTCGTCTCCCTCCCCTGACTCCACCATTTGATCCATGGCCAGAAATGCTTCATAGCTCTTGCGCACCCACTCCCGCCGACATGCTTCCGCAACTGCCGTGTCCGCGTCGAATCGGGTATTCCTATGTTGCGCGATCAGGCGCGCGGACACTTCGCCGGCCTGCTCAGGCGGCACGCGCTCCAATCCGTAAATCAGGATCGGAAGGCGCGGCCCGCAATCAAACTGAACATCTATCCATTCGTATCCGTCAGTCGTGCCGGGAACAGTCCAACCCAGAGCGCCGATGTGCAAATCAGCCGCATATTTCCGAAGATCTTTGGTCAGAACAACGCGTTGTGGTTCTGGACTGCCCCAGCAAGCCCGGTCGTTCTTGTCGTAACAGTAAAGGTAGCCTTCGGGGCTTACCTCACTTTTCACGATGATTCCGTCAAATTTCGTCTTCTTGGCCATGAAACATCCCTTTGGTGAAACCGGACCCCAAACCAACAGAGCACAAAGGGGCCGAATTAAATGATCCGTCCCGGAACAGCGCCGGACGAAGGAACAGATTCTAGCCCAAAGATGCTCCACTGTTGCTATAGTCCGCGGCGGCGCTTCTCGAGGCGGAACTTGATGTCGCGGACGAAGTACGTCTTCACTTCGCGGTGGAGAGACTCCAAGAGTTCCTGCTTTCGGAAATTTTTGAGTTCCGAAAGCAGGGCACTTGAGTTCACTGTGAACGTGGCCACGTGGTTCTTCAGGCCTTCGAGTCGGGTCTGCGCCGCCTCCGGGCCCAGGAGCCGCTGCCAGGCGCCCCAGAGGCGCTGGCGGTCGGAGGGTTTCAAGAGGCCGCGGGTCGTCACCCAGCGGCGCAGGACTTCGCCCACCGTTTCCGCCCGATCCTTATCGAAATCGGAGGCCTCCATCCATCGCGCCGACATGCCCGCCCCGCCCCTCATCCCCCTGCTCGTCGCCCCCTCGCCCCCTCACCCCATCCCTCTCCCACCAGGGGAGAGGGAGAATAAAAGCGCTTTTCGCTTCGCTCCCATCCCCCCGCGGCCCCCGCCCCCCATCATCCCCTCGGCCCCCGCCCCCCATCATCCCCTCGGCCCGCTTTTTGCCTCCCACTTCTGACCCTTCAGGTCCGCCGTCACTACCGTCCCGTCCGCGAAAACCGTCCGCTGCCTCGTATGGTCCTCATTTAGAAATTCGTGCCCCACCATCTCCTCCAGCGCAACCCTTCTGTGCAGCCGCCCCACGCGCCGCGCCTCCGCTATCTCCGCCCTTGAAGGCTTAAGAGCCAGGTACGGCATACCCCCGAACAGCCCCGCCTCCGTATGCGTCGCCCAGGGCAATAGCAGCGCATCGTGATATACCAGCGCCCACAGCGGCGCAACGGGCAGCGGCTTTCCCGTTTCGAACTCGTCAAGCGACGGCGAAATCGTCGGCCCGTGGTGCACAAGGTGCAGGTGCGGAACCGCGAAATCCACCGGTTCCTCCGAACTCGCGATCCCCTCAAGGTCGCGGATTATCGCGAAACACCGCGCCCGAAGTTCCCCGCACTGGCTCCGGCTCATCCGGTGGCCCGGATGGTAACACTCCTCCAGCGGAACAATCGCAAACACATCCAAATACGTCCCGTCCACCACGATCCCGCGGTCCCGCAACGCCTTGTGGTTGCGCAGAACGTACGCCGGCGCGAACCGCTGGCAAAGTATAGACTGCGGCCCCCCGTCCCAGGAGCACTCGCAAGGAATCTCGCCGCTCGACTTCCGTATCGCCTGCTCCGGATCGAATGTGGCCGCGTCCTGATAATAATCCCGGTACTGGTCGTGCAGGGCGATAAGATACCCAAGATTCGCGCACGTCTCCGTCAGGCGGCGCATCCCCGCCCAGCCCCCGCATTCCGGACACGGCGGCAGATAATCCGGATGCCGGTTGTCGTACCCCCTTACGCCCCAGCCGTCGAGATGGATATAGGCATTCTTCACCCCGAGGGCCTTCAGCGCCTCCAGGTCCTTCGCCACCTCCCGGAACGGACGCCGCCCGATGTTTTTCTCCGGGTGCTCCTTGTCGTACCCGCGGATGTCCGGGTGGACCGTGCGCGCCACCCCCGTGTGCACCACGGGCGCCCCGATCAGCCGCCCAACCTTCGGCGCGGCCGCGATCTTCTCCCGCAGAGAAATGAACCGCCCCGTCCGCATGACGTGCCGCCGATAATGCTTGCACATGGATACATAATCGCATCTATCGAAGAAACTGTACCGCACCGTCCGCGGATACCCCACCTTCCCCAGGCTCCCCATCCACCACGGCCCGACCTGCGTCGGCCCCCCCGGCGGATGCATAAACCGGCAGCCGGCGTCCGCGTCCGTCTCCAGAATCGCCGTGTACCCCGCCCCGCCCTTCCTCTGGCCCCACCAGGGCATGTACATCCAGCGGCTGTGCGTCGGAAAATGCGTCGCCTTCGTCACCCGCGTCGGCCAGTTACCCGGTATCAGCGCTCCCTGCATGAACGGCATCACCGTTTCCTGCCTCGCCGCGTCTTCAAACTTCACCGCCCCCGGCCAGCAGACCCCCACGAAATCAACCCCCTCCTCGCTCCCGTCTATCGTCGCCACGAGGTCCCCCGTCGCGGTTTCCACCGCCAAAGCCAGCGTCAACCGCAGGGACATTCCCCTTCCCAGGCCGGCAAAATCAGCCAACTCGCACGCTATCCCTTCCTGCGCCGCGTTGCTGATCCGGTACGTCTTCACGCTCCGCGCCGTTTGGAGCATCACCCCCCGCTCTTTCCCGTCCCGCCCGCGCAGCGTGCACTGCTCCGCCGCGGCGGTCTCCCAACTGGTCCGCCCTTTCCGGACCGACCAACTTAACCTCTTCTCGTCAAACGTCACTCGCAGCCCCCCCGCCTCAATTAGATGTTGATGTGTCTTCTTGCTCCCGCTCATCGCGTCGCGCTCCTTTCCCTTTCCCGCCCCCCTCGTAACGAACCCGCGCATCGGCGCCGCACGCCGCGCCCGCCGACTTTCCTCTTCCATCGAGCATTGATCATTTTACATTTGTCATTGCCGTTTTCGCCGTTGCCTTCCGCCCCGCGGCCGGCGCCGCATCGGCCTTGGCCGGGCTGCGGCCCTCTCGTGGATCCGCCTTCTTGGTTTGAGGTCCGCGGGTCTTCTTGGCCATGCTTCGACTCACATCCCTTCCCCGGGGCCGCCCTCGGCGTTCCGCCGTCGCTTGATGAGGCGAAATCGGAGGTCCCGCACGAAATAGGTTTTCATCTCTCGGCGGATGGCTTCGAGGAGTTCCTGTCGGCGGAAGTTGTTGAGTTCCGACAACAGGGCGCTCGACTCCACGGCGAAGGTCGCGACGTGGTTTTTAAGGCCCTCGAGGCTTGTCTGCGCCGCCTCCGGACCCAGGAGCCGCTGCCATGCGCCCCAGAGGCGCTGGCGGTCGGAAGGTTTCAGGAGGCCGCGGGTCGTCACCCAGCGGCGGAGGACTTCGCCCACCGTTTCCGCCCGATCCTTATCGAAATCGGCGGCTTCAATCCATCGCGCCGACATGCCCGGCCCGGCGCGCCGGCCGCCGCGGGGGGGGCGGGGGCGGGGCCGGGGGGGGC
>Ga0315284_10008807_pt1 | contig 14405 bp, 20 predicted proteins | sample YL17G09_16_MG_FD_203696 | JGI IMG/M metagenome (GOLD analysis project Ga0315284, IMG submission 203696) | Sediment microbial communities from Yellowstone Lake, YNP, Wyoming, USA - YL17G09_16 | ecosystem: Environmental > Aquatic > Freshwater > Lake > Sediment | place: USA: Wyoming | collected... | reverse complement strand
TCGACGCGAGGCACTTCGGTCCCTGGATGCTGTACGTGCCCACGGCGTACGACACCGCCCTTGACGACGACTTCAAGGCGGAGTCCGACAAGACGACCCGCCAGAGAATCCGGGACATTGAGGGGATCAAAGACGTGAAAGTCGCCGACTTCCTCACGGCTAACAACGTCGTCCTGGTCGAGATGGCTCCCGAGACTATCAGGTTGATCATTGGGCTTCAGCCGACGAACGTCGAGTGGGAAACCAAGGGTGGAATGATCAGCCACTTCAAGGTGATGACCATCATGGTTCCGCAGATCCGAGCGGATCAGGACGGAAACTGCGGCATCGTTCACGCGTCGTAACGCATGCAACATCGCGTTGCTAGCGACTAACCAGGTCGCGAGCGCTACGCGAGGAGGAAAGATGGGCCTGTACCGGATGAAGAAAGGGTATGGTCGGCATCGGCTGATCCTCAAGGGGAGGACGGTGGACCTGTCCCCCGGGGATCGGATCGAGTGCGAGGACTACGACATCGGGAATGCTCTCGACAAGTTCGAAGTCCTCGTCCCGAACGCAAAGAAACTGGAAACGCCGGCGGTGGCGTTCTCCCTAGAGCAACTTCCGAGCGGGAAGTGGAATGTTCGATCGAACGCCACTCGCAGGCTGCTGAACGACGCCCCTCTGACAGAAGAGGAGGCGATGGGCTTGGCGACCGGAGCGGTCGACGCGACGGGTCTGAAGAAGAGGGAGCTCGCTCCAAAGCCGAAGCCAAAGCCCAAGACGACCACGCTTCCCGCGGGCGCCCACTCGAGAGGGCGCCGCAAGAGAGGAGCGAAGAAGTGAGGAACGAGGACGGATTCTGGACCGCCCCGAGGTTGTGGCCCGGGGGGGATTGCTTCATCCTCGGCGGGGGTCCGTCCTTGTCCGGCGTGGACCTGTCCGTTCTCAAGGGCCGTCGCGTGATCTCCGTGAACAACGCGTATCAGTTGGGAGATTGGGATGTTCTCTACTGGGGGGACTGCCGTTGGTTGCTGTGGCATCGCGACGAAGTTCTGTCGTGGCCCGGGCTCCGCGTGACGACGTGCTTGCATCAGAAGAATCTTCCCTGGGTCCGCGTTCTTCGTTGGGTTCGGAGGGAGAATGGAATCACGACGGACCCCGGGGAGCTCCGGTGGAACTTGTCCTCCGGAGCATGCGCGATCAACCTCGCGGTCCACTTCGGGGTCAAACGGATCGTTCTTCTCGGATATGACATGCGAGTGGTGGACGGAAAGAACAACTGGCACGAGGGTCACTCTAGAGACGTGGGACCCAAGGTCAATCGGTACTCGCGTTTTCTTCTTCCGTTCGAGAAGATCGCGGCCGATCTGGAAAGGATCGATGTCGAATGCCTGAACGCTACGCCAGGAAGCGCCTTGACGGTCTTCCCGATCGTAGAACTGCGGGACGCGCTCCGTTGACCGTGGCTTGCGTGTACCGGACGGGCGGAGACTACGACGCCCGATACGTGCAGAAACTGTTGATGGGGGTCCGGCAAAACTTGTCTCTTCCGCATCGATTCGTGTGCTTGACGGACGCCGCCGGGGAGGAGCTAGATTTTCTTCGAGACCTTCCGAACATGAGCATCCTCCCGTTGGCCTACGATTGGCCTGGTTGGTGGTCGAAGATCGAGCTGTTCTGCTTGGAGCCCCCCGTCTTGTCTCTGGACCTTGATACGCGGGTGGTAGGATCCATCGACCCCCTGGGAGACTGGGCGATGGAGAAGGGGGAGGGGTTCTTGATGCTTCGGGGATTCTACCGTTCGGACGCGTGCTCGGGGGTCATGTCGTGGCGGATGGACATGTCGTGGGTGATGTGGACGTTCGCGGACGACTTCGCTCTCCAAGGGACGTTCGAGAGAAACTCGCTGGGGGTGTCGATGAGATGCAGACGGGGCGCGTTTCGCGGCGACCAGGAGTGGATACGTTCGACGGTCCCCCCGCGCCGGGGGAAGTTGCCGGGCATCGTGTTCGCTCAGGACGTGATGGATGGAATCTACAGTTACAAAGTGCACATCCAGGGGAAGGCGACGCCGCCGTCTCCAAGGCTGATCATCTTTCACGGGCGGCCGCGACCGCACGAAGTCGAGGATGCTCCGGAGATCCTGGGGGTTCGAGCATGACGGTCCGCCCGTTGTGGTTTTTCTGGGGACAGGAGACGATGACGTTTCTCCGCTGGGTGACGGTGCTCAGCGCGAGACAGATGCACGGCGACGTCAGGATGGTCCTGAGAAAAGATCCGATCAAGTCGGAAGTTCGATGGGGGTTCGAGAAACAGGACTTTCAGTATGAGAACCCCGGGTACATTGACCGAGCGGGCTATCTTCAGAAGTTCGAAGAGAAGGGCATCCGGGTCTCATGGTTGAACGAACTGTGCCCCGAGATCGAACGGATGGGGATGCCCGACGTTCAGACGTCCGATCTCATCGCGTGGTGGCTCCTCGCGAACGAGGGAGGGACCGTAGCGGACATGGACATCGTGTTCTTGAAACCTCTCCCCCGGGTCGACGCCCCCGTGAAGGTGGTTCGATTCGCGGGCTATCCGAGGGTTGGCTACGTCCCCGTGACGTTCATGCAGGGGACTCCGTGCAAGACGTGGAGCGAGATATACGATCGGGCAGTCATCGCGTGCTGCCCGAAAAGATACGAGAGCGCGGGGAGCGGAAACGTTCCGATAGATCTTCCCGGGGTCCTCTCGGATTATGTCGTCTTCCCCTGGGCGAGGCTCGCTTCGTCTGGCATGTGGAGGCGCTGGTTGTTTGGGTCGAAGGAGTGGCCCGCGATACCCGACGACTGCGTCGGGATCCACTGGTATGCCGGCGGGAATCAGCAATGGAATCAGTCCATAACGGGACCCGAGACCCTGCCGCTTGGCGCGATGGGTTGGGCCGTGAAGGGGGTGCTTGACCGTGAGGGTGAGCGTAGTTAACTTCTGCAGCACCGCCCTCGACATGCTCCGGTTCTCCACCAACAGGTCGTGGACCAACGCGGGGACGGACGACTTCGACTACGTGCTCGTCACGTGGAATCCGACGGACGACGTTCATCGGTGGCTCCTCGCCAATCGAATCGTGACGGCCTATTATCAGACGCGCCCGGATCTAAAGTACGTTCCGAATCTGAGAGCCATGATGAGTATGGGGTTCGACGTCGGATACGAACTCAACGACTACGTCGTGATCATCAACACGGACTGCATGTTCGGTGCAGATTGGCTTTCGAACCTCGTCAAGCACGCGAGCGAGAACGTGATTCCGAACAGCCTCCACATGAGCCCGATAGACTGGCCGAGCGTGCACAAGATCGACCTCGGGTGCCCGTCGACGCCAGAATTTAAGGAGGACCTCTTCTGGATCACGCACGAAGAATTGTCCGAGGACAGAGTCGAGACCGAAGAGGACCGCGGCGGGTGGCAGGGGTGCGCGTCGATGCCCTACGCCATACATAGAAAGTGGTGGGACAAGTGCGGGCCGTGGGAGCCGAACTACGGAGCGCAGAACGAACCGCTTCCCCCCGACCAGCGGTTCTTCAAACGCGTTCATGAGGCCGGAGCGAAGTTCGTGTACGTCAGAAACTCGATCGTCTACCATCACGAAGCGGTTGAACGGCGCAGCGGCCGTCGCCCCGTGGGAGTAGAGAACATGGAGAACGGACGATGAACGACGAGGCCCGGTCCGTCGAGGCGTGGAAGATGCTCCACAGCCGCGGGTACTTTCTGAAGCACCCCCACTACCGGGGGCTCCCCCTCGACGGGGGAAGCACCATCCGGGAGCTTTCCCAGATCGGGTTGAACCGGACGGACGTCGTGCTCGACGTCGGATGCGGGTATGGTCGAGTAACTATTCCCCTGGCGCCCCTCGTGTCTCGGGTCATCGGAATCGACCTGCACGAAGGCCCGCTGAGTCGGGGAAGAGAAACGGCTCGAAAGTTGGAATTGAGCAACGTCGAGTTCCTGCTGTGCGATGGTTGGTCCTTTCCGATTCTGGATGACTCAGTCGACGTCGTGTTCTCCGTCAACGTGATTCAGCACTGCCGACGAGAAACAGTCGGGCGGTACGTGGATGAATCCTTGAGAGTTCTGCAGTTCGGGGGAGCGGCGGCGCATCAGTTTCTCATCATGGACACGAAGATTCGCGACATCGACCCGCTCCTGATGGAAGAGCAGTCCGTCGGGTGGACGATGCGGGAGATCCTCGACATGGTTCAACCGAAGACGAAGGAGTTCCTCATAGACAGGGCCAAGGGGGGAACGAGCGCTATCTTACGGTTGTACAAGACGGAGTAACTATGACGGAAGATGTGTATGATTATATTTGCTCCATCGGCGAACTCGTCGACAAGCTTTCGATCGAAAACATCAAGTGCTATCACGCGAACCATGCGGTCCTCGGCGAGAGGGAGAAAGGGCGCCCCGACGTCGAAAGGATCGCCGCCCTCGAGGCCGTGGCGAGAAAGTCCGGCGAACAGCGCGTTCGTCTCAAGGACGAGATCAACAGGCGCATCGCGGAGGCGGTCTCGCGCGGGAAGATAAATGTAGCTGGAGAAGCGAGGACGTACGATGCCTAGGTCGACTCAACCGGGGGACGGGATCGTGGCGATGGTCAGCCTGATCGCTAACCGCGACCGGTTCGTCATCGACGTAGGCGCGGGCGACGGCAAGTGGGGAAGCTACCTTCGAGGACGGGTGAAGAAGATAACGGCGTTCGAGGCGTGGCCCGCGTGGGAACGAGAGGCCTGCCTGGCCCTTCTGTACGACGACGTGCTCATTGGAGACGCGAGGACCGTTCCGGAGATTCTGTGGAGGAAGTACGACACGGTGATTCTGGGCGACGTCCTCGAACATCTGGAGAGGGGGGACGCCCTCGCGCTGGTCGACCGGCTGTGCTCTTGCGGGGTCGACGTCTATCTGACGGTCCCCGTGTCCCCCGATCCTCAGAACGGAGCGGACTACGGGAATCCGTGCGAGAGCCACCTGGATCAGTGGGACGAGGGGACTCTGGTTCGTTTCGGGTTCGACAAGATTCACGCGGGGTGCCCGTTCTATAGCAGAGTGGTCGTAGGGACGTACGTCCTCAACCGGGAACGATGGGAGACCACAAAAAGTGAACACCGATAGGGTTGCCTCCTTTACGGCGGCCAGCGCGTTTCCTTTGAAGGTGATTCAGAACCGAGCGTGCAGGAACGGGGTTGGGAGGATCATCCCCGTCCACGTCCAGTTCAATCCGACGAACGCCTGCAATCTGAACTGTTCGTTCTGCTCGTGCTCGAACCGTAAGAAGACGGAGAAGATGCGGCTCGAGGAGTTCCAGGGGATGATCCGGATGTTTGCGGGCCTCGGAACGAAGGCGCTGACGATAACGGGCGGGGGAGAACCGATGCTTCACCCCAACATAAACGAGATCATACGGGCCTCGGTCGAGTGCGGAGTCCAGGTGGGACTGGTGACAAACGGCGTCTTCGCGGGGAACCTGTCGATGGCTCGGATGAAGTTTCCTCCGAAGTGGATCCGGGTGTCCGTCTCTGACGATCGGGACGTCGACGGGCTGTTCAAGTCCCTCCTCCCGGTCATCTCGACCATCGGATCGGATTGGGCATTCAGCTACGTTTTGACCCGGGCTCCCGACTATGACAAACTTCGCGCGATTGTCAAGTTTGCCGAGGACCACGGGTTCTGTCACGTGCGCGTCGTGGCCGATCTGTTCGACATCGGGGCCGTCCCCAACATGGAGGTCGTCCGGTCGGAGTTGAGCTTCTCCTCTGGGGAGGCCCTCGTGATATACCAGGGAAGAAAAGAATTTGTCTTGGGCCGCGCGTCGTGTCTGATCAGCCTGCTCAAACCCGTGATCGGTCCCGACGGGGGAGTGTGGCCCTGCTGCGGGGTCCAGTATGCGCTTAACGACCCGAGCCGGGATCTGGAAACGTCGATGCGGATGGGGGACTGGCGGGACTTTCCTCTTATCATGGAAGAGCAGTTTGCGTTTGACGGATCCCGGTGCGTTCGCTGTTACTACGACGAATACAACAGAGTCCTGGGGATGCTAACGGTTCCCCTAGAACACCGGGAGTTCGTGTGATGCCGAAGGCCACCCTGCTCATAGTCACACGAAACAGGGCGGAGCAGCTCAAGTTCGGGTTGGCCTCCGTCCGCGATCAGAAGTACGACGACCTCGAAATCGTCGTGCTCGACGATGGGTCCACCGACGATACCGCCGACGTCGTGTTTCCGTTCGAAGACGTCAGATACCACTGCTTGAGACGGGGAGGAGGGTACAGACGAAACCCGAGCGAGGTCCTAAACTTTGGCCATCTCCTGGCGAAGAGCGAAGTCGTGATCGAGCAGGGGGGCGAGGTCTGTCACATGAACGATTGCGTCACTCCCCTGGTCGGGGGGTGCCGTCCGGGGGTCGTGGTCCTGGCCCGAGTCCACAACGGGACGCTCGAGGACATGGCTCGGCTCGCGTCGATCGTTAAAGATCGCGCGTACGAGTTTCCCCTCGACGTCATCCCCGCGTCCATCCGCACGGACGCGGAGCGGTGGAAGGTCTCGCGTGCGGGTTCGGGGGGGTTCGAACTGTACTGCGGCGTTGAACGGCCCGTCCCGTTCCTGTTCTGCGGGGCAATCCATCGGTCGGACTTTGAGGCCGTGGGAGGATACGACGAGAAGATCCGGGGGAAGAACGACACCGACTTAGCCGAAAGGCTCCTGGTTCGTGGGGTCCGATTTCGATTCGTGGGGAACGCCCTAGCGTTTCATCTAAAACATGGAAAGAGCTGACGAGCACAGAGTCACGATACTGATCCCCTGTAGCACGGGGCATCGGAGCTTTCTCCCCGGATGCATTCAGTCGTGCTATCCGGAGGGGTTCGATCATCCCGACGCAGTGATCGTCGTCGACGACGCATGCCGGGACCCCGTCGATCGCATGAAAGTTCGTCCCGCCGCGGTCATCCGGATCGACGAGCGGGTGGGACGAAGTAGAGCGCGGAATATTGGCCTCCGCCAAGTTCAGACGCCGTGGGTGTTCTTTCTCGACGCCGACGATTTTCTTGAGAGGACGGCGATCCTCGATTTTCTTAGCACCGTCGGATCGAGAAGAACGGATCTCTTATTTGCCGACTACGACTGGATCGAGGGGGACGTGAGGACCCGGGTGACGAAGGAGTTTCCGTCTTCCGCGACTCGAGCCAGAATTACTTTGAACCCGACGAACATCGGAATGTTCATGAAGACGGAGCGCGTCCTTCGGATCGGCGGATTTGATGAGGACATGGAGATCGGCGAGTATTGGGATCTGTGGATCAAGTATGTTCAGAATCCCCGGGTCCTGGTCACCAAGAATGCTCGCCCGCTCTTCTTGGCTAGAAAGAACGGTTCCGTCCGGGGAGAACCCCAGCGGTTGATGGACCAGGCGACGAGGAAGATTCAGGCCCTGATCAGGGGAAAGTACTATTGGTCGTACAGAGGACTATGAGCAACCTGATTTTGATAACGGGGACCGAGCGATCGGGCGTGTCCATGGTCGCTCCGATCGTGTGGTTGTGCGGAGCCGACGTGGGAGCGGGGTTCTCTCCAGCCGTTCACTTCGACGGGAGGGGAAACTTCGAGAACCCCGACGTTAAACGCTCGCTCCTGGACCCCGTGTTCCGGGGAATGTCCTGCGATCGAAACGGGTGGGACCCGCTGCCGTCCACGCAGGACTGTCGGGCGCTCGCGACTATCATAGGACCGACGTGGCGGAGAAGATTCGAAAAGATAATTGGTGGCGGGGAAGGCCGGACCGTCATGGCGGTGAGCACGGTCAACGCGCTCCTCTGGCCACTGTGGAGGGCGACTTACCCTGAAGCGAAGTGGATCATCGTCCGTCGAAAGGACGAGGACGTCGTCCGATCGTGCCTTCATTCTAAGTACATGGCGGCGTTCTCGACGGCCGAGGATTGGGGGAAGTGGGTCATTGAGTACAAGACCCGGTTTCTAGAGATCGCGTCGGCGGGGTGCCCCGTCTGGCATATCTGGCCCGAGTGGATGGCGAGGGGGGACCTGACGGAGATCCGCCGCATGATCCAGTGGCTGGGTCTGGAGTGGGACGGGGAGGCCGTCGAGGATCTGATCGCTCCGATGTTGTGGAAAGCGGGAGTGTTTAAGATAACGCGCTAGGAGGTAGCGAGATGACCTATCGGGTGACGGAGGAGGAAGTGAAGGGGATCATTTTGACCGCACTGACGAACGAAGAGATCGCTCCGTTCATCGGCACCGCGAACACCTACATAAGCGCCGTTCTCGGGGACGAGGGTTATGGGGGGGATCTTCTGAAGCAGATAGAATTGTGGCTCTCCGCCCACTTCATCGCGATACGAGATCCCCTGATCAAGGAGGAGACGTACGGGGACGGAAAGGTCGTGTTCCATGGGTCATCGGGGATGGGGTTGAACGCCACGCCGTACGGGCAACAGGTCATGGTCCTCGATCATCACGGCCGACTTGCTGAGGCCGCTCTGGCGAAGGGCGCCATGGAGGTGAGGGCGATTATATGAGCGCGGCTTGCTCTTTTGCGTTTGTGAAGTGGAGAGGACACAAGGCCGTGTATTGGGGGAACCCGGTCAACGATGGATACGGAGGGCGGACGTTCGACGAACCGGTTGAGATCGACGTTCGATGGGTCGAGGACGCCGTTCTGTTCGTCAATGTCATGGGCCAGGAGGTCCGGTCCAGCGCGATAGTATATTTGGGGGAGGACGTCGACGTCGGAGGGTATCTCGTGCAAGGAACTCTCCTCGACCTGTCCTCCGCCGACGTGGATCCTCTTGTCGTTCGGGGCGCACAGGAGATCCGGGGATTCGTCAAGATCCCCAACTACTCGGGCACCCGCTACTTTCGAAAGGCGTTTTTGTAGAATGGGTAGGACACCTTTCCATGTGACGATCAGCGGGACAGACAGAGTTCTCAAGAACTTGAATAGGCGCATTGGGGAGATCGAGAATCGTACGGAATCCGGAGTTCTGGAAGCGGCCCTCGTAGTCAAACGCCAGTCGATGATTCTGACTCCGGTGAAGACGGGGAACCTTCGAGGGGGTTGCCAGGTGAGCTCCACCGGAACGAGGAGAAGCCCGCGGGCTACGATCTACTACGCGGCGGCTTACGCTCCGTTTGTTCACGAAATACTGCGCCACTGGAAGACGGGTAAAAAAATTCACCATGCACCGCCGACTCAGTGGAAATTTTTGGAGACCGCTCTAAAGGAGAAGGCGTCGGAGATATTGAATATTTTGGCGAAGCACGCTAGGGTTAGGTGAAGGGAGACGAATGAACAGTCCAGCCGACGACGTTCGCGTGATGCTCGAGGGGGAGTCCTCTCTTGCGTTGACTCTCGGAGAGAATCTCTACGTCAGCGAGATGCCGGACGAGATCCCGGGCGGTCCGGGAGTGTGCGTGGGGCTATACGACTCGGGCGGGTTCCCTCCCCAGCCGAACTTTACGTACGAATACCCGACGGTTCAGGTTCAAGTCCGAGGATTGGCCGGAGGATACATGGAAGCTTACGCAATGGCGCAGGCGATCCTGATCGCGCTTAACGGAACGTTTGACGTCACGATAGATTCTGTTCGGTACGTCGGAGTCTGGGCTATGCAGAGCCCACTGTTTGTGGGGAGAGACGAAAGGAATAGGCCCTTGTTCACAATAAACTTTAGGCTTCATCGAGGAGATGCGGTCTAGAAGGAGGTTTGAAGATGACGGAAGCAAAGAGCAGTGTAGGCGTTAAGTTCAAACGGGGGAACGGGGAACAGGTCGAGACATTTACTGCGATCGCGGAGGTCCTTCGCGCTTCGGGTCCCGGCATGACCCGGGACTTCATCGACTGCACGAACCTCGACTCCACCGGTGGCTACCGGGAGTTCATCGCGGGGTTTCGCGACGGGGGGGAGTTCACGTTCAGCATGAACTGGACGTATGATGGATACGTGGCCATGAAGGAAGACTTCGAGAGCGACGATGAGATCAACTATCAGATCGTCGTCCCCGGGGATGACGGGATCACCCTGCAGTTCGCGGGGTTGGTCACCAACCTTCCCCTGAATGTCGACACGGGCTCGCAGATAACCTGCGACGCCACGATCAAGATCACCGGTTACGTTGAAGAGGTCTCGGTGTAAGGAAAGGAAACGAGGTGCAACATGATCCTAACCAAGGGTCAGATAAGCGCGGCGGACGACCGCAAGATCGTCGAGTTGGAGATACCCGAGTGGGGCGGCAGCATCAGGATCAGGGAGATGTCGGCAGCGGATCGGATAGCCCTGGCCATTCTCGTGGGGGGCGAAGAAGTTCCGAAGAATGCAGTGCTCGGTCTCATGACCGAGATCGCTGCTCGGTCGATCGTGGATGAGAAGGGCGACGCGATGTACACGAAGGAAGAGGCGGACGAACTCTTCTCCGCCAAGAGCTACGCGCCGTTAGAACGGATCGTGGGGGAGGCCCGGAAGCTTTCCGTCCTGTCCTCGGAGGCGGTGGAGGAGGAGCGAAAAAACTCGCCGGGAACTCCGGGGAGCGATTCAAGTTCCGGCTGAGCTTGGCTCTCGGAGTTCCGCATCCTGATTATCTCGTCGCGCTGCTGTCTTCTCGACAGTATGCGCAGTGGGCGGCTTACTTTTCTTTAGAGCCGTTCGGGTATAGAACGGACTGGACCCGGTTTGGAGTTCTCGCAAGCGTCATCGCAAACGTCAACCGGGGTCGGGGACGATCCTTCAAACCGGAGGACTTCATGCCCGATTTTTCGGCCGACGACGTCTCTCACGGGAAACAGTCGGTCCCCGAGTTGAAGGAGTTCGTCGTCTCCATGCGGGAGTACGCCAAGAAGCACCACCTGATGAAGGGCCAGACGAAGAAGAGTCGCAAGCGAAGCCGATCGAAACGCAGAATGGAGCAAGATGCCCGGATATGATTTTAGTCCAGCGTCGGTCAGCGGAACGATGGGCGGGGTCGACTTAGGAACGCTTCGAGCGCACATCGGGATGGACACGCTGCCGCTCGAGCGGGACGCCGTTCGAGCCAAGGCTTTATTCGCGGGGGTCCAGGCCGCGGGGATGAAGATGTTCGCGGGGTTCGGCATAGCAATGGGCGTGGTGGGGCTGGTGAGCACCTTCCGCCAGCTGAACGTGGCGGGGAAGGAGTGGGCTCGTGTCCAACGGGAGATGCGGATCGCGTTCGGCGCCACGACTAAGGACATGAAAGTCCTGCGCCAAGTGGCAATGGACACGAAGACGGAGTTCTCTCAGCTGACGGTTGGGAAAGTTCTCACTCAACTTGGAAGAGGGGGATACGACGCCACCAAGTCCATACTCTTCCTTCCAGCGGCGCTCGACCTCGCGACCGTGGCGGGAGGGGACGCTATCCAGACTCTCGACGTCCTGACGCAGACCATGAAAGCAATGAGACGCCCGTTCTGGGAAGTGCGAGACACGGCCGACTTGCTGGCGGTCGCAGAGACCAAGACGCACTTCGGCGCGGAGCAGATGGCTAGCGTGTTTGGGAAGATCCTCCCCCTGGCTCATGCATACAACAAGTCGTTGGGGGAGATGATCTCATACCTGGACTTTCTCGAAGAACGGGGAATCGAAGGGGGTCGGGCTGTCATGGCCCTGGGCATCTTGTTTGGCAAGGCGGGGGATCTCGCGCGGTCGATGGGGATGAAGTCGACGGACCTTCTCGACGTCCTCGACGAGCTCAAAACTCGGGGTAAGACGCCGGCGCAGATCGTCGACATGTTTGGGGGAGGCCGCCAGGCCGCGATCGTCGCGTCGATCTACGGAATGACGGACGCCATACGAGAACAGAGGAAGGAGCTGGAGGACTACGCGGGGACGTCCGCCCGAGTGGCGAAGGAGATCCGGTCCGGCGTGGGCGCACGGACCAAGATGCTGGGGAGCGCCGTAGTGAACGTCTTTAGCGAGGGCGCCTTCGGCCGGTACAGGAAGGCCTTCGCCGACATGATCAAGGACCTGACGAAGTGGGTGACGGATAACGGAGCGATGGTCGCCTACATGGTCGGTCAGATCGTCGGCGGACTCATCCTTCTCACCCGCGTTCTCGGGCGCGTTCTCGAGTTTCTTCTGGGGCCGATGATGAGCGGCCTTTCGTTCTTCAAGCGCATGAGGGAGGAGTCGCGGAAGGCCGCGGATCAGATCGCGGAAGACCGAGCTCGGATGGCCGGGGAACCCCTGCCAGTCCCGAGCCTCGAGGGGTGGAATAAGTTCTACGCCAATCTCGAGATCGTGGTTGGGAACGTAATTCGCATTCTTGAGTGGATGACGACCCTCGTCAACGCGTTGTTCTGGGCGTCTTACGAGACGATGGACAAGGTCTCGAAGAAGTTCCGGGGGGACCTCTTCAGCCTCAAGGACATCCCAAAAGACATCCTCGACTTTTCGAAGAAGGTCCACGGAGTTCGCAGCCTTTTTAAGGAGCTGTTCGCGCCGAGTCCCGAGAGCGAATCGGACAGCGGGTGGCTCGGGGACATCATAAGAGACACGTACGGGCAAGCCTTCAAGGCGATCGACGAGGAGACTCAAAAAGTTCGGGGAACGTTCGAACGCCGAGGCGCCGGGGACATCTTCGATCTCCGCCTCGGGCTTCCCAAGAAGCTGAAGGATCTGGAAGCATACATCGGCCTCCTTGAGGACTTTCGAAAGAAGTACATTCAGACGACGGCGTTCGACGTCGAAGCTCCGTGGGACGAGAAACCCGACGAGGACATGCCGGATCTGAAAGCCTGGGTGGACAGACAGGCCGAGCTTTACGATCAGCTCTTGAACGAAGAGAATCGAACGGCCAAGGATCGACTGGCCGTGTGGGAGGACTTTGCGCGCGTCCGCAAACAGCAACTGGAGCAGGAGCAGAAGGACCTCGCAGAATCGGGAGCGTCGCCGAAGCTTCTCAAGCAGGTCCGCGACATGCGGAATCGCGAGGCGCAGGCGAGGTACAACGAGATGTTTTCTCGCTGGTCTGGCGGAGCGGGAGGCGCCGGTGGCACGGGAGCGTGGGGCGTCGCGGGAATCGGGATGGGGATCGTCCCCGACCTGAGCGGCGAAGTCGCGGCGCTCGAGGAGATATTAAACGGCGTGGTCGAGAAGACCGAGAAGTCCCGAGACGCGCTATTGAAGGTGTGGATGGCCTACCGTTCGAAACGGTTGGAGCAGATCTTTGCGGAGAGGGACGCCTCGATCAAGGCCGGGGTCTCCGCCGAGACCGCCACTCAACTCTCGTGGAAGAGGATGCAGGATCTCGCCAATCAGCAGAGGGAACTGTTCGACGAACAGGGGGTGTGGATGCGCGCGTGGGCGACGTCGGTGGCGGAGGACATGAAGTTTGCCATGGGTGACGTATTCTTCAAGGGGATGACGGAGGGATTTGAGGGGATGATCGGCGCGCTCGAGTCCATGTGGAATCAGTTTCTCGGCCGGCTGGCGGAACTTCTGGCCGATCGCATGTGGGAGAAGATGGGGATGGACAGGATAGTCGGGTGGTTAGAGAAGACGTTTTCACTGGGAGGGGGGTCGGGGTCGGGGTCCGTAAGCAGCGGGGCCGTCCTCGGCGGAGACACCCCCGGTCCCTACGTGTCAAGCACCGGCGGGGCCGCGGCCCCCAAGACGCCCGCCCCTCCATCAAAATCGATGGACTTTCGCTTTCAGAATTGGCTGATGCCGTCGTTCAGCGTCGGGGGGGTTGCGGTCCCCGAGGCGACCATCCCTCTGTCGAGGTTGAGAGATTCCCGGTTTCAAGACCGGCTGATGTCGTCGGCTGGAGCGGGGGCGGGAACCACGACCCCAGTTCAGGTCATTCAGCATATACAAACTCCGGACGTCAAGTCGTTCTCTGCATCGAAGAGCCAGATATATGCCCAGGCCGCGAGCGCCCTCGTCGTCGCTTCCAGGAGGTTTGCGTGATGGCATTTCACGAGGTAAGATTTCCAACGGACATCTCGTACGGGTCGTCGGGGGGTCCCGAGTTCAGCACGGAGATCGTCACGTTCGGGTCGGGCCACGAACAGAGGAATCAGAACTGGGAGTTCCCCCGACAGCGATGGAACGTGGCCTATGGCATACAGAAGAAGAGCCAACTCGACGCCGTGCGGGAGTTCTTTTTTGCTCGGTGCGGAAAGGTTCACGGCTTTCGGTTCAAATCCCACGACGATTATCAGGCCGAACTGCAAAAACTCCTTCCGATCGAGGGCGAGACCGCGAAGTTCCAGCTGGCGAAGCAGTATGAAGCCGGGTCGTACACGTTCGATCGAAAGATCGTAAAGCCGTGCGCGTCCCCGAGCGTGCGCGTGTGGGACGACGCGGCCGAGGTCACCGAAACTGTCTCCGTAGACTATGCCACGGGGGTCGTCACGT
>Ga0315284_10008804_pt1 | contig 14408 bp, 10 predicted proteins | sample YL17G09_16_MG_FD_203696 | JGI IMG/M metagenome (GOLD analysis project Ga0315284, IMG submission 203696) | Sediment microbial communities from Yellowstone Lake, YNP, Wyoming, USA - YL17G09_16 | ecosystem: Environmental > Aquatic > Freshwater > Lake > Sediment | place: USA: Wyoming | collected... | reverse complement strand
GAGAGGCAGTCCATCCTTTGCCCCGATAAATCGGGGTTTCGGAATGGCCAAGAATCCGAAATTCGCCTACCGATAAGCAGGCGCTTACTCGTTATTTTCGTAAGCGTCATATTAACCACACCCCTGCTGTTGGCAGGACGCCGGTCTTATCTCAGGTCTACGATTCCAGTTTAGACCTATCGACATTGAAGGGGAGGAGAGACTCGTAATCGGAAGGTGTCTTTGCTTTAAAATAGGGACAGCTTCCTATTAAATCAGACAACTGTAAAAATGATAGATGTTTGGTCTTTTCCGTTGTCTGGACATTTTTGTTAGCAGGGTAACATAAGGCCAATCCCTCCTACATCCTCCTGAAGCGAGACTCCGGAGAGGCAGTCCATCCTTTGCCCCGATAAATCGGGGTTTCGGAATGGCCAAGAATCCGAAATTCGCCTACCGATAAGCAGGCGCTTACTCGTTATTTTCAATATTTAGGTTTATATATCTGCAAAAATGTAAAATACTAATTTACATATATGCATCATTTCAAACTTATCAAACATGTAATATATTCATACAATTGCTTGACAGATATTCTTTCATATGGTATAATTGAATTAACAAGACGGTGTCATAATGTGTCACTGGTGACGCCTGTAGAGGCGCGAAAGGAGTGATAGAATGAATAGTTTTTATAAAGAGCTAGGTAAAACGATAAAAGGTTTACGGGAAGAAAAAGGATTATCTCAAGAAAGCCTCGCAAAAGAAATGAAGCTTAGCAGAGTAGCTCTTTCCCAACTGGAAAATGGAGAAAGAAAGTTAGCAGCTGAAGAATTGAAGATATTATCAGGTATATTCAATATAGATTCAGATGTTCTTCTTGGTTTAAAAAAAGAACCAATGGTTATATTAGAAAATGAAAAAACCGAAAAAATAATCACAAAACAGGAAAACAGAATAAGCGTTCCACAGCGGAATATTGCTAAATTCAAGGAAGTATTGCTTTATATATTAAATAAAGTGGGCTCAAAAGAAAACATAGGAGAAACAGTGATATACAAGCTGTTTTATTTTATAGATTTCAATTATTATGAAAAATATGAAGAACAGCTTGTAGGCGCTACTTACATAAAGAATACACACGGCCCTACTCCTACAGAGTTTAAAAAAATTGTAGATAAAATGGAGGGGGAGGATTTAACAAAGTGTAAAACAAAATATTTTACATTTCAGCAGACAAAATATTTGCCTTTAAGAAAGCCGGATATGACTTTATTTAAAGCAATAGAAGTAGAAGTCATAGATGATGTTCTTAATAAACTATCAGATAAGAACGCCAAAGAAATAAGCGAATATTCTCATAAGGATGTGCCTTGGTTGACTACAAAGGATGGGGAACAGATTAACTATGAAGCAGTATTCTATAGAACTGAGCCATATTCGGTGAGGTCATATGAGTGATGATTTCAAAGATACTAAAAAACTTCCCGAATATGAAAAAGATTTTAGAAAACTTCTAAAAAGATTCAGGACGCTGGAAGATGATATAGAAATCTTTGTTAATACGCAATTAAAACTGTTTCATAAATTGCAAATAGACAATAGGGGGATATTTCAAATACCGGGGTTGGGTTTTGATTATCCGAAGATATATAAGGCAAAGAAGTTTGCCTGTAAATCGCTCAAGGGCAGGGGAGTGAATAGCGGCATAAGAATAGTTTATGCATATTATGAACAAGAAGATACAATAGAATTTATTGAAATATATTTCAAAGCAGACTATGTAAGTGAAGACAAGACAAGAGAAGAATAATAGAGAATTATAAGAAATAAACATGCTATTCTACGTGGTTAAATCTATGCTGCAGGTTGTAGTTTCAATGTGACAGTTATGCCGTTTTAACTCTAGAAATTAGTTATCGTTCGTCTTTTTCGTTGTCTGGTCATGCGGATTTTCAAGGTCACAAAAGGCAAATTATTCAAAGGTAGTCTATCGCCAAGGGTGTGGGCTCATTATAAATCAATATCCATTGAGGCAATATTAAGTTACTGGCTCAACATTTTAATACGAATCAATGTTTTTAGTATTCATCCTGGAAGTAATCTTATCTTCTATTGCCCGCAGTTTTATGGAAAGTTTATCAACCTTGTCCCTGCCTTTTACCGTCACGTCGTTTACCTTTTCCTGAAGCGCGGAGATTTTCTCATTATTTGCAGCGTCTTTGGCGAGGTCAATTGACTTGTCTATTGTTACTTCTATGGCCTTTATTTCCGCTTCAATTTTAGCGATTTCTTCATTTGTTACAGTTTCCTGCTGTTGTATGGCGGTTTCAAGTTTTACTTTTTGTTTATTCAGCGACTCCATGCTCGCACAGCCACCCAAAAAAATTCCTGCAAGCAGTATGATTCCAATCATTTTTTTCATCTTTAACTCCCCCCTTTTAAAGCCGTCGATACGTATTCCTGTAGTCCCGTATTTCCGTCCAAAAGCTACTGTTGTTACGGATATACGGTACGACAGAACGACGGAACGACCTGCTTCTTGTTTTTACTATTTCATTTCTTTATGAAATTCCTGCAGGGCTTTAACAGATAGTTTTGATTTTTTAATAAGGCTTTCTATTGCGCTTACGGAGGCCTGAGCGCCTGCAACGGTTGTGATAAGAGGAATTCCGTAAAGGATGGAATTTGACCTTATCTTCAGTTCATCCTCTTTTGCAACTTTCCCTGAAGGAGTATTGATTACCAGCGCAACTTTACCATCCTTAATATAGTCAATTATATTTGGCCTGCCTTCAGACAGGCGGGGTATTGTTTCCACCTTAATATCGTTCCTGGACAGGGTATTTGCAGTGCCTGTGGTTGCCATTATTTTAAAGCCCATGTCTGCGAGTTTTCTTGCAATCATGACAATATTTCTCTTGTCCTGGTTCTTGACGCTTATAAAAACATTTCCTTTTGAAGGTAATTTCTGTCCAGCCGCCAACTGGCTTTTCAGATAGGCAGCTCCAAAAGAGGAGTCTATCCCCATGACTTCCCCGGTTGATTTCATTTCCGGGCCAAGGATGGCGTCAGCCCCGGGGAATTTTATAAACGGGAATACAGATTCCTTTACGGCAACATGCTTTACTTCTTTCTCTTTTGTGAAGCCCATATTCTTTAGTTTTTTACCTAACATTATTTTAGTTGCCAGGTTTACCAGCGACACTCCTATTACCTTGCTTACGAACGGGATAGTCCGGCTTGCCCTGGGATTTACCTCAAGCACATAAACGACAGTGTTCTTTACAGCATACTGTATGTTTGAAAGGCCCTTCACCTTCAGTTCTTTGACCATGGAATAGGTGGTTTTTTTAATACATTCTATGATGTCTTTAGTCAGAGTATGCGGAGGCAGGACCATGGCGCTGTCTCCCGAATGTATACCCGCTTCTTCAATGTGTTCCATTATTCCGCCTATCACGCATGTCTGGCCGTCAGAAATGGCGTCAACGTCAACCTCTATGGCGTCTTCAAGGAACTTGTCAATAAGTATTGGATGACCGCCTGATACCAGGACAGCCTTGGCCATATAGATTTTTAAATCATCATCGTCATATACTATTTCCATTGCCCTGCCGCCAAGCACATAGGAAGGCCGCACCACTACGGGATAGCCGATTCTATTAGCCACTTTCTTTGCCTCGGCAAAGGACATGGCAGTGCCGTTCTCCGGCTGCCTTATTTTTAATTTTTTAAGCATCTGCTGGAACCTTTTCCTGTCCTCAGCCCGGTCTATTGAATCAGGGGTTGTGCCCAGGATTTTCACGCCTGCTTTTTCCAGCTGTTTGGAGATGTTAAGTGGTGTTTGTCCGCCAAATTGGACGATGATGCCTTCAGGTTTTTCAAGGTCAACTATGTTGAGTACATCTTCAACCGTCAGGGGTTCAAAGTATAATTTATCGGAAGTATCGTAGTCGGTTGAGACAGTTTCCGGGTTACAATTCACCATTATGCTCTCATACCCTTCTTCTTTCAGAGCGTAGGAGGCATGGCAGCAGCAATAATCAAACTCTATGCCCTGCCCTATCCTGTTAGGCCCGCCGCCGAGTATAAGGACCTTTTTCCTTTTTGACGGGTTGCTTTCATTATTTTTCTCATACGTTGAATAATAGTATGGTTTGTCCGCCTTGAATTCTCCTGCGCATGTATCCACAAGCCGATAAACAGCTTTTATGTCAAGGCTTTTCCGGTGCTCGCGCACCTTCTGCTGGGTTGAATTCAGGAGGTAAGACAGCTGGACATCCGAAAAGCCGTTTTCTTTTGCCTCCAGCAGCAGCTCTGCGGGTATTCTCAGGCGGCCGTTGTTATTCCTGTTGCGGAACTTCCATATTTTTTCTTCAAGTTTTACCAGCCCGGACATGTTTTCAATAAACCACCTGTCAATCTTTGACAGGTCATATATTTCATCCACTGAAAGCCCCAGCTTCAACCCATAGCGTATGTAAAAAGCCCGGTCATCGCTTGGTATTGCAATATTTTGCTTTATTTCGTTTAACAGGTCCTTTGAAGGGTTTTTCAGCAGGGAGTCTGATATTTTATCCTTGCCGTCTGCGCCGAACCCGAATCTGCCGGTCTCGGTTGACCGTATTCCTTTCTGAAAAGCTTCCTTGAAGTTCCTGCCGATAGACATGGCTTCCCCCACTGCTTTCATTGAAGTATTAATAACTCTTTTAGTAAGAGGAAATTTTTCAAAGGTAAAACGGCATATTTTAAATACACAGTAATCTACTGTAGGTTCAAAAAATGATTTCGTCCTGCCGGTAACCTCATTCAGCACTTCAGGCAGCGTCAAGCCGACCGCAAGTTTTGTAGCAACGCGGGCAATTGGGAAACCTGTTGCTTTAGAGGCGAGGGCGGAACTCCTTGAAAGCCGCGGGTTTACTTCAATTATGAATATTTTACCGGTATCCGGGTCCTGCGCAAACTGTATGTTCGCGCCGCCGCCCGTTATGTCAACTTTTCTTATAATCTTCTTTGACAGGTTCACGAAATTAACATACTCTTCGGCAGTAAGGCTCTGGGAAGGCGCAACTACCATACTGTCCCCGGTATGCACTCCCATGGGGTCAACGTTTTCCATTGAGGTAATCATTATTACATTGTCTACCCGGTCCCGCATGACTTCAAACTCAATTTCTTTCCAGCCCAGCACGGATTGTTCAACAAGCACCTGATGCACCGGGCTTATTTCAAGCCCGTTCTTCAGGGATTCAATCAGTTCTTCGCGGTTATAGGCAGTTGACCCGCCGCTGCCTCCCAGGGTATAGGCAGGCCTGATTATTAAAGGAAAGCCTATCCTTGCGCCTATTCTCAAACCCTCTTCAATACTCCTTGCTATCCCGCTCTTTGGGGTATCTATGCCTATTTCTTTCATTGATTTCTTGAAAAGTTCACGGTCTTCGGCCCTTGAAATGGCGTCCACGCTTGCCCCGATGGATTCCACTCCGTATTGTTTGAGAATGCCCTCTTTCATTAAAAAGAAAGCAAGGTTCAGCCCGGTCTGTCCGCCAAGTGTCGGTAATATCGCATCCGGCCGTTCTTTTTTTATTATCTCCGTAATTACATCAACCGTCAGGGGTTCAATGTAGGTTACATCAGCCAGTCCCGGGTCGGTCATAATAGTTGCGGGGTTGCTGTTGACCAGGATGGTGAAGTAGCCCTCCTCCCGTAGAGCCTTGCATGCCTGTGAGCCGGAGTAGTCAAACTCGCATGCCTGGCCTATTACTATAGGGCCTGAACCTATCATCAATACTCTGTGTATATCATTGCGTCTTGGCATGTTATTTTCCTTTCACTATACTTAAAAATCTTATAAAAGCATTATTGACTTCATTAAACCCCGGGCATGAAGGATAGTACTGGACGGACAATATCCTGAGGAGCTTGCTTTCAAACTCTTCAACTGTATTATCATTTAAGTTTTTCAGGGTTACCTTAACGCTTTTTATTTTCTTCAAAGAAGCTTCATCCACTGAATATGAATGGTTCTGAACAGTGATTTCACCTTTAAATGAACCGGGCGCTGTTACAGGGTAATTTACACCCCGATGCCCTGCCTTCATTTTTTTTAGTTTTGCTCCTAAAGCCAGGCAGATTATTTCATGGCCTGTGGATATCCCCATCATTGGAATTTTTCCCAGGAGAGCTTTTACAGCGGCGCTTAGCTGAGGTATCACAGCATCCTCTTCCGGGCCGTTTGAAATTACAAGCCCTCCGGGCTTTATTTTAAGAATATCCGAAGCGGTTGTATTATAAGGAAGCAGGATGATATTACAGCCCAGCTCCCGCAGCTGTTTTATAGAGCTGTTAGACATACCCAAATCAAGCACGGCTATAAAAGGCGCAGAAGGCTTCCCCTTCAGTTTCTTAGGTTTCGGGGTGGATATTTTACTTATAAAATCATTTAATGGTTCCTTCTTATAACTTTTTAACTTATTCATCAATTCTGTTTTATTTGCGGTTTTTGTTGATACAATACAGAACAACTCCCCGGACTCTCTTATTTTAAGGGCGAGGGTTCTTGTGTCAATGGAGCCGGCCGTAATGAGGTTCTGGCTGATAATAAATTTATTAAGGGTGGTTTCTGACTGAAAGTTTGAACTGATAGCGCTCATTTCATTTATTATTAATGCGCTTAGCCAGCATTTACCGGACTCGTTGAATTTCTTTGCCACGCCATAGTTGCCTACGAGAGGATAAGTGAGTATTAATATCTTACCGGCGTTTGACGGGTCGGTCATCATTTCCTGATAACCCACCACTGCGGTGTTCATCATGATTCTGCCGGCTTTTTCTCCGGGAACTCCTATGGAAATGCCTTCGTAACAACTGCCGTCTTCAAGTAAAATAGTGGCTTTCATAAATGCTCCTGTATAGTAAGAAGGGTTTTTTCGGGTAGTAGAAAAGTAAGTGCACTACGACACCTCACCAAATCTTCATAAGTATACCAAAAAAGTTTTTTTAAGTCAACCCAAAAATATTTTAATGTCAAGCCAAAGTAGAAATGTCTATTGTTCACCAAAGTAGAAATGTCCTGTTTTTGTCTCTCCTGTCTTTAGTCTTTTAATGAATAAATCTTCACCGCAATACTTCGGTGGTATCGTTTGTTCGGACTTAATCCGACCCCGATAAATCGGATGACGCCTACGATTTTATGGATAAAAAGAGAATATACAATGAACCAATAATTTAAAGATATATTAAGTATTATAAATACGAATAATGAATATTAAAAGAATTGTGAAGATTTAACTTGACTTTTATATACTATTATGGTATACTTTAAACATATAAGCAAAGGAGAAGGAATGCTAACTAACATTGTTAAACCATTGAAATCATTATCCAAAGAGATTTTTTTAGGTGCTCCTTTATATAGTGTCTCAAAACTGGCTGAAAGCAAGGATGGTATACCCGTATTAAATATAAAGGATATTATGAATGACCAAATTTTAAAAGAAAATCTTAAAATATTTTCTCTGGATAATTTTAGGAATGCTCTACATTATATGGTTTATCCTAATGATGTAATCATAACTTGCCGGGGAACGCAATTAAAGATTGTTATGATTCCCAAAACCATTGAAAGAATGCTCATTACATCAAACTTAATAGCAATCCGACCTAATGAGGAGATTATTCCGGAGTTTTTAGTTGCTTATTTAAATACGAAAAAAGGCAGGAAGAAATTAACTGCTAATACGGCATCTTCCACAATGCAGATTGTCTTAAATGTTTCTAATCTGGGAGATATTGAAATTCCGGTTCCTCCAATGGACTTGCAGAAGAAAATAATTGATTTAATTGGTTCTACAGAAGAACAATATCAATTAAATATAAAAATCGCAGATACGTATAAAACAATTTCTAATCAGCTCTTAGAAGATATGCTCGGATTATAAGGAGGAGAGAATGGGTAAATTAACAAGTAATGATTTAAACAATTATTTATGGGGCGCTGCGGATATATTGCGCGGCTCAATAGATTCAGCAGATTATAAAAATTACATTTTCGGTTTTCTTTTTTTAAAACGTCTCTCGGATGTTTTTGAAGAAGAGGCAGAGAAGATAGCAGATAAGGAACTCAAACGAGGAACAGCAGAAAAAGATGCAAATAAAATAGCATGGGATGACCCGGATGAACACCAGTTCTTTGTGCCTAAAAAGGCCCGCTGGTCAGAAATAAGAAAAATATCACAGAACATCGGAGATACGATTAATAAAGCATGTGGTACATTGGAACAACAAAACCCGATTATTGAAGGAGTCCTGGACGACATTGATTTTAATTCTAATAAACTTGGGGATACTAAGAACAGAGATGCTGTTCTTGCACGGCTAGTGAATCATTTTTCACAAATAAACCTCAGGAATTCAGAACTTGAAGAACCGGATATGCTTGGCAGGGCTTATGAGTATCTTATAGAAAAGTTTGCTGATGATGCAGGTAAAAAAGGCGGGGAGTTTTATACTCCAAGAAAGGTTGTTCAATTAATAGTTGAATTATTGAAACCCAGGGAAGGAATGCGTATCTGTGACCCAACTTGTGGTTCCGGAGGCATGTTGATTGAATGTGCCCATTATGTTGAAAAAATAAAGGGAAACCCAAAGAACATTTCTTTGTTTGGCCAGGAAAAAAACCTCGGAACCTGGGCTATATGTAAAATGAACATGCTCCTCCATAACATGCCTGATGCAAATATTGTAAAAGGCGATACTATAAGAGAACCTAAACTGGTAAAGGATGGAGAACTTATGCTGTTTGACAGGGTTATCGCCAATCCGCCGTTTAGTTTAAAAGATTGGGGTGTGGAAGTGGCGGAGAATGATGGTTATAGCAGATTCCGTTATGGTATCCCGCCAAAAACAAAAGGGGATTATGCTTTTGTTCAACATATGGTTGCTACTATTAATAATAAAGGCATGGTAGGGGTGGTAATGCCTCATGGTGTGCTTTTCAGGGGAGCTTCAGAAGGAAGAATCAGGACAGCGATGATTGAAGAAGACTTATTTGAGGCAATAATAGGGTTATCATCAAACCTGTTTTATGGGGCCAGCATACCAGTGGCAATTCTGATATTAAACCGCAACAAAGAAAAGGAACGTAGAAACAAAATTCTTTTCATTAATGCAGCAGAATATTTTGAGTCAGGTAAGAATCAGAATAAACTTCGGGAGGAAGACATAAAAAGCATTGTAAAAGCATTTGAGGGATATAAAGACATTGATAAATTCTGCAGGGTTGTCTCAATGGATGAACTTAAAGAGAATGACTATAACCTGAATATCAGCCGTTATGTTGATATTGCAGAACCTGAACAGAAAATAGATGTCAAAGAAGCTCTTTCAAAGTTACGAGATACGGAAAAACAACGTAATGAAGCAGAAAAAAAGATGAATGCATATTTAAAAGAACTTGGTTACGAATAAAGTGAGGATTTTCATAAATGGTTGAATTAATTACAATAAATAGAATTGAAAGTAGAATACTTCAATTAAGAGGTAAAAAAGTTTTACTTGATGAGGACTTATCTTTTTTATATGGAGTAGATACAAAATATCTGAAAAGACAAGTAAGAAGAAACAAGGAAAGATTCCCGGACGATTTTTTATTTACATTAACTAAAAAAGAATACAAAGATTTTCTAAGGAGCCAATTTGGCACCTTAGAACAAGGAAAATATTCTAAATATCTTCCATACGCATTTACCGAGCAAGGAGTAGCGATGCTTTCCAGCGTTTTAAACAGTAAACAAGCTATAATGGTAAATATTCAGATAATGCGCGCTTTTATAAATTCAAGGAGAACAGGATTAACGTATGCCAGTATGAAAAGAAAAATTGAAAACATGGAAAATAAGTATGATTCTCAATTTTCAATGGTTTTTAAAGCTATAAAAAAGTTATTAGAACCTCCCATTGAAGATAACAAAAGAAAAATAGGTTTTCGTCCTGAATAATGTAAATAAGAACATATACCCCTTAATATTAGAGGAATAACTTATAATATGAACGCAAAAAATATCAAGGCAAGTCAGAAGATGAAAAAAACACCAATAGGAGATATTCCTGTTGATTGGGGAATTATACGTCTTGAAAATGTCATAACAGACATAGGTGACGGAGGTACTCCCGATAGAAAAAATAATGAGTATTTCAACGGTAACATACCTTGGGCAACTGTCGGTGATATTAATTTCAGGATTATATCAACAAAAGAAAATATTACGAAATTGGGATTAAAAGAATCATCAGCAAAACTATGGCCTCCTAAAACAGTAATTTTAACAACAGGGGCAACTATTGGGAAGGTAGGATTGGCAGATTTTCCTTTGGCAACAAAACAAGGAATTACTGGTATAGTGTGTAATGAGAAATATGTTATACCTGAGTATTTAGCGAGATATTTTGAATCAAAAGTAAAATATCTTAATAGAATGGCTCATGGAAGTACTTTTAAAGAAATTCGAGCGCCTTTATTAAAAAAGTTGGAGTTCCCCTTACCGCCAGTTTCTGAACAGCATAAAATTGCTGAAATATTAGGTTCTGTTGATAAGGTTATAGAAAAAACGCAAGCAGTAATTGACCAGACGGAAATTATAAAAAAAGGTTTAATGCAGGAACTTTTAACTCGTGGTATTCCCGGCAGGCATCAGAAGTTCAAAACGACCGAAATCGGCGAAATTCCGGAAGAGTGGGAAGTAAAAAAGATTAAGGATTGTGTTAGTATTAACCCTGACCAGCTTGGTATATCAACTGATGAAGAAATGATAATAAAATATCTTGATATCTCTGGAATTGAAAAAACAGGTGTCATTGGTGAATTTAAAGATTACTTATTCAAAGAAGCTCCATGTAGAGCTCGCAGAAAAGTCCAAAAAGGAGATATTATTATTTCTACAGTACGGCCATATTTGAGAGCTTTTGCCTGTTTGCGAAATTGTCCAGACAATCTTATTGTATCAACTGGGTTTGCTGTATTAAGATCCAATAAAATTGAAGATATAGAGTTTATTTATCAAAATATTCTTTATAATAAATTCGTTGATAGTTTGATTGATAAAATGACAGGGAGTAATTATCCTGCAGTTAGCTCAGGAGATATCGGCGAATATAAAATAGCATATCCAAATAATATTAAAGAAAAAGAGTTAATTTCAAATATATTAAATGTAATAGATAATAATTTAAAATATGAAACTATCATTATGGAAAAGATCGGTATTTTAAAATCCGCCCTTATGCAGGTTCTTTTAACTGGCAAAGTAAGGGTGAAAATATAGGGGGAGGAGAATAGTGGAAAGTGCATTTTAATCATAGGATTATTCTTATTACTTTTACCAATAATTTCTTTTATTTTTCGGGAAATATCAATAACTCATCAAAATCGTGCTGAAAAAATAAGACGTATTTTAGTTTTAAATGATGGTATTGGATATATGCCTCCTCAAGCAGAATTAGCACAGATCCAATTAGATATAAACAAAATAGATAAAAGTGAACCTACATTTATTGGACCATATTATAATTCAACGTTGCCAAAAGGAAATAACAGATTAGCTGATATAATAATTGAATCTTCTTTTTATACAAAGAATTTAAGTAAAAAATCAGCTAAAGTATTTCTAATGGGTATTATTTTGGGATTATGTTTACTTTTAATAATCATTTATTTTTTATTTAACATGGGGATAGACCAAATAAAAGGAAAATTATTTGCAAAATGCATGTCTCTAGTTATTGTCTTTTTAATCTCTGGAGACTTAATATTTTTATGGAGAAGATATATGTGTTTATCAACTGAAAGTGAAAACATATTTAATAAAAGTAGTATTTTGAAAGGCAAGAGTAAAGTTTCTTTAGAAGAGATAATAGATGTGATAAATGATTATAATTGTGCATTAATGCAATCCCCCCCAATACCTGGGATTATTTATGAGAAAATGAAAAAATCACTGAATAAAGCATGGGATAAATAATCAGTATATATATGAATATGAAAGCATACTAATAAAACAAGGGAATATTTTATGACTACCCCCGATTGGAACGAAATAAATTTATCTGAAGACCCTGCAGTTGAGTTATTAAAGGCGTTAGGCTACATTTATGTATCCCCGGAACAGTTAGCACTTGAGCGGGAGAGTTTAAAAGAAGTTGTTTTGGCTAAGAGGTTAGAAAAGAAACTAAAAGAACTTAATCCGTGGCTTTCAGGAGAAAATGTTAGAAAAGCAGTCCGTTCAATTACTAATGTCCCGGCTGTAAGTTTAATGGAAGCGAATGAAATTATTTATACCAATTTGGTTCATACAATTTCTTTAGAACAGGATACGGGTGACGGGCAGGGCAAAAAGGGGCATGATGTTCATTTTCTTGATTTCAAGAATCCTGAAAGGAATGAATTCATTGTAACAAGGCAGTTTAAAGTTTCGGGTCCAAAAGAAAATATTAGCTGTGATATTGTGGCATTTATCAATGGAATCCCTCTGGTGGTTATTGAATGTAAAAGCCCTACAATTCAGGAACCGGTTAGCGAGGCAATAGAACAATTATTCAGGTACCAGGAATTAAAGGAAGAATATAAAGACAGAGGCGCGCCAAAGTTGTTTGAGACCGCTCAAATACTCATTGCTACCTGCGGGCAGAACGCAAAATATGCCACAATAGCCACTCCTTACAGGCATTTCCTTGAATGGAAAGTCCCTTATCCTATTACCCTTGACCAGTTGAATGAAAAGTTTACATCAAAGGTCTTTGGGAAGATGCCTACTCCTCAGGATGTTCTGCTTTATGGACTTCTTTGTCCTGTTAATCTGCTTGATTTGGTGAGGAATTTTATTTCCTTTGAAATTGAAAAGGGAAAAACAATTAAAAAAATAGCCCGTTATCAGCAATTTATAGCTGTAAATAACACCATAGAACGTATTCTTAAAGCGAAGGATTTAAAAAAACGGGGTGGGGTAATCTGGCATACGCAGGGTTCCGGAAAGTCGCTTTCAATGCTATGGCTTGCTGTAAAATTGAAAAGATGCCAGGAACTGGAAAACCCTCTTTTAATTGTAATTACCGACCGTATAGACCTTGATGACCAGATTGTGGGAACTTTCAGGCGCTGTGGTTTTGAAAACCCTGTTCAGGCAAAAAGCGTTTCAAATTTAAGGGAAAAAGTCCGTTCTGGAGCAGGGCAAACGATAATGACGACAATTCAGAAGTTTCAGGAACTGTCTGAAGATGAGGAACACCCGGTATTATCCGAAGCAGATAATGTATTTGTAATGGTTGATGAGGCGCACAGGACTCAATATAAGAGTTTAGCTGCTAATATGAGGCAGGCGTTACCGAATGCCTGTTTCATTGTTTTTACAGGGACGCCCATTGATAAAAAAGACCGCAGCACCATTCAGACCTTTGGCCCTTATATACATATATATTCTATTGAACAGGCAGTTCAAGACGGGGCAACGGTTCCTATTTTCTATGAAAGCCGGCTGCCTGATATACAGGTTCAGGGTGAGAATTTAGATGATATATTTAACAGGTATTTTCAGGATTATAGTGAAAAAGAACGTGAGGAAATAAAACGGAAATATGCAACTGAGGAAATAATAGGGCTTGCTTCCACGAGAGTTGAGGCAATATGCCTGGACATCATAGAACATTATGAAAAATTTATAAAACCAAACGGTTTTAAGGCGCAGATTGTTACAACAAGCAGGGAAGCAGCTGTTTCTTATAAGGAAACTCTGGATAAATTAAATGCTCCGCCTTCAGCAGTTCTTATATCCGGCAGTCATAATGACCCTCAACGGCTTGCAAAATATCACATGACACAGGTAGAAGAAAAAGAAACTATACGCAGTTTCAAAGAAGACCCTGTTGACAAACTTGCGATAATAGTTGTTTGTGACAAACTTTTAACGGGTTTTGATGCTCCGGTTGAACAGGTAATGTATATTGACAGTCCGTTAAAAGAACATACGCTTTTACAGGCAATTGCCCGGGTCAACAGGACTGCTGAGAAAAAGGATTATGGTTTAGTGGTTGATTACTGGGGCATATCAAGGGATTTGCAGGCAGCGCTTGGAGTATTTAATAAAGAAGATATACTATATGCTCTTATGCCGAAGACAGATGAGTTTCCGCGGCTTGAAGTGCGTCATCGTGCAGTTATGCGGTTTTTTGATAGAATAGACAAGAATGACCTTGAGGCTTGTATAAAAATTATTGAGCCTGAAGATACAAGAGCGGAATTTGACCTTGCCTTCAGGCGTTTCTCGCAAAGTATGGATATGGTTTTACCTGACCCTGAAGCTCTGAAATATGCCAGGGATTTAAAATGGCTGGGTAAATTAAGGAATGCTGCAAAGGCTCGTTTCCGGGACCAGTCA
>Ga0315284_10008803_pt1 | contig 14409 bp, 30 predicted proteins | sample YL17G09_16_MG_FD_203696 | JGI IMG/M metagenome (GOLD analysis project Ga0315284, IMG submission 203696) | Sediment microbial communities from Yellowstone Lake, YNP, Wyoming, USA - YL17G09_16 | ecosystem: Environmental > Aquatic > Freshwater > Lake > Sediment | place: USA: Wyoming | collected... | reverse complement strand
CGCCTCCGCTTGAAGCTCGATGAGCATTTCCTCGGGGAAATACAGGCTTTGCTTGCGCTTGTCGTCAGTCATACAGCTCTCACTTTGCCTCTTGCTTGAGACCTCAAACGGGGACGCCTTACACATGCTGTATCAAAGAAACATTCACTTTTGACTTTGATCAGACCTTTCGTTGGGGTGCCACGGTGCGTCTGGGACTCGGGAGTTTCGTCCCCATCGACAACCGCAGGCGAGCTGCCCGCGAAGCAGGCGAAGCACTGTGACGGGATAACCCTTTTGTCTTGCTCTCAACCGTGAGGGATCACCATGGACTACAGTTACGACCGACGCACGGCCACGAAGAAGCCGGTTGAGACGTTCACGAACGAAGAGGACCAGATGCAGGTCAACATCTTCGAGAACGAAAAGGGCACCTACAACGTGATGCTCAAGGATCTCGACTCAGGTAACACGGTGCCTGGGGGCTTCGTGTATGTGCCGACATTGCATGAAGCGATCACCCGAGCGAAGAAGATGCTGCACGGCCACGGGGGGCCCATCAGCGTTCGCCATTAACCGGCTTCACGCTCTTGATGTTCGCAAGGGAAGGCGTCACCCAACGAGTCTCAACTCGATTGCGGCCCCCTTGCTTGGCTCGGTAGAGCCCAAGATCAGCCGCCTTCATCAGCATGTGCTCCGAGAAGGCCCCCTCTACGGCCATCGTGGCTCCGATGGAGATCGTCACAGGGATGCTGACCCCTTCGAAATCGACGGGCTCTGAAGCCACTGTCTCACGCAGGCGCTCTGCGACACGCAAGAGGGTCTCGTGTTGGCACCCTGGGAGCACGACAAGGAACTCTTCCCCTCCGTACCGTCCCACCGTGTCATTGGGCCGCACAGCCTTACGCATGCGCTCTGAGATGACTCTGAGCACCTGATCCCCGGCAGGGTGCCCGTACTCATCGTTGATCAGCTTGAAGTGGTCTACATCAAGCAAGAGGATCCCTACCTGGGTTCCGTTCTCCCGTGCGATCTGAAGCTCTCGCGTCAGGATATCGAGGACGGCCCCTCTGTTCCAAATTCGTGTCAGAACGTCAACGAGCGCCCTTTGGGTAAGGCGCTCGTTCTCCACCGCGACGTTGAGTTCACGTTCAGCAAGCTCCGCGAGGTCGAGTAAGAGGTGGACTTCCTCTTCACTTAGCTCGCGGGGCTGGTAGTCACAGATGCAGAAGAATCCTACCGGCACGCCTTCGCTCTTGAGCGGTGCGGCTGCATAGAAGCGTAGATCCGATGAGTAAGGACTACAGAAGGGGTCTTTGTCTGTGTCGGAAACGACTAGGACATGTTCGTATTGCCAAGGCGAAACGAAATCGATGACAGAGATGGGAACTCCGAACATCTTCTTAGCAAGACGGGTCAGCTTATCGAACCGCTCTTCAGCGGGTTTACCCGCCAGTCCGAGCTTGCTCAGCATCATATCCCCAGCCTCGTGCGTCTCTGACATAGGCAGTTACCCACCCGAGCAGTTCCTACCCTGATATTTCTACAAAAGGGACTTGCTGTACGGGCGCATACGACACGAGGCCTCTTGGGGGTCAAAGAGGGTTTCTTAGTGTCCTAAACACCATGCGGAGCAATCGTCGGTTGTAGTCCTTGAAAGAGCCCTTGAGTAGCTCTTCATAATCGACCCACTTGACGACACCCGCTTCTCGGGAACGTAATTGGGAATCCTCGTAGTCGGTCGCGCGGTAGCAGGCACAGACCTGAGTACGTGCCATGTCCACGTAGACGAGCTGCATGCTGTCACGATCGAGGACAACCCCGGTTTCCTCTTCGACTTCGCGGATGGCCGTTTGGATTGGGTCTTGGTCCCCAACCTCGCATTTCCCACCCGGGAGCCCGAAGTCGTTGGGATCGTCCTTACGTGAAACCGCGAGGACGAGACCTTCGGGGTTGATGATCAAGGCCGTTGAGGCGCGTACTTGTGTTTGATCCATATTGAGACTCTAATTACACCGGGAGGCCTGTCGGGCTCGGTGTAGCCGACGTATCGAGGATACTTTGTTGAAGCCCAGCCGTTGGAATACACGAAAGACAGGCATGCGAAAAGATCCCTTGATCCTAAAGGCAGAGAACACGGGCAGAGTCGCATTCCTCGCTCGAAAGCCTCGTGACCCCTCACTTGATCCCGCGCTTGGGAGGTTGCTTGAGGGCCTCATGCAAGGGGAGGGCAAGCCCGTTATAGAAGCTTGGAGGCGCGGTTGGCTGGACGCTTCGACGTTCAAGCAGCCGGTGTAGTGGGGCCGCATGAAAACACAAAGCACCCAACGACCACGCGCGATCTTCTTGCGAGGCCTCCTTCGTGTTGAAGGCCATGATTTTCGATACCGTAACGGCGAATTCTGGTTCCCGAAAAAAATCATCGCAGGAGACGAACTCACTGTCTTGTGGGTAAACTCGTCACGCTGTCTTGAAGCCCATGTTCACACCTTCGCTAAAAGCGTAGATTCTGAGACATGGTTTACGGTGTTCGATCCGAGTGATCAGGATCGTCCCCTCGGTTGGTGAGGCCAACGTGAAGATCAAGCGCAAACGCCAAGTAGGGACGATCACGAGCTACCCTGCCATGGATGCCTTCCGGAGGTATCTCTTCGGTGAGGGCACCCTGGAAGAGTTTCGGAAGGTTCGGCTGAGTAGCATCGTGACGCCCCTCTACGAAGAGATTGACGTTACCGTCCCGCGACCTTTGGTGTTGTTGGCGCACATCTTCGGTGGCGCTTTCGGGTGCGCCACGATGGCGTTTTGCATCTATCTGATCACCACCTGTGTGTGGTGATCAATCGTCCTGTTGGCCGGTCTGTTGCTTCAGGTCTTCCACAAAGGTGTCGAGGACGATTGTTGTGGCGACACCCTTCGGAGCCTGAGCCACAGCACCTCCGGCAGTGACCCCGAACTTGGCCGGGGCAACGAGGTTCTTGACCTCAGCTACAAGAGCTTGGACATCCTTGACCGCTGTCGTCACGTCAACCATGACTCTCGTGAGATCGGGGTGCTCTTCTTTGGCATCTGCCGCTGCTCTGACGGCACTGCGGACGGCTTGCATCGCCTTCGAGAGGGCCAGGATCGATTCGTCGAACTTCGCCTGGTAGACGGCCTGCTTGTCCAAGGGCAGCATGGGCTCAAGCTGCGTGAAGGCCAGCGAGGCAACGCGCTCGATGGTCGAAACAGTCCCGAGGACCATCTCAGCGCTTTGAGCGGGATTTTCCTTGAAGCCCTGCCACCAAGCGGGGGAGCAGGCCGAAAGCAGAACGGTGAGGAAAAGAGCGGACATGCGCATGTGAGAGACTCCTTTGGTCATTGCTCATGCGCGTCCTCATAAGTCCATCTTCAGTATCAAATAAGCTCCGTCTTTTGATTTGACCTAAAAGCACCCTCCGGTGTAGATACAGGTCTAGGAGGTACGGAGTGAAAATTGAAGGCCGAGAGATCCATGCTGCGACGGGCAAAGCATCGGGGGTGATCCTCGCGGGTGCCAAGTTCACTTGCACCAAATGCAAAAAGACCAAAGACGCGTCCGATTTCGGGATGCGCAAAATGGCCAACGGGGAGATCCGCAATCAGGCGCAGTGCAAGACCTGCCGTTGATTTGTTTTGATCGCCCCTCCCGCTCGGTTGTAGTTCAGGCGGAGGTTGAGACCATGGAATGCGAATGTTGCGGTGGTGAGATGATGCTCCTCGGTGTTCTCGGCTCGCTCTCGCACTTCCGCTGCCGCAACTGCGGCATGGATGCCTCTTGTGAGGTAGAGCGCTCCGAGTACGAAGACCACCCGCTCGAAGCGAGTGACTTCGACTTCGACATGGGAGAGTGACGTGACCTTTCTTGAATGCTGCAAGACCGCTGGTCGCTTCGGAGTCATCGCGCGGGGCGCCTGGTCCACCAACAACGTGGTGCTCGTCTGCGAGGTAGAGAAGATCGGGGGCAAGATGCGCTTCGTTCTGCTTGAGGCGAACGGAGACTCCCTTGGTAACTTCACTCCGGCTGAAGCCGACTTGGCCGCGAAGGATTGGGCCGTGGTCTCGAAGTCCACGCGACGTTTCGAGAAGGGCCTTTGATCGCCGTCCGCCCGAGTTGTAGTTAGGGCATGGACACTTCAAAGCTCAAGCCCGGCACCAAAGTCCGCCTCCGAGTCAGCGCGAGCCAAACACGCGTCTGCCGCGTTGTGAAGGTTGAGCTGCCTTTTCTGGTTTGGCTCGACGACGGCCTCCCTGGAGCGGTTCATCCTGACCGCCTGGATGTCATCGAAGAGTCCCTGGAGCTGTTTTGAAAAGGGGTATGGCTGTGACCTACGAGAAAGCATTGGCTCTCGATACCAAAGGCAGTTTCTACGCCGACCTGGACGAAGACTCTGGGTTCTGGGGTGTATTCGGCACGGAGAGCGGGTTCTGTTATCGCCTCGTGTCGGACGAGTCTGCTGCCAAGGTTGAAGCGGAGAAGCTGTCTGCGGACGGCTCAGAGCCCCGCCACAGCTCGCAAAGCCGACACGGGCAGTGACAGTTAGGGTGGTCCATTCGGTCCTTGAAAGGGCTGTCTAGGGACTCTTCAACATCATACCACCACCGTATCTTATGACAGCGGCTGCATTCAAGATCGGTCCCTGCTCCATCTCCGAACTCGAAATAGAGGTTGGGTTTGAGGATCCGTAGGATCTTGTAGCGGTGGAAGCCGAAGAAACACAAGATGAGGCCGAAGATGCGCACGCAGTCTTCCTACACCATGTGGTGTAGGAAAGAGGATGCCCAACCCCTTCGCTGAAATCTACGATGGTATCAGTCCCGACGACATCTACGTCATAGGCACGCACAAGCCTTCAGAAAGAGTGATGTCGATCCAGAAGACACCTCCAACAGCCACCGCAGCATACCTCAAAGACCTGCAAGCGAGGGCATCATCGAAGGGCTTGCTCGTGCAAACCGTTACAGGGGTCGATATCCGCGCCTTCTTGGTAGAGCTGGCGAAGAGTGAGGGGAAACCCACCCCTTCCAACTTAGCGGCCAACTGGCACTCGATTGCGTAAACGCTACTTCCGCTCTTCGGGATCCTCACAGAACAGGCAGAAGTCGTGCATGGGATCGTCACTCTCAAGGTAGACGCACTGGGAGGTCGGCGACTTCTCGCACTCGTAAAACCCAAAGTGCAGTTCCCCGTCCTTGTAGGGAGAATTGAAGCGCTCGTTGGCCAACTGGAGCAGCCGCATGTCGAGCGCGGTTTCCAGCATAGAGACCTGCTGCTTAGCGCTGTCGATCTGATCGAGGATCAGCCTCACCTGAGGGTCTTGCGGAAGCGGGGGTTTCTTCTTGGGTCGGTTCTTGTACGCCATGACGAGGCCCCCTCTTGAAAACGTGGTTTCAATCCCAACGGATGATCTCGATCTTGTTCGAGGGGTTGCCGTTGTTGAGCGAGATGCACGCGTCCTCAAGACGGTTCTGATGCCGCACGTAGAGGGTCTTGGTCTTCCCTGATGCGAACCCGTTGAGAAAGAACAGCACCACCTTCACGCAGTGGCCGTACTCCGCGCCCATGTGCTCAATCGCCTTCACCCGAGCGTGCGTCCCCTTGGTGATCTCAAGGGCGTTACAGCCCTTCTCGATGCGGACTTTGGAGTGGACGGTGAGGGGCGCGAGCTTGGTGGACACGGGGACGACCTCTCTTGTGGTGTAATTGGGAGTCACGAAACTCAGCACGACGCATCCGCCTTGAGGTCATCGATCGTGATCTCGACGTACTCTCCGGAGACGTACTCGTACTTCTGAATGACGGGAGCGTGGCCGAACTCGACAAGTTCGATGGCGGCTTCGTAGGCGACAGAGCCGCTGTGGCACTCGCTCACATCGTCGGGGTGCGTGACCGTGAAGACTTTGTAGTTCGTTCCCATGTCCGAACTACAACTTGGCGGGCTCTCGATCAAAAGGTTTCTAGTTTTTTCTCGGTTCTTTGATCGCATCGGTTCCTGGTTGTAGTTAGGCCATGAGCAAGAAATACCCGCCCCTGGTTGTCAACGGCGTCGAGTACAAGATCCGTTACTTCACCGAGGACAAGGCCTCTGGCGGCCCCGTTCGCGCGATCGTGGCGCTGGACTGGAAGAAAGTCCTCGAAGAGACGGGCGGCTGCAAGGGCCCGCTCCAGGGCTCTGAGGGCGACGAGTGGGCCATGCGGGAGTGGCCCGTCAAGGTCGCGAAAGACGGCAAGATCTACGGCTGACCGCTTGGTGTAAGTAGAGGAATGCCCGAACCCCTCTACGATCAAGATCTCGTCATCCGTGTCGCTCTCGCCATGAGCGAGCGGGGTTGCCCTGTGGACAAGAGCGCCTTGGAGAAGGCGCTTGTGGACATCGCGCGCGATTCTGAGAACGAGATGGATCACGTTCTTCAGAGGTATCGCACATCCTACCTCGATCCCCTCGAAGAGCGGCACGGTCGTTGGGGCTACTACCCCCAGTGGAAGTTCAACCTGGAACGCGCTTTTTGGGCGAGCGCTCGCCCAAACATCCAAGGCATCCCCTACAAAGCTCTCACGGGGCTCATGGGGGCACGCGTCTCCATGGTCCAGCCCTACCCCTACCTCGCGGCAAAGCTCGCCGGTAAAGCGGGCTCCCAGTGGACGGATGTCTACGAGAACGGGACCGACCTGCACGCTTGGATCGCGGAACGTCTTGGAGTCGAGCGCAAGGTTGCTCGGATCGCCTTCTTCGACTTCATCTCGAAGCGGGACGTCTCCAACCACAAGACCGACCTCGTGCGCGCGTTCCCTTGGCTTGAGTCCATCCCGCAAGAGAAGCTCTTCACGAGGCTCACCCTCGAAAGCGCCAACATCGTGCGCACCACCGTGTGTCAGCTCTTCGTTGAAACGGAGCAAGTTCCGACCTTGGTGCTGACCGACTTCGCGGTGGGCAACGAGGCCTACGTCAAGAAGCTCAAGGCGCTCTGGGAGAAGATCGGCTTTCAGGTCGAAACCGATTTGTTGGCAGGGGACGCCTGATCTTTTGGTGTAGGCGTTCAGCTATGCCTGTGAAGCTCATCAACGCCGACTGCATCGAGGCCATGCGAGAGATGGAGCCTGACTCCATCGATGCCGTTGTGACCGATCCCCCCTACGACCTGACCCAAAACAAGAAGGGCGGCACAGGCCCTTCTTCCTTGAACCCCAACAGCCCCGGTGGACGGTCCAGAATCGGAACGGGCAACGGGGGTTTCATGGGGAAGGACTGGGACGCCACAGGGATCGCCTTCAAGGTTGAGACTTGGGCCGAAGTTCTACGCGTCGCCAAACCCGGGGCGTTTCTCTTGGCGTTCGGAGGTACCCGAACCTTTCACCGCATGATGATCGCCATCGAGGACGCAGGTTGGGAGCTTCGCGATACCATTATGTGGGTGCATAGTACCGGATTTCCAAAATCTCTGGATGTGAGTAAGGCGCTAGAGGCCCATGCCCTTACAGGCAAGAGTGATTCTAAAGCTACTGCCACAGGGGAGGCTAGAGATCGAGAGGGGCTTCATTGGTCCGCGTTCCCTAAGAGCCAGAAAGCTCAAGAGGCTTTCGCTCCGACAACAGAGCTTGCGAAACAATGGGCCGGTTGGGGGACTGCCCTCAAGCCCTCGTTCGAGCCAATCGTTGTGGCTCGTAAGCCGTTGATTGGGACGGTGGCTCAGAACGTGGCTCGATACGGCACGGGTGCGATCAACATTGACGGGTGCCGTATTGGTTCGACAAAAAGGGTTCCTGGGGGTTTGTCCCGAACGGCAGGTATCTCACTCTCTGGTTCAGTAGACGGGAGTCTTCGCAAAGAGACGGGAGCGGAAGGGGGGCACAACCCTAATCTAGGGAGATGGCCCGCCAACTTCATCCACGATGGCAGTGAAGAGGTGCTGGCAGAATTTCCGCAGACAGAACCAAGTCGCATTGGTAACCCACGTAGTAGCCAAAAGTCCGGGGACGGTTGGGGTATGACAGCCACGGGCGCTGAGTACAATGACTCCGGTAGTGCGGCCCGGTTCTTCTACTGCGCCAAGGCGAGTCGGGAGGACCGCGACGAGGGTAATCTCCACCCCACGGTAAAACCCGTTAATCTCATGCGCTACCTGGTCCGTCTCGTGACCCCGCCAAAAGGCGTGGTTCTAGACCCCTTCATGGGTTCTGGTTCAACAGGCATTGCGGCTATTGCCGAAGGTGTGGGGTTCGTCGGGATCGAACGTGAACCGGAGTACCACAAGATTTCCACACAACGTATCGAAGAGGCACAAACACCCTCTCGAACAGCGGATCTTATGGAGGAAGCTGAGAAGCTATCCGACTCTCTTTAGGGGGTGCTTCTTGGTAGCTGCGCCAAGCCTTTCGCCACACACCGTACCCAAGGAAGAGCGCACTTCCGGCTAGGGCCGACCAAGCTCCAAGCCAGGTGAAGTAGACGCACCACAGGGCTTCCTTTGTGTAGAAGTAGGGTGTGATCTTCCACGCGCACTCAACACCAGAGCGCTCTGCCGCTGGCCCTTCGGCCAGTCTGTCTGCCACTGAACCGTGAAGCCACGTAAAGAAGACAGCCAAGGTGCCCACCCACTCAATGAGGCCCTTTCCGCTCACGTAGGAGACCGTGCAAAGCACTCCGGCCACGAAGACGGCCTCGATATGCCAGGTGCGGACGCTAGGCCCTAGACGAGCCTTGAGCCAAGCCATGATAAAGGGCATCTTGGGGATCACTCGTAGTGGTGGGCGCGGCCCTCTTTGAGTTGCGCCTCGGTGTCGAGCGTCAACGAGTAGCACTCCATGACTTTCTGCATGCTCTCCCCGTTGATCTTGTCAGCGAGTTCTTGAGCGTTTTGCCCCGGCTTCACGAACACGGGGTAGTCCTCGTAATCGAATGTGTCGGTTGCAACGATGACATGCGTCGCGCCCATTGCCTTGCCTTCATCAAGCCAGCGTTGGATGTCGTCTCGGGTCGTGCTCATCCCGTCTTCTTACACCGGAAGCGGTGTAAGAATGAGCTATGCCCGCTCGATTCAGCGACCTTCAGCCAGCAGTGGTGCTTGCTTCAGAACAAGCGATCAGCAGAAGAATTGAAGATGCTTTGGGCTTCGAGAGAGGTCGTCTTCTCGCCAAAGTGAACGCCGTCCCAGAGGACGGCAACATGCTCTTCCTCAATGTGTACGGCGACCCTTCTTTGAGCCCAACGGAATCCGCCACTGTGGATTCTTGGATCAAAAATAACCTTCAGCCCATCCCGACCGCTTGGGATCGCTTGCTTGAGGACAACTTCCTATGATGACGAAGACATGTCCTGTCTGCGGGGATGTCTTCCCTGTGAGCGCGATGCGAGCCCATGTCGCAGGTACCCGTTGCCTGGCAGAGGCGGGACGAATGGGGCGCTACTGGCATCAGACAAGAGGGGAAAAGCTCGTCGCTCTAATGCAAGAGGTGGACAAGTTGTTGGAGCTTAATGTGGCTGAGGGCCCTTGTGTAGGAGGGCGTTAATGGGCTACTCCGTTGCGACCCCAATTGTGTCAGAGGCGATGAAGCAAGAGCTGCTCACCTTCTTCTCGAAGCACTACCGAAAATGGACTGACGTCAGGTACGACGGCAAATACAACAACTACTTGGACGGGCCCACAGATGACCTCGATTACGACCACGGGCCGTGCCGCATTGGTTTCAATTACAATGCTAGTGGCGGAGAACGCGAGTATGGTTTCGCGGTCTGCCGTTGGATGGCCCTACACGTCGGAAAACGAAGAAACTTCCTTGAACTGAAAGGTCTCGGACCCGTCCCTTTTGTTGTTTACGACGGGCACGAGAGATTCCCTGTGCTCGTAAGAGAAGCCTACCCAGACGTGCCTAAAGGGGCCTCGTTTGCTGATGGTTATGGCGTCCGTTCCCTCTCCGAAATAGAGCTTGAGCTACTAGGTGAGGGCAACAGTTTTGTTGTTGAGCTTGAGTCTGATCTCGGTGTCATCCGAAAAGAGCTTGAGCGGCTCACCAAAGACTGGCGCAGCTATCACGCTTCGGTGTAAGTAGCGCGGCATGGAACGCTACGAAATTGACGAGAGATTGGCGGCTGCTTGCGCGTGTCTTGAGAAGGCCCGCGAGCAAATTCAAGACATCACGCTTGAGGACATGGGGGAGTACGCCCTCGAAGGCGTTATGGATGTCTTCAGGTCGATGGGAGAGGACAATGGCTTCTTGAATTCGCTCTTGGGGGAACCCGCAGAAGGCTTGAGCCACCCTCAGTTCGAGGTCATCTTGGAGCCTATCGACGACCCCGACGATGATGACCCTGACGATGAGGCGGATCCTGACGAGGAACCTGACACAGAGGAAGAAACGGAGCCCTCTGAAGTTGAAGATGAGCCAGCAGCCGAGTTGAAGACCGCGAGTTAAAAGCATCCGCTGGTGTAAGTAAGCACCATGTGGACAGCTCTCGATTGGCAATTCTACGCGTACCTGGTCCCCGTCTTGGTTGCGTTCGTCATCACGCTCGGCCTTTCTGCGGGCGTAGCTGACTTCGATTCACACATCGAGGGGGACGTTGAGCTAGACGGGGAAGGACATGACATCCTCTCCGTGCTTGGGTTCGGCAAGACGCCTTTGGTCCTGGTGATTCTGCTCCTCCTGGTGCTCTTTGGGGGTGTGGGGCTTGTTTGCTGGGTCGCTGGTGTAAGCCCCTACGTGAGCTTCCCTCTCGCAGCCTCGATCTCCTACGTGGGGACACGTTGGTTGAGTAGGGTTGTCGCAAAGCGGATGCCCTTACTTGAGACCCACAGCGTGGTGCCTGAGAACTTCTTGGGGCAGAAGGCGACCGTGATCCTCTCCAGCGGTGGGACGGGCACGATTCAAGTCACCTTGGGGAACGACCTCTTTCAGTTTCAATTCCGCTCTGAGGATCCCGTCGCAAAGGGATCCGTTGTCCGCATCGTCGATAAGGACGCCAGCACGGGCGTCTACAATGTTTGCTTGGAGCCTTGAGCCCAAGAAAGAGAGATCAAATCAAAAATGGCCATCGTTATCACGCTCGTCTTTGCCCTCTTGTTGTTGGGAGCACCCATCGGCTTGAACGCCGCAAATCACCCTCTGGGGGTCTTTCCGTCCTCGGTGATGATCATCGTAGGGCTCATGCTCCTCTTGGGGTGTGCCGTCGTTCTGACGATCACCAAGCTCTACATACGGACGCGAGCTGACGAAGCCTTCGTCCGTACGGGTATGGGCGGGATGAAGATCGTTCGTGACGGGGGTGCGCTCGTCCTTCCAGTGCTCCATCAGGTTGTGCGCGTCAGTCTCGCAACGATTCGCTTGGAGGTCTCCAGGGCGGGGGCAGATGCTCTGATCACTCTCGACAAGCTGCGCGCGGACATCAAAGCTGAGTTCTTCGTACGCGTTCAACCCGAAGATAGCGCCATCAACAATGCAGCGCGTTCTCTTGGAAATCGAAGCGAAGAGGGTGAGTACCGTCGTGGGCAGACTGGACCTCAGAATGCGGTTGCAGCTCTCATCGAAGACAAGCTGGTGAGCGCCCTTCGTACCGCCTCTGCGCGCAAAACGCTTGAGCAGCTCAACTCCGACCGCGAAGAGTTCCTCAAGGAAGTCATCTCCATGGTGACCTCGGATCTTGCGCACAACGGCTTTACGTTGGAGTCGGTCACGATCAGCAAGCTCGATCAGACCGATGTGCAGTTCTTGAAGAGCGACAACATCTTCGATGCGCAAGGTATGCGTACGATCGCGGAGATCACACAAACCAACCTCACAGCGCGCAATGAGATCGTCCGTAAGGGTGAGCAAGAGCGTACCGCCCAAGACGTTGCAACTCGTCAGAAGGTTCTTGAGCTAGAGCGGACTCGCGAAGAGGCCATTGCAACTCAAGCAACCCAGGTCATCACGATTCAAGCGGAACAGGCAAGGCTTGCCCAAGAGAAGAAGATCGAGGCAGACCTCTCGGTTCAACTCGCGACCGTTGCGCAGATCAAGGCAACCCAGGTTGCCAAGCAAGAGCAAGAACGCGACATCGCCGTTGCCGAACAACAACGCTTGGAGTCCCTCACGAAGGCTCAACAGTCTGTGGAGGTCGCCAAACGTGACCAGGAAAAGGCCATCGCTGTAGCTGAGGCTGAGCGCGCTCTTGCACAGGCCAAGCTTGCTGACTCGGAAGCCGAACGTGAGAAAGCCCGTCAGGGGGTCATCACGGTCGAGGAAGTTTCCAAGGCGGATCGTAGCAAACAAACGAACGTCATCGCAGCTCAGGCAGCCGCAGAACAAGCCTACGTGAAGGAAGCCAAGGCAGCGGACGCAGCCGCATACAGGATCAATGCGGAAGCCGATGCACGTAAGGCTTCGGCGGACGCTGATGCAGTGGCCATGACCCGTCGCGCTGAGGGTGAGAAGGCAGCCGTCCTTGCCAAGGCAGCGGGTCAACAGGCAACCCTTGAGGCAGAGGCAGCGGGTAACAAGGCCATCGCGATGGTCCCTGTAGACGTAGCCGCTCGCCAAGTTGAGATCGACAAGGCTCGCGTCGAGACAGTCTTGAGGCCCGAACTCGAAGCTCGTGAGAAGAGCGGTGCGGTGGCTCAAGAGTTCGAGCTGTCCAAGATCCGCATCGAGAAGGAAGCTGAAGTTCGAATCGAAGCCGCCAAGGCTATGGTCACCCTTTACGGGAAGATCACAGCCAACGTCTACGGCACCCCTGAAGACGTTGCGAAGATGGGCCAGGCTTTCTCGAACGGCATGGGTCTCTCACAGATGATCGCAGGCTTCATGGACGGAGCGAACAACACCCCCGATGTCCTCACCGCAGTCAACAAGGCTACGGAGATTGTAGGGAAGGTCGGTACGGCGATTGCCGAACGGATCAACCCGAAGACAGAGCAGTAACGTATTCCAACAACACTGGAATGAAAGTCGCAACTCAAAATGAAGGTGGCAACTTGATTCCAGTGGGGCTTCAATGAGGGTAAGGATCAACTACGACTTCCTCTATGGGGCCATGTCGATCTACAGCGCGGCAAAGAGTCGGAGCGTTCACGTTTGGGTTCCCCGTAAAGGATGGGTTCGCCAAAAGAGTCCTTCGCGAAAACCCAGAGACGGGTTCGAGGGTCTTTGGGATATCAACGCCTTCGTCCCTCTGTTCACGATCACGACTCCGAGGTTTCAGAGTTGGGTTCGGAATCAGACGCGCAAACTAGAGAACCCCAAGGGCGGCCTTTGTGTCTCGGTTCTTAATGCGGACCCTCAGCGCTTGATCATCGGGGTGTTTCACACGACAAGACCCCCGCCTCACCCTGGACCCCCTCAATACGATTTCGAGAAGGTTCAAGATACTATGATGAGAGAGAAGTACCCATTCTTCGTGCCCTTCGTTGAGATCTAGCCGAACAGCTCGTCGTCATCAAAGAGCCCCTCAAGAATACGAGCCCACGCTGTGCGTCGCCTATCCCTCTGTTTCATTATGAAGGCGGCAGGCGACGCCTTCTTTTTCAGCATGGTCAGAGCGATGCCCACCGTCCGTCCTAAAACGGACCACTCATCCTCTTGAGAGGGCATCACTCATCCTCGAAGGTATCGTCATCAAGCCTCTCCCATGCGGACTTCTTGACGGGCTTCGCTGGGGGCGGTGGCTTTTTCTTGGGCGCTGCTTTGCGAGCCGTTACACCCAATCCAGCCCCTTCGAGAACGAGCTTCAAACTCTCGAACATTTGAGTGACGGCGGGGTTGTTAAGGTCGCGTATGGAAGCCTCCATCTGAGCGACCTGCTGTGATAGCTGGGTGTGAACTTCATCATCGGAAGCATTACGCAGCCCACGCAGTATATCTCTTCGTAGCTGATCCGTTGCTCTTCGTTGAGCAGAGGCCTCTTCCCGTCGTCGTTGAGCAGCAGCCTCTTCTCTTCGTTGAGCGGCCTCATCTTCTCGTCGGCGCAAATCAGCGCGCTCCAGATCTTGAACAGCGTCCAAGATCTCATCGACACCTGGGAAGGGCCTTCGGAGGGTCGGCACACCGTCTCTGATGCTCCCACTCTCACGAGCAAGGACATCTTCCAAGGATCCTGGGATCGGCGGCCTTCTACCGTAGTTTGGAGTGCCGTAGTCGGGAGTGCCGTACCTATCGTAATCCGGCATAGCTAGGCGTGAGAGTGTCTCTTGATCCAAATCTAGATTAATTGGATCAGAGGCGCGGCGTCTGGGCGGCATACCCTCTATTTACACCGCTTCTGGTGTAGAGGGGAGCATGGCAGACAGGCAAATCGAGAAGGCCTACATCCGTGTGAAGGACGGGCTCCCCACCTACGAGGCAAGCCTCACGGTGTGGCACGGTCTGCTTCAAAGAGGCATCGAAGTTGAGGGCTTTACGAACGTCGAAGACATCTTGCCCAAGCTGACCCCAGAGACGCTCGT
>Ga0315284_10008801_pt1 | contig 14409 bp, 10 predicted proteins | sample YL17G09_16_MG_FD_203696 | JGI IMG/M metagenome (GOLD analysis project Ga0315284, IMG submission 203696) | Sediment microbial communities from Yellowstone Lake, YNP, Wyoming, USA - YL17G09_16 | ecosystem: Environmental > Aquatic > Freshwater > Lake > Sediment | place: USA: Wyoming | collected... | reverse complement strand
CTGCCTGCGGTCGTCGCAAAAGTGAATGCCCTCGCAAGAAACTACAGATTTAGGGGCAGAAAAGTGGGTGTTCTGAGCACTGATGAAACAAAGCAAGAGTACACGGCGGATATTGTGAAGAGTTTGGGCAGCAGAGATGATCTGGCTAGTGTAGCTAGGAACTTGTTCAGACTTCTCAGAGATTTTGACAACGCTGGAGTTGACATTATCATCGCCGAAGCAGTTCCGGCTGAAGGATTAGGCTTGGCGGTAATGAACAGACTGAGAAAAGCTGCAGGATACAAAATTGTCCGCGCGGAACTTCCAGCGCGCACGCAGACGGAATAGACGGCTGGTCATCACCTCATGTTATCTATGGAGAACAAGTCTGCGATTTTTCAATGTACTTGACCCTGCGAGTTCTATCAGACGGCTAATACTCTCTAACGCTTACTTCCATCGAGTTCAACCTGGCAAGACCAAAACATTGTGGTAATAGGGGCGCGTCATATTTTTCTCATGTTCTTGCTTCTGTCAATGTGCATCTGGAGATAGTCCTTCCCGTACGGGAAGCACCATTCAAAGTAGTTCTTGCAGGGGAATTCCTCGCAGTCGCGCATGCAGTAAGCTACTCCGCGTTTGACTGCGCAGTCCAGCACTAGGCATAGTGTTCCTTTTCCTCCCCATCGCGTTGACACTTTTTCCAGTGGCGGTTTCTTCTATTCCGGAGCTGCAAACACAACCCAGTTTCCTATGGAGTCCACATGCATCGCAGCAAATTCCGCAGGCAGCTACGTGTTCCAAGACCAGGTCACCTACTTCAACATTGGCATCTTGACGTTTTTCTCTTTTGCTATTCTCTGAGCCTTGTCGTAACCAGCGTCTGCATGTCGCACTATGGCCATTCCAGGGTCTGTGGTCAAGACAGTTACGATTCTTTTTTCCATCTGTTCGGTTCCGTCTGCCACTAGGCACATGCCCGCATGGATGCTGTAACCGATGCCGACACCTCCACCGTGGTGGACGCTTACCCATGTAGCTCCTGCTATAGCGTTCACCAAAGCGTTCAGTATCGGCCAGTCCGCAACTGCGTCGCTTCCGTCTTTCATTGATTCAGTCTCGCGGTAAGGTGAGGCAACGCTGCCGCCGTCCAAATGGTCTCTACCGATCCAAACTGGTCCAGAGAGGCTGCCGTCTCTAACCATATCATTGATTATTTTGCCGAATCTTGCTCTTTCGCCGAAACCGAGCCAGCAGACTCTTGCGGGCAATCCTTGAAACTTGACTTGTTCTTTGGCTTTCTTTATCCAACGACACAGTTCTTTGTTGTAAGCGAAGTTACGCAAAATGACATCGTCAAGCTTGAATATGTCTTCCTCGTTTCCTACCAGTGAAGTCCAACGGAAAGGTCCTTTTCCCTCGCAGAACATGGGCCTAATGTAACGCAGCACGAAACCTGGATAGGCAAACGCTTCTTTGAAGCCTGCCTTGTGTGCTTGTTCTCTGAGGTTGTTTCCGTAGTCAAACGTGACTGCGCCTTTCTGCATCATTTTGACCATGGTTTCGACTTGCAGACGCATGCTTTCGGAAGTGCGGCGGCAATACTCTTTAGGGTCATTCTTTCTCAGCTCGTCGGCCTGCTCTTTGCTCAGACCTGCCGGGTAGTAGCCGTTCAAAGGGTCGTGAGCGCTTGTCTGATCGGTCAAGACATCCGGAATGAAGCCTCGCTTCAAGAGTTCAGGATAAACTTCTGCGGCGTTGCCAAGCAATCCTACGCTTCTGGGGATTCGTTCGCGTTTTGCTTCCAGCGCCCATTTCATGGCTTCACCTAGGTTGTCGGTCCACATCTCCAGATACTTGTGTTTCAACCTGCGTTCGATCGCCCACTTGTCAATTTCAACTATCAAAGCGACGCCATCATTCATTGTGACGGCTAGGGGTTGGGCGCCGCCCATCTCGCCTAGGCCTGCCGTGAGAACAATTCTTCCTCTTAGGCTTCCGCCGAAGTGTTCCTTTGCCACTTCGGCTAACGTTTCGTAAGTACCCTGCAGGATGCCCTGCGTGCCAATGTATGCCCAAGAGCCAGCAGTCATCTGCCCGTACATAATGAGCCCTTTTTGTTCCAGCTCGTAGAAATAGTCCCACGTGGCCCACTTTGGTACAAGCATCGCATTAACGATTAGAGCCCGTGGAGCCCATTCGTGTGTCTTGAAGACAGCAACAGGTTTTCCGCTCTGTATTAACATCGTTTCATCAGGGTCAAGCTCGGTCAAAGTCTCAACAATTTGGTCGAAGCACTCCCAGTTGCGGCAGGCTTTTCCGGTTCCGCCATAAACGATGAGCTTGTCTTGGTCTTTTGCGACCTCAGGGTCGATGACATTGCAGAGCATGCGCAGTATCCCTTCTATCTGCCAGTTCTTGCAGTGCAATTCCTGTCCCGTCAAGCAGTGGACAGGCCGTTCAAGCTTCACCAAACCACTTCACCACGAACGAGAATAGAAGGCAACGAACATTAATTCTTTGCCCATCTTGGGAGATTTGACAGTGTTTGCGCTTGTTTGTAGCCCCCAGAGTCTTGGAGTTTTGCGGCGTGGTTTACATCTCGTGGTCTTCGAGAAGGCGGACCTGACTGCGAACGGCATCCCTGTCGAAGACGATTCGTCCGTTTTTCACCACTTTGTCCACTAAATTCACTCCGAATCTGTATCCTAGGAACTTGTGGTTGGGTACGTCCAGAACTATGACATCTGCCTTCTTTCCAACTTCCAGGCTGCCTATCTCCTTTGCTCGACTGATAGCGTGTGCAGCGTTGATCGTCGTTGCGGTTATCGCTTCGGAAGGTGTTAGTTTCATCAGGTGGCAGGCGAGGGCGATCACGCATTGTTGGTTCTCGACCCAGCAGTTCGGGTTGAAGTCTGTGCCTAAAGCGACTGGTACTCCGAGGTTGATCATTGTTCTGGCGTCTGCATACCTGCCGCGCATTAAGCTGAAGGCAGCTGCTGGAAGCAGTGTTGCTACAACTCCTTTTTCTGCCATGGCTTTCATGCCCTCGTCGGAGGCAAAAAGCAGGTGGTCTGCCGAAGTGGCGCCTATGCCGGCTGCAAGTTCTGCTCCGCCCAGTTGGCTCATTTCGTCAGCGTGGAGTCGCGGTTTCAGGCCGTGGTTTTTCCCTGCTGTCAAGATCCGTCTGGTCTGTTCCAAAGAGAAGGCGCCTTTTTCGCAGGAGACGTCACAGAATTCGGCGAGTCTTTTTTCAGTCACTTTTGGAATCATTTCTTCTGTGACCAGTTTGACATAATCCTCTGGGTTGTCAACGAATTCGGGTGGGATGGCATTGGCCCCTAGAAAGGTCGGGACCAGATCTACACTATGTAATTGGTTCAAGCGTTGCATTGCTTCCAGCATTTTCATCTCGTCCTTAGTCGCCAAGCCGTAACCGCTTTTTGCTTCAACAGTCGTTGTGCCATGCTCAAGCATGGAGTCCAGTGTTTCAGTACCATAGTCTACGAGTTTCTCAATGCTTGCTCTTCGCGTTTCGCGAACGGTGCGCATTATGTCGCCGCCTGCTCTTAGGATCTCCACGTATGAAACGCCTTCAATGCGTAGTTGGAATTCTTCTTCTCGTGAACCTGCGAAGACAAGGTGCGTATGAGGATCGACAAAGCCTGGCATCACAATCTTTCCGTTTGCGTTTGCCACGTCCTCAGCCTTGAAGTCTCTTGTTATGTCAGGAGTCTTTCCGACTGAGACAATTGTGCCGTCTTTGATGGCCAGGCCGCCGTTGCGGATTATGCCGATCTCCCGCATTCTTTCTCCGGTACGAGGCTTGTCGTTGCTGCCGGCTAGTGTGATTAGTTCGTCGGCATTCACGATTAGTAAGTCAACTTTTTCGCGTGCTCTAGCTTTGACAGTTTTGTTCAAACATACCGCCTTTCTCTGTGGCGCTCTGTGCGGACATTCAGAACATGCGGTCTCAGGTTAGATTGTCAATTCAGGTAATGTCCCACGTGCGCTTTAACTTTTGATGTCAAACAGCCTCTGAAGAAGGATTTTCCCTTTGCCTAGGGTCCCGCCGTAATTTGCCGAGGTTATTCTTAACACTCCATGAACCTTTGTAGCGCTTTCTATGCCTACCTTCATTGCTCTGTTCACATACTCTAACCTCAGTCCGCTCACTATGACTTCGTAAACGCATTTCACGTTCTCAGAGATCTTGCTCCCTTCGTTTCGAGCTAGACTCGGGCAGTACGCATCGTTAGTCGTGGCTATTGCATCCCGGTAGGTTTTCCCCCCGACTTTGGTTCCGGAAGCAGCAAACTTTCCGACTGCAAAGGGAACAGATTTTGTGGCTTCAACTGCACGTTCGGCAGCCTCCAAGGCTGCTTCATCCGACTTCGCTAGAATCAGGAACATGCCACCCGCTACCCCTTTTGCAATTCCGAATCTTCTCTCAATGAGAAAATCCCCGTCCATCCTCGGAATTCTGAGGACTTTCCTTCCAAACGCTTCGGTTTCCTGTTCAAACCCATCTCCAAAGGTCTGAATGATCGTGCCCTTGATATCCACGGCTTCTTCAGCCATTTCTTCTGGCAAAGCATCAAATACGCTAGTTTTGGGGTACGGCATGACCCCTTTCCTTATTCTAACTATGAACCATTCTCTGAGCGGTTCTAGCTTTCTGTCAATGAATAGAATCTTGAAACCTGGCCTGCCGTCAGGAGTCTCCTCAGGTTTGACTTCCCTCTCCATTGACGCTTCTGAGGGAGGAATAGTAGCCGATCTGCCCAGCCCTTTGGCTTCCAAAGCTGATTCCAAGGCCCATTCTCTGTTCACCGACGTTACAAGGATCCTCGCAATGCGCACAGTGAAGGTCTCACAAAAAGTATCCTCAATGGGTACTCCATTGATCCTAAACTCCATTTTGTGATCTCCGATCCACTTAAGGGCTTTGTTCTCGCTGGATATAAACTTCATTGCATTCAGTCCTTGGCTGTTTGCGCATGCTGAGGAAAACAATATAACAAGAAGAAGTGATGTTTTCTGAGGGATCTTGGTGAGCATATCAGAAGTTGAGAAGATAGTTCGAAAGGAGAATGTGAAAGAGATAGCCTTACAGTTTACAGACATCTCTGGCGTCTTGCACTCTCTTTGGATACCCTCTGAGCTTTTCCCCAAGATAGTCGAGGGAGGTATACACATAGATGGTTCATCTATCGGCATGGTCGAGATAAGTAGAAGCGACGTGAAACTGATGCCAGATAGCAATACATTTGTCGTTCTGCCCTCTGAGCTTTTCCCTGAGAGAGTTGGACGAGTAGCTTGCAGCATTTGTGAACCGGACTCAGATACCCCCCTGGCTCTTGACCCCCGATCTATCCTCAAGAAAGTCATGTACGATGTCAAGAAGAGCTTGGGAGACTCTGTCAAGTGTTACGCATCCAGCGAAATGGAGTACTTTCTGTTCACAAAGGCTGAAAACGGCGAAATCCGGCTGCTCGACGAAGGTGGATACTTGGCTACTCCTCCAGCAGACCTCGGCGCTGACTTAAGACTTGAAATCGTGAGGGATCTACGGAATATGGGTGTGCTGGTTGAAAAACACCACCATGAAGTACCTCCAGGCAAATATGAGTTAGAGCTGGGTTTGGAATGGGGAATGGGGCTCAGCAATCTAGATGCATTAGAGATGGCGGATACGCTTTACCTAGTCAAATTCCTGGTCAAGTTGATGGCCGCAAGAAAAGGACTTGTCGCATCTTTTATGCCGAAGCCTTTTCACGGTCAATATGGAGCTGGATTGCACACTCACACTACTCTAATAGATGCCAAAAAAACTCAAAACCTTTTCAGTGATCCAGATGGAAGTCTTGGTCTAAGCAAAACAGGCTTGAGTTTCATAGCTGGGGTCTTGGCTCATGCAAAAGCCTTGGCGGCTATCACGAACCCGTCTGTCAATTCCTACAAGAGGCTTGTTCCAGGATGGGAGGCGCCCGTTTACATATCCTGGGCAAGGTATAATCGATCAGCCCTTATCAGGGTTCCACCTGGAAAAGAGATGAAGACTAGAGTGGAGTACAGACCCACTGATGGATCGTGCAACTTCTATGTTGCATTTGCTGGTATTCTAACCGCTGGACTTGACGGTATCCGAAGAAAAATCGCGGTTCCACAGCCTGTAGAAGAGGACATCTATAAGATGAGTGAGAAACGAAGAGTTGAAAGAGGGATAGAGATGCTTCCGGGAAATCTAGGAGACGCGTTGAGCGCGTTCTCTGAAGACAAGTGCCTTCAAGATGCTTTGGGACGCGAATTCTGCGAGAAATTCCTGCAACTTAAGACCAAAGAGTGGAAGGATTTCAATTTCACAGTACATGAATGGGAAAGAAAGAAGTACTTGGACGTTTAGCAGCGGAACGGGGGAGTGACATAATATGGCAATAAAGGCCGATTTCGCGGTAATCAACGCAAATGAACTTGCAACTTTGAGGGGAAAAAGCGATAGGCCTCGAATCAAAGAAGAACTGAATGATCTTTGTATAGTAGAAGACGGGGCAGTCGCGGTCAAAGATGGAAAAATAGTGGTTGTCGGAACAACAAAACAGGTTCTAAGTAAGCTTGAAAGGGGATATGAGGTCATAGATGCAAGCGGGAAACTTGTAACGCCTGGGCTTGTCGACCCGCATGTTCATTTGGTCTTCGCTGGTTCAAGAGAGGACGAGCTTGAGGCAATGGCTGTAAGAGGTATTCCCTACCTTGAAATCAAAGCCAAGGGGGGAGGAATGCCGACAACCCTCAGAAAAACAGGTGAAGCATCCACAGGAGAACTGCTCAAACGAACCACGCAGATGCTTGACACGATGCTGATACACGGGACAACGACGATAGAAGCAAAAAGCGGATATGAAATGACCTTTCACGGCGAAATGAGACAAATGGAAATAATCAAGACCCTCAGCAAAACGCATCCAATCGACATAGTCCCCACTTTTATGGCCCAAGGGATTCCCTTCGAATACGAAAACAAAGTTGACAGACTGACAGATGAAATAGTCAAGGCATGGATTCCAGAAGTTGCGAAGAGGAAGCTGGCTGAATACTGCGATGTGTTCTGCGAGAAAGGATACTTCAACGTAGACCAGTCGAGGCGAATACTTGAAGCAGGCAGAAAGTGTGGCATGAAATTGAGGATTCACGCTGACTGGCTTGCACACAGTGGAGGAGCAAAACTAGGCGCAGAGTTAGGAGTAGTCTCCGCTGACCACCTAATCTTCACAACACCAGAAGAGATCGAAGCCCTCGTAAGAAAAGGCACAATCGGGACATTTCTGCCAACCACTCCGTTCTGTTACCTGGGCACGTACGCAAAAGCAAGGGACATTATCAACAAAGGACTGCCCGTCGCATTAGCAACTGACTTGAGCGCAGCAGATATGTGCGAATCAATGCAGATGATGATGAACATTGCAGTCCTGCAGATGAGAATGACCACTGAAGAGGCTCTTACTGCATCAACAATCAACGCCGCCAATTCAATAGATAGAGCTCAGGAAATAGGAAGCTTGGAAGAAGGAAAAAAAGCGGACATCGTCGTTTTTGACGCCCCAAATCACAAGTATCTTTCATATCACTATGGCATAAATCTGGCAGAGAAAGTCTTCAAGAATGGAAAATTGGTGGCAGAGAGAGGAAGACGAATACATTAGGGCGTCTTCGCTCCGTTTGCGACAAGCGCGCCCAAAAAAACACCATGCTGTGTGAAAGCACGCGCGTTGCAGGCCAGGTTAACCACATCAGCGAAGGGTCATGCATAACTTCGTTTCCATAATGTCAAGGGCTACCACGAAAGGAAGTGAAGCCATGAACGCTGCGGATTCGAGGTTCCATTCAGTTTTCCCGCGCCGACACACTGAAGTGTTCAATTATCATGAATCTCCATATTTTTTGGGCAAAAGCCAGAATAGGATAAGCATATCGTTGTAAGAGTCTGAGAAATAGCTGAATGGTGGTCCTAGGTGACGAGACATGTTGAAACGTCTTGAGGAGTTTGGCAAATACGTCGAGATAGCCGGTTTCAGAAATGTGAAGATCAGAGATTTGAGGGATCTTTTGGAGACGCTGAACGATGAGAAGCCTATGCAAGTTGACGTCCAGTTTTTCGACGCTGTGCTCATCGCTACGTGGGAGCATCTTTACTTTGCAGTCCTTAATGCCCTCGTGGCCTTCAGGAGCAGGCGCAACATTTCAAAGAGTGTTGCTGTTGAGACCCTTCTCTATGCTTCGGGGCAAAGTCAGATCCGTAAGGCTACACAGCTTCTCGGTGTCAAACCGAGTTCGTCAGACATAGCTGTTCTGATAGTTGGAGGACAGTCTGAGCTCATTCGATCAATCTTGTTGACTATCTCCAAGAATGTTGGTGGAGAACGTGATGATAGAATTCTAGAGCTTTCAGAGAAAAAATCCGAGTCTATTCAAAGATTTTTCGGGATTTCTGAGAACCAGCTTCTAGCCGTAAGACATGGGGAAAGCTTTGGGATGGCTTTGGTTGATCTCGTCATAGAGCAGATGGCCTTGGTGGCCGTGCAGAGTTAGGCTAGAGCATCTTTTCTTTCAGCACGGAGATGGCGTCATTCGGCTTCATGAGTGAAAGGCCTGTGAAGCCGCCGACAACTTCGATCAGCAGTATGCGGTCTGGGTTCTTCAAGTTGACTTTTCTTTTTATGATTGTGGCAGCAGCTTCGACGATGTCATGCGTGTGTATTGTTGTGAATCGTTTTTCAACTGTAACTCGAAACGTTTCGTCCTCTCCGATTCTTGAGCTAAGCTGTGCAACTGCTTCCTTGATCTGATCGAGGTCGGTGTGAACCACTTTTTCTATTGGTATAAGTCTGAGTGCATGCCGAAGCTCGTAGGGACGTCCGTGTAGAATGGTGCGGAATTGGCCTATCACTTCAAAAGGGTCTGAGATAGTTTTGGCAACTATCAGCCCTGAAACGCCGGTTTTGTCAACGCTAGGCGAAGTTTCCCCGATTGCCTCAAGTAAGCGTTTTAGTTCGGAGCGGGCGTTGTTCTCATTTCCCCGCCAAGTCGTAACGAGAAGGCTAAAATCTTTCAACATGGAGGACGCCGCAGTTTCTTTTTCACCAATTGTTGGCGCCAGTTAAGAACTGGCAAATGCCTTTCAACATTAGGGGTCAGTGTAGGTAAATGGCTTTTTCATCGCTTTCTGCTCTTAGCCGTCGCCTCACATCATCCCACAGATAATGTTTAACTGCACAGATTTATCCGTTTTGACACTTGCGGAACGTCAGGCTTAAATCCGTTCAATCAGAACTAGCAGGTCCTGACAAAGGAAGGGCAGGTTAATGAGAGGGAAAAAACCCACGATAGTGGTCCATGGCGGGGCAGGATCTTGGCAGCCTGAACGTAGCCAGGACGGCCTGAGAGGAGTGAAAGAGGCGGCGAAGACAGGGTTTAACATTTTGAAGAATGGTGGAAGTGCCGTTGACAGCGTTGTCGAGGCTGTCGCCGTGATGGAAGACAAGGGGGCATTCAATGCAGGTTACGGCTCCAGTTTAACTATCGAAAAGAAGGTGGAGATGGAGGCGTCAATCATGGACGGAAGAACACTTGAAGCCGGCGCAACGGCTCTTCTGCATGACATCAGGAATCCTGTACGCTTGGCAAGGATTGTGATGGAGAAGACAGACCATGTGTTTGTGGTAGGTGACGGCGCGGAGAAACTTGCCGAGCTTTATCACTTTGAGAGAAGGAACCCTGTGACAGAACTTAGACTTAGGTACTATGAGGCCCAGAAGAAGCAGTTGCTGGCAAGAAAGTCTGAGCTTCCAAAGCTCTATGACTTGGTGAAACATCATCCGGAGCTCTTCAGCCTTGATACTGTGGGGGCAGTCGCGATTGACAAGGATGGAAGCGTTGCCGCTGCAACTTCTACGGGAGGGTTCTCCCTGAAGCTACCCGGAAGAATTGGAGATTCGCCGCTAATCGGATGCGGCACTTATGCGGACAATTTGTCTGGGGCCTGTTCGGCCACTGGCGTCGGGGAAATTGCCATCCGGCTGGTACTGGCAAAGACAGTCTGCAACTATATGGAAAGCGGCAAGCCTGCTGAAGAAGCTGTTGAAAATGCAATAAAGCTTGTGAACAAGAGGATTTCGGCTTCCTACAATTCGATGGGATTGATCGTTGTCGACACTCAAGGAAGATTCGGCGCTGCTCACAACTCGCCAAACATGTGTTGGGCATACTTCACTCCTGACCTGAAGGATCCTGTTGCCTCTCTGACGGCGAAATTTGTGAAATAACAACCACAGCAAACATCATTGTCAGAGGATTTTGATTCTATTCTCGACAACTGACGTATGATAATCTTTAAAGATTTCAACCATGATCTCACTACGCACTAGAAAAGCAAGGAGGTGGAACAGAATGATAGATGACGACGAAGATTCTGAAGATGAAGACTGGGACGAAGAAGACGACTTCGAGGAAGAAAACTGGTAAGCATTCACACACAGTGGAACACTCTTGTATTCTTTCTTTAACTAGAATAACTATTCTGGTTCTTCCTGTTCTAACACTTAATTTGGAGACAGTCGGCAATCAATATTTTGTCTGCCTCCAGTCGACATCCTCCTAAAGGAGATTTCAATGTGACATGCTTTGTCTGTTCGTGTAGTGAGAAGGCAGAAGAACTCAAAGGTTCATGTTTATAACCCACTAGTTATGTGATTCCATTGTCGGGTTCGACATGACGCGGGTTGCAGTTCTCGATGCTGACAAGTGCAAGACAAAACGCTGCAATACTATGTGTCATCGTTTTTGTCCGATTGTCCGAAGCAAGATAGAAGCGATACGTTTTGAAAAAGGCAAAGCAGTGATTGTTGAGTCACTGTGTACTGGATGTGGCATATGCGTCAAGAAATGTCCGTTCAAAGCTATCTCAATAGTCAACCTGCCTGACGAACTTGAAAAGGAATGCAGCCATCGTTTCGGAGAAAACACGTTCAAACTTTTCAGGCTTCCAACACCGTCTCCAGGCATCGTCCTAGGCCTGATAGGCCAGAACGGCATAGGGAAGTCCACCACACTTCGAATACTCTCAGGCGAAGGCAAACTGAACCTTGGAAACTACCTGAACCCTCCTGAATGGAGCGAAATAGTCCAACACTTCAGGGGCTCAACTCTGCAGGATTACTTTCAGAGAATGGGCGAAGGCAAACTGAAAGTCTCTCACAAACCCCAGTACGTGGACAAAATTCCGAAGATAATTTCTGGAAAAGTCGGAGGAATCCTTGAGAAGGTTGATGAGAAAAAGAACCTGGACAGAATCGCAACGCAGCTTGAGCTCAAACAACTTTTCGACCGACCACTGGATGTTCTAAGCGGAGGAGAGTTGCAGCGTGTGGCCGTTGCCGCGGCAATATGTCGCGAGGCTGACGTCTACCTTTTCGATGAACCTTCCAGCTACTTAGATGTGAAACAAAGACTCGAAGTTGCCAAGGCCATCAGAAGCTTGAAAGACGACCAGAAAACCGTGATAGTTGCAGAGCATGACTTGGCAATAATCGACTATCTATCCGACCAAATCTGCATCTTCTACGGGGAACCCGGCGTGTACGGTGTGGTTTCCAACGTGCACGGCGTCAGAACGGGCATAAACATCTATCTGCAAGGCTATATTCCAGATGAGAACGTGCGCTTCAGGAAAGAAGCCATAAGATTCCACGAAAAACCTCCAGCAACAAGTACTGCAGCTGGAGAAACGCTGCTCAAGTGGGAGCAGATGCAGAAGACTTACAAAGGTTTCAAGTTCACGGCTCATCCTGGCGAAATCAAGAGAGGACAAGTAGTAGGGATCCTTGGCGCCAACGGTATAGGCAAAACGACATTTGTGAAGATCCTTGCAGGCGTCGAAAAATCTGATGGTGGGGAGGAATTCGGAGAACTCAAAGTAAGCTACAAACCCCAGTACATTTCTGGGGAATATGAAGGCAACGTCGAACAGCTTCTCACAAGTGTGGCCAAGGAAAACTTTGAGTCAGGATGGTATCGAACCGAGATTCTTCAGCCAATGAAAATCAACTTGCTACTTGACCGGGATGTGAATGAACTCAGCGGCGGAGAACTGCAGAAGGTCGCGATTGCAGCATGCCTCTCACGTACTGCTGATTTGTATTTGCTCGACGAGCCGAGCGCATACTTAGACGTTGAAGAGAGACTGAACATGGCAAGGGCCATTAGGAGAGTTGTTGAAAACCATAACGTAACGGCTTTTGTCGTAGAGCATGATGTTTTGACTCAGGATTTCATATCTGACCGGCTGATGGTCTTCGCTGGGATACCCGGCAGAGATGGCCAAGCCAACCCCCCCACGAGCCTTCGCAAAGGTATGAACCTCTTCCTGAAAGAAATGCAAGTGACATTCAGAAGAGACCCCGCTACCAAACGACCCAGAGTGAACAAGGAAGGCTCAAGACTCGACAAGTTCCAGAAAGAAGCCGGAGAATACTACTACGTTCGCACATTGGAGAAATAGGCGGGCAAAGCGAGCCATGGAATTAGGAAAAAATGAAGCCCGATTGCCGGAAGCCGCTAAAAAAGCGAACAAAAGCGCGTATGTAATTTGAGACTACAGCGTGGACTCCTCCATGCCAAAAGAAGATAGAAAAATCTACGAAGACTGTAATGTTGAAAGTTCGGTCTCTGAGCTCGACAAATACACTGAAAGATGCACAATCAACCATGCTATTCTCCATGGAAATCATATCATCAAGGAAGTTCACATGGTCACGGATGCGAAAAAGCGTGGAAAGCCAAGTATCTGTCGTGTCTGTCTGCAGTATATCCCTGATTTTGCTTCGAGTCCCAAAACCAAGCTCGTGACGGCAAGACCTCTTAGTGGGAGGGTATTTTTCGACACCGTTGAGATGAAAACTCTTAAAGAGTTTATTTCTATCTTCCTACAAGTCGAAAAACTGCCTGAAAACTGCAGTTAACTTAAAAAATGGGCAGAACATATCGTAGAAACGATCTGTTCTGGAGATGGGTTGGGGAGAAACAAGTGGCTCAAACAACTTTCGAAGAAATCAGCGCTGCCGATTTCTTCTACCGAAATCGGGACATTGCCGGATTCACGAACCCTTCCCGAGCAATTTTCGTTGCCATACGGGAACTTGTAGAAAATTCTCTGGACGCAGCTGAGAGCCATAGAATTCCTCCAGACATTTATGTTCGCCTTTCCTACGAGGGTGAAGCCAGCAAGAACACTCAGATCTACAAGCTGCGAGTGGAAGACAACGGCATAGGAGTACAGCCAAAGCACATACCTTCTGCTTTCGGTCAGATACTCTTCGGTTCAAAATACAACTTGAAACAGCAGAGGGGAACATTCGGGCTTGGCGGAAAAATGGCAATCCTTTACGGGCAGATCACGACGAACCAACCCGCTACAATAATCTCAAGCACTGGGATTGCGAAGACGTATTTTTACAAACTCATGATTGACATTCAGAAGAACCGACCTCTTATCGTTGACAGGAAAGTGCTCATCAACAAGGATGAGTGGCGAGGAACAATAGTGGAATTCATGCTGGAAGGCGACTATCTTCGGGCTATGCCAAAGATTCTGGATTATTTCAAGCAGACGGCCATGGTCAATTCCTGTGCGAACCTGACCTTCGTTGACCCAAAAGGAAGACTCTACAAGTTTTCCAGGATCACTAAGGAAATGCCTGTGCCGCCGAAAGAAACGAAACCACATCCTTATGGTGTGGATGTGGAGCTGCTCCAACGATTGATACAAGTGACTCCCTACCACAACATGCTCGAGTTTTTGAAGAATCACTTTCACAGAGTAGGAGAGATTACGGCCAACAAATTCTTGGGATTTAGTGACATAAGCCCCGCCAAGAACCCGAAAAAACTGTCACATGATGAGATAGTTAGACTAATGCACAACCTGAAGAGATACACGGAATTTCTGCCGCCGGACGCAAGCTGCCTGTCTCCTCTTGGAGAAGACTTGCTGAAGGCTGGGATTCTGAAGGAGTTGAAACCGGAGTTTGTGGTCGTCCACCAACGCAAACCAGCAACATACTCCGGCCACCCTTTCATAGTCGAGACAGGAATCGCCTACGGCGGAGAAATTCCTAGGAAAGGCGTCTTTACGGTCTATCGTTTTGCCAACAGAATCCCTTTGTTGTATGATGAGGCAAATGATGTTTCGGTCAGGGTAATCAGTGCTATGAACTGGAGGAGATACAAGGTCACTCCTGACATGCCCATTGTACTTCTCGTTCACATTTGCAGCACTAAAGTGCCTTACAAAACCGTTGGGAAAGAGTTTATTGCTGACCGCCCTGAAATTCGCAGGGAAATAGCTAACGGTCTTCGTGAAGTCGCTCGTCAGAT
>Ga0315284_10008800_pt1 | contig 14409 bp, 12 predicted proteins | sample YL17G09_16_MG_FD_203696 | JGI IMG/M metagenome (GOLD analysis project Ga0315284, IMG submission 203696) | Sediment microbial communities from Yellowstone Lake, YNP, Wyoming, USA - YL17G09_16 | ecosystem: Environmental > Aquatic > Freshwater > Lake > Sediment | place: USA: Wyoming | collected... | reverse complement strand
CTTCGAGGAGCACGTCGAGCTGCCCTACGGTGTCCTGGGCAGACTGATCGGCAAGGTCGGACAGCGCAGCTCCGAGGGCCACGTGCGGGAGATGCTGGCGAAGCTGAAGGCGCTGGCCGAGGCGTAGGGAACGCCGGGCGACCCGGGACCGCGCCGAGCCACTGGCGAGACCGACCCTCATCGCCTTCATCACGCTGATCGTGGTTGCGACAGCCGCTCGTGGATCTGGCGCACTGCGCCCGGCCCGGTGCCCCGGGCGTGCCCCTTCGGGCACACATGCGGGCCGGGCGTTGACAGGAGCCCCGCCCGCGGCCAGCATCGAGGGACGATGAGCGACGGCCTCTTCGCCAACCGCTCTCCGGCCGCCACGAGCGACACCGACGCCGAGCGCACCCCCGGCCAGGCGTCGTCGCGCCCGTTCGCCATGGCGGGCCCGGAGGCCGTCCGGATGCTGCTCGGCCTGCAGCGCGCAGCCGGCAATGCCTCCGTCGTCCAGCTGCTGCAGCGACGCGCCACGCCCACCGCGCTGCGTGTCCCGGTCGGCGGGGCGAGCGGCTTCCCGACCGCACCCGAGCCCGGGACCATGGGTGCCCCCGAGGAGGAGATCGACGAGCGACAGAAGGCCTCGGAGGCACGCGCCTCCGAGGCCCCGGCCGAGGGTGGCGAGCCCGTCGAGCCCGAGCTCCCGGTCGACGACCCCGACCGGGAGCACTCCGCCGCCGAGCGGGCGGCGAAAGAGGCCGAGGGCGAAGGCGTCAGCATCACGGACGAGTTCGTCCCGCTCGAGGGCGGCTCACCCCCGAGGGCGGAGGGTGCGGGCGGCGGGGGCGGCTTCGTGGACGAGGGACTTCGAGGCAGCGTCCCGTTCGCCGACGCAGACGCGGCCGACCTCGACCCGGGGTCCGACGACGTACCGCACGCCTTCGTGACGGAAAAAGCCGGGAGCATCCCCTATAGCGGCGGTGGCCACGGCGGGGGCCCCCACGTCATGCAGGACGTCGGCGAGATCGAGGAAGAGAAGCCTCCAGAATACGACACCGATTGGGGTGGCCCGATCTCCAAGGCCAGTGCCTGGGTCATTCCGGGGACCGGCACCCTTACCGTCCGTCGCTCCTACGAGACCAGCCCCGCCGGCGACCAGGGGACCGGCTGGTGGGTGAGCCCGGGCGCGGCGGCAGCGCTGAATGCGCATGAGCTGGAACACGTCAAGGCCAGCAAGGACCTGTGGGACACCCATCTCCAGCCGGTCCTCGACAGGGTGGCGAAGAGCCGGAAGCTCGGGGAGAAGGTCGACTGGTCTTCGTCGACCGCGGAGGCGTTCCTGAGAAAGACGATCGATTGGGAGAAGGGAGTAAGCGAGTTCAAGAGTCTGGACGGGGACAACAAGGGGGGTGGGACCGTCGACAAGTCTGAGCAGGCCAAACCTGGCTACGAGCAGATGGTGCGATACAGGGAATCTGGAGATCCAGACAAACCCAAAGTGCCGGTCTTCGGCGGCACCGTGGACGACCAGTTCTTCGAGCACCTGCTCGTAGCGCCAGGCGAGGACATCCCGAACCTGCTCCCGCTGGAAGACGAGCCCGGCGCCCTTGAGCACCACGCGGCCGACGATGCGTGCCCGACGTGCCGCGCCCTGAACGGCACGAGGTTCGCTCCGGGGAGCGCTCCGCCCCTTCCGGTTCCGGGCTGCGATCGGCCGGTTCCGGACACCGATCGGACGGAGTGCCGCTGCGGCTATCTTCCGGCCGCCCTATAGATCGCTAGCCTCCGGCCTGGCCCCCGGCTCCGCACGAGACGCCCGGGGGGGGTTCGCCTCCCGCCAGATCGGTTCGCCCGGCCGATGCCCGGCCGATGCCCGGCGACCGCCCGCCCGTCGGCCCGGCCTCTGCGCGCCCGGCGGCCCCGGTGCTACCAGCGCGGCTGGAAGGCGCGGACGACGATGGCGAGGCCGATGAGGATGATGAGGAGCGGCCCGACCGGGATGTCGACCCCGTAGACGCTGCCGAGCCCCGAGAGCAGGGCGATGGTCCCGAGGATGAGCGTGAACCAGCTCGCCCGGATGCCGACCATCAGGCGCACGGCGTTGAGCCCGAGCATGATCAGCCCCGCGCCGATCAGCCAGGTCCCCTCCGGGACGCCCCTTACCAGCGCGAAGCCGCCGAGCATGATGAGGAAGAGCCCCCAGCCGACCGTCTCCAGCCGATGGTTCAGGTCCTTCTTCCGGGCATCCTCGGGCAGCGACATCGCGGCGATCCTCCGTGGCGGGGTGAGTGGGGCAAGGATAGCGGCCGCAGGCGCGACGTTGGGCGCCGGTCAGACGTTCAGGCGCCGGTCGGCCCCAGCAGGAGCTCGGCGAGGGCGGCGCCGCCCATTCCGGCGCCCAGGCCCAGGGCCAGCGCGACGCGCGCCTGCACGGGCGTCAGGCCTCCCGCCAGGGGGATCCCGGCCCGCACCCAGGTCGCTCCCCCACCCGGGAAGGCGTAGGTCGGTCCCACCGCGCCGGCGCCCGTGCGCGACGCCAGGACGACGACGACACCGGCCCCGCGGGCGTCCACGGCCGCGCGCAGGAGATCGGGATGCGTGTTCCCGGAGCCGGTGGCCGCCACGACCACGCCGCGCGCCCCGTCGCGCACGGCGGCGTCGAGGGCGGCGCCGGTCGTCTCGAGGGCCGCCACGATGATCGGAACGGGCAGGGCGGCCGCGGCCGGGATCACGGGCAGCCTCCGCCGGAGACCGCGCGGGCGGAGCCGGACGCCCCCCTCCCCCACCCGCCCGAGGGGCGGGCCCTCGCGTGTCGCGAACGCGTCCGCGGCCGATGCGTGACGCTTGGCCACGGCGTCGGCCGCGTGGATCAGCCCCCCGAGCACGACGAGCACCCCGGCACCCCGCGCCGCCTCCGCGGCGGCGACCCGCACGGCGCCCAGCAGGTTCGCCGGGCCGTCCCAGCCGGGCTCGCTCGCGGTGCACATGGCGCCCGTCACGACGACGGGGCGCGCGTCGGCGTGGCAGAGGTCCCACGCGAAGGCGGTCTCCTCGAGCGTATCCGTCCCCTGCACCACCACGACGCCGCGCACCGCCGGGTCGTCGAGCGCGCGGTCGATGACGCCGCGGATCCGGAGCACGTCGGCGAAGGAGAGATGGCTGGCCGGGATCCGGCCCAGGTCGATCGGGACGACCTCGGCACGTTGGGCGAGGCCGGGCACCGCGGCCAGCAGGTCGGTGCCGGCCAGCGTGGACACCGCCCCCCCGGCTGTCGAGTCGACGGTCATGCTGATCGTCCCGCCCGTGAAGATCGCGGCCACCCGCGGCAGCGGGCTCATGGCTCTTCGGGCGTGGGGCCGTCCGTCGCGACGGCCTCGGGCTCGACCTCGGGCTCGACCGCGACCAGCTCGACGGGCTCGACGAGCTCGCCGGGCGGCCGGGCGTCGCGGCGCCCCACGAGCGACGCGATCCCCACGACGGTGATGACGATGGCGGCACCGAGGACGACCGGCATCGTGCCGACCACGTCGGAGATGGGGCCGACGATGATGATCGGCAGGAGGCTGGCGACGGACACGAGCATGTTGAGGATCCCGAAGACCCGCCCGCGGACCGCCTGGGGGATCTCCGCCTGGAGCTCCGTCTGGGCGGGGATGGCCGTGGCGGCGTAGCCGACCCCGGCCACGAAGGCGATGACGACGACCACCGTCAGCACGCTGACGAAGGCCGAGACGTCGGGTCCGGGCACCGCGTCGTCGACATCCCGGACGAATTGGGCGATGGGGCCGGCAATGGAGATGAGCGCGAGGCTGACCCCCAGCACGATCATCCCGACCTCGATGAGGCGGCGTCGCGACACGAGGGATTGCATGGCGTTGACCCCCACGGCGCCCACCACCACGCCCACCCCGAGCGGGAGGACGACCACGACGAAGTCCTTCGTGCGCAGGCCCAGCACGTCCTGTGCGAACCCCGGCCCGAGGACGCCGAGGATGCCCACGATGGAGGCGGCGATCCCCAGGTAAAGCAGCGCCCAGCGCACCACCGGGTGGGCGCGGACGTAGGCGATCCCCTCGCGGAACTGCTGGACGAACGAGCCGACCGCCTCCTCGGTCTCGTGGAGCGTCGTTTCGCGCGGCATGGTGCCCGGTGGCGCCGGCGGCAGCGTCCAGCAGAAGCCCGCCGCGACGAGGTAGAGGGCCGCCACGATCGCGATGAGGATCGTGGGGTTGGCGATGGTCACCACCAGCGGGCCGAGCACGGTGAAGCCGATCGCGAAGGCGGCGTTCAGGGTGAGCGTGAAGATCCCGTTGGCGGCGGTGAGTTGGCCGCGCGGCACGACGAGGGGGATCATCGAAAGCTCCGCCGGCGCGAAGAAGGTCGTCGCGATCGAGACGGCCATGTTCAGGACGAAGACCACCGCGATGTTCATGTCGAAGAGGGCGAGCGCGATGAAGAAGCCGGCGCGCAGGAGGTTCGTGACGACGAGCACCATCCGGCGGTCGAAGCGATCGACGTAGACACCGGCGAGGGCGCTGAAGATCACCGCCGGCGCCAGGAAGGTGAGGATCAGGAGCGCGACGGCGCTGTTTGAGCTCGTCAGGTCGCGGATGAGGACCGTCAGCCCGTACAGGACCATGTTCCCGCCGACCTGGGTCGCCAGCTGCGAGAGCCAGAGCAGCAGGAACGGCCGGTTGCGGAAGACCGCGACGCCGCTCGCGTCGGGCGCGGTCGTGGGCAGCTGGCCGAGGCTCATGTCGGCCCCACCTCGGGACCTCGGGCGGCGAAGGCGACGAGGCGCCGCTCGACGGCCCGGCGCTCGAGGAGGACGTGGCGCCCGCACGTGGCGCAGCGCAGGCCGATGTCGGCACCCAGGCGGTCGACCTCCCAGCTATTGCCGCCGCATGGATGCCGGCGACGCAGCTCCAGGCGGTCGCCGAGCCGGAAGGCGACGGGAAGGGTCACGGGCACAAGGGAGACTGCATCGGCCGCGAGGGTAGCATCCGGGGCCCAACCGCGGGGCCGGCGGGCGCTACGGACGCGGGACCCCGAAGACCGGGGCGAGCGACCGATCCGCGGCGGCGACGGAGACGCTGTCGAGGGGCGTCACCTCGACGAGAACGTCCTCGTAGCGCGCCTGCAGCTGGGCGACCAGGCCGCCGGCACGCGTCAGCCCCCCGGTCAGCGCCGCAGGGTTCCCGATCGCGAGGACCTCGATTCGGGGCCCGAGGGCGGTGTTCGCAATGGACAGCGCTCCCGCTGGTCCGGCCGCGATCGTCCCGGCCACGACACGCACCCCGCCGACCGCGATCGCCTCCGCGCCGGCATTGCGCAGCTCGTTGACAAGCTCGGAGATCGCCTCGGCCGGCACGCCCCCGAAGAGGAGGACGCGGATGCCCGGCCCGGTGGCAGCGTCCTCGCCGGACCAGATCCGGACACGCTCGAGATCTTCGCGCAGCCGGCCCACCGACGTCTCGCCGCGCGCGTTGGCGGCCGCGATCGCGTCCAGCTGGCGCCCGATGTCGGCCACCTCGCCGCGGAGCTGGTCGTTGCGGGTGGTGAGGTTCGCGATGAGGAGGGTCAGGTCTTGCGAGGACTGGGTCTCGAGGCCGGTGCCCGCCTGTTGCGCCCGGAGCTGGATCACCACGAGCAGCCCCAGCAGCAGCGCGATGGCAGTGAGGGCAATCTGGCTCCGCGGCTGGCGCATCGATCAGGGCTCCGGCGTGGGGCTGGGCGCCGGGGGCCGCGCGTAGCGGAGGGTGACCGTGCCCGCGTACGCCGGGACGGTCACGCGATCAGGCTCCGCGAACGAGAGGCGGATCCCGAACCGATCCGCTCGCGCCTGGACGAGCTCGATGAACCCGGGCGAGGTCACGAGGGTGTCGTACAGGTCCGAGGGCCCGATGGCCGCGACCTGGTACGGAGGGGCAAGGTAGGCCGAGTTCACGAGCAGGGTGCCGCCGATGTCGACGAATGCCGTCGCCGGGACCAGCCGCTCGCCGTTCACGGAGACGGCCTCCGCGCCGGCCAGCCAGAGCTCCCCCACGACCAGCCGCAGGTCCCGCGCCCCGACGCGATAGTCCGCGACGGACTCGCCCGCCGGGACCGGCACCTGCGAATCCTCGAGCTGGAGGTAGAGGCCGGGACCTTCGAGCGCCACGAGCCCCGCCGCGACGCGAGCTGCTCGGAGGGCCGTGTTGAGGTCCCGTACGAGAGCGCCGCTTCCTACGGCACCCTGCTCGGCAACCGTAACCCTCGTTCGCAGCTCGAGGATCCGGTCCTTGAGCGCTTCCTGCTGCGCCTGGAGGGCGATCACCGCCTCGACGAGGGGAGCACGCTCCTGGGTCGTGTAGCGGACGCGAGGGGCCTCGCTGCGCACCTGCGCCGTGATGAGGAAGCCCAGCGCGATGAGCGCGCCGAAGAGCGCAACCTGCCACGACGGGATGGCCCGGAGGCGGGAGGAGAGGGCCGTCACGGCGCGGCTCCGTCCGCTCCGTCGGCTCCGTGCGCGCTGTTGCGGGCGCGCCGTCGGCGGCGGACGTAGGCGAGGCTGCCCCCGACCAGGAGGCCAGCCAGCGCGGCCACGACGAGGACCCATCCCTCGCGCAACGGCGAGCCCCCCTCGGTCGGACCCCCGGGGCCCGGGCCGGGCGAGGGGCTCGGCGCTGGTGAGCCTGCGGCCGGGGCCGGGGACGCGTCCGACTCCCAGCCCGGCGGCAGCGGACCGGCCGGCGCCGGCTGCGGGCCGTGGCGGGTCGGGGGCTTCGCGCCGAGGTCCGCGAGCCATGCTGCTTCGAACCCTGCGACATCCGTGCCGATTGCGGCGGTGAACGCCTCGTCGTCCGATACGCCGTCGGCATAGCTCCGGATGAGTCTCACGAGGGCTGGTGTCCCCTGCTCGCGGACGAGGTAGGCAACCGCGGAGACGCTCTCCGAGTAGGCCAGGTACCAGCCTACGGCGGTCGTCGGGAACAGGCCGCCCAGCGCTCGGATGGGCATGAGCCGCCCGCGGGACGCAGCCGCCTCCACGGCGCTTCGGTCGGACAGCGCGTACCCCTCGGTCAGGTAGACGGCGACGCCCTCGTTGAACCAGCGCGGCGGGAAGTGATACGGGTTGCGGACGGCGGTGTCGAAGACGAGGTGGGTCAACTCGTGGGGGACGTAGTTCCCGGCCGTGGAGTCGTTCGGCCCGATCCACGCGAATATCGTCCGGATGTCCGCGTGCTGCTCCGCGCCGACGTTCTCGCGGGTGCCGGGCCCGAGCGCACCGTAGAGGGCGTCCTGCGTCGCGTACACGTAGAAGTCGACGGGATCAGATTCCGTCACGCCCAGGAAGGCCTCGGCATCCCGGACGGCCTTCTCCGCGATCTCGAGCGCGCGGCGCCCGAACGCGTCCGAGCCGTCGTACCAATGCAGCCGGACCAGGTCGCCCTGAACGGTGCGCCAGGTGAATCGGGTGTCGGAGTAGAGCACTCGCACCGGCGGGCCCATAACCGGCGCCTGGGTCCGATCCTGGGGCACGAGCCTCCAGCGGGAGGTGATGGGGGTGTTGGGCGCGAGATAGCCGTCATCGGCGATGGACCAGCCGTAGGTCAGGTCCCGGCTGCCGGCCGCCGTCGCCCCCGCCACCTGCACGACGTCGGGGCCGAGGCTGTCGGGAAACTCGAGCAGGATCTCGACCCGCGCGAGGTCGAAGGGGCTGTCGAACGCCTGCGCGAAGACGATGTCCCTGAAGGTCGCCGTCACCGTGGGCTGTTCGAAGGTGGGCGAGGCAGCCGACGCCGGCGCGACGACCGCGAGCGCCAGGAGGAGCGCCGCGGCGAGGGCGCGCCCGACCCGGCTCACTGGTCGGCCCATGCGAGCCCCGCGAGGCGCAGGATCCCGAGGCCGTTCGACACCGCCCCCAGGAGCCCCTCGCGGGCCAGGGCGGCCGACGTCCCGTAGCTCACGGGGATCGTCGGCACCTCGTCGCGCAGGATCGTCTCGGCCGCGTCGTAGCCGGCGCGCGCCGTCGCCGGGTCGTCGGTCCCGACCGCGTCGGCGATCGCGGCGTCGAACGCGGCGTTCGACCAGCCGCCGTAGTTGTTGGGCTGGTCGCTGCCCAGCAGGATCCCCAGGAAGTCGTTCGGCGACGGGTAGTCGGCGATCCACGAGAGCGCCCACATGTCCGGCGAATCCTCGCTCCCCAGCCGTGCGAAGAGGGTCGCGAAGTCGAGCGCCTCGTAGCGCACGGCGATCCCGAGGTTCTCCCGGAGCTGCGCCAGGATCGCCCCGTCATAGATGCTGCCGCCCGTCACCAGGGTGACCGCGGGGAACGTGGCCGGGTCGGCGTACCCCGCCTCGGCCAGGAGGCGTCGAGCCGCCGCGGGATCGAAGGCGGGGAGGAAGCGCTCGTCGCTCCGCCCGGGGATCCCCGGCGGGACCATGGAGGTGGCGGGCAGGGCGTCATCCCCGTCGGCAAGCTGGACGATCCGGGTCCAGTCCACGGCCGACGCGAAGGCCCGCCGGACGCGCGCGTCGTCGAACGGGGGACGCCCGGTCTCGAAGCCGTAGTAGGTGACCGCCAGGTCGGACCAGCCGCGAAGGCTGGGGCCGAGGTCCGGGTCGAAGGCGAGCCACGAGGCGTCGTAACCCGCTACGGGCGCCCAGTCGAGCTCACCGGCGGCGAACACGTCGACCTGGCTGCGTCCGCCGATATCCGACACGAGCGTGATCTCGCCGATCGCCGGCGTCCCGGCCCAGTACCGGGAGTTTACCTCCAGGGTCAGCCCGTCCGTCGCCGCCCCCGCGAGGAGGTAGCCGCCGGATCCCACGAACGCCGCGCCGGGCCGCAGGGCTGTCGGGTCGCGGCCGACCGCGGGGGGCACGACGGCGAGCGTCGGGCTGGCGGCAATGGCGGGGAAGTCTCCCGCGGGGCGCGTCAGCCGGACCTCCAGCCTGGACCCGGTGGCGCGAATGCCGACGGCGCCAGCGTCGCCGCGGCCCGCCGCATACTCCCGCGCCCCTTCGACGTCGTAGAGCAGCGAGGCGAGCGGCGAGGGCGCCTGCGGGTCGATCACCCGCAGCCAGCTGCGCCGCACGTCGTCGGCGGTGAGCGGCGACCCGTCGGAGAACTGGAGGCCGGCGCGCAGGGTGAACGTCACGGTGCGGCCGCCGTCGCGCAGCTCCCAGCGCTCCGCCAGGGCCGGTCGGGGCGTCCGCGTCGGGTCCATCGCGGTGAGGCCCTCGAAGAGCTGGGCGATGACGGCCGCGCTGCCGGCGTCGCCGGCGGCAGCCGGGTCGAGGGTGGCGGGTTCGCCCATCAGGATCCGGGCCGTTCGCTCGGCGGCGACCCCCGGCGCGGCGACCAGCGCGGTCGTGGCGAGCAGGCCGGCGATGACGGCGGCCAGGAGGGCCACGCGTGGACTGGAGCGCGCTGAGCGGCTCGGGCGAGCGCGGAGGGTCACGGCCGGAGTATAGGTCGGGCCGGGGAAGGAGCCGGGCAGGGCAGAGCCCGGCGGAGGCGGGAAGAGGCCTCCGCGTGATCACACCGCCGGGGGAACGATGTCGTGCGCGGGAGGCCTCTGCCATGGGAACGACGGGCCGCCCGGTCCGTTAGGGCGTTGCCGACCCCTGGTCGTCGCGCTGGCGACGGGCCTCGTAGAGGAGGATGGCGGCCGCGGCCGACACGTTGAGCGAGTCCGCCCGCCCGAGCATCGGCAGGCGAACCCCCTCGACGTCCTCCGCGAGCCATTCCGGACCGAGACCGCCCGCCTCACTGCCGACGGCGATCGCCAGGGGCCCCCGCAGGTCCATCTCCCGGTAGTCCGTAGCGGCCTGGACCCGGGCCGCGACGATCCGGATCGCGCGCTCGCGCAGCCACGGCAGGAGGGTGCGCGTCGGAGCGATCGCGATCGGCAGGCTGAGCACCGTGCCCAGGCTCGCCCGGACCGCGTTCGGGTTCCACGGGTCGGCCGCGGGCCCGACGTGGACCGCGACGAGGAGCGCCGTCGCGCCCGCGCCGTCCGCGCTCCTCGCGATCGCTCCCAGGTTGCCCGGCTTCTCGGCATCCTCGACCACGACGAGCAGCGGGTCGTGCCGGAGGGCGACGATCGCGTCCACGCGGGCGAGATCCGTCGGCGGGGCATCGACCACCGCGACGATCTCGCTGCCGCGCTCCCCGTAGGCAAGCCGGGACCACGCGGCGCCGGCCACGCCGACCAGCGGCACGCCGATCGCCGCAAGCCGTGCCAGGACGTCCGCCGCCTCCTGCTGGTGCGGGCCGGTCGCGACGAAGGCCTCGCGGACGGTCAGGCCGGCCTCGAGGGCACGGAGGACCTCGCGAGACCCGTCCACGAGCAGCCGCCCGGTCCCGCTGCGGCCGCGCCGCTCGCGCAGGGTCAGCGCGGCCCGGACGCGCGGGTTCGCCGCGCTGGTGATCACCTCGCCGCCGCGACCGGGTGTCGTCATCGGAGAGCCTCCCCGGGCGTCGAGGTCGCCAGCACCGCCCAACCCGCCGCCAGGCGCGCCCCGCTCGTCGCGTCGAGGGCCAGCTCGAGGACGCGCGGCGCGCCGGCGCCCGGGCCGAGCGCCCCGCGGACCGCCTCGGCGAGGAGGCCGGGCGGCATCCCCGTTGCGTGGGCGGCGCAGGCGACGAACCACGGCCCCGGCGCCAGGAGCGGCCGGATCGCGGCGAGGAGGGGCCCGAGGTCCTCGGCGAGGCGCCACGCTCCCCCACCCGGCCCGTGGCCGTACGTCGGTGGGTCCAGCACGACGCCGTCGTAACGCCGCTCGCGGCGCGTCTCGCGGGCCACGAAGCGCGCCGCGTCCTCCACCAGCCAGCGAATCGGACGATCGGCGAGGCCGGCCAGCGCGGCGTTGCGGCGTGCCCAGGCGACCGCCGGACGCGAGGCGTCCACGTGGACCACCCGGGCTCCGACGCGGGCGAGGGCGAGGCTCACGAGGCCCGTGTAGGCGAACAGGTTCAGCACCGCCGCGGGCCTCCCGCGTGCGTCGGCAACCGCTGCGGCCTGGCCGGCGGCCCAGGCGGCGACTGCCGCGTGCTCCGGAAAGAGGCCGACCTGCCCGGCCGGCGTCGGGCGGAGCTCCATCAGAAGCCCGTCGATCGTGACGGTCCAGCGCTCCGGGAGCGCTTCGGCGGGAACCCAGGCGCCGCCCCGCGCCCCGATTCCGCGTTCGTACCTCCCGGCGGCTGCGCCCCAGGCGCCGGGGAGCCGCCGGGGAACGCCGTCGGCGGCCGGCGCCGGCCGGTCCAGCACGAACCCTCCGAAGCGCTCGAGGCGGCGGCCGTCGCCGGCATCGAGCAGCGCGTAGTCGTCGCCCGGCTGGTCCACGCGGGTGATCGTAGCGCCCGGCCCTGCCGCGTCGTCGGCGATTGCGCCCGACGCGCTGCGCCACGCCCCCGAGAGCATCGCGACGAGCGACCGGGAGCCCGGCAGGCCCCCTGACCGCGCGCAGTGAGGGCCCACCGGCCCTTGCGCCGGCGGAGGGGCCGGCCCATCGTCGGTTGCGTCGAGGCGGCCGCGCATCGGGCCCGCCGCCCGCCCGGCCGGACGCGGGAGGCGGCGCGATGCTGGTGACCTTCATCAAGCCCACGCTCGGTCGCCTCGCCGACGGGGCCCCGTTCGTGGACCGGGCCCGGATGGAGCCGCTCCAGCTCGGGGTCCTGGCCGCCCTCACGCCGCCCGGCGTTGACGTTGAGCTCCTGGACGACCGGATCGACCGGATCGACTACGACGAGCCGACCGACCTCGTGGCCATCACCGTGGAGTCGTTCACGGCCCGCCGGGCCTACGAGATCTCCGCCGAGTACCGCGCCCGCGGCGTCCCGGTCGTGATGGGCGGCATGCACGCCACGCTGATCCCCGACGAGGTGGCCGGGCACGCCGACGCCGTCTTCACCGGCGACGCCGAGACACTCTGGGCCCAGGTCGTCGCGGACGCCCACGACGGGCGGCTGCGCCCACGCTACGACGCTCCGGCCGGCCCGCCCCAGCCCGGCGTGCTGCCCCGGCGCGACCTCTTCGAAGGCAAGGGGTACCTGCCGCTCACCCTCCTCCAGTTCGGCCGGGGCTGCCACTACCGCTGCGAGTTCTGCGCCGTCGGAGCCTACTTCGAGCACCACCAGTACACGCGGCCGGTGGAGGAGGTGGTCGAAGAGATCCGGGCTCAGCCACGGCGCAACCTCTTCTTCGTCGACGACAACTTCATCGCCGATCCCGAGGCGGCGAAGGCGCTGCTCCGCGCGCTGGTCCCGCTGCGGATCCGCTGGGTCTCCCAGGCCAGCGTCGACCAGGTCCGCGACCCGGAGCTGATGCGGCTCTTCGTCGAGAGCGGCTGCCTGGGGAACGTCATCGGGTTCGAAAGCCTGGACCCGGAGAACCTGCGCCAGATGCACAAGGGCCCGAACCTGGCCGGCTTCGACCGGTACGCCGGCGCCGTGGCAACCCTGCGCGCTCACGGGCTCCAGACCTGGGCGGCGTTCGCCCTCGGCTACGACCACGACACGGTCGACTCGATCCTCGCCACCGTCGAGTGGTCCGTCGAGAACCATTTCACCTTCGCCGCCTTCAACGTCCTCATGCCCTACCCGGGGACGCCCCTGTACGCGCGCCTGGCGGCCGAGGGCCGTCTCCTGTACGACGGGCGGTGGTGGCTTCACCCCGACTACCGCTTCAACAGCGCGGCCTTCCGACCGGCGCGCATGACGCCCGACGAGCTCACGGAGGCGACCTGGGCGTGCCGCCGACGGTGGAGCAGCCCGAGCTCGATCGTGCGGCGCGCGCTCGACCTGCGGACGAACATGAGCTCGCCCTTCCGGTTCGCGCTCTACTGCGCCTACAACCCGCTCTACCGGCGCGAGGCCCTCGCGCGCCAGGGCATGCACCTGGGGCTCCGCTGAGCGCGGCCATGGACGCCTTCGAGGTGCGCCTGGGCACCCTGGCCGACGAGCCCGAGATCCGCGCCCTCGTCGCCGCGACCGCGATGCCCGGGGCGGTGACCGTCCGCTTCGCGCGCGAGCCGGACTACTTCGCGGGCACGACGATCATGGGCGATCCCTGCGACGTGGTCGTCGTTCGCGAGCGGCGGACCGGGCGGCTGGCGGGGATCGGCTGCCGCGCCGAACGGCGGGCGTTCGTGAACGGCCGGGAGGAGCGGATCGGCTACATCGGGCAGATCCGCGCCGCGGACGGCTACCGCGGCCGCTGGCTCGTGCAGCGGGCGATGACCTGGCTGCGAGAGAGCGGGCACACCGACCTCCTGTACTGCGGGGTCGTCGCCCGCGAGAACCCGCGCGCCCGCGAGCTCCTGGTCGGGCGCCGCGCTCCCGGCGCCCCCGTGCTCACGCGACTCGCCGGTCTCACCACGTGCGCAATCCTGCTGCGCCCGCGCCGCCCGCCGCGAATCCCCGGCCTGGACGTCGAGTCCGGCTCGGCGGAAGCCATCCCGGAGATCGTCGCGTTCCTGCGGGAGGAGGGCCCGCGACGCCAGCTCTTCCCCGCCTACACGGTCGGGGACTTCAGCGACGGCCGAACCCTGCGGGGCCTGGCGCCCGAGGACGTGGCCGTGGCCCGGCGGGGCGGCAGGATCGTGGGGGTCATGGCGGCGTGGGACCAGGCCGCCTACAAGCAGGATGTCGTTGCCTCGTACGGCTCGACGTTGCGCCGGCTCCGTCCCGCGTACGACGCCCTTGCTCATCTGCTCGGCGCCCGGCCGCTCACGCGACCCGGCGAGGCGATCCCCCTCTCCTTCGCGGCCTGCACGGCCGTCGCGGGCGACGACCCGGCGGTCATGCGGGCGCTCGTGGCCGCGTGCGCCTCCCGCGCCCGGGGCCGCGGCAAGGTCTTCCTGATGCTTGGCCTCGCCGACGAGGACCCGCTGCTTCCCGTCGTGCGCCGCTGGCTCCACGTCACCTACCGCAGCGACCTGTTCACCCTCGCCTGGGACCCGCTGCGCGTGCCGGTCCCGGACGGGCGGGTCCCCTCCATCGAGATTGCGACCCTCTGATCCATCGTCCGGCGCCGCCGCGGCGCACGCAGGAGGCAGCCATGACCGACCGCCGATTTGGCTTCTGGGGGGCGACGTCGCTGATGGTCGGCGCCGGCGTGGGCGCGGGGATCATGGCGGTCCCCTACCTCGCCGAGCGCGTCGGGCTGGTCGGTCTCGCCGTGATCCTGCCGGTCGCGTGGGCGGCGAGCGCGCTCGTCCACCTGATGCTCGCGGAGGTGCTGTTCCGGACTGGCCAGGACCTGCAGATCGTGGAGCTCATGCGCCTCTACGTCCTCCGCGGCCGGGCGGGTCGCTGGATCCTGTGGGCGGTCTTCGCGCTCCTCAGCGTGGCCTTCCTGGCGAACCTCGCGGCGTACGTATCGGGCGCGGGCGAGATCGTGGCCGACCTGGCGAGCATCGACCGCCGGCTCGCCGAGC
>Ga0315284_10008798_pt1 | contig 14410 bp, 17 predicted proteins | sample YL17G09_16_MG_FD_203696 | JGI IMG/M metagenome (GOLD analysis project Ga0315284, IMG submission 203696) | Sediment microbial communities from Yellowstone Lake, YNP, Wyoming, USA - YL17G09_16 | ecosystem: Environmental > Aquatic > Freshwater > Lake > Sediment | place: USA: Wyoming | collected... | reverse complement strand
TTGCACTAATTTTTGCACGGAATCATAAATGGAATTTAATTTCCGCCGCTCCAATTTTTTTAAACCATAGACCATCTTTCCCTGGATCGGATTGGGCGCCTTCTTAACCAACTTCTTCCCTTCGGGGATTAGATGGACCGTCACCACTCTTCGGTCTTCTCGGCCCCGATCCCGTGCCACATATCCTTTCTTCTCTAACCGATCCACAACTCCGGATACGGTACTGGGATGCAAATACATCTTTTTGGTCAGCTCACCCAGGGAGAGGCTTCCATCGGCAGAGATGATCTTAAGGGCCCAAAGTTGCGGGCCGGTAATTCCAAATTGTTTAGAGACTTCCTGCGAGTAATCCTGGATAGCCCTAAAGATCTGGCGAAGAGATTGCATGATTTCTGAAATGGCGTCACTTCGAGTGACCGGTTTGGACATTTCGGACCCGATTAGATATTTGGTATACAAATATTTTCTATACCAAATAGAATGTTTTTCCGAATTTGTCAATAAAAAAATGGGCTTTTGTTTTGTTCGGGCTGCTTTTCGGCTCATAGCCGATATTCCCCCCGTCAAGGGATCGACCCAAACGGACTCCTAAATGGGCTACAAGGAAAGAGGGATTATGAAAAGAACTTGACCGTGTTTCCTTATGTCGCTTATGCTTATAATGAATTTCGCCGGCCCAAAAAGAGGACAATGTGAGCTTTACCAGCTTCCTTCAGTTTATTCGGAAAATGAATTTCTAATGACGATGCCAGCGCGCTGAAAGTTGATCGGACGAAAAGAAGGCGAACCGAAGAATCGGTCAGGGGGCGGCACTCCTTCTGATACGGTTCCATCCATTTTTGATTATTGTTCCCTGATGATTTACGGGGCTTGAACATTTCAGAAGAGATACGTAGGAATCGGTAATGTCAAAAAAGTTATGAAAAACCAATCAGGAAGATAAATAAAAACAAGTACATCCCTCCCCCTTGAGGGGGGAGGGAAAAGGGTGGGGGTGAAAGAACTGAGGGACGTAGCAAGCGTATTAAGAAAGGGTTCTACGGATACCGAGGTATTCATGAGCATAGAAGGTATGTTAGAGACAATCCGGGTGCTCTTCTCACCCCTCACCCTGACCCTCTCCCCCAAGGGGAGAGGGGAATAATTTTGACAATACGTAGGAATCACGAGGGAGGCAACATGAAAGAGGTTGTAATGGTCCTCGTTTTTTTGGCGATTCTGTTTTCGACTCGAGGCCCCACGATTGCTGGGGGCATCGAAGATCCTGGTGCTACCTTAAATAAAGGGACTTGGGCATTAGGGCCGGAGATCTCCGGGGTCGGCCGGGAGATCAGTGACCGGGATAAGGTGAATTATGATACAGAATCCTGGCGGCTTTTGCTCAAGGGCGCATACGGGATTACCGATTGGCTGGAAGCCTTTGGGCGAATGGGGGGAGCAACCTTGAAAATCCGCGGGACCTCTTTCGACAGCAGCCTGGGGATTGCCGTGGGAGGGGGGCTAAAGGGAACTTTCTTGGATCCACCCGGACATCCTTTGCGCTACGGCCTGGGCGGGCAATTTTTCTATATGCAAACGGATAGTCAGGGGGCAACCGCCAAGTGGTTTGAGTATGACATCTGGCTGGGAGGATCTTACAAGAATCTGAGAACCCTCACTCCCTACGGCGGGATCGTTTACTCAAGGGTGGACGGGAAGATCGAGAATTTCAACCCCAAACCGGCGTTGGATGAATTCAAATCCCCGACAGCCGCGGGTATTTTTTTCGGAATCAGTTGGCCGTCGAGTCAGAATACAAATCTGGGGATCGAAGCGCGCCTGTTCAGTGAGAATTCCGGTACGATTTCCCTAAATTATGACTTTTAAACACGGCTCAAATAATGCGGCGGTGCGGGAGAGCCTTTTCCGAAGATGGCTTTTCCCCTGATGATAAAACCAGTTAGTGTCCATCCGGAAACCCAAGTTTTTCCCTCCGTTTCGAGAGGGGAGGGAAGGGTGGGGGTGATAACGATTGGGAATCTCAGATTTTCCTTTTAGTTCTCCCTCACCCCGCCCCTCTCCCGCAAGAGACTGTGTCGTAATTCGTCATGCCCGCGTAGGCGGGCATCCAGGGGCTTAAATCTTGGATAAAATCGCGGCTGGATTCCCGCTTTCGCGGGAATGACGGCTCTTTCTTTTCATTACGACACAGTCTCCAAGGGGAGAGGGAGTTTCCGGATGGAAACCAGTTAGAAAAAAACTTACACAAGAAGGAAACGTCAATGGAAAAAATAAAGATCCAAGGGATGAGCTGCCAGCACTGCGTGATGTCGGTGACCAAAGCGCTGGGCACTATTCCGGGAATTAAAAACCTGAAAGTGGACTTAGTCAAAGGAGAGGCTACCTTTGAAAACACGCAAAATATACTCATGGCGAATATCCGCAAAGCCGTCGAAGATGCCGGATCCAAAGTGATTGAATAGAATAAAATTGATGTTCTCGTAAAAAGTCGTCACTCCGGTGGAAACCGGAGTCCAGAGAATTTTAAAGTATTTGAAATAACTGGATTGTATAGGAATTTCCTTTTTTATTCTTTCCCCTCACCCCCGCCCTCTCCCCCGTTTGCGGGGGAGAGGGGAAGGGTGAGGGGGCTTAACTTGATTCCGGCTTTCGCCGGAATGACGGAAATACGTCTTTTCAGACTTTTTACGAGATCATCAAAATTGGAAAATTAAGGGATTCAGGAATTGAGGGATGAAAGAATTAAAGCTCCAATTTCCCGAATTCTCAATTCCTAAATTCATTTTATCTTGACATTTTTGATAAAGTTTTATATAAATCCTCCATGTCGACCGGGAGGAGATCATGAGACTTTCAACGAAGAGTCGGTATGGGGTCCGGGCCATTTTCGATATCGCGTACCATTCCGGAGGTCTGCCGACCCAGATCAAAGAAATTTCCAGACGCCAGGGAGTCACTCCCCGCTACCTGGAGCAGATTTTCCAAAAATTGAAACGGGCTGGAATTGTTAAAAGCATTCGCGGGCCGAAGGGAGGATATTATCTGGCCCGAAAGCCGGAAAATATTGCGGTAAGCGATGTGATCCGGGCGATGGAAGAGTCCATGGAGCCCGTATTCTGCGCCCGCCCCCCTAAGGGGCGGAAGAAATGTCGCAGGGAATCCCATTGTGTCGCCCAGTTGGTCTGGCGAGAGGCGGGCCAGCGGATTGTGGAGTATTTCGATTCCATGTCCATGGAAAAGCTCTGCGAAATGGCCAAGGAACTGGGGATGGAAAAACAACTGGACCACCGCTTCATGTACTTTATCTAATAGTTAAAAAAATAGGGGGAGGGCGATTTTTTTCTTGACAAAGATTATCGTGTTCATGTAAGATAAAAACAATAATCTTATCCAGAGTGGCGGAGGGACTGGCCCGAAGATGCCACAGCAACCGGTTCGCCGGCGGCGGATGCAGGTGCTAACTCCAGCAAGGTAGAGATACCTTGGAAGATAAGATAGGATTTGGAGATGCCAAGCCCCTTCTTATTAACCAAGAGGGGGCTTTTTTTATTATTTTTCACCGCAGAGCACGCCGAGAAGGCAGAAAGGGAAGGACATTTCTAAGTACCAAATCCGAAATGCCAAATCCCAAATAATTCCCAAATTCCAATTTCCGAATTTTTTGGCCTGGGACATTGGGTGTTTGGATATTGGCGGTTATTTGGGATTCGGTGCTTGGAATTTGGAATTTTTTCCTCGGCGACCTCTGCGTTCTCCGCGGTGAATGTTTTTATTCTCAGAAGAGGGGAGGTGGGGAAGATGGATATGGAAAGCGACATGTGCGATGGGGATATGGATATGCCGGGAATTTTCAGACCTATGATCATTAACCATCCTCCCCTCGATTGCCTTTAGAACGAAAGACGGCCCCTGAAGGAAAGGCCGAAGAAAGTCTTAGGGCAAGAATTGAGAGGGGAAGTAAAGAAAGGAGCAGGAAGAGATGAGTCCGTACAAAGTCAATAAAACGATCGCTGAGATCAACGAGAAGATCCGCAAGGGCAAGGCCGTAGTGGTTACGGCCGAGGAGATTATCCACATCGTCGAAGAGAAAGGGCCAGTGAAGGCGGCCCTGGAAGTGGACGTGGTTACCACCGGGACCTTCGGGCCCATGTGCTCTTCGGGGGCCTTCATGAACTTCGGCCATTCTCAGCCCCGGATCAAAGCCTCCAAAGTTTGGCTGAACGATGTGCCGGTTTTTGCGGGCTTGGCGGCCGTTGACGTTTATATCGGAGCAACCGAGCCCAGAGAGGATGATCCCCTGAACAAAGTGTTTCCCGGGGAATTCAAGTACGGGGGAGGGCATGTCATTCAGGATCTCGTAAGTGGCAAACCCGTGTTTCTCCGGGCCGAGTCCTACGGAACGGATTGCTACCCGCGAAAAAAATTGGAGAAGGAAATTTTGCTGAAGACGGTTCCGGAAGCTTTTCTTTTTAATCCCCGCAACGCCTACCAGAACTACAACTGTGCGGTTAACCCCTCCAGCAAGGAAATCTATACCTATATGGGGGTGTTGCGTCCCCATGCCGGCAATGCGAACTATTGCAGTGCCGGACAGTTGAGCCCTTTGCTGAATGACCCGCTTTACAAAACTGTGGGGATCGGAACGAGGATTTTTCTGGGCGGGGCACAGGGATATATCGTCTGGAGGGGCACGCAGCATAGCCCGAACGTGAAGCGCGGCCCGAACCAGGTGCCTCGAACTCCGTCCGGGACCCTATCCGTCCTGGGCGACCTCAAACAGATGAGCGCGGAATGGCTGGTAGGGGCCAGTTTTCAGGGGTACGGGTGCACTCTGATCCCGGGTTTAGGACTGCCCATTCCGATCCTGAACGAAGAGATCGCCCAGTATACCGCGGTTAAGGATGAGGATATTTACACCCAGATCGTCGACTACAGTAAGGATTACCCCGAGGGGGGTCCCGTCCAAAGCTTGGGCGAAGTTAGCTACAAACAGCTGAAGAGCGGAAAGATTAAATTCAACGGGAAGGAAATTCCCACCACCCCTCTCTCCAGCTATTCTAAAGCCAAGAAGATTGCCGAGATCTTGAAGGAATGGATCCAGAAGGGAGAATTCCTTCTGGGCGAGCCCCAACAACTACTTCCCTCAGTCAATCCGATAAAATCGTAAGGTGTGAGGCGTAGGGGCGACCGGCCGGTCGCCCCTACAGGTGGAATTCGATGATATCCCCGTCTTGGAGGACGTAATCCCGCTGGACCATCTGCCCGTGGTACTTTTCCTTGGACCAAATCCGGGCGAATTTTAGTTTCCGAACAAAATCCTTATGAATCCGAGAGGCGAAATCAAGGACGGTGCTCCCTTTGGACAGAATCACCGGATCTTCCAGATCAGCGGTTTTCCCGGGCGCTTTGGTATAGGCCCGGACCGTGTCCAGGATCGCAAAAACTTCCCCTCGGAGGGGGTCCAGGTTCACGTTCTCCTTGGCGGATATGCAGAGGGTGGGATAAATTTTTGAGAATTCATTCAAAAGGTTCCGGCAATTTTCTTGGGCCTCTTTGAGGTCAGCTTTATTGCCGATGAAAACAGCCCGTTTATGATACAGGCCGACCTCCGATTTGTTCTCCTCTCCCTTCTTTAAAATGCTTATCCGGCGCCGGTTCAATTCCTCGAGGATGAGATCGATCTGCGCACCGCAGTCTTCGGCCAAATCCAGGACGATGGCCAGAGCGTCGGCATTCCGCATAAGATTGAAAAGGCCGGATTCAGCGTATTCATCCATCAGCGGGGGCGCATCCACTAACTGAATCTGGATATTTTCGAACTTCATCATTCCGGGCAGGGGGATGCGAGTGGTGAACGGGTAGTCGGCGACCTTCGGGAGGGCGTTGGTCACGGAGGCCAGGATTTGGGATTTCCCGCAATTGGGTAATCCCACCAGAACGACTTGGGCCGCCCCTTCTTTTTTGACGGCAAAGGGGTCGGTTTGCCGGGCTGTAGAGGGCCGGTGCTGGGGCTCTTCTTTATGTTGGGAGAGGCGTTTGCGAAGCTGGGCGATCATTTTGTCCGTACCCTTATGGTGCGGAATGATGGCCAGCATCTCTTCCAAGGCCAAAATCTTCTCCGGGGTGGTTTTGGCCTGGCGGTACCGTTCTTCGGCTTCTTTGTATTGTGGAGGAAGGTTGGCGGGCATTGGTAAAAACCGCAAAAAGTAACTAGTAAGTTGTGAGTTGCTCAAAGCCTAAAAGGTTCTTAGAGTCATCCAACTCACAACTTACCGTCTTTAGTCGGAAACGACAGCCTTAAAAAAATCACATTCTTCGCAATCCCCAAGGGTCTGCGCATGAGTTCCCCGCACGCCGTCGCGACACTTTGTGCCAGCGATGGGCCAGCATAGCCGGCCGTAATCCGGGTAGGCGGGACAACTTCCGTCCCGGTCCTTTCCACAGCCCATCCTCTCCCAGCACTGCTTCTTGCCCTGGAACTTCATGATGCGTCCTCCGTTCATATGGTATATTATTACAGATGAAAGAAAGACTCAAGAGGGGCAAGTCGAAGAATTTTCATTGAGGAGTCTATGGAAAAGCATGACCCAGTGCCTCCGCAAAAGGGAACGGAGAGTGCTCTGGCCGGCGTAGCCTGCGGGCCGATTCAGACGATCGACCGGGTTTTTGCCGACCCGCAGGTGCAGCGGGCCGAGCTGGTTCACGAGCAATCATGAACCCGCGGAATATCCTTGCCCATGAATACTTTGGTGTGAGCCTGCCAGTGGGCTGGGATGTGGTCAAAAATAAACTCCGACCCCTGGAAACGTCCTGTCGGGAACTCGTGAAGCAAGCGCTAAAAACACGAAGAAAGAGATAGTGGGCAACGCTGAGGCCGCTGAGACCTTTTTCCCCTCACCCCGGGCCTCTCCCGCGAGGGGAGAGAGAGGGTTGCAAATGAGGGCTATTTAAGAAAAGGATTGTTGATACGCTCATTTTTGATGGTTGAAGCCACAGCATGACCATAATTGTGGCCCGGATAGACGATCGTATCATCTGGCAGAGTTAGGATCTTCGTGTTGATCGACTGGAGCATGAGCGGCCAGGAGCCGCCGGGAAGGTCGGTCCGGCCTACGCCCCCGACGAATAGCGTATCCCCGGTAAAAACCGCATTGTCTACATGAAGGCACATACCTCCGGGAGAGTGACCGGGGGTGTGGAGGACTTTAAGGGTTAGGTTACCCACCCGAATCAAATCTCCGTCTTTTACAGTCTGGTCGGCGGGGGGAGAAGGCCGGCCCCCGAACATGGAAAGCATACTTTGAGGGATGCGCGTGAGCAGCGGTGCGTCCTCTTCATGAATAATGATCTTTGCCCCGGTCTTCCTTTTCATTGCTTCATTTCCCATAACATGGTCCACATGGGCATGGGTGTTCAGAATGTATTTAATCGTGATCTTTTGCCGGTCGGCTTGAGCAATGATCTGATCGACATCGCCGGCCGGGTCGATGACCAACCCATCCCCGGCAGAGTCTTCCCCCAGAAGGTATGCAAAGACAGAGAAATTGCCAACTTCAAGTTGTTTCAGGAACATCGTTCCACCCCTATTTTTTGACGGTTACGCCAATCTTCGGACACAAATTGTTCACGGGACAGGTGGGACATTGGGGGTTCTTGGCCATGCACACATTTCTTCCATGGAAGACGAGCTGGTGGCAGGCCATGGTCCAGCGCTCCCGGGGGATGACCTCCATCAACTCTAATTCGATTTTATCCGGGTCATCCGGCTTGGCCCAGCCCAGACGATGGGTCACTCTTTTCACATGCGTATCCACGGCGATGGCCTGTTGGCCGTAGGCGTTCCCCAGGATGATGTTGGCCGTCTTACGGCCTACGCCAGAAAGAGAAGTAAGCTCTTCCAGCGTCCGGGGAACCTGGCCCTTGAATTGGTCTACGATCATCTGGCAACAGGCGAGGATGCTTTTGGCTTTATTGTGGTAAAAGCCCGTAGAGCGAATTTCTTCTTCCAGGGTTCGCAGGTCGGCGGCGGCGAAATCCGCAGCCCGGCGGTATTTTTTGAAGAGACCTTTGGTAACCATGTTCACCCGTTCATCCGTGCATTGGGCGGCTAAGATGGTGGCGATGAGGAGCTGGAGAGGGTCTTTGAAATCGAGGGTAACCCGGGCATCCGGGTACTCCTTCTCAAGGATGTCGAGGACCTTCACGGCCCTTTCCGTGAGTTTCATTTTGTACCCCTTTCTTCAGGCCTGCCCAATGTAGGTTTTCCCATATTCAGCGGTCGTCAAAGGCTCCCCCTCCAGGTTCGCCATGGTCGATAGCACTTCCCCGATGATAAGGATATGATCGCCAGACTCCCTTTGGGAGAAAAGGCGGCATTCCCATGAAGCGCAAGCCCCTTTTAAACCGGGGAGTCCTTTCTGGTCGGCCTGGCGGAAAAAGTCCGAGGGCTGACTTTGAAAAGTTGGTTCTTTAAGGAGGTCCACCCATGGTTTCTGGTCGCGGCTCAATAAGGAGAGGGAGAAAACACCACTTTCCCGGATCGCGGGCAGAGCCGGTCGATTTTGGCGGAGGGCAACCATCAGCAACGGGGGTGAATAGGAAACCTGCGAGACCCAGGAGACGATCATGGCGCGGGATTCCGCGCCCCGCTGGGTGGTCAAAACATAAAGGCCATAGGGGATCCATCGGAAAGCCTCGGCCATTTGCGGGTCCATCATCTCCTCCGGGGAGAAATTCTTTTCCTATAATTAAAGGAAGCGCAAGGGGAAAGTCAAGCTTTTTCTGTCCGGCTAAATCATATAAAATAAGTAGGTTATAAAGGGATACGAAAGAATATTTCTGATTTTTCCTGGTGTAATTTATTTTGACAAATCTTTACTAAATTCGTTATAATCTAAATCAATCAAGCGTTCTAATCGAGGGGTGCGTATGCGGCGGGCGGAGACCGTGCTGGAATTGATTGGCTCCACTCCGGTCCTGAAGCTCGGGCGGTTGACGCCGAAAGAAGATGCCATCATCTGGGCCAAGTTGGAGTCTTTCAACCCGGGCGGTTCGATAAAAGACCGTATCTGTCTGGGCATGATCGAGGCGGCAGGGAGGGAAGGGAAGATCCCCCCGGGAACCACGATCGTCGAGCCGACGAGCGGAAACACCGGAATCGGTCTGGCCCTGGTCTGCGCGGTGAAAGGGTATCGCCTGATCCTGACGATGCCCGAGACGGTGAGCCCAGAACGAAAAGCTCATTTGGCGGCTTATGGCGCTGAGCTGGAGTTGACGCCGGGCAAGGAGGGCATGAGAGGGGCCATTCGTCGGGCCGAGGAAATGGTCAGGAAAAATAGGGATTTTTTCATGCCCCAACAATTCAAAAACCCGGCCAACCCGCAGGCCCACCGGGAAGCGACCGCGCAGGAAATTCTTTCCCAGTTCAAGGGCAAACTCGACGCCTTTGTAGCCGGCGTGGGGACGGGGGGCACGATCACCGGTGTGGGTGAAGTGTTGAAGAAGAAGTTGGACCGGGTGAAGATTGTAGCCGTTGAACCCGCCAGCTCTCCCGTACTCTCCGGGGAAAATCCCGGCCCCCATAAAATCCAGGGAATCGGTGCCGGCTTCATACCCGATGTCTTGAACACCGGGGTGATTGACCAAATCATCACCGTTCAGGATGAGCAAGCCGTCGAAACGGCCCGCCGGTTGGCCAAAGAAGAAGGACTCTTAGTCGGGATCTCTTCCGGGGCCGCGGCCTTCGGGGCCCTTCAAGTCGCCAGAGACCTCGGGAAAGGGAAAACGGTAGTCGTCCTATTTCCAGATACGGGGGAAAGATATTTGGGGACAGGGTTGTTTGCCCATGCGGGAACTGTAGAGAAAGGGAGGGCAAGGTGATGGAGAACCAAGGAAGAATTCACTCAGCCGGCCAGGGAACCGGCGGCCTGGCTTTACCTCTCCAGGAGAAATTAGAAAAAGCCCGGGGGATCCTGCGAGCTATGGGTTCGGTTTTGGTAGCCTTTTCTGGAGGAGTGGACAGTACCTTGCTCCTGCACCTCGCCCATGAAGAACTGGGGGATCGGGTTGTAGCCCTGCTGGCTTCTTCTCCTACCTACCCAGATGGCGAAATCCGTCAGGCCAAAGCAATGGCCGAGAAGATGGGAGTCCGGTGCATTGAGGTTTCATCCAAGGAACTGGAAATGCCCGTCTTCACGAGCAACACACCCCGGCGCTGCTATTTCTGCAAGACAGAACTCTTCAGCCTTTGCCGGGACAAAGCCGAAGCTCTGGGGTTGCAGTATGTGGCCGATGGGTCCAATCTCGACGACACGGGGGATTTCCGCCCGGGAATGGAGGCGGCCCGGGAGCTTGGCGTGCGCAGTCCCCTGATGGAAGCAGGGGTAACGAAAAATGACGTTCGGGAGCTGAGTCGCTGGATGAAACTGCCCACGTGGGACAAACCTTCCTTCGCCTGCCTTTCTTCCCGCTTTCCCTACGGTACGGAAATTACCCTGCCGCGCCTCGAACAGATAGGGAGGGCCGAAGACCATCTTCGCCGCCTGGGATTTCGGCAACTGCGCGTTCGCTACCATGGAGAATTGGCCAGAGTGGAAGTGGAACCCAAGGAAATTTCCCGTCTGCTCGACGAGGGCCTTCGGGAGCAAGTCGTCCGTTTCCTGAAAGATGCGGGCTTCATTTACGTGGCCCTGGACCTGCAAGGATACCGCACCGGGGCGATGAATGAGAATTTAGGAGTTCGAGAGGAAAAGAAATCCGGGAGTTGAGGTGAGGCCTTTTTCTCCACCGCCTTCGTGGCCTCAAGCATCGCCGGCTCTGTAATCGGCTATTTCTCCCTGAAAATCCCAGCCGCCGAGAGCGGGAACAGATGGAGATTTTGAAGCCCCGCTTTGAGCAGATTTTCTTCCTGCCATCCCTTGCCCGCCCGTCCATGGAATATTTATGCGGCCCCTCACTGCGCGGTCCTTTTTCATTTTTTCCCAATAGGAAGCCAAGCGGGACGGTATTCGTGCCTTGCGGCGCTTCCGCGAGACCCCTGAATATTTTCTTGACAATGGGAGATCCGGATGATATTTTGAAAATGAAATTCAAAATCACTTATCCTTTTCATGGAAAAATTTTCTGAAGTTCAATTTCATCAACTCTTAAAGGAGCGGGGTCTCAAGTCCACCCGGCAGCGAGAGGAGATCGCACGGCTCTTTGTGGAATCGAGTTCCCACCTGAGCGTGGATGAACTCTACCACCAGGTCCGTCAGAGGAATCCGCGGATTGGGTATGCCACGGTGTACCGCACCTTGAAGTTGATGACCGAAAGCGGGTGGGCTTCTTCGCGCCAGTTCGGGGACCGCATGACCCGTTTTGAGCATCACGCTGAAGGCGCCCACCATGACCACCTGATCTGCCTGGCCTGCGGCAAAATCGTGGAATTCGAAAGCGAACGCATTGAAGCGCTTCAATTCCGCATCGCCCGCCAGCAGGGCTTCCGGATCTTCGACCATAAACTTGAACTTTACGGCCACTGTCCCGTTTGTGCCCCCGGGAAGGATGTCGGGGGAATGGAAAATCGAGGGAAGCAAAAAGCATGAATAGCCCGTCCAAAGCCCCCGGCCCCAATCCAGGAACGATTGAGAGGATTGCCCTCGTGGGCAACCCCAACGTGGGCAAGAGCGTTGTGTTCGGGTGGCTTACCGGCCAATACGTCACCGTCTCCAACTATCCCGGGACAACGGTAGAGGTTACTCAAGGGAACTGTAAAATTGGGGGGCGGAGAAGGGTGATCGTGGATACGCCGGGAATCAATAACCTGATTCCCATGTCCGAAGATGAGCGGGTGACACGCGATATCCTTTTGGAAGATGGGGACATCAAGGTCATCCAGGTCGGCGATGCCAAAAACCTCCGCCGTGGCGTAATGATCACCCTGCAGCTCGCCGAGATGGAGAAATCAGTCGTCCTGGTCCTGAACATGGCGGATGAGGCCCAGGAGCGTGGAATCTCGAGCGACCACGAAAGGCTTTCCAGGGTACTGGGAATTCCAGTCCTCTCTACTGTGGCCACCCGGCGGAAAGGTTTCGATGACCTTCGCAGGCACCGCCTGGCCGAACGGTTACTCTCGGAAGTTTTCGAACTTGAGGAGAGCTATATGGAATCGAGTGCCTGCCAGTTCGAACACATCCTAAGCCCCAAAGTATTGGACAGCGTGTGTACCTTTCTGGGGCATCCGCCGATCTGCCCCCATGGCAAACCCATTCCCCGCGGTCCCTGCTGTGCCCGATTTAAGAAGGAAATGGAACCGCTGGTTCGCCCTCTCGCCGACTTGAAACCCGGTGAGGAAGGGCGCGTGGTCTTCATCACCCCCAAGTCAAGGTCCCGTCTGGAACGGCTGAGCGCCCTGGGGCTCATTCCCGGATCGGTGGTGAAGCTGGCCCAGAAACACCCCTCCTTCGTTCTGGAGATTGGAGATACGACGTTGGCCCTGGATGAGGAGATCGTACGGGAGATTTATGTGAAAAAAGTTTGAGAATAGAACCTTTGCAAGCGGAATAAAAATGGCTTATGCTCAATAGAATTCGTAAAAATTAAGTGGGGTTCTCCATGCGCATCTTCAGACCTTTCCGCAAAAAATACTTGTTCTATTTGGCGGGCTTGATTGGGATCCTGTTATTTTTCGCCATTTTCGGGGGGCGGAGTCTGATGCAAATTTACCACCTGAAAGAGGAACGAGAAAAAATCAGGATCGCCAACGCTCGCTTGCGGGAAGAAAACCAAAAGCTCTCCGAGCAGGTATTGCGAATGAAACATAATAAGAAAGAAGAGGTTGAAAAAATTGCCCGCGAAGAATTGGGGCTTGTGAAAAAAGGTGAACTTGTCTATAAATTTGAATGAGCCTTGATGTTCTCGTAAAAAGTCAAAAAGTGGGGTTTCCCGTCATTCCGGCCAAAGCCGGAATCCAGTTCTTTCCACCAGTTATATTAATCAGTCCATAATTGTATAGACGCTTAAGACTAAATCCCTCCTCCCCTCCCTTTGCCAAAGGGAGGAATTCCCCTCTTTGGCAAAGAGGGGCTAGGGGAGATTTCGGAAGAATATGTCTGGTCAATTATGGACTCCTTAGTAACTTAATCGTAGAGGAATTTCCTATTTTATCGTTCCCCCTCACCCCCGCCCTCTCCCCCGTTTGCGGGGGAGAGGGGAAGGGTGAGGGGGGATTTAAATTGTTTTCCAGGTAGGGGGGGTTGCCCTTCGCGCCATAGCCAGTCCTTATCTTTTTCGACAATTTCGCGAGACTCGGATCCATATGGAAAAAAGTTCAAGGAAGCAAATCGAAGAAATCATAGATGGGCTGAAATGCCCCAAAAATTTTAAGTGCGCCAAAAGGGGATTTGAACATCTTTGTCGAGCAAGGGATATTGGAATGGAATCTTTTCTTGAATGTTTGGAAAAAGATCCCCAGGGGTGTAAATTCTCGCTGCTTTTTGGGCACAGGAATTTTTGTCAGTGCCCCCTTCGCGTCTATATATCAAAAAACTTGCAGAGATGAGCTTCGGGGATCGATTCCCCGCGGCTCCCTAGGCCAAAGGTCCGGCTTCGGCCGGCACAACGCTCATCTCCATCTTTTCTGACCCACGGATGATCGTGAGCCCGATCGGTTGGCCGATGGGCCATTCAGCCAGGAATCGATGGAGATCATCAACGCTTGACATGTTCTGCCTTATTCACACTCCAGCCCTTTTTGCAGATTCTTCCGGTTCTGTTCCATCAGCTCCAGAAAAGTCACCTTCTCTTTCACTTGCTGTGGAGTAAGGTTATGGCCCGCGTTTAGAATCAAAACGCCCACCCCTGCTTCCCTGGACAAGGACTGGGCTAATTTCGGGTTGACCAATTCTTCGACGTAAATAAACTGGATGCCGGTCTTACGGGTCGTCTCGATGACCCCGGCCATTTTTTTGGGGGTAGGTTCGGCATCGGGACTAATGCCGGAGAGGGCGATTTGCCGCAGCCCGTATCTTTTGGCCAGATAGGCAAAAGCGGCATGTCCGCTCAGCAGGATCTGACGGTGTCGGCATTTGGCCAGCGCTTGGCCATATCTTCGGTCGAGATCATTAAGCTTGCCTTTATAGATTTCGGCGTTATTCCTGTAAAAGGCAGCGTTCGCGGGATCCTTTTCCGAAAGAGCCACAGCGATGGCCTCCACAATCCTTTGATCCAGGACAAAATCCAGCCAGAGGTGGGGGTCCATTCTTTCAGGAGCGCGGGACCCGCCGGCATGGCCGATCCTTTCTCCCGCCCCTTCTGCCTTGATGAGAGACAACCCCTGGCTGGCTTCCAACACCCGCAACTTTTTGCTTTGGACCGCCCTCAAAACCTTGTCGATCCAGGGTTCCAGAGAAGGGCCGACGTAAATAAAAAT
>Ga0315284_10008797_pt1 | contig 14411 bp, 14 predicted proteins | sample YL17G09_16_MG_FD_203696 | JGI IMG/M metagenome (GOLD analysis project Ga0315284, IMG submission 203696) | Sediment microbial communities from Yellowstone Lake, YNP, Wyoming, USA - YL17G09_16 | ecosystem: Environmental > Aquatic > Freshwater > Lake > Sediment | place: USA: Wyoming | collected... | reverse complement strand
TTGCCATTGAAGATCGCGCGGCTGAAGACGGGGGCCCCGTCTTCCCAGACAATCCCCTGGACGCTGGTTATGCTGCATGCCGCCAGCCGCACCGCGAGTCCAGGCGCATAGTCCTGGCCGAGCGAGGTATGCGCAGCGACGATATAGTGGGGATAGTAGCGCGGGAGTATTTCGGTCAGGACGTCTTTCCATAATTCGGAGCTATACCTGTCGAGAAAGGCATGCTCGACTGCGATTACCTCCAGACCGGTGCGTTGTGCAATCTCCCCTGCGGCAGATGCCATATCTCGGCCGAGGATGATGATGGCGATAGGACCGGGAGAAAGCTCCCGGGCAAAGGCGACCAGTTCGTAGGTGACGGGCAGCACCTTGCCTTCCTCGACCTCTCCGATAATGATGGTGTCGCCGTGCATATGGCCCTTACAGGAATGCATGTGCATGGAGGATGCGCAGCAACGCCTGGGCCTTTTCCCGCATGCTTCCCGAGAGCAGAACCCCGCGCTGCGAATGCTCAGGATAGCGCAGGGTTATGGACGCCTGTCCCTGGGTGTGTGGCATATCCCCGACATCAATGGTGATGAGCTCCTGACGTTTGGCCCGCAGAACATTGCTCAGAGCAGGATACCGTGGCCGGTTCATCCCCGACTGGACGGCGAGCAGGGCAGGCAGGGCGAGCTCGAATCGCTCTCTTTCCCCGCCTTCGATCTCCCGTTCAACCGAGATACGGGTCAAATCATCCGCGAGCCGTTGAGAGATCACCGAGGTAGCGCACGGGATGCCGAGCATCTCTGCAAGCATCGGTCCGACCTGCGACTGCAGGTCGTCTTCGGCCATGATGCCGCAGAGGATGAGATCGTACCCCTGGTCGTGCGCATATCTCCGGATGAGTGAAGCAATGGTTAAGGGGTCGTAATAGCGCTCCTCGGGCAGCGCGATGTGGATGCCATTGTCGGCGCCCATTTCGAGTGCCCGCTTGATGACATTTCTGACACGCGCCGGGCCCACCGAGAGCGCATCGACCACTGTGCGCTGCACCGTCTCTTTTATGAGCAGCGCCTCTTCCACAGCGTATTCATCATAGCGGTTCATGTGGAAGACGAGAGATGCGGTCTCGATCCACCTTCCAGACTGGTCGATGACAATGAGTGATTCGGTATCCGGTACCTGCTTAACGCATACGAGGATTTTCATCCCGCACCTCGCATCTCTTTATCGGGCAGATATTCGCACCGCGGGGCGGAAATTGCAATAAAAAAGCGAGCGCTCGCTCTATTTATGATTGACAGAGGATCATGTATTATCAGATGGTGAAGTGAAGGGGTTCCCATGAGCACGATCTATATGGTCCGGCACGGGCAGGCCTCGTTTGGCGAGGAAAATTACGACCGTCTTTCTCCGAAGGGGAGTGAACAGTCGCGGCTCCTGGCAGACTTCTTTCTGAAGACAGGGCTCACCTTCGATGCGCTCTACTCCGGTGCTATTGACCGGCAGCGGCAGACGGTACGGGAGATCATCTCCCTCTATGATGAAAGCGGCCTCGGCATGCCTGAACCAAAGGTCATGACCGAATTCGATGAGTACGATTCAAAGGCCATCGTCACCTCAGAGATCGACGGCCTCATCGCGGAGGACCAGACGATCGCGCTGGATCTCGACCATATGTACACCGACAAGAAGGCGTTCCAGCGGGTGTTCGAGAAGGTCATGCTCCGATGGGTGATGGGGCGGTATGACAAGCCGGGCGTGGAGACATGGGCTGAGGTTCAGCGGCGGGTGAGAGCAGGGTTCGTAAGGGTCATGGAGGAAAACGGCAGGAACAAGCTCATCCTCGTCATTGCCTCGGGCGGCACGATCTCCGCCGCCGTCCAGTTTGCCCTTGGCATCTCCGATGCGGAGACTATTCAGTTGAGCTGGCAGATCGTGAACACCTCGGTGACAAGGTTCATGTACAACAACCAGCGCATCACCCTACAGTCCTTCAACATCTTTTCCCATCTGGAACTCACGGAACGCAGTGATCTCATCACATATAGATAACAACAGGCAGAATGCAGAAGGAATAACATGGTATGGTGGAGGGATAATGAGAATTTATATGTCTCCACACCCTGACCCGATGGTATTGGACTCCCGCAAGGGAATGCATGCAATATACGAAATCTTACATGCGTTCCTCGCCTCAGACAACAAATCGATATTGAAGTGGATACAGAATATAGAGTAGGACTGAAAGAAAGGGGTTAACCCTTACCGCTTCCCTCGGACAATGCAAAATCATTCCGTCACCGATTGCTTGTGAGCTTCCAGGGAGACAATGGTCCACAGGAATGGGCCACGTCTTTTCATTTGGTCAAGCGTGGCCCATTCCGCGAACCTATGCTCCCCTGAAGATTCAGGGGGCATGGGGTTTGAGGATTTAGCTTTTAAAAACCGAGCGAGCGCTCGGTTTTTATTGACAACCCGTGCATTTTGTCTATCGTAGAGTTATCCATCCATCAGGAGGTTATATGGATTTTGAGATCTCAGAAAAAATGCAGGCCATGCGAGACATGATCCACGAGTTTGTCGACAAGGAGCTCATCCCCCTCGAACCGGAGTTCGTCCGCAAGGACTTCAAGGCTATGCTCCCCGTCCTCGACGAGAAGCGCGCCATGGTCAAGCGCATGGAGCTCTGGGCGCCGAACCACCCGCGCGAATATGGCGGCATGGGGCTCGACCTCGTCGAACATGCGCTCGTATCCGAGGAACTCGGCCGGACGCCTATCGGCCATTACGTCTTCGGATGCCAGGCTCCGGATGCGGGCAATATCGAGATCCTCCACAAGTACGGCACTCCGGAGCAGAAAGAGCAATATCTCAGGCCGCTCGTTGAAGGCAAGATCCGGAGCTGCTTCTCCATGACCGAGGTGGAACTGCCGGGATCCAACCCGGTCATGATGGACACCACCGCCGTCAAGGAAGGGAGCGACTACATCATCAACGGCCAGAAGTGGTACACATCCGCGGCTGATGGGGCAAAGTTTGCTATTGTTATGGCCATCACCAACCCGGAAGCCGCACCCTACCTGCGCGCGAGCATGATCATCGTCCCCATGGATACGCCGGGTTTCAACCTCGTGCGCAACATCCCCGTCATGGGGCATGCTGGAAGCGACTATGCCAGCCATGCCGAGATCCTCTACCAGTCATGCCGGGTGCCACAGACCAACCTCCTCGGCCAGGAGGGTTACGGCTTTGTCATCGCCCAGGATCGCCTCGGCCCCGGCAGGATCCACCACTGCATGCGCTGGGTCGGGATCTGCAACCGGGCCTACGACCTCATGTGCTCCCGTGCCGCCACGCGCATCATTGCTCCGGACGGGAAGACGCTCGCCACACGGCAGATCATCCAGACCTGGATCGCCGAGAGCGCGGCGGAGATCCAGGCCGCCCGGCTCATGACGCTGCACGCCGCCTGGAAGATAGAGAAGTGCGGCACCAAGGAGGCGCGCGACGAGATCTCCCTCATCAAGTTCGTCGTGGCCAACACCATGCAGCGCGTCGTCGACCGTGCCCTCCAGGTGCACGGAGGCCTCGGCATGACCGACGACACCATCCTCGCCTTCTTCTACCGGCACGAGCGGGCCGCCCGCATCTACGACGGCGCGGACGAGGTGCACAAGGTCTCCTTCGGAAAACGCGCCCTCAGGGCCTATGAAAACCGGGACGTGCGCTAAAAAAGAATCCATGCGATTCGAGGATTTCAAGGCTATGCTTTCCCTCTCCCGGGAGGAGATCTGCCGGGAGATCTTCGAGGGGAGTAGGGGGAAGGTAAAGGTCAAGAAGCCCGGCATTGCGGTGAAGAACCTGGAAAAAATCTTCGACGCGACACTGGCCATCAGCCATCACAAGGGCTTCCATGCCATGACGTTGCGCGACCTGAGCCGTGAGACGGGCCTGAGCATGGGCGCGCTCTATTCCTACTTCTCGAGCAAGGACGAACTGCTCGATATGATCGAGAACCAGGGGCGCAGGATCATCAAGCGGGTGCTTGAGGAACAGATCAGGAAGGCGAAAGGAGCGGCGGAGAAGCTCTCTATCGCCCTCTACACCCATCTCTACCTGAGCGAGGCCTACTCCCGTTGGTTCTACTTTTCCTACATGGAGACAAAAAATCTCAGGAAGGAACAGCAGAAGAAGGCCATCGAGAACGAGCTTTTCACCGAGAAGATATTCATGGACATCCTGGATGAGGGGTGTCGGGAAGGCGTCTTTACCATCGCCGATCCCCCCCTTACCGCCGCTGCGATCAAGGCCCTCCTCCAAGACTGGTACCTGAAGCGCTGGAAATACTCCCGCCGGAAGATAACCGTTGAGCAGTATGCACAATTCATCCTCGACCTCATCGAGGCCTTCATCCTTTAAACAGCTGAAAGGAGAAATGAGTAAGAAGCTCCAACCCCGCATCCCCTCTAAGGATTAAAGGGGGTTCGTAGGGATTGAAGAGCAAAAGGAGACTTAAGGTAATGGATTTTATCGATAAACCCAAGGCCATTCGCAAGGGCGAGGAACTAGACCTGAAACGCGTCGGGGAATTCCTCAAGGACACCATACCCGGCTTGCAGGGCGCGCTCACTGTCCAGCAGTTTCCGAGCGGCTACTCCAATCTCACCTACCTCATCGCTATCGGCGACACGGAACTGGTCCTGCGACGCCCGCCATTCGGCACCAAGGCCAAGAGCGCCCACGATATGGGCAGGGAATACCGCATGCTCAAAGCCCTCAAGCCCGTCTATCCTTATTGCCCCGCGCCGCTCGTCTACACCGAGGACCAATCCGTTATGGACTGCCCCTTCTATGTCATGGAGCGTCTCAAAGGCATCATCCTGCGCAGGGACCCGCCGCCGGGTCTTCGTCTCTCACCGCAGGACGCCCGCAGGCTCTGCGAGAACCTCGTGGACGTCCATCTCGAACTGCATGCCATCGACTATAAGGCCATCGGTCTGGCCACTTACGGCAAGCCCGAGGGCTACGTCAAGCGCCAGGTTGAGGGCTGGAGCACGCGCTACCGCAACGCACGCACCCCCGACGCTCCGGATTATGAGAACATCATGACCTGGCTGGCCGCAAAGATGCTGCCTGATTCTCCCAAGCCCGCCATCGTCCACAACGACTATAAGTTCGACAACGTCGTTCTGGATCCTTTAAACCCACTCAAGATCGTCGGTGTCCTCGACTGGGAGATGGCCACCATCGGCGACCCACTCATGGACTTGGGCGACTCGGTCGCCTACTGGGTGGAGCGCAATGACCCGCCCAACGTGCAGCTCATCCGCATGCTGCCCACCAACATCGAGGGGGCGTTGACCCGTGACGAGATCGTGGCGCGCTACGCCGGACGCTCCGGTATCCCCATTCCCTGCTTCGACTTCTACTTCTGCTTCGGCCTCTTCCGCCTCGCCGTCATCGCCCAGCAGATCTACTACCGCTACTACCACGGCCAGACCAAGGACGAGCGCTTCAAGATGCTCATCATCGCCGTGCAGGCTCTCGAGGAGACCGCACGCAATGTCATTGAAAAATCCAAGTTATAAACCATGCTGAGTTGATTATAACTCTAAGGTTGAACGGTAGCCCGTTTAAGGGAGGTGATAAGCTCGTCTATGTCCTCTGTGGTCGTTTGCCATGAACACATGAAGCGGTAACAGTCGCCGATGAAGCCATAAAAGGCCCACTGTTCATTCGTTAGTGCGACATGGAGATGCTCGGCCATGCGCACGAATACCCCATTGGCCTGGACCGGATAGAGCAGCTCTATCCCGGGGATAGCTGCCATTTTTTTCGCCAGTTCCCCCGCGCGCGCGTTGGCCTGAGCTGCATAGCTGAGCCAGATCCCGTCCCGGAGCATGGCTGCCCACGGTGCGGCAAAAAAACGCATCTTAGACGCCAATTGCCCCGCCTGCTTGCACCGGTAGCCAAATTCGAGGGAGAGTTGACGGTCAAAGAACACTACGGCCTCGCCGAGGCCGATCCCGCACTTCGTCCCGCCCAGGCAGATCACATCCACCCCTGCCTCCCAGGTTAGTTCGCGTGGCGCGACTCCAAGCGAGGCCACGGCATTGGCAAAACGCGCGCCGTCCATGTGCATTCTCAGGCCATGCTTGCGGGCGACACGCCGGATCTCACGTATCTCTTCCGGGGTGTACACGGTTCCCAGCTCGGTGGCTTGGGTCAGGCTCACCACCTTGGGTTTGGGATAGTGTATATCGGTCCGCCTGATAATCGCCTTCTCCACTTCATCCGGATCGAGTTTGCCGTTTTTTCCCCGCGTAAGCAGGATCTTGGTGCCATGCGAAAAGAACTCCGGCGCCCCGCATTCGTCGGTTTCGATATGGGCGGCTTCGTGACAGATGATGCTGTGATAGGACTGGCAGAGGGAGGAGAGCACCAGGGAATTGGCTGCCGTACCGTTGAACACGAAGTAGACGTCGCCGTTCATTTCGAACACTTCCCGCAGGAGATTGGCGGCCCATTCGGTCCACGGGTCCTCGCCATACGAGGCGTCGAACCCCCGATTGGCCTGCTCCATGGCCTTCCATGCCTCCGGACAGATGCCGGCCGTATTGTCGCTGGCGAATTGATATTTCATTGACCAAGCATTATTTTTTCGGAGCATAAAGTCAAGCACATTGGAGCACAAGGCAACCGATGATCTGGCTCCTCTGAAGATGCAGAGCGGATGGGGTATATGAGATTTTCTTTATGCAGGATTACTTAAAGAAGCCGTTCTGGTAACCGGTTGCACGGTATGGTACAGGGAGATCATGCATATCACCAGCGGGAAGTTTGAACAGCTCGTGCGTTCGATCACCGCAGATATGCAGCGAGCACTGCCGCCCGAACTGAGGGATAAGGCGCAGCGTGTCATTGTTGGAATTGCCGACAGGCCATCCCGCGAACAGTACGGGCAGGTCGAGAACAACGACGATGACCTGCTCGGCCTCTACGAGGGGACCCCGTTGCCGGAGCGCCACATCGACGACCTGTTCATCCTGCCGGACCAGATAACCCTGTTCCGCATGCCGCTCATGGATCTGTGCGCAAACGAAGCGGAACTGCGCGAGGAGATACGTCTCACGCTCATCCATGAGCTTGGCCATTATTTCGGTTTCGAGGAGGACGACCTCGAGAAGCTCGGTTTCGCCTAGCTCCAGCTTAGCGGCGCGATGGCGACCTCCCCCCTGGTGAGCGTTGCTATCCAAGGCCAGCCTGCCGTCGTGATGTACCATATGTCACGTTCCGGCAGGTAGATGTACTCGGGCGCATGGGCCTTCAGCTCGGCCACCAGGGTCGGCGCATGGCTTCTGCCCCTGTACATACCGAAGTTGTAGGGGTTGTCCGCGTGGAAGACGAGCGTGTCGTTGTACGAGTCGCGGTCGAGCCAAATTTTGAAGAGCATGAGGATCCCGTTCCAGGCAAACGTGTCGTTGTTGTACGTGACAGAGAGGTAGTACCGCCCGCGGTAGTGCATCAAGAAGGGGGACTCGGTCGAAGCGAAGGGGGAATTTCGCTCGCTGCCTATCCCCGTATCGAGCGCCGTGCCGATGTACTGCCAGCCCGTGAGGTCGAACGACTGGTAGAGGTCCACCTGCGAGAAGAACCTCCCGCGCGCCGTGGCATAGAGCAGCCACTGTCCATCGGTCACCTTGAAGACCATAGCGTCGCGGAAGAATTTATGGTACGGGGCGCGCATCACCGTCTCCTTCTTCTCCCAGTTTATGCCGTCGTGCGAGATCATGCGCTCGAGCCTATGCGGCGACCAGAAGATAGAGTAAATTCCCTTGTCCACGACGACGTACGGCGCCCAGGCGAGCTCGCCGAAGTCAGCTACCGGCCTTTCCTCCTGCATCTGGCCCTGCGGAGGGAAGTCTCGGCTCACCCCTACCGCGAACTGCTTCTCGGCGTTGAAATCGCCGTCGCTCTTGCTCGTGATACCATCGAGACGCCAGGACCCCTGTGCATCCCGGTAAAGGGCGTGGTCGTTGATGTAGGAGCCATATATGCTGGGGCGGAAGATCGGACGCCACGGGCCGGTGATCTCGGGTGCGCAGATCGGCGATGTACCGCTCCCAGGCACAGCTTTCGCCTCGCCGATCAGGCGTGCGGCCCCTTCCTGCACGGGGTACGCCATAACCCGATAGAGCCCACCTTCGCCACGGATGATGTATGAACCGAACCGCGTTCTGCCGACCTCCTGCCAGACGCCACCATTGCATTGCTTGATACGGTAGCTTTCATGATCGGGATCAGCCACCCAGCCAAGGTGCGCCCAGCCAGGCCCTGCTGCAACCTGCACCCCATATGTGCGCTGATATCCCCCGACCTGCACACGGGGTATGGAACCATAGAAGTCGGTTTTGAGAGGATGTTCGACATAGACGCGCAGGCCGACCTCAAGGACGAGCCACAGGCCGATCACAATCGCCACGGTCTTCAGGAAACCGCGCAGGATCTTCATCGCTTCCTCCTCTTTCGGCAAAGGGTATGCGATAGTGGTAAGAGTACGTATTTTCTCCACACGCTGTCAACAGATAAGCCCGAGACCCGTATCCTAAAGGCCTTTTCCATACCCCCCGACCCCCCTGGTTCTTCAGGGGGGCCAAGGGTCCGCAGGATGGGGCCGCTCATAGTAGAACGGAAGAGGGAGCGGCCCCATCCTGCGGACGACTGCCGCCGCCTCTTCCGGATGACGCCCTGCCGGTCGTCCTTCAGGGAGAGGCGGCATACGCATGCATTGGGGCATCCACGTGCTGCCTGAAGGCATGCCCAATCCCTATAGTGATCCTGAGTAATGTGAAGGATCTCTGGTTGTTTACAAGCCTCAGCTTGGGGATGGATAAGAAAAAAATTATTTTTATAGAGGGCTTGACACTATAGATTTGCCGATTATTATAGGTGAACATAGAAGTGTTGATATCTTAATTCGCATCGAGAAAAGCGCAACCCTGTGCGTTGTAGTGTAATCTATCTATATGGAGGGAAACATCAAAGCTACAATGCTTATTGGTTGTAGCTGTTGTTGTATATCTAAAAAGATGGGGAGGTATGTCATGAAAACAAATCGTATCCAATACAGTTCCATCATCTTTATATTAACCATACTCTGTTCCTTGTTGCTCACCGCCTGTATAATTCTTGGTCCAAACACTAAAGTATTATCGAAAGCCACTACAAAGAATCTCACCTCAATCTCTCAGGATGGATCAACCTTGACCTTTTCACAAAGCAGTTCCGAACTGAGGAAACTCACTTCAGGAGATATCATTGTCAGCAGTGTTGCCGACAAGGCTCCGAATGGATTCCTTCGGAAAGTGAGTAATGTTTCCCATAACGGGAATGAGGTGGTCGTTGAAACCATACCCACCTCCCTAGAAGAGGCGATAGAGAAGGGTACCATTGAGTTCCACCAGCAGTTAACCCCCAATAGCGTGCAAGCATTTTCTGCTCTGAAAGGTGTCAACATGAAAGAGGAATTGGGGGATGTTGCCTTTGAGTTGGACCTCGATAACGTTGTTTTATATGACCTCGATGGAGATGTGGAGACCACGAACGATCAGATCCGGGCAAATGGTGGGATTACCTTCAGCAACGCTCTTGATTTTATGGTCGAAATTAATCACTTTTCCTTAAAGAAGGTTGAATTCATCAACACAGTATCTAACACTGCAGAACTCCAAGTTGATATTGACATAAACCTAGATGATATCCATAAAAAAGTGCAAATAGCACAATACACCTTTGGGCCATATGTAATATACCCTTCTGGTTTCCCGGTTGTAATCACTCCCATTATAACTGTTTTTGTGGGATATGATGGGGAAGTATCGATAGAAGGTTCAACACGGGTGGCTCAAGCGGCAAGTTTTAGCGCTGGGCTTAGGTATGAAGATGGAGATTGGAGCCCGGTGGCCGATTTCACCAATGATTTTGATTTTGATGAACCTACCCTTGATGCGGAATGTGGTTTGCAGGCGTATGTCGCACCTAACCTCACCTTATTGTTGTATGGTGTAATAGGCCCATATGGGGATCTAACGGGTTATTTAAGGTTAGCAGCCAAATTTGAAACTGACTTATCTGATCCTCTTACAACATATTTATGGTGGGGCTTATACGGCGGATATGAAGTTGGTATTGGCGTGAAAGGTGAGATTCTGAGTTGGGATCTTTTTGATTATTACTTGCTCGTAATAACTTCTGAAAATACTGAGCAGTTGTTATACGAAAACAAAATCATCGTACCGAATACACCTCCGACAGCAAGCATTATCACTCCGTTGGATGGAAACAGTTATGAACAAGGGGAATCTATTTCTTTTAGTGGTTCCGGCTCTGATCTCGAAGACGGCAATCTAACGGGCGGCTCGCTCGTCTGGAGTTCGAGTATAGATGGTCAGATAGGCACAGGAACTGCCTTTTCCAGGAATGATTTGTCAGGGGGAAACCATACGATAACGCTCACCGTGACGGATTCAGGGGGATTGCAGGCAACGGATACCTGTGTGATAACAATATCCAGCGAGCCGATCAGCGCTTTATTGAGTTCCATGGTCAGTATCCCTAGCGGCACGTTCCAGATGGGGAGCACGGAGATCTCTGATGCACAGCCGGTCCACGCGGTGACGTTGCAGGGTTTTGAGATCGGCGCCTACGAGGTTACCCAGGCGCAATACGTAGCGATCATGGGCAGTAATCCTTCATATTTCAAGGGGCCTGGCACCGAGAATAACCCGGTGGAAAGTGTTACCTGGTATGAAGCGCGGGAGTTTTGCACGGCGCTCTCGGCGCTGACGGGACGCATCTTCACGCTGCCGAGTGAAGCGCAGTGGGAATACGCGTGCCGGGCAGGGAGCACCACACGCTACAGCTTCGGCGACGATGACGGGCAGCTCGGCGACTACGCCTGGTACTGGGAAAATTCAGGACATTATGGAGCCCGTCCCGTGGGCACCAAGCTTCCGAACGCCTGGGGTTTGTATGACATGTCCGGCAACGTTTGGGAGTGGTGTCTGGATTCCTGGCACGATTCATATGATGGAGCACCATATGACGGCAGCGCCTGGGAGCCTGAAACCGGCTTGTACCGCATGGAGCGCGGCGGCGACTGGGATGCTGGCTCGTGGCGCTGCCGGTCGGCGGATCGCCCCTACGTCGCGCCCGACGTCCGGCACAACGGCATTGGCTTCCGTGTCGTCGCAGTTCCGGCGGGCGGCTAGGGCGAAGGCCGCGACTGGCGGCGCGCGCAGGCGACGGAGAAGCAACCAGGGTGTCAGGCCCGGACAATGGATGGTGGATACATCATGGCTGGATATACCACTTCATGCCGCTGGCGCTATGGATGTATGGCTCATCAAGACCGATGCATTTGGCAATGCCCTGGCCACGCCGACACCGTGATAAGAGTCCCTTTCAGCCAGAGGGATAATTAATGGTGGAGAGGAGATGAGAAGAGACATGCTCTTGTTGGGTGGAGGGGATGCGAAGCTCAAGAAAGGTGATAACCTCTTTCGTGTGCTTCTCCTCGCGGCCCGCTTCTTCCGCGTCGGCCTTCACCCTGCGGGCGTGCCTTCGGCACGTCCAATTTTGCTTTCCTGAAATTTGTGATCTAAATTAAATTGCGATTTGTTATTACTCCGCGATGAGCTTTCTCCCGAGCTCCTCTGCCGCCGCTATGAGGGTTTTGTTGGTCTTGATTTCTCCAGCCTCCAGGGCGCTGCCGTAGACTATGCCGACAATCTCCGCTCCCACGTATCCATAGGCATCCTGAAAGGTGCGCAGTGCATTCACGCACCCTGAATCGAAGGGGTCTTCGCCGCCATAGCTCATGGCGATGGCGATTCGCTTGCCTTGAAAGGGGTTCTTGGCATAGGCGGGGAGGGCAAACGTGCGGTCCATCCAGAGCTTGGTCTGGGCGGACATGGTAAACCAGAAAACGGGGCTGGCGATAACCCATGCGTCGGCCGCCACAAGCTTCCTGAAGAGAGGCTGCATGTCGTCGTCGATCGCGCAGCCCTTGCTGCCCTTCTTCTGGCAGGCATAGCAGGACTTGCAGGGGGCGATCCGTAGGGTCTGAACAAGGACAGTCTCCACCTGAGCCCCTTTAGATCTAGCCCCTTTGGCGATCTTTTCTGCCAGCAGGGCGCTGTTACCATGCTTCCTCGGACTGCCCAGGAGAACAAGAACCTTTTTCCTCTGTTTCGTTTTCGCCATGGATGCGCCTCCTTTCATCTTTATCTATGCGCCTGTACCAAAGGAGAGGATGTAGTATGTGTAGGACGAAGTGGATAAGACTTTTCCCGACCCGTCCGTGACGGACATGTCGAGCACCCACTCGCCCTTGCCCTTGTCGACAATGGGTACGGTCATCGCCACCGCCTGCTCCTTATTTGAAGGTGAACTCACAGGCGATATCCGAAGACGCCGGTTTGAGAAAACGGCTGCGCATGGCCTTGTTGTTGGGGGTGAATCTTTCGGTCCTGTAGGTGGTGAAGAACAGGGCCGCCCCGACGACCTCCATGAGTATGAAATAGATCCCGGCATACACCATGCCCACGTGGTCCATATGCTGGGGCTTGGCCGATACCGAAAGCCGTACGAGGCGTTTCTTGAAGAGATCGATCCTGAAATCACTCATCTTGACCCGGGGGATGGTACCGGGGAGTGCGGTCTTGAGTTCCTCAATATCCATCGATTACCTCCTTCACTAGTATTCCACGTGAGAAGCAAAGCCGAAGATGACAAACAATAGCACAATCCCTCCCTTTTTGTAACGATCAAGTAGGTAATGCTGTTTGGCATTATTTTCGGGGAAGGGGTGCATTATCATCGAGCTCTTTTCAATGGGGAGATACTTCACTGCCTTCAGGATGACGATCTCCTCTTTCTTCCAATTGACGATTCGGACGGCTGGCCCTCTTCCCCTGGAGGGGGGAAGAGGGGTGGGAGATAGGGGTGAGCCTTTCCAGGGGACTTGATTTGGTGCTGTTTTGCGTGTAAGGGATGCGTATGGAACTCGATCTTGACTGGCTGCTTGACCGCTATCGTATGCATCTCCTCGACCAGAAAGGGCTCTCCCGCGAAACCTATCGGGCCTACAACAATGACATCGAGGATATGATCGTCTTCCTGCGCGCCAGAGATTCGCTCGACAAGCATGCAGTGCGTTCGTACCTTCTCCATCTTCACAACCACTATGCGCGCAGCACCATTAACCGCAAGCTCAGTGCGATCAAAGGTTTCTTCGATTTTGTCCTAAAGGAGGGGGGAGTGGTCAAGACGAACCCGTTTGCCCACGTGCGCTCGCTCAAGCGCCAGGAGGACCTGCCTAGGTTCTTGACTCCGGATGAGGTGATCGACCTCATCGATGCCACGCAGAGCGTAAGGGATCATGCCATCTTGGAGCTCCTCTACTCCTCGGGGATACGGGTGGGGGAGGTCGAGGCCATGCACTGCGCGGATGTGGACAGGACCAGCGGTTTTATACGGGTACTGGGCAAGGGATCGAAGCAGCGCATGGTGCCGGTGGGCCGGCATGCGCTTGCCGCTATCGATGCCTACCTCAAGATGCGGGGGATAGCCGATCCGATCTACTCGAGCGCGCCGCTCTTCCTAAACAAGAACGGAACGCGGCTCTCGGCGCGGAGTATCCGGCGCATCGTGTATAAGTGGTCGCAGTATGTGGCCATTACCCGCCACATCAGTCCACATGTGATCAGGCACAGCTTCGCTACGCACCTGCTCGATGCCGGGGCTGATTTGCGCTCGATCCAGGAGATGCTGGGGCATGCAAGTCTGTCGACGACCCAGCGCTATACGCATCTGACGGTGGACAGGCTCATGGAGGTCTATGACAAGGCGCACCCGAAAGCGAAGGAGGGATGATGGAGATCAGGGGAACGACGATACTCTGTGTACGGAAGGGAACGAACGTGGTCCTGGCGGGCGACGGGCAGGTCACGTTGAAGGATGCCGTGATCAAGGCCCATGCGCGCAAGGTGCGCAAGCTCCATGAGGACTTGGTGCTAGCCGGGTTTGCGGGTTCAACCTCGGATGCCTTCACCCTCTTCGAGCGCTTCGAGGCCAAGCTTAAGGAATATCGGGGCAATCTCACGCGCGCGGCGGTGGAGATGGGCAAGGACTGGCGGACGGACAGGGTTTTGCGGAGGCTGGAAGCCCTGATGATCGTGGCGGACAAGGATAAGACTTATGTGCTTTCCGGCACTGGGGATGTGGTCGAGCCGGACCATGAGGTATGCGGCATCGGTTCGGGCGGCAACTTCGCGGTCGCCGCGGCGCTCGCCCTGATCCGGGACACCGACCTCTCCGCCCACCAGATCGCGGAAAAGGCTATGGATATCGCCTCCGATATATGC
>Ga0315284_10008796_pt1 | contig 14411 bp, 11 predicted proteins | sample YL17G09_16_MG_FD_203696 | JGI IMG/M metagenome (GOLD analysis project Ga0315284, IMG submission 203696) | Sediment microbial communities from Yellowstone Lake, YNP, Wyoming, USA - YL17G09_16 | ecosystem: Environmental > Aquatic > Freshwater > Lake > Sediment | place: USA: Wyoming | collected... | reverse complement strand
AGAATTAAAGACAGGTTGAATTGTAGCACTTTTGTTTGTGATGATGTAAAGCACGATTGCTACATTGTCTTGGATACTGAGCCTGCGTGCATCGGGGTTGCATTAATATCCGAGGCGTGGAGACTACTGCGCGGGAAGACAAGCTATGGCATCAGACCGGCGACCGTTAAAGAATGTTCGCTCATACTGGAAGGTGAGGTAAGTACATGTTCGATGTGGTGAAAATCAGGGTGCAGGCGGGAAGGGGTGGGAAAGGCGCCATCACTTTCCGCAGGGAGAAGTATGTGCCCTACGGCGGCCCGGACGGTGGGGATGGTGGCAACGGTGGGGAAGTCATTCTGACGGCGGACCATGCGGTCATGAGCTTCAGGGAATTCATCAGGGGCGGCCTGTATCGTGCCAGGGACGGCCAGGACGGCAGGGGGCAGAAGCAGGTAGGCAAGAGGGGCGATGACCTGCTTGTAAAGGTGCCGGTGGGGACGGTGGCATATGAAAGAGCCGGTGAAGACGGACGTAACGTCATTGCTGACCTCGCGGGGGAGGGAGACCGGGTGAAGGTGGCGCAGGGGGGCAGGGGTGGTTGGGGGAATATAAACTATGCCACCTCCACCAACCAGACGCCGCGCCTGGCGCAGGTCGGCGAAGATGGCGAACACAAGGAGCTTCTCTTGGAATTGCGGCTCATTGCCGACGTCGGCATCATAGGTTACCCGAATGTGGGCAAATCGTCCCTGCTGGCGGCGGCTTCCCGCGCCCGGCCAAAAGTCGCCGATTACCCGTTCACCACTACAGAGCCGGAGCTGGGCGTTGTCGAGATGGATAACGATACCTTCGTCGTTGCCGAGATTCCCGGTTTGATAGAAGGTGCGCACCAGGGTCGCGGTCTGGGCCACGAGTTCCTGCGGCATAGCACGCGGACGCGCGCCTTTATCCATCTTATTGATGGCGGGTCTGTGTCACCTGCGGAAGACATGATAAAAGTGAATAACGAATTGAGCCTGTATGACCCGGGGCTGGCGCGCAAACCTCAGCTTGTGGTGGTCAATAAGGTTGACCTGCCCATAGTGCGGCAAAGGATGGAGGAGATACAAGCCGATTTTGCCGCCATCGGGGTGACCGTGCGGTTCATATCGGCGGCGACCGGCGAAGGCGTGCCGGAGTTGATGCGGTCCGCCTTCGAGCTTGTCAAACAGCCCGCCGCGCAACCGGAGGCTATGCCCCCGAAGGTCTTCCGCCCCCAGCCGAGGCGGCGCACGGGCGTAACTAAGGAAGGCGATACCTTTGTAATATTGTCGCCGGACATCGCCAGGATCGCGGCCCGGATTGACCTGGAAGACCCCACCATAATGTGGCAATTTCACGGATTTCTGGTGCGCAAGGGCATCGGGCGGGAACTGGAAAAAGCCGGCATAAAAGGAGGCGATAAGGTCCGCAGTGGTGATACCGAATGGGTATGGTGAGAAGAAGCGGGTAGGCATCCTCGGCAGCACGTTCGACCCGGTGCATAACGGTCACCTGGCTATTGCGCGGGAAGCGCGGGCGGAGCTGGAGCTTGAAGAAGTTATCTTTGTGCCGGCGGGCAGGCCGTGGATGAAAGCGGGTCAGGACATCGCGCCTGCCGCCGACCGTGTAGAAATGGTGCGCCTGGCAATTGCCGGACAGGACTGGTGCCGTCTCTCCACCATCGAAATTGACCGGCCGGGTCCCACTTATACTGTAGACACCCTCGAGGCGCTGCGGGTTGAATACGGCGGCGACGCGGAGCTTTACTTCATCATGGGCTGGGACAGCCTGCCCGGACTGCCGCGCTGGAAAGAACCGTTGAGAATTATCCGGTTGTGCACGCTGGTGGCGCTCCCGCGGCCCGGTTCGCCGCGTCCAGACATCATCGCCCTCGAAAGGGCGATCCCCGGTCTGCTCGGCCGCCTCATTATCTTGGAGAGACCGGAAGTGGATGTCAGCGCCACGGAAATCAGGGAACGGATAGCGGCGGGACTGCCCGTCAGCGACCTGGTGCCTGAGGCCGTGGCGGAGTATATCGGGGAGAAGGGGTTGTACCGGTGACCGAGTTTATTCCGGGCCTGAAATTGAGCAGGCTGTTTTATGAAGAAGCCGTGCGGCCCGTTCTGGACAGGCATTTCCCCCAACTGCGTCATTCCGCCGCGCTCATCGGGCACGGGTCGGAGGTGTTTGGATTTGACACGGAACGCTCCACCGACCACCACTGGGGCCCGCGCGTCCAGATATTCCTGAGCGCCGACGACAACGCTCGTCATAGTTCGCTGGTGCGCGAAGTTGTGAGCGAGGAGTTACCCGTCAGGTTCAAAGGCTATCCCACGAACTGGGGGCCGCCGGATGAAAAGGGCGTTCAGCTTCTCAAAGCAGTGGAATCGGGACCCGTCAACCACCGGGTAGAAACTTTGACCATCAAGTCGTTTGTTGAGAATTTGCTGTCTTTCGACCCTTTCAAGGAAATTGACGTTCTTGACTGGCTCACCTTCCCCCAGCAAGAATTGCTCTGTCTTACGGCTGGCGAGGTGTTTTATGATGGGCTGGGAGAACTGGAGAGAATCCGCAACAGGTTCAGTTATTACCCGCATGATGTCTGGCTGTTCCTTATCGCCTCGCAGTGGAGGAAAATCTCTCAGGAGGAGGGTTTCCCCGGTCGTTGCGCTGAAGTTGGCGACGACATTGGCTCGCGGATAATCGCCTCCCGGCTCGTCAGGGAACTGATGCGGCTGTGTTTTATGCTGGAGAAAGCCCATATCCCATACAGCAAGTGGCTTGGCACAGCCTTCTCACGACTGCGGTGCGCCGGGGAGTTGGCATCGGTGTTTTTGCAGGCGCTGTCAGCCGGTTCGTGGAAGGAAAGGGAAGAGTGGCTATGCCGCGCCTACGAGGCAATTGGCGGCATGCACAACTCACTGGGAATCACAGAATACATTGAACCTGAAGTTTCGCCGTTTTACAGCCGGCCTTACCTCGTGTTGGACGCCGAACGGTTTGCCAGAGCCACGATGGCGGCGGTGAAGGACATCCGGTTGAAAGCTATCGGGCTAAACGTGGGCTCGGTTGACCAGTTTGACGGCTCCGATGCCACCACCAACCCGCGTCTGACGCGCAGGCTCAAAGCGGTGTTTGAATAATCAGGTGGTTGTTACTGGATTCCCGCCGGAGCCTGCTCTGGTTCCACTGGCTCCACCGAGTCACCCATTCATGGTGAACCACGAAGTGAGCAGCGCCGAAAGAGTTTATCCTGAGCACGCCGAAGGTTTACCATGAGCAATGTCGAATGGACGGGAATGACAAAGGAAATTATACATCCAGGTTTTTGACAAACTTCGCGTTTGCCTGGATGAAGGCTTTACGCGGGCCTACATCATCACCCATAAGGTCCTGGAAAACGCGGTCAGCCTTGACGCCATCTTCGATTGATACCTCAAGAAGGGTGCGGGTGGCCGGATTCATGGTGGTATCCCACAATTGCTCGCTGTTCATTTCGCCCAGACCTTTGTAGCGCTGGACCTCCACCTTCCGCTCCTTTATGCCCGCCATGACCTTCTCCCTTTCCTGGTCGGAATAAATCCAGTGCTCCTCTTTATTCGTCTTGATGCGGAAGAGGGGGGGTTGGGCGATAAAAAGGTGTTTCTCGTTGATGAGCCTTTGCATGTGCCGGAAGAAGAAAGTCAGCAACAGTGTGCGGATGTGCGAGCCGTCTACATCGGCATCGGTCATCAGGATGACCTTGCTGTAGCGGAGACGGGCGGGGTCGAAGTCCTCGTCAATGCCGGCGCCCACAGCAGTAATGATGGCACGGATTTCCACCACGGAGAGCATTTTGTCCGGCGATGCCTTTTCCACGTTCAGAATCTTGCCGCGCAGAGGCAGAATCGCCTGGAAACGCCGTTCGCGGCCCTGCTTGGCACTGCCGCCGGCGGAATCGCCCTCAACCAGGTAAAGCTCACAGAGGTTCGGGTCTTTTTCGGAGCAGTCCGCCAGTTTGCCGGGCAAGGTGCCGCTATCGAGGCTGTTTTTACGCACAATCAGGTCACGGGCTTTGCGGGCGGCTTCGCGGGCGCGGGCGGAGAGCAAACACTTATCGATGATGCCGCGGGCATCGTCCGGGTGCTCTTCGAGATACAGCGCCAGGCCTTCGCTGACAACGCTATCCACGGCGGTCTTGGCTTCGGCGTTGCCCAGTTTGCCCTTGGTCTGCCCCTCGAACTGCGGCTCGGACAGCTTGACGCTGACCACGGCCGTCAGCCCCTCGCGCACGTCATCGCCGCTGAGGTTGGCGTCATTTTCCTTCAGGAGTTTGGCTTTGCGGGAGTAATCATTGAACACCCGGGTTAGCGCCGACCGGAAACCGGTCAGGTGGGTGCCGCCGTCAATGGTATTAATGCAGTTGGCGAAGCTGAAAATGGACTCGGCGAAACCATCATTGTATTGCAAGGCACTGTCGACAATCATGCCGTTCGATTGTTTGGAGATGAAAATGGGCTGTTTGTGAACGACCTGCCGGCCGCGGTTCAACTGCCGCACGAAGCTGGTGATGCCGCCCTCGAAGTAAAAGGTCAACTCGCGGTCGTGGCGCGCATCGCGGAAATAGATTTCCAGTCCACGGTTGAGATAGGCGACCTCGCGCAGGCGCTCACTGAGCGTATCGAAATCATAACGAGCAGAGCCGAAAATCTCTTCGTCCGCGGTAAAAGTGGTAATCGTGCCGGTACCGTCTGACTTGCCGATTATTCTGACGTCCTCTTTTGGCACACCGCGTTCATATTCCTGGAAATACAGCTTGCCGTTACGCTTCACTTTGACGGTGAGTTTCGAGGAGAGCGCGTTAACAACCGAGGCGCCCACGCCATGCAGACCGCCGGAGACCTGGTAAATCTTGCCACCGAACTTGGCGCCGGCGTGGAGCACGGTCATGACGGTTTCCAGGGCGGACTTGCCGGTGGTGGGGTGGATTTCCACGGGGATGCCGCGGCCGTTATCTTCCACCGTTACGGAATTGTCCTCGTTTATGACAACTTCGATAAGGTTGCAATAGCCGGACATTGCCTCGTCAACGCTGTTGTACACAATCTCATACATGAGGTGGTGCAGGCCGCGCTGGTCCGTGCTGCCGATGTACATGCCCGGGCGGCGGCGCACGGCTTCACGCCCGCCAAGCACCTGGATGGAGGTGGCGGTATAGTCATCCGCGCCGTTGTTGTGGTTATTGTTCTGGGGGTTCAAACCGGGGCGGTCAGAAATCATAATTAATCAACACTCCGTGAAATAAATAGACCGATCGCAATGTGCGGCGGGAAAGAAAGACGAAGACTTAACGACCGGGTTATATGTAAAGGGGCCTTTCCGGCTCTCATTATATTTTAATTATAGCACATTTTAGCTTCAAAAGATAGGGTGGAAAAGGCAGAAAATCCGCAAAATGGGCTATTTCAGCAGCGCCGCCAGCTCTTTGAGGCTGACCGACCTCTGCTGTGAACTTGCCATGTCACGGAGGACGGCTGTGCCCGTCCTGACCTCGTCATCGCCGATAATGACCGTCCTGGGGATTTTCAGGTTGTTTGCCTGCCGCAGTTGCGCTTTCAGGCTTTTCGCCGAGGTAGCCACGATCACGCCAATGCCGCCGCGCCGCAGTTGCCCCGCCAGTATAATTGCCTCGTCGCGGGCGGCATCTCCAACAAAGGCGATATAAGCCTGCGGCGAGGGGAGAGCGGGCACCGCAACACCCTGCTTCTTAAGGTTCAGGATAATGCGCTCGATACCAGCCCCGAAACCGATGCCCGGGGTGGGTTTGCCGCCCAGGGTCTCAATCAGACCGTCATATCTGCCACCGCCCGCGAGGGTGCTCTGCGCTTTTTCTTCCTCGGGCTGAATTTCAAAGACCGTCCGCGTGTAGTAGTCAAAACCCCGTACGAGCCTGGAGTTTACCTCGAAGGGTATGTTCAGCAAATCAAGGTAGCCCTTCAGTTTCTGGAAGTGGTCGGCGCATTCTATACACAGATGGTCGATGCTCTTGGGTGCTTCTGCCACCATCTCCTGGCAAGATGGCTGTTTGCAGTCCAGCAAGCGCAGTACATTTCGCTGAAACCTGATTTTGCAGTCGGGACAGAGTTTGTCAACGCGGCTGGCGTAGTATTCCCTGAGCGCTTTCAGATGGTCGGGGCGGCACTGCGGACAACCAATGCTGTTGACGTACAGGAATATTTTGTTTAAACCCAGAGAGACGAGTAACCGCCATGCCATATCGATGACCTCGGCGTCCAGAGATGCATCCGCCTCGCCGAGCGCTTCGATACCGAACTGGTGATGTTCGCGCAACCTGCCCGCCTGCGGTCTTTCATACCTGAAAATGGAAGTGAAATAATACAGTTTCACCGGTTGTGGCAGGTTTTGCATGCCACGCTCCAGGTAGGCACGGCATACGGGAGCAGTACCCTCCGGGCGTAAAGTCATGGAATTGCCGCCCCGGTCATTAAAGGTGTACATCTCTTTCTGGACGATATCCGTCTCCTCCCCTACGCTCCTATAGAAGAGGGTGGTATCTTCGAAGGTGGGGGTATCAATGCGTTGGTAGCCGTAAAGCTGGCAGATGGCGGCGGCTTTCTGCTCTACGTAGCGCCAGTATGGCTGGTCTTCCGGGAGGATGTCTGTCGTGCCTCTGGGTGCGCTGTACAAGGTCATTTTCTCCTGTCTAAAGGCTAGGATACTGTATTTGCTGGAGGATTGTAAAGAGACCCTGCTGTCATTCCCGCAGGAGCGTAAATCTCCCCGATTTTCCATCCAGGGCAAGCTGAAACCGGTGGAAAAATGTCTTCGTGGGTGTGTCGGCACAGCTGTAACGCGCCGGGGCTTGCTTGCCAACATGGCAATCAGTCCAGTAGGCAAAGCCCCATCACCCTTCGGCAAGCTCAGGGCAGGCTCTGACCTCTTCCCCAGAGGTGAAGAGGAAGTAATTTCAAGAGGGCGGCACCCTCTTGGACTCCTTCCCCTTCGAAATAGCTGTCGCCCTGAAGCGAAGGGTCTCGCCTCCTTTCGAAAGAGATTCTTCGTTCGCTATGCTCCTCAGAATGACACTGATTGCCGCCTCTTTCGTACCTGACGTTTTGTTTCATTAGAATTTGCCCCAAGCTTGAGCTATACTTAATTTACGAACCACCTATCTTTAGACTAAAGAACCTGTGAAACACCAGAATCAGGTTCCTACACAGGGGTAAAGGGGCGGGGTTTGGCATTTGATTATTGGTTATTGTAACTTTCTCACGTGGGGTGGAGCGTGACGGTCAACGAGCTTATCGAAAAGGCACAGGCGTACCTTCCCCAGGAAAAGGTGGCTGTTATCCAGCGTGCCTATGAGTTCGCACGGGAAGCCCATGAAGGCCAGGTCAGAAAGTCCGGCGAACCATACATTGAACACCCTCTGCAGGTGGCGCTCATCCTGGTGGGACTACAGCTCGATGCGAGTTCGCTGGCGGCGGCTCTGCTCCACGATGTCGAAGAAAACAGCGGCGTTCCGAACAGCGAAATTGTCAAGCACTTCGGTCCCGAAATCGCCAAGCTGGTCGATGCCACCACTAAACTCGGTAAGATTTCGCTCACCACACCCGATGAACTGCCCAGGAAGGGTGGGGCGGCGGTCGGCGCCGGCCAGGCGGAAAACCTGCGCAAGATGCTTGTGGCCATGGCGGAGGACCTGCGCGTCGTCTTTATCAAGCTGGCGGACCGCCTGCACAATATGCGCACCCTGCATGCCCTGACGCCGGAGCAACAGCAGAGGATTTCCCACGAAACGCTGGAAATTTACGCCCCGCTGGCGCACCGGCTCGGCATATGGGAACTCAAGTGGCAGTTGGAAGACCTCTCCTTCCGCTACCTGGAACCGGAGAAGTACCGCGAGATCGCCAATCGGCTGGCAAGCAAACGCGCCGATAGAGAGGTATTCGTCGCCAAGGTCACGGAGCAATTGACTGAGGAGTTCGCGAAGGCAGGCATTAAGGCGGAGGTCACGGGTCGCGCTAAGCATATCTACAGCATCTATCAGAAAATGGAAAAGTATGAGCAGATGGGCAAGGACTTTGATGACATCCATGACCTGCTTGCCCTGCGGGTGGTGGTCGATACCGTGCCGGACTGTTACGCGGCGCTCGGCATCGTCCACAGCCTCTGGCGCCCTCTGCCGGAGCAGTTTGATGATTACATTGCCAACCCCAAGATGAACGGGTACCAGTCCCTCCATACCACGGTGATGTGTGAGCGCACCATGCCGCTGGAAGTTCAGATTCGCACCCGCGAGATGCACCATGTGGCTGAATACGGTTTTGCCGTCCACTGGCGGTATAAAGAGGGCGGCAAACCCGACGTCGGCTTCGAGGAGGGCATCGGCTGGCTGCGACAACTTGTAGACTGGCACCGGGAGCTCAGCGGCGCTGAAGAGTTCCTGGAATCCGTGCGGACCGACGTATTTGGTGACCAGGTGTTTGTCTATACCCCGAAAGGTCAGGTGAAAGACCTGCCCAGGGGGGCGACGCCGCTCGATTTCGCCTACCGCGTGCACACCGACCTGGGTAACCGCTGTATCGGCGCCAAGGTGAATGGCCGCCTGGTGTCTTTGAATCAGCAGTTGGAGAACGGCGATATCGTCGAAATCCTGGTGAGCAAAAGCCCGCGGGGACCGAGCCGTGACTGGCTGAACCCGGAACTCGGGTTCGTCAAGACGACGCACGCCCGCAACAAAATACGCCAGTGGTTCACCAGGCAGGAAAAGACGGAGAATATCGAACGCGGCCGGGAAATCCTTGAAAAATTCATGCGAAGCCTCGGAATCAAGTTCACCGAACGCACCAACCTGGCGGCTCTCTTTAGCTACGATACGTTCGATGAGTTTTATGCGGCGCTGGGCTACGGCGGCGTAACCACCCAGCAGATTGCCGCCCGGCTTTCCGCGGCAGAACAGCCGGAAACTAAAATCCCGGAGACAGCGCCCGCGGCCAGGCGGCCGCCCTCGGCCATCAAGGTGTTGGGGGTGGGAGACATGCTCACCAACCTGGCGCAGTGTTGCAATCCATTGCCCGGAGATGAGATAATCGGATTTGTGACACGTAGTCGCGGCGTCAGTATTCACCGCCGGGACTGTACGAACATTATCAACGAAGAGGAAAAGGAAAGGCTCGTCCCCGTCCAGTGGGGAAAATCCGACCGTACGTACCCGGTGAGTGTGGAGGTGGAGGCCTGGGATAGGGTGGGACTGGCGCGTGACATCACGGCGGTGGTCGCCGGCGAAAAGGTGAATATCGCGAGCATGACGGTATCCAACCGGGTGGACCAGAAGACCTACTTCTCCGTCACCATAGACATCGAGGACCTTTCACAGCTTAGCCGGATGCTGGGCAGGATAGAGAGCGTCAAGGGCGTCATCAATGTCGCCCGGATGGGTGAATCCGCCACGAACAAACCCGGCTCGTAGTGATAGTACAGCGAATCTGTACATCAGGAGGTAAAGGTTGCCGAATATAGCATCGCAGAAACGGCAGGTAAGGACTGACGCGCGGCGCACCCGGCGCAATAAGAATGTGCGCTCACGCGTTAAGACCGATATCGGTAAGGCGGAGCGCCTCATCGTTGCGGGCAAGCTGGAAGAAGCTCAAAAGGCAGTCACAGAAGCCATCGGCCAGCTTGATAAGGCGGGGGTTAAGGGCGTGCTTCATACCAATAACACCGCGCGCCGCAAGTCGCGCCTTGTCGCCAAGCTGAACAAAGCACAGGGCGCTAAACCACCGTCTGCTTAAACCAATCTTAAAGACGTGGAGAAATTAGAGAGGACCCGGTGCAATACCCGGGTTCTTCTGTTTCAGTGGGGTTTGCGGAGCACCACGGCGGCGTCGTAAAGCGGCGCGGTGCACGTTTCTTTATCTGCGCGTAGGCCGGAGCCAACTATGCTGGAACCAACACGCCTGCGAATTATGTCACTGCTGACGGTGTCAAGATGGTACAAAGCGGCTATTTCTGACAGAAACCGGTCTACCTTGACCTCTTCGCCTTGGATAACTGAATTTCCCAGAACTACCACCGCATGGCAACCTGGTTTGAGCAGTACGTTGAGTAGCCAGGCGAACCGCGCCAGGTCGTTGAAATAGGTGGCAACGTAGTTCGCCCAGCCGGTGCCCCCATAAATGCCACGCCCGGGATTCTTATGACTTATTTCTTCAAGCAAATGCTGAATAGCCGGGACAGGAACGCTCAAGCGAACCGTTTCGGAATTGCGGACGGTTTGCCAGTACTTCCCCACGTTGTTTTCCTCCACCAGTCTCAAATCGCGTTGTTCTTGCACCAAACCCAGCCACCATAGTTGCGGGCGCGTGTTGCGCACATAGTGGTAGTTATTGAGATAGGGCGGTGAGGTGATGACAATGTCCACGGAATCGGAGACGAAGTATTGCCTGGCGTTGAAAAAAGAGTCTTCGCACACTCTACCCTGGGGTGGAACAAGTAGCCGCCTGAAGTCTCTCTGCACGGTCTCCACGTCTTCCAGCATGTCTCGCAATTTACTGGCCATGATTTGGTCCACTGGAGCCTCGGTGATGAGTGTTTTTCCCGATGCAGGGCGAGTTCCCAGGCTTGGTTCATACGAGTAATTGGAAAACCTGACCATTACAGATCCCAAAGCTACCCGGAACATGTTATTTATGTCCTCGATTTTAAGTTGGGAAGCGAACTCAAGCGTGGCAAGGACACGCCAGAGGACCGCTTCGCTAAAAAACGGAATGCGGGACTTGAAACCTTTCGGGATTTGGCCTTTCAGCTTGGCGAGTCGGGACAGATTCCCTGCTACCAACTCTCGAGTGACGTCTGCCATTTCCGTCTCGTAGTCTTGGATGGATTGGTACAGGGCTTCTCTGTCGATGCGAAATGACCTGATTTTCGCCCGCGACGCTAAAGCGGCATACGGATTAATCTCAAATCCCACTCCGTTATATCCACGTCGCATGGCTTCCACCAGCGTAGTACCTACGCCGCAAAAGGGGTCAAGAACAAGGGGAATCGGTCCACTGACTTCAGGCAGGTAGTGCAAAAGGATGCTGTCCACGAAATTTCTTGAGAAGCCGGCTACCCATGGAACCCATCGGTGCACTGGGTAGTTGCGGTTTTCAGCCGAGGCAGGATCCTTCATGCCGTTCCCGTTCGCCTGGCTAAGGTCAAACATGGCCTGTGCCGCAGCAGTCTTCAACGTCAGCACCGTCCTTGTTTTTTCGGCCGCCCACTGCTATAATCCAGCCAGCGTTCAAATTCGCGCATTGAAACTCTGTATAAACCTCGTTGTCCCACTCTGATGGCTTTTAGCCGGTTGGGATCTCCATTAGTGGTGGTGACAGTGCGCTGAATTGTGCGGACAGAGACCTTGAGCATCTCTGCTATTTCCTTAGGCGTCAGGTAGTCGCTCTGCGCAGATTGTGTCATTGGCGTCTTTAGCGTCATTGGCGTCATTATAGTGCCCTTGCGGTTGGAAGTCAAGGAATTCCGGAAGGAATATGTCGGAGTTCTATTAGATGGCTACGTACAATCCGCTTGAAAAACGCGCGCTGGCTGAGAGCGTCGCCAAGGCGTTGTTGAGCCGACCAGTAGAACCTCTGCCGCCGGACAAAACATTCGACGGGGCAGGGATATACGTCATTTATTACACCGGGGATTTTCCCCGCTACGCCCCGATATCTGATAGGAACCACGAAGGGCGATGCGATAGGCCCATTTACGCTGGCAAGGCAGTGCCTAAAGGGGCGCGCAAGGGCGGTTTTAGCTTCGAACAAAAGGCGGGGCAGGTGCTTTACAATCGTCTGAAAGAGCATGCCGACTCAATCAAGTCAACTGGGAATCTAAAACTGGATGACTTCCGGTGCCGCTATCTGGCTGTGGACGACATCTGGATTCCGCTTGCCGAGTCCCTTCTCATAGAAATGTTTTCGCCGCTCTGGAACAAGAAGGTAGAGGGTTTCGGAAATCATGACCCGGGTAAAGGCAGGTACGCCGGAAAAAGGTCGTCTTGGGACACCATCCACCCGGGCAGAACCTGGGCGGACCGCTGCAATCCAAATCGGCGGAATGCGCAGGAAATTCTGGCCGACGTCAAGGAATACCTCTCAAATTGACGCCTGCGCCCGGCCACTGTTTACCCTGCCGAGTTAGTGTCCCTTGATGAAGTCCCAGAGGTTTGTGGACTTGGCCATGGCGGCCAGGGCCGTGGGGGCGAACTTGGCGGCGATAACCAGCCCGGTCACCACCGACCACGTGACGAAAAGCCCGGAGTGCATGCTCAGCCACCCGATGAACGGGAGCGCGCACAGGCCGATCCCCATGGAAAGCGCCACGTTGCGCGTTGCCAGCAGAGGCACGATGATAATGGCCAGGAAGATCCACAGCTCTTTCAGGTAGCCGTAAGTGGTCATTATCACAAATAGCGAGCCGATAGCGGCGCCCATGCCCTTGCCGCCGGTGAACTTAAGCCACGGCATCCAGTTGTGCCCCATCACCGCGCCGGTGGCGGAAATCAGCACATGGGTCTCTTCGAGGTGAAGAACATAGCGGGTGATGGCTACTGTTGCCGCACCTTTGCCCAGGTCAACCACGGCGACGATGACCGCCGGCAGGAGGCCGACTTCCTTGAATGTATTGAGGCCGCCGACATTGCCGCCGCCAAGCTTGCGGATATCCTTACCGGTCTTCCACCGGGTCACCAGGTAGGCGGTGGGAATGGACCCGAGCGCATACCCGGCAAATATGGAGACCAGCCCCGTAACGAAGGAATTGACGATCAAGCAAGCCTCCGGATGGGTCTATTTCTTGTAGACCGGGGTGCACCAGGAAGCGTACTTCGGGTTCTTGCCCAGAATCACGTCTGCGTAAAGCTTCTGCAGTTTTTTGGTAACCCGTCCGATTTCACCATCGGCGATTTTGCGTCGGTCAATCTCCGCGACGGGTGTAATGTGCGCCGCCGTGCCGGTCAGAAAGATCTCGTCGGCGGTATATAGCTCGATGCGGTCGACATGCCGCTCGATGGTATCTATACCCAGTTCATTCTTTGCCAGCTTCATGACCGTATCCCTTGTGATGCCGATGAGGATGCCGTCCGTGCTGGGCGGAGTAATGAGCTTGCCTTCCTTGACAAGAAAGATATTTTCGCCACTGCCCTCAGCTACATAGCCGTCCGCGTTGAGCATGATGGCCTCATCGAAACCGCCGGAAACGGCCTCGGTCTTGGCGAGTGCATTGGTGACATAAAGCCCGGTGAGTTTCTGGCGGGGGATCTCCTTCGGGAAGCGCCATGAAGAGACCACACAGCGGGCGCGGTCGGTATCAAGGTAGGGTCCCCACGGGAACACGAAGGCGAAGAAATCACATTCCAGGTTGTGGAGGCGTACACCCAGAGTCTCACTGGACTTATAGGCGACGGGGCGCACATAGACGTCCTCTTTGAACCCACTTTTTTCGGTAACGGTTACGGTCAATGCGCAAAGCTCATCCAGCGTGTGCGGCAGGTCGATGTTGAGGATACGGCAACCGGCAAACATCCTCTCGTAGTGTTCCTTGAGGCGGAACAGGTATATCTGACGGCGCTGTTTGTTCCAGTTTCCACGGATGCCCTCAAAAACGCCAGTGCCGTAGTGCATGAAGTTGGTCATCACGTTGACATTGGCTTGTTCAATCGGGACGAACTTCTTTTTAAAATAGGCATATGAAGGCATGTGAAACTCCTCCACTTAGTCGGGCAATATCATAGCCGGCGCAGGCGCGATAGGAGGGGCGACTGGCTGGATATTCCACAGGACTTACTGCTTTTTATCAGCCTTTTCCGCCTTCTCCGCGGGCTCCTTCTTGGCTTCGGCTTCCTCGCCCTCCTCCGCCGCTTCGCCCTCCTCGGCCTCGGCCTTCGGCTTCTCCGGCTCGCGTTCCACCATCTCCACAGCGATTCTGGCAACAACCACGTCGGGGCCGTTTATTACCTGGATGTCCTTGCCGATTTGCAGGTCTCTGACGCGGACCATCTGGTCAGGCGTGACGAGCGGCGATACGTCCGCCGCAATGGTGCTCGGGATATTGGCCGGCAGGCACTGGATAGTAAGCTGGTTCAGTTCCTGCACGAGTGTATTGCCCTTGGTTTTGGCCGCCGCCGATTCGCCTATCAGGATGATGGGTACTTCGACTTTAATGTTTTCCGTCATCTGTACCTGGTAGAAGTCGACGTGGAGCACTTCGTCCTTGAGCGAATCAATCTGGACCTCCCGCACCATGACGGTCCTGGGGTTCCTTTCGTGCTCCAGGTGGAGGCTGATGAGCCTGGTGTGACCGGCTTCACCCAGTGTGCGTCTCAGGCTGGGCGTATCTACCTGGATTGCCACTGATTCAACTTT